>Ga0209591_10004299_pt1 | contig 16199 bp, 10 predicted proteins | sample MAT01_FD_187207 | JGI IMG/M metagenome (GOLD analysis project Ga0209591, IMG submission 187207) | Freshwater microbial communities from Lake Fryxell liftoff mats and glacier meltwater in Antarctica - MAT-01 (SPAdes) (version 2) | ecosystem: Environmental > Aquatic > Freshwater > Ice > Liftoff... | reverse complement strand
GCGGCAGGGCATGACGTGGATTCAAAAGAAAGCTCAGTCAATGTCTTCATAGAAGAGTCACTGAGAAGCCTACACTGTATGCTTGCATCAGTGTAGGTATGTCACTAGTTGAATTACTTTCACCAGGTACAGAACAAGAAGACTTAGGAAAAACACTGCGGGAAGTAAACCGACCCCCAACAAAGTGGGAAGTATATGAACGCATTTTGCGGGTTCCCTACTACGTTGTCTACGATCGCTATGAAAATCATTTGCGTGCCTTTAAACTCACAGGCACTCGCTATGAAACAATATCTTTACCAGAGAACCGCTTATGGTTGGAAGAGTTAGAACTCGGATTAGGTCTTTGGCAAGGTTCTTATCAACAGACAACAGGTTTGTGGTTGCGTTGGTATAATGCAGCAGGTTGGGTGCCGACGCGAAAAGAACAAGCTGAACAAGAGCATCAACGGGCAGAGCGATTGGCAGAGTATTTGCGATCGCAGGGAGTTGATCCAGATAGCCTGAGTTAAGCAAAAACTTGCGTCATTAACAAAAAAAGCAGCGTTGCCGAAAGAATTTAGATTTGTAATAAAAATATACTTAGCAATAGCAGATTTATTGTAAAATCGCCAAGATAATTTGGATACAATTTTCTCGTGATGATAAATTCTAAAAGCACTAAAGGAATTTCCAACAAATAAAATTATCCAATCTTGTGGGGTATCCTGCTCACCGACAGCCCAAGGCGGACGAGACGCTCACCTCACAAGAAGTAGTTGGATATTTTTTATTTGAAAGTCCCTAAAAAGGGAACTTTCATAAATATAATACTTCAGTGAGAGCAATTAGGTGAGTGGGTAGTGAGTAGTGAGCGAGGAAGCAGAAATTGTTGCCGACAATGCGAGGAGTTGTACGTAAGGTAGGGAGATGGAGGCGCATCTTGCCCATAGATGAACAATTGTGGGTGAAGTTCGACTTACTGAGAACTCTAGTACGCCGGGACTTAGAGGCGCGTTACAAGGGTTCTGTTTTGGGCAACTTGTGGCCTTTGCTAAATCAACTATCACAGTTACTGATTTACACTTATGTGTTTTCCACTGTGCTGAAGGTAAAGCTGACTACTCTCAAGGGTTTACCTGCAAATGACTTCACCTTTGGTTTGTGGCTATTTGCAGGGTTACTTCCTTGGATTGCTTTTATGGGTGGTCTAACGCAGTCTGCTGGTTCAGTACTAGGACAACCGAATTTAGTCAAAAAGGTGGTGTTTCCTCTAGCTTTGTTACCCCTAGTCCCAATCTTATCAACGTTTATTGAGAGTTCCTTGGGTTTAATGGCGTTGATTTTTTTTGTGGCGGTAACTTCACATACTTTACATACTACCTTGGCACTATTACCCTTGGTATGGTTAACGCAGTTATTGCTAACGGCAGGGTTAGGCTATTTAGCAGCAGGACTAACAGTGTTTTTGCGAGATATACCCCAGACTTTAGGAGTGATTTTAAATATTTGGTTTTATGCGACACCGCTTGTCTATCCAGCATCAGCAATTCCAGAGGAATGGCGGGGATGGGTATTCTGGTTAAATCCAATAGCAGCGATCGCAGAAGTTTATCGCGATCTAGTCTTAGTTGGGGAAGTAAAGCATTGGGGTGAATGGGGTGTTGCTTCTGCGATCGCAGCGATCGTATTTTGTTTGGGATTATCAGTCTATAAGCGGTTGCGTCCAGCTTTTGCCGATGTATTGTAGTTATTTTCACTAAATTCATGGCTCTTAAGTCAGCCAATGGTAATGTGAAATATACCGTACATTTTTAATGATATGCTATTGGTGAGTGTGCAGTGGTATGGGTGAGGAAATTGCAATTTCGCTGAAAAATATCTCGAAATGCTACAAACGGTACGCTCGTCCGGTAGATCGACTCAAGGAAATTTTGCTACCAAGTAAGAGCCATGCACAGGATTTTTGGGCATTAAGAGATATTAGTCTGGAGATTCCTAAAGGTGAAACATTAGGGATTATTGGTCAAAACGGTTCTGGTAAAAGCACACTACTACAAATTATTGCGGGAACGCTTACACCTACTACAGGTCAAGTATATGTGAATGGGCGAGTTTCAGCTTTGCTCGAACTAGGTAGTGGTTTTAATCCTGAGTTTACCGGACGGCAAAATGTATTTTTTAATGGGCAAATTTTAGGCTTAAGCAAAGAAGAAATACAAGCTAAATATGATGAAATAACTTCTTTTGCTGATATCGGAGATTTTATTGACCAGCCTGTTAAGACATATTCAAGCGGTATGTTTGTGCGATTAGCATTTGCGGTCGCAGTAAGTGTTAATCCTGACATTTTCATTGTAGATGAAGCGCTAGCAGTTGGCGATATTTATTTTCAGCAAAAATGTTTTGAGCGAATCAGAAGTCTTAAACACTGCGGAACAACACTTTTATTTGTTTCCCATGATTCTGCTGCCGTACACAGACTATGCAATAGAGCCTTGTTAATGGAAACAGGCGCATTAGTTCTGGATGCCAAGCCAAGGCAAGTAATTGATTTTTATGAAGCCAAGTTGTTGCAAAAAAAAGATGTACAACCTGATGCAGTAAGAATTCAAGTTGTGTCTAGTAATCACAATCTTACATTCCAGGAAAATAAAGATTATTTAGGTGTTAATTTAGAAACAAAAGAAAAAGAAGTTGTTATTAACGCTCCTGAAGTTGTTATAAAGTTTATTAAATTTTTAGATGAAGCAGATCAACAGATAGAGGTTGTCATTAGTGAGCAGTTTTTACAGATATCTATCGGCGTATTATTTTTGCAGTCTTTTGACGATCCACATATTGGCTTTAAAATCCGAGAGCGGACTGGCGAGGTAATTTTTGAAACTAATACATACTGTATGGGACAAGAATTGGGACGAGTGGAAAGTGATACTTTATTAGAAATTTGCTTTAAATTTAAGGTGCCTTTAGTTGAGGGCGAATACACCATTACACTTGGCATAGCTGATGGTGTAATTGGAGAAAGTTCTTTTAAAAGAACATTACTTTATGCCCATAACGTTGCAGTGCTAAAAGTTTTAAAAAACAAAGACTCTATACTTTGGTCAGGGATAGTAAATCTTTGCCCCTCTATTTCGATTAAAAAATATAATTATGTTTGATTCTATTATTCAGCAGTCAAAACAGACAGAATATGATTTCAGAAATACTGCTAATCCAGATGATCCACTGATACATCTTTTTCGGGACTGGGTTGATTATTACAAATTAAAATCTGCTATTACTTATGTTATTAAACCTGCCTCTATCCTAGAAATAGGAGTACGTTTTGGTTATTCTGCTGCTGCTTTTTTAGATGGATATTCAAATGCTAAATATATTGGTATTGATTTAGATGTAGATACTTTTGGAGGTGTAAAAGGGGCAATTAATTGGGCAAAAGAAATTACGAAGCAATTTAATACAGAATTTATTGTTGCTGATACACAAGCAATGAAACGCTTGCCTGGTGATGTCTACGATCTCATTCATGTTGATGGACAGCAAGATGGAGATGGTTCTTTTCATGATTTGGAACTTGCCATTAAGCAATCCCGCTATGTACTAGTAGATGGATACTTGTGGACACGACAGAATTTTATGGCAGTCAGTGATTTTTTATTTCGGTATGCTGATTCACTTGATTGGTATGGTGTAATACCAGGTTATGCAGGAGAGTTACTAATAAAAGTTTCCGATGATTATTTAAAACAACGTGAAACAGAATATTACGGGACAGTTAATTCTAGTCTAGACATTCGTGAAACTTACACAAATCACTACTATACTCAGGACTGTGGTGGCTTTGAGTCTTATAAAAAAAATCAAGGAAAAAAGTTAGAAGATCCGAGATTACAAGCTATAGCAACAATCTCAAGTTTGAAACAATCAGGACACGTACTTGATTTAGGATGTGGTCGGGGTGAACTGAGTTATTATTTTGCTAACCAAGGCTTTTCAGTTACGGCTGTTGATTATTCACCGAGTGCCATTGAGTTAGCAAAAAACTGTTTCAATGGAGAAGAAACCCTAGCAGAAAATGTCCAATTCATTTGTGGTAATGTCTGCAATGTGGTATTGCAAGGAAAGTATGATTTAGCAGTAGCATCTGATGTGATCGAACACTTAGCTTTTGAAGAACTAGAGGTACTGTATCAGAGAGTTGCACAACATCTAAATACAGAGGGATTATTCATTGTGCATACCTTTCCTAATCTTTGGTATTACAAGTATAACTATCCACTCAAAAGAAAGATAGCAGCTTCTGTTGGTGCTTATTTACCAGTGCAGCCTCGTTCAAGATATGAGTTACTCATGCATATTAATGAACAATCTCCACGGGTTATAAAAAAGCAATTAGGTAAATATTTTAAGCATATATGTTTATGGTTTGGTGATCCCCAAAATCCAGGCGGGAGTATAGTTGAAAAATTCTCAATTAAAGATATATGTGCTGCTCCTAGCCTGTTTGCGATCGCATCTCATGAACCAATAGATCATAAACATTTAAAAAATCACTTACAAATGCATCCTTTAGCACCTATACGTGCTGGAGAAATCAAACTATGCGTGACACAATATCCACAACTAGTAGATGTCAATTGTGAATTTGAAATTAACTTAGAAATTGAAAATCGTAGCGATTTTATATTAAATAGCTGTAGTTCTAACCCGGTGAGCATTTCATACCACTGGATGAATGCAAACGCCACTGATTACATTATTTTTGATGGAGAGAGAACAAAGTTATTGCCACACTTGAATAGAGAAAAAAGTAGATTATTGCTACCTGTATCTCCGAAAATACAGAGAAAAAAATACAAAGTTAAAGTTAAAACCCTTCCACAGATAGGTAATTATATCTTGAGAGTGACGCTGGTACAAGAAGGCGTGCGTTGGTTTGATACAGCGCCAACTAATTTAATGAAAGATATCTCTATCAAAATTATATAACCAATTAAAAGCATCAATGTGATTTGTAGCTAACATTTAATAAATAAGAACCAGTTAGGTAAACCAATAAAATGATTGAAGCAAACAATCCAGAAATTAACGTTGATGAATTAATACAAAAGATTTGTAACGAAGTGGCTAAACGTCAAGTTGACTCTCAGCCAGTAGACTCAAATTCTAATTTCGAGACATCAAAAATGAGATTAAATATTAACTATATTGAAGCTTTACTTAAAAATGCAGAGTCTCGATCAGGAGTCAGGACAAAGTGGCCTGATAAACTTAATCACTTTCCTTTTAAATTTAACGCTAAATTACAAAAATTTATTTTGAGAGCAATTAATTTTCTTTTTAAAGACCAACGAGAAGTCAATTTAAATTTAATCAATTCTTTAAAAGAGTCTGTAGCACTGAATCGCCAGTTAATAGAGCAAATCACAACTTTAAAGGTGCAAATGGATGAGCGCCTGGGTATTGTAGATACTCAAATGCAAGGAATAAATGAGCGCCTGGGTATTGTAGATACTCAGATGCAAGAAATAAATGAGTATGTGGGTATTGTAGATACTCAAATGCAAGGAATAAATGAGCATTTGGGTGTTGTAGGTACTCAAATGCAAGGAATAAATGAGCATTTGGGTGTTGTAGATACTCAAATGCAAGGAATAAATCAGCGTCTTATTACTACAGATACTCGTATCCAAACAAGAGATGAACTTTACATCAGAAACGATAGTTACCTTAAAAATGACCTAATTCAGCAGAAGCGTCTAATAACAATGTTTCTGGAAGAAGCGCGTAAATGTTTGCCAGAACCTTTTACTCAAGAGCATTTGCAAACCTTTGTCAATGAAAACCAACATTTTTTAGATGCCTTTTATGTCGCTTTTGAAGATAAGTTTCGAGGTAGTCGTGCGGATATCTTCAATAGTTTAAAAGTATATCTGCCTTTGATTAAGGAAGCTAAGATTGGTACACCGGAATCCCCAATTGTAGATGTGGGTTGTGGACGGGGTGAATGGTTAGAGTTGCTGCGAGAGTCTGGATACACAGCAAGGGGTATAGACATCAACAGAGTAATGCTGGAGCAGTGTCGCTCTAGAGGACTTGAGGTGATAGAAGCAGATGTTATTGCCTATTTACGAGCTTTACCTGATGACAGTTTGGGTGCTGTAACGGGGTTTCATATTATTGAACATCTCCCATTTGAAACGCTAGTTCAGTTATTTGATGAAACAGTCAGAGTACTGAAGCCAGGTGGATTAGTAGTTTTTGAGACGCCAAATCCTAGAAATATATTAGTAGGCTCAGGAGATTTTTACAGAGATCCCACACATAAAAACCCGATTCATCCTGATACAATTAGTTTTATAGCTGAGTCAAGAGGGCTAATTAATAGTAAATCATATTTTTTTGAAGAAATTGATGGAATAGTGCATCTTGTTAATTCATTAGAAATAAAATTTGATGATTTAAATGAATATGTTAAGGTTTCCCGCGACATGGTACTAATAGCTTATAAAGCATGAAAACTAAGAGTTACAACTTTTAAAGATGAGAATAGGAGTTATTACAGTTCAAGTACCTTTCATCCGTGGTGGTGCAGAAATATTAACAGATGGTCTGGTAAAAGCCATTCGTGAAGCAGGTCATGAAGTGGAAGAAATATCCATGCCTTTTCGTTTCGCTCCAGTAAGTGAAGTTAAGCGTAGCATGGATATTTGGGCTAGTGAGAACTTTGAGTATATGAATGGCTACACTATGGATTTGGTCATTTGTCTCAAGTTTCCCACCTTTTACTTGCAGCACCCTAATAAAGTTGCTTGGATTATTCATCAACATCGCGCTGTATATGACCTTTGGGATACTGCTTTTACTGAAGGTTTATCAACGACATCTGACGGTAAAGCGCTTAGACAAGATATTATTCAACGTGATACGCAAGCATTAAAAAGTTTTCATAAGCTTTTTACTATCGGAAAAACAGTTTCAAAGCGTCTTCAGTATTTTAATCAAATTAGTTCAATTACTCTTTATCATCCACCAAAGCTGGATAGTCATTTTTATAATGCCCCAGCAGAACCGTACATTTTTTTTCCAAGTAGGTTAGAACGACTGAAAAGACAAGATTTATTAATCAAAGCCATGAAGTATGTCAAATCTCCAGTTGTAGCCTTGCTGGCTGGAGAAGGGGGACAGAAGATGGCTTTACAAAATCTGATTGAGCAACTAGATATCAATCACCGAGTGCGTTTGATAGGAAGGCTTTCAGACGCAGAAATGATCGGCTTCTATGCTCATTGTCTGGGTGTTTTTTTTGGTTCTTATGATGAGGATTATGGTTATGTCACGTTAGAGGCAATGTTGGCTGCTAAACCAGTAATCACTTGCAATGATTCAGGAGAAGCAGTAGAGTTTGTAATTGACCAAGAAACAGGTTTTGTTGTTAACCCAGAACCAGAAGCGATCGCACAAGCCATTGATGATTTATACTTTCATCAACAAAGGGCTGTTGCAATGGGCATAGCAGGACTGGAAAGATACAAATCATTAAATATTTCCTGGAATAATGTTATTCAACAAATTTTGTGGTAGATAAATTACAAGTAAAAAACGGGGGAGTCAATAAGATGAAATATATTAATAATCTGTTCAATGTCAGGAATAAATTCAATGAAAAACCAAGTGATAGTAGGCCAGTCGAGCCATACGTATACCAGCCAGAAGTTGTGGTTATGGATTTTTCCGAAAGCAGTTTAAAAATTAAGAATTCTGGATATAAAGTTGTAGAATCAGCCATAGATAACAATTCTCCCCGTGTAGTTTCAGAAATTATTGACATTGCTGCAAAATCAGAAATTGATTTTAAATATTATGAAATTGAATTAGATAAATATAAAACCTATTTTGAACAGGCTGAATATTTAAAAAAATATCCTGATTATTATCGCGGTAATCAAGTAGAAAAGTCTCTTGAACATTATTTAGCTCTTCAACTTTTAAACTTAATTAATGAAGATATATTTATTGATATTGCTAGTGAAAACTCACCAGTGCCAGAAATTTATTCTCGGTTGACGGGAGCAACAACTTTTAGTCAGGATATTATGTATCCGGCAGGAGTAAATGGTAATCAAATTGGTGGGAATGCATGTTCTATGCCTATCCCAGACGGGTTTGCATCGAAGGCAGCCTTAACTTGTTCTTTAGAGCATTTTGAAGGCAAGTCTGATACAGAACTATATCAAGAATTATCTCGAATTCTCAAACCTGGTGGTATAGTATGTGTCATACCTTTTTATATTTTTCTAGAAGAAGCAACGCAAACAGATCCAACTATTAGCGTTCCATGTGGTGTTGTTTTTGATAGAAACACAACAGTTTATTGCGCTCAAGGTTGGGCAAACCGTCACGGAAGATTTTACAGTCCCCAATCTTTTGTTAATCGGATTATAAATCCAGTAAAAGAAAAGTTTAAATTTGATTTTTATTATTTAAAAAATGCTGAAATAATAGATCCATCCGTGTATGTACGTTTTGCTTTTACTGCCACACGTTTATAGCTTATGCAAATAGCCATTATTGCTCCTAGTCCTGTTCCATTTTGCATTGGTGGGGCTGAAAATCTTTGGTGGGGACTGTTAAAATCTATAAACCAAGATACTCCTCATCAGGCAGATTTAATTAAATTGCCAAGTCCAGAAATGAATTTCTGGGAACTCATAGATAGCTACAGAAGTTTTTCTAACTTAGATTTGACTCACTTTGATTTAGTAATATCTGGTAAATATCCGGGATGGATGGTACAACATCCCAATCATATTTGTTATATGCTGCATCGTTTACGCGGCTTATATGATACATATCATTTCACTAAATACCCTGAAATTTATAGTTCAAAAAATCGAGAAATTACTAATTTACAGCAGTTTATCAGAAGCAATCAGAGAAATAGGAATGCCTTAAAAGAATTTTTTGAAAGATTAGAACGGCTGCGCTTTAGCTCAAATTGCCCAGAAGATGCGTTTCAGTTTCCTGGGCCTTTAATCCGAGAGTTGGTTCATTTTCTCGATGGGATAGGTTTAGCAACTGATGCAATTAAGAAGTATGCTGCAATTTCTGGTAATGTCGTCAATCGCCAAAATTATTTTCCTTTAGGAAGCGCTGTAGAAGTTATATACCCACCCTCAAATATCCCATCTTTTAGTAAAGGTAGTAGTGACTATTTATTCACCGTTGGTCGTTTAGATAGTGCGAAACGTATCAGCTTGTTAATCGAAGCAATGAAATATGTGAAAACAAATATTCAATTGAAGATTGCTGGAACAGGCCCTGACGCTGACTCTCTGAAAAAATTGGCAGGAGAAGACAAAAGAATTGTTTTTCTAGGGTTTGTCAATGACCAAGAAATAACAAATATTTATGCTGATGCTCTAGCTGTCCCTTACGTTCCCTACGATGAAGATTATGGGCTAGTGACCATAGAAGCTATGATGAGCGGTAAACCAGTGCTGACTACAACAGATGCTGGTGGCCCTAATGAGTTTGTCATCAATGGTGAGACAGGATATTCAGTCTTACCTGACCCACAAGCACTGGCTGAACGGATTGACTATCTGTGTGAACATCAAGATGAAGCACAACGGATGGGTGTGACAGGTCGGAAGCTAGTCGCAGAAATTAACTGGCAAAATACAGTTGCTCAGTTGTTGGGAGAAACTAAGTCATTGATATCTACATCTGTATCTAGTTCAGTTGTCAAAAGACGCAAAAAAATTACAGTTGCTTTGACATTTCCTGTTTTTCCTCCCAGAGGAGGTGGACAAAGCAGAGTGTTTTATTTGTATCAGCATCTAGCTACTCAGTTTGATGTTGAACTAGTAACATTTACAAATGCCGATCAAGATGTATTCAAAGCTGAAATTGCTCCTAACTTATATGAAACGCGAATTCCCAAGTCAAAGAAACATCAAGAGCAAGAGTGCCTAATTGAACAAAAGGTAGGAGTACCAATTACAGATGTAATTATGCCACGACTGTACCATTTAACTCCTGCATATATGGAAGCTTTAAAAGCATCTGTAGAATCTTCCGACTTTGTGGTTGCTTGCCATCCTTACCTTTTGCCTGCAATTCAAGCAGTAACTAACAAGCCAATTTGGTATGAAGCTCAGGATGTAGAAGTAGAACTAAAAAAAGCTATCCTGCCAAATAATGCCATAGGTCATGAGTTATTGGAGATGACTCGCAAGGTTGAAGATGAATGTTGCCGTCTGAGTCAACTAATCATGGTTTGCTCTATCGACGATGCTAAGGCGCTCCATCAAATGTATGGTGTAGATTTAAGCAAAATTATTGAAGTTCCTAACGGCGTAGATTTAGAAATAGTTAATTATGTCGAGATAGAGAAGCGGTATTTAAATAAGCAAAAGTTAGGTTTAGCTGGAAGTTTTACTGCAATATTTCTAGGCAGTTGGCATAGTCCTAATTTAGAGGCGGTACGGCACATTTTTAAAATGGCTCAAGAACTTCCCAATGTTAATTTCCTGGTGATTGGTAGTGTAGGTTTAGCATTTAGGAATGAGCAACGACCTGCAAATGTTGGCTTTATGGGAGCAGTAGATGAAAAAACAAAAGATACTGCTTTTGAATTAGTAGATGTAGCACTTAACCCAGTCACTTTTGGTTCAGGGACTAATTTAAAAATGTTAGAGTACTTTGCATCTGGAATTCCTGTTATTTCTACACCAATTGGTGCAAGAGGGCTAGGAATTGAGGATGGCAAACACTGTGTAGTTGTGGATCTAGAAAAATTTTCGGAAGCGATCGCTCACATAAAGTGTGAAGATTTATCAACAAGGCAGATGCGTGTTGAGTCTGCTAGACGATATGTCGAACAAAAGTTTGATTGGCAAGCGATCGCTAACAATTTTATTCACGAGATTACCTGGAGATCCTTTGATTTTAAAGACTAAACCTCATCTAAACCGCGTCCACCTTGAAAACAGTAGTTCTTTCCGTATGAAAAGAAAAAACCCTCATCCCCCAGCCCCTTCTCCCAAATTTGGGAGAAGGGGAGCCGGAAATATAGCGTTTCCCGACAAGCGTGAGGTACACCCGTAAGGGCACGGCACTGCCCATGCGTGTCAACTTAAGCTAAAAATAGCTTTACGCTAGGCCTCCTCACCCACCTTGGAATGAATTCCAAGGCTAATAGCGAAAGTCTACTAAAGTAGACTCAAGATTTTGGGCGATATCATAGTCATCTTCAGATGACTTCCGCTATTAGCAAGGAACTTCAGTTCCTTGCGGGACATGACTTTCACGTTAAGTTGACACCAATGGGCACTGCCGTGCCCCTACACCAGGCGATATAATGTTGTACCGCATCTGAATGGGAACCGCTATAAGTCCCTCTCCCTACTTGGGAGAGGGATTTAGGGAGAGGGCAAAAACTACGGTTCTCAACATAGATGAGGTTTAAATATCTAAAGCTCTCATCGCCGCACTATTTCTATGAATATGCTTTGAAAAGATAGAATATAGGACTTACGCAAAAGGACACGCTGTAGGGGCAATTAATGAATTGCCCCTACCATAGAATCAGGGTTTTAGATATTGTTTGCGTAAGTCCTAGAATAACTAGAAGCCATTTTACCTATAAATTTTTTCACTGTTTAAGCTTATGTTGGGAATCAGCGTTTTTGACAGGAAAATGCTTTGTTCAATATCGTCAATAAGGTGTAACGATCGCGAGCGCTTTTACCCAAGTTCCGCATAGGCGCTTATGTAGCTATTATAGACATAATAGTTTTAACCAGAAATGTTAATTCCTACCCTACTAATTTTCACACCTTATAACTAACATCTCCACAATCTTGATAATTTTGTTGTAGCACATGACTAAAAAAGCCCTAATCACAGGTTTAACAGGACAAGACGGCTCTTATTTAGCTGAACATCTTCTCGTTAAAGGCTACCAAGTTTTTGGTCTAGTCCGTCGTTCTAGCACCAGCAATCTAGAACGTATAAGCCACTTATTTAACCAAATTCAAATTGTATCTGGCGACCTTTTAGATCAGTCCTCTTTGATGGATGTGATTTCTGAAGCTCAACCTGACGAAATTTATAATCTTGCCTCCCAAAGCTACGTTCCTCTGTCTTGGACTCAACCTGCTCTCACTGCTGAATATACAGCCCTTGGTGTCTCTCGCCTCTTAGAATCTATTCGTCGTTGCAAACCTGATGCCAAGTTTTATCAAGCCTCTAGTAGTGAAGTTTTTGGTCAACCTGACGAATCGCCCCAGACCGAACGTACTGCTTTTCGTCCGCGCAACCCTTACGGTGTTGCCAAAGCTTACGCTCACTGGATGACTGTCAACTATCGGCAAAAATACAACCTATATACTTGTTGTGGTATTACTTATACTCATGAATCCCCTCGACGTGGGACGGAATTTGTATTTCGCAAAATCACGCACGCAGCTGCCCAAATTAAACTAGGTTTGGCAAATGAACTAAAATTAGGCAACCTAGATGCCCGTCGTGATTGGTGCTACGCCAAGGATGCTGTTTACGCTATGTGGTTGATGTTGCAGCAAGAACAACCTTGTGACTATATTATCGCCAGTGGTGAAACTCACTCTGTCAGAGAACTCGTTGAGTGTGCTTTTAACTGCGTTGGTTTAAACTGGCAAGATTATGTCTCAGTTGATCCCGCTTTTTATCGCTCTGATGAACCAGTGCAGTTAGTTGGTTCTATTAACAAAATTAAGACAGAGTTAGGTTGGCAGCCTCAGTACTCATTTGAGCAATTGGTTGAGGTTATGGTTGATTATGACCTGAAAAAATTGAGCAAAAACGGAGCCTAAATATTCTAATGCTAAAAGTTGTAGTCGATGCCACTCCAGTAGATTCAAAACCAAGTGGAGTTGGCTTGTATATTGCTAATTTAATTTATTCACTTGATGCTTTACAATCTCAAGAAAACTTTCAACTGGGGATTGCCTATCAACCAGGTTTTAGAAAATGGCTTTTAGGCAAGCTAGCTTTACCTGATTGTTTAAATCAAAATTCTTCTATTCATCATATATTGCCCATACCTGTAAAAATTTCTAATTTATTATTGAAATCAACTCCAGTTTCAAATTTTTTGCTTGATTCTTTTCAGAATTACTTTGAACAATCTTTAGACTACCCAAATATCTTACATGGGACAAATTATTCAGTTTATCCCTGTAAGAACAGCTTAAAAGTCATGAATATATATGATTTGACTTTTATTAAATATCCTAATTATATAGATTCAGTTGTGAAAACATATACAAAAAGAATTAAGCGCTGTTTAGAGTGGACAGACTTAGTATTAACAATTTCCGAAAGCTCTAAAAAAGATATTATTGAGCATTTGCAACTAGCTCCAGAAAAAGTATATGTTACTCCTCTAGCTAGTCGTTATCATGCTGATTATTTGTCTAGTGAAAATATTCCAAGTTTAGAAAAGCAAGTTAGCTATGATTTTTCTAAGCCTTATTTACTTTTTGTCAGTACGATAGAGCCGAGGAAAAATATTAACACTTTAATTACAGCATTTAATTTATTAAAGGAAAAGTATAAGATTGAGCATCAGCTAATATTAATTGGTAAGAAAGGATGGAATTATGAACCAATATTCACGGCTATTGAGACATCTCCTTGGAAACACGAAATTCACCATCTTAACTATTTATCTGATGAATTAGTAGCATTATTTTACTCAAAAGCCGATGTTTTCGTTTATCCGTCTCACTACGAAGGTTTCGGTTTGCCAGTATTAGAAGCAATGACTCTAGGCGCACCTGTTGTCACTGCTAACACTTCATCACTCCCGGAAGTGACAGGAGATGCTGCTATACTAATTGAGCCGAACGATTTTATTCAACTAGCTGAAGCTATATTAAAAATAATTAGTGATTCTCAGTTGCGCCAAGAATTAATTAACAAAGGCAAAGAAAGAGCAAAGTTATTTTCTTGGGAAAGAACAGCAAAAGAAACGTTAAAAGCTTATAGAAGTCTGATGTAAATAATTTAGGACTTACGCAAAATTGTCTCAAAAAACTGATTTGTCGTAGCGGTAATTCGTGAATTGGTTTCATAGGAAAAAATAAAAATACATACAGCAGATTGCAACTTGGTGAGGTACAAGAACCCCACCCCCAACCCCCTCCCCGCAAGCGAGGAGGGGGCTATGATGCACCTCATCTGATTAGGAAACGCTATATCTTTAATCCCTCTCCTTAATAAGGAGAGGGACAGGTTTTACGTAGTAAAACCAGGGTGAGGTTTCTTTGGGCTATTCTCGTTGCTATGGGGAGCATCGGAATGAATGATTAGGGGCTGCTGCCTCCAGTTAAGAATATTGTAGGTTGGGTTGAGGCTTTGCGAAACCCAACAAACGCCGCAAAATGTTGGGTTTCGTTCCTCAACCCAACCTACACATTTTTATTTTTTGAGCTTAACCGAACCGTATTGGGACAGGTTTTACGTAGTAAAACCAGGGTGAGGTTTCTTTGGGCTATTCTCGTTGCTATGGGGAGCATCGGAATGAATGATTAGGGGCTGCTGCCTCCAGTCAGATATTGAGTCAGCAGCGCATATCAATGCATTCCTAGCTTTGCATGGGGACGAGGAATGAGACTGTTCGGTTAAGGCAAGAGACGCGATAAATCGCCGAATAATCAGTCCTTCGTCTTGACGGCGATTTATCGCGTCTTTGGAATCTATTATTTTCATCAAATAACCTTAACCGAGCCGTATTGGATGGGGTTTAGCTTATTAGTACAAGAAAACCAAAAAAAAGGACTAACTATAAGCGGTTAGTCCTTTCTTTATGAAAACAAGAGAGATAACTAGACGAAGTTCGAGGCAGTCAGCGTCAAGTTGCCGGTGAGTCCAATCAGTATATCAGTAGTACCAAGAGCAGCAGTGGCATCATTACCGAAGACATAAGTATTACCTCCGAATTGGAAGGCACCAAACTTGTAATTACCAGCCGTACCAGTTCCAACTGCCGCAGCCGCATTCGTAGCCGCTGCTGATAAGGTTGCAGCCGCACCTACGGCTGTCTGTACAGTCCCTTGAGCAGTGAGATTGGCGGCAAGAAATCCGGTTATTTTGAGGACATCATCTGCTACCGCGAAATCCTTAATAGTATCAAAGATGACAGGAGTTCCTAAGGGGTCTGCAGTGGAATCAGTCAGTCCGTAAACAAAGGTGTCTTTACCAGCACCACCAGTTAATATGTCAGCACCAGCACCACCAGTTAATATGTCAGCACCATCACCACCAGTTAATATGTCAGCACCAGCACCACCAGTTAATATGTCAGCACCAGCACCACCAGTTAATATGTCAGCACCATCACCACCAGTTAATGTGTCAGCACCAGCACCACCAGTTAATGTGTCAGCACCAACACCACCACCAGCGGTTAAGTTTGCTTTGAAATCAGTAGCAGTGATACTTATAGGAGTGGCGAGCAAGGCAACTGCGGCAATATCGAGGTCTTTGTCACCCGTCACAGCGATCGTAAGCGGATTAGTGGTAGAGGATATATCCGTGATCGAATTATTGACAGTACTAATAATAGATCCAGAACCTTTCTCAGAAACTAGATTGAGGGTGGAACCGCTAGATAAATTAAGTGTGCTATTGGTAATTGATGCCCCATTTTGAAGGGTTAAATTAGAAGTAGCACCATTAGTGGTAAGACTTAAGCCTCCAAAGCTTGTAGAACCAGCTGCAGTTCCAGCTAAGGTTAGTTTGTTATCTGGAGTTACTCCAGTAACTGTATTATTTGTTCCCTGAAATAGATATTCTTTGAAGGCAGTAATCTTACTAACATCAACTGTTGTACCTGAACCAAAGCTCAAGACTTCAAAACCCTTGGCAGTGTTGATAGCATCAATTATTGGTTGGGTTATGCTGCTATCGCTCAACACTAATGTATCTTTGCCAAGACCACCATCAACCTTATCGGCTATGGTAAATTCGCCTAATCCAAAGGTAATGCTATCATCGCCGCCACCGCCGGTAAAGGTAACTGCCCCATTACCCGCTCTCAGCTTGACACCACCTGTGTTTTTGCTGGCATCGATCGTTGTTATAGCGTTATTGAGCGTGCCAGTTGATAAGTCTAGTCCAGCCGTTCCGGTAATATTCAGGGTTTTCGCGGCAGCTAGTGCTGA
>Ga0209591_10004298_pt1 | contig 16202 bp, 16 predicted proteins | sample MAT01_FD_187207 | JGI IMG/M metagenome (GOLD analysis project Ga0209591, IMG submission 187207) | Freshwater microbial communities from Lake Fryxell liftoff mats and glacier meltwater in Antarctica - MAT-01 (SPAdes) (version 2) | ecosystem: Environmental > Aquatic > Freshwater > Ice > Liftoff... | reverse complement strand
TGCGTTCGCGGGTTGTCCGTGCCGAGCCGCCGCAACGTCTCAGCGCGTACGGCGTCAAGCGTCGCTCCCGCCTGCGCGAGCGCCTAGGCAGCGGGCCCGCTCTCCTCGCGAATCAACCCCAGCAGCAAGTGTTCGGTACCGACCTATCTGTGATGGAGGTCCTATGCTTCCGACATCGTGAGCTCCAGCGCCTTTTGGGCGCGCGATGTATAGGGCAGGTCCGGGCCCGGTGTCGGCCCCGTGCCCCATTGCACCATCGACTCAACGGTCTCTCGCAGTTGATCGAGATCGATGCCGCGGATGCCTAAGACTGCGGCCGCCACGCCGTTCCCCTGGCGGATCAGCCCCAGCAGCAGATGCTCAGTGCCCACGTATTCGTGGCGCAAGCGCGCCGACTCTTCTCGCGCGAGTGCGAGCACTTTGCGTACCCGTTCGGTGAAGTAGTAGCCGTTCACCGATGCCTCCTCTTCAAGGTTCGAGCGATTGCGTGGAATGCTATTTCGTGACCTGCCGCTGCACGCGACTACGATCTGCCTCATCAGCGACATTCAGCTCTGAAAGTCTGAAATTCAGGAGATTGTCTGTGAACCCGACGAGCATGCGTCCGAAAACCGAAAGCTGAACATCGGTGCGCTGGAGGGTTCCGTAGGAGAAGAGAAGCGGCATGCCACGGCCCGCTGCACGAGGAGCGTGTTTACTTGACCGTGATCATCTTCACCATCCCCTTCTCGGTGTGCATACGTCCGTCGCGCGCCGGGAGGAGGCAGGCAAGAATGTAGCGGCCGGGCTTGAGGCGAACGGTCAGAAACGTCTCGGCCTTCGGCGCGATCGTGGCCGTCTGTCCGAGTCCAACCATCCAGCTCGGGATCATCCCCTGGGTGTGATACTGATCGATGAACTCGCGCAGCGTGTGATTGTTGGGCAGCTCGAACAGGGACATGGCATGCAGGTCGTTGCCATTGTTGATGAGGTTGAACGCGACGATACCCGCCGGCGCGGCGTCCACCGACTGGAAGGCGTAGTCGGCGCCCACCACTTTCACATAGGCGACGGCTGGTGTTGCAGCAGGTCTTGCGGCTGGTGTTGCGGCAGCTTTCGCAGGCTGTTGGCCGCCGAGTGCACCGATCGGGACCAGGAGCGCGAACAGAACCACGTGACGCAGCGCGAGCGGGACAGCATGCATGGAGATCTCCAGCGGTAGTGGGTGCACATTGAGCAGATTCCGCAATTTGGAGAGGATTGGTGCGCAGGACAATAAGGGCACGCTGACAATTTGGTGGTCAAACGCGTGCCAGGCGCCGCCCACCGCGATGGCTAAATCGGCGGCTACCGACGCGGCGCTGCTCGTGGCAACGATCAGCCTTTGGTCAGGCGGCCAACAGCTGCCTTGCCGGGCAGCGAAAACCGGAACGTCGAACCGGAACCCACCGTGCTTTCGACGACTACCGTCCCGCCATGAGCCCCAATAAACGTCTTCACGATGGCGAGACCCAGCCCCGTACCACCCGCCTTCTCCGGATCGGTTTCTCCCTTGACGAAGATTTTCTCGAGAAGCTCTTCCGGGATTCCCTCACCGTTGTCGCTGACGGAGCACTCGATTGCACCCTCCGCGCCAACTTCCCGCGCCCAGATAGTGACCTCTCCGCGTGGGGTGTGCTTGATCGCGTTGGCGATCAAGTTCTGAAAGACCCGCCTCAACAAGCTGGCATCTGCATAGACGACGATGTCGTCGGGCACCGTATTTATCAGCTGCGTGCTGTTGGTCGCAGCCACCGGATGAAGGTCGCGAATGAGGGCAACGACGAGGGGCCACAAATCAAAGGCACGCCGCTCCAACGTGACCCCGATCTCCGTTTGGAGATTCGTATGCTCCTCAAGCACCTTATGGACCAGCCCTTCGATCTGCTGCACATTGCGGCGCAGACTTTTCAGCATTTGCGTCGTTTCGGCCTTCACGCCTCCCGCTGGGAGTGTCAGCTCCAGGACGCCTGCAGCCAGGGAAATGGCATGCAATGGAGTTCGAAGATCGTGCGCCACAAAGGCGAGATATTCATCCCTGCGCTGCTGGACTTCCAGCGCGCGTTGAGTGGCAAAGGTCTCCACCGCCGAGCCGATGGCCTTGTCGAAGACGCGGTTGACAATATGGAAAGGCTTTCCTTGCAGACGCAAACCTTCGTTGTCGGCGAGGTCGTGGATACAGCCGCGCAGAATGTTGTATTCCGCAACGACCTCGGCGATGTCAAAGCCGTCTTTGACTCGTTGCAGACCATGCGTCGGGGGGCTGCCTTCGCTGAGCGCGTCCGGGATCGTCTCTCCCGACCGTGACTCGAGTGCCACACACAATTCCTCCAGGAAAGTAGGAAGGTGATCGTTGAGCGTTGGGGTGTCGAGGTGCTGTGCTGACGGAAGTTGCCGCACCTGCTGCCGCCACTGCGCGAGCAAGGCGTGGCGATCCTGCCGGATGAGTGCTGCCAGTTTGTCGAGGTTGTCGATGGTCGTCTCGTGTCCAACTGTGCGCCGGATATGTCGAGTAAATGGCGGCCTGAGGACGGAGGCGTGCAATCCTGGGAGGCCCCAGCTCAGCCACGCAAGATTAAACCGCGCCGCGGGGAATTGCGAATGACGATCGATTGAATGATAAGGAGCGAATTCGCGCCGTCTACAGGCCGATCGACCGCAGCCATCCGTAAAGCGCCTGCGCGATACTGCGCCACAACGGCGTATCGAACGCGAAGACCTCAAACGACTGCTCGAGGATGACGGCGCTTCCCGCCCACGCCGGCACCGGGTGAACAGCACCGCGCGTGAGCCGGTCATGCACCATCGCGACGACGATCCACACGTCCGGCCCGCCGCCTGCCGCGGCGTCGCGCGTCGCCTGGAAGACGCCGGCAGGCACCATCGTCACCGCCACGCCGACCGCGAGTGGCAACCCAGCGCGCCCAACGCGACGGTGCCACCCAAGCCGCCCCCATCGTACGAGCAGTGGCTGCGCGACAAAAAGCAGCACCCACGCGAAGGCCAGCGCTCCGTGCACATGCACCGCCGCCGATGCTACAAAGGTTCCACGCGCCATCGGTACGGCGTACGTGCGGCCGAATCCGATCGCCACCGCGAACAGTCCGATACCGCCGACGATGCTGAAGAACCACGAGCGGCTCGGTCTGGCTCGCACTACGTGGGGAACATGCATCGTGGACATCCGCGTGGTTCGCTTAATACAAAGTCAGCCAGCAAGAGGTACCGGAAGACTGACGTCAATACCTGGATTGCGGGACCGCACAGCCTCCACAAACGCCTCCTGATCGACCGGCGCTACCACGACCCGCTCGGCCGTCACGCCATAGGTCACCTCAAGCTGTTCGCACGTTTGAGCGGAAAGTGCACGGAGAAGGAAACGGGACACGGTGCCGTCTTTCTTCTCGTCGATGTGCTTTATGCGGCGAATGCTCCCGATCGGCACCTTCCGGAATGTGATTTTGTCGCCACGGATGACCAGGTCGGTATCAGTGACCGTGAGCCACGGACGGAGCGGATTCGCCAGGTAGCCCGCGAGGCACAATGCGGGAAGGAAGAAGATCCAGCCGACTTTGATAGTCAGCCGCCATGACGAATACGTGTCCCAGAGCTGTACGAGATCGATAATCCTGAGGATCGTGAACACGACGGTGGCGACCAGCAATATCATTACCCTGCGACGCAATGCGACGTTCTCTCGTGATTGAAAATGAATGGACTCCATGCAAGTTCTCCCAATGGGTGATGAAATGACGCGAGCGTGCGTGAATGTTACGACGGGGATGGCGCTCGCGCTTCGGCTGTGCTGGACTCGCCACGCTCGCCGCCACGCCACATAATTCCCTTTCCTCGATCGAATTTCCGATCGGGGAGAGGGAATGCGCCAACGCATCGGGGACACATGGGGGACACGTGAACGCTGAGACCCAGCGCCTATCTGCCGCCCTCACGGGCCGCTATGACATCGAACGTGAGATCGGCGCCGGCGGCATGGCGACGGTCTATCTCGCGCGCGACGTCAAGCACAAGCGCAACGTCGCCCTCAAGGTCCTCAAGCCGGAACTCGGTGCGGTGCTCGGCGTCGATCGATTCCTGGCCGAGATTCAGGTGACGGCCAACCTGCAGCATCCCAACCTGCTGCCGCTCTTCGACAGTGGTGAGGCGGCGGGGCGGCTGTTCTATGTGATGCCGTTCGTGGAGGGCGAGTCGCTGCGCGCGCGGCTCGATCGCGAGAAACAACTGCCGATCGATGAAGCTGTGCGGATCAGCGTTGCCATCGCGGGCGCGCTCGCATACGCGCACGAGCAGGGCGTCATTCATCGCGACCTCAAGCCGGAGAATATCCTGCTCCAGGCCGGGCAGCCGGTGGTCGCCGACTTCGGTATCGCGCTCGCCTTGAGCAACGCCGGCGGTGCGCGCGTCACGCAAACAGGACTGAGCCTCGGCACGCCGCAGTACATGTCCCCCGAGCAGGCGACGGGCGACCGCGCGATCGATGCGCGCACGGACGTTTACTCCCTCGCGGCCATGACGTACGAGATGCTCACGGGCGAGCCGCCGCACACCGGCACCAGCGCGCAGGCGATCATCGCGAAGCTGATGACCGAGGACGTGCGGCCGCTCACCGTGCTACGTCGCGCCGTGCCGGCGCACGTGGACGGCGCCGTGCGACACGGACTCGAGAAGCTCGCGGCGGACCGCTTTTCGACGGCCGAGGACTTCGCGCTGGCGCTCACCGGCGCGCGGCCGTACCTGCCATCCCGTTCGACGACAGCGGGACGGGCCGTAGCGTCGACGGGCACTGTCCGATCGCGCGTAGTGATCGCCGCGCTGGCGCTGCTGGCCGTCGGAGCAACCGCAACGGCCGTCTGGTTCGGGACGAGACCCGCGCCCACGCCCCAGTTGGTCCAGTTCGAACTCGGATTGCCGCCCGGCGTCACGGTGTACAACGGCGGCGGTACGAAGCTCGCCTTTTCGAACGACGGGACGAAGCTCGTGATCCTGGGTGTAAAGGATGGCGTGGTCAGCGTCTACTTGCGAGCGATGGATGAGCCCGTGGCACAGATCGTTCGCGGCGGCGAACGGTTGGTGTTGAACTCCTACTCGACCGTCTCGCCGAGCTTTTCGCCCGACGGTGAATGGATTCTCCTCCGCATGGCGAGTCAGGGCATTCAAAAGCTGCCGGTCGTTGGAGGTGTTCCCCAGGCGCTGGCCGACACGGGAATCACTTTCAGTTGGCATCGTGCGAACGTGGTCCTGACCGCCACGGCAGATCGACTCGTCGCGATGTCACCCGATGGCGGTGCTCGGCGCGTGGTGGCGACCGCAGACGCGGCGAACGGGATCTTCGGATTCTACTGGCCGGAAATGCTCCCGGGAGGCGCGTATGCGCTCGTCGCGCTGAGCCGTACGCGCGTCGGGGCGCCGCTCGACTCAATGCATCTCGGGCTCGTCTCGATGAACGACGGAGCCGTCACGGATCTTGGGGTGAACGGCACCAACCCGCACTACGTGGCCAGTGGGCACATTGTCTTCGCCCGCGGGACCGGTGGGCTCGTGCTGGCGGCGCCGTTCTCTCTGCCGACACGCCAGATCACCGGGCCTGCCGTTGTCCTCGTCGAAGGAGTGTGGATGGGCGGGGGTGGGGCTGCGGGATTCGCCGTCGCCGACAATGGCGCGATGGCGTACCACGGCGGTGGCATTGGCCAACGGCGCGAACTCGTGGTGGTCAGCACATTGGGCGTCGCGAGGCCGATCGCGGGAGACCGGATGCAGTTCGAATCGCCGCGGGTCTCACCGGACGGCAAACGCGTGGCGGTGAACGTGGACGCGCGTGAGACGATAGTCGTGGACCCGCTCACGGGTGCGCGTGAGCGGCTCATCGATGTCGGCGAGGGCAGCTTTGCCGAGTGGACGCGTGACGGCAAGCGGGTCCTGTTCACCACCATCGGCCAAGACCGGCGCGACGTCGTGTCGCGCGCGTGGGACCGGAGCGGAGCCGATTCGGTGGTGTGGCGAGGCGCGCCGGCCAGCGTGACCCGCGTGGTGCCTGGACTGCCCGGCGGATATGCCGCGATCGCGACGTTGCGGGGCACCTTTGAGTGGGACATCAAGACGGCGGCGATGGACAGCCTCGCGGTCACGCGATCGATCTCGCAGGGCACCCGGCGGAATGCGACCCCGAGCATTTCGGCCGACGGGAAAACACTCGCCTGGGCGTCGGACGAGTCGGGCGTGTTCGAGGTGTACGCGCAGCCTCTGCCGGGGCCCGGTGCACGGGTGCAGGTGTCGGTCAACGGCGGTGTGCAGCCGGTCTGGTCGAAGAACGGATCGACGCTGTTCTATCGTGGAGGTGGCGCGATTCGATCGGCCGAAATCGCGAGTGCGCCGCTGCGCATCGTCCGGCGCGATTCGCTGTTCGCCGACTCATACTCCTCCTCGACCGGGCAGGGAGAAACCACGTGGGACGTGTTTCCAAGCGGGCAGGAGTTCCTGTTAATACGCCCCGAGCCGACGCTGTCGAACTCGGTGAGCGTCATCCTGAACTGGCAGCAGATGAAGGTGTTGCAGCGGACAGCGACACCCTGACCGGCTCGCATCCGACGCCGTACACCCACGCGCTCAAGGGCAACCGACCATCGACGAGCGACCCACGTGCACCCGAAGCTCCACGCGCACCACGTGCCCCGCCCCGCCGAAGACCTGCGACATCCCGCTCTGGTCCACCTGCACCACCGTCTCGGGACGCGTGGGCGCGCGCAACTCGAGCAGGCGCCACCCGCGCGCATCTGCGTCGGCCACCGCGAGTCGTGCGCCCGGCACCTGTAGCGTGAGCAGCGCCTCGAGCTGCGTCCTCCAAGCCTCGGGGTACGAGGGATCGAGGGCCAGCGCACCGCCCGCGAGGCGTTGCGCGCGCTGCGAAGGGTCAAGCGTGAGCCGCCAGCGTCCGTGCGCGACGGTACGACGCTCGCCGACCGTGAAGATCGCCTCGCCCGGCCAGTGATGCGCGCCGAATGCTCGAGCGCGCGCGCGATCCGGCGCCTCGATCGGGTCCGGCGTCTCGTCGCCAACACATGGTGTCGCAAGACGTCGGCCGCGGCGGCGGCGCGGCACCGTGGCGCGCGCGGCGGGGCGCACCGGCCAGGCACCGAGCAGCATGGCAAGCAGAGAGGTCATTAGACGAGTCACGCGAGGAAGCTACTCGGGCCGCGGCATTCACGAGACGTTGCTTGACCGAGTCGTTGGCGCGGCGGTTGATATCTCTTGGATGCCGCCGAGCGAACGTGCAGCTGTCGCCGTTGACGGGAAACGGCAGGCGGCCGAGGTATACCACGACACGAGAGTGAACGACGATGGGCTGGCTTACGAACAAGATGGCGCTGCAGGTATTCGGATGCCGATGGACCGCAGGCGCGCGCGCCGCCCGCCTGGCGGTCGTGCTCGGCATAGCGCCTCTCAGTTTGCTCGCCGCACAGGCAACGGCAGACAGTGCACCGATCTACGTGGCGCGCGGCAAGGTGAGTAACGCGTTGCCCTCGCCTCGTCAGATTGACGCGGGCATTCCGCTCTGGCTCTCCATCCCGCTTGCCGATTCCCTCCGGTCGTACATGACCGAGGCGCTGCGCATCTATCGCGAACTCGGCGATCTCAAGCGGGACTGGAACGCCGACGACCTCCAAGGATTGCCCGACGACGGCAACCGCTACGAAGTCATTGACGGGGAGTTGTTTGTGGGCCCCGCGCCAACCTGGACGCATCAGGAAGCCGTTGCGCTGCTATCCCGTCGCCTGGCGGACTCTCTCGACCGCCAGCGGGTCGGCCATGCGTTCATCGCGCCGGCCGACGTGATCTTCTCGCCGCGCCGCGCCGTGCAGACCGACGTGTTCGTCGTGCCACTCGTCGATGGACGCCGGCCCGAGGCGTTTCACGAAGTTCAGCGGCTTCTCGTCGCAGTCGAAGTACTGTATCCGGGCACTGCGCGCGCCGATCGTGTGGCCAAGCGCCTCATGTTTCGCGATGAGGGCGTCGGCGAGTATTGGATCGTTGACCTCGATGCGCGCACGTTCGAACGGTCAACGCCGATTCACGCTCGACCGGAAATCCTCGCGGAGCGGTTGGAATGGTTGCCGGACGGTGCGTCGGAGCCGTTCGAAATCGATCTCGTCGCATACTTCGCGCAGGTACTCGGAGATTGAGGCTCTGAGTTTCCATTAAGCGGACCGACGCCCTGCTTCAGCGGCGCGTCCGCCGCAAGGCAGCCCTGCCCGCGCCACCAGGTGAAGCCGCTACCTTCGCTCCTCGTTGAACAGTGCCTTCACCGTATCCATGAACGTTTCCGCCTTAAAGTCCGTGAACTCTCCCGCATCGAAGTACGTGCCGTAGCAGACAGGGCACGCTTCGTACCAGATGTGCGGCTGGCCGTTCACGACCATTCGCAGCATTGAAGCTGAGTCTTTCGGGCATGTGATCTTGCCGATATTGTTTTGCTCTTCTCCCACCTTCACACTACCAATATCAATTGCCTCTGAGCCACTGAGTTTTTTCAGGTCCTCTGCTTCGAGCATGTCGAACCATATGCCCTCGCACTTTGTGCAGCGGTCCACTTCGATGCCGTGGTGCGAAACAGGCTGCATGGCGGAACTACACTTCGGACATGTCACTGAAGTACCTGCCTTTTTGAAGAAGTCTGTGAAGGTCAACGTGGCGGCGATGCCGGCCGAGGCACGTCCGGTTGAGCGGTGGGTTATGCACAGCCCACACGGAGGCTCGGCGCAATATGAGAGAAAACGGAATCCGACGTAAGTCTGCGTGAGCTGCCCCTCACGGCGGCGGCGCAGCGTGTTCCTGATCCAACATCAGTCCCATCGCAGTCGCGCGCTTGAAGCCTTTCCAGTACGTATGCGTGGCCTGTGGCGCACCCCGCACATCCATCGCAAACACGCCGTCCTTGCCGTTGGGCACCAGCGCAAAATATGCCAGACGCGTCGTGTCGCCCTTCACTCGCGCATCGAGGTGCGCCGTCACGAAATGCGCGAGAATGTTGTTCATGCGACGGGTATCCCAGACGGGATCGGCGTAATGAATAAACGGATAGGACTTGAGCGCCTCCGAGAATGCATAGCTCTCAGCCGGAGCGGGATACGGAGCACCGGCATTGTGGCCGGCGTTCAGAAAGGTGAGCAGATAGCGGTCCGCGTTGACGGCCGCGCGATAAATCGCGCGCGTGCCGGTCTCGTACCCCGACACCTCATCAACACTGCCAGCCACGAATAGCGTCGGAGTGCGAATCCCTGACAACCCTGCCGCATCCCAGAAGCCGGCTGGCATGCCCCACGGACCGATCGCAACGGCCGCCTTGATACGCGCGTCCATCGACGCGAGGTACGCAGGATTTCCCGCGCTGCGTTCCAGCAACAGCTGATTGGGTGGCGCGCCCGGAAACGACGCAGCCGCCGCTCGGTAGCCGCCACCAATCACGTTCACCGCACCATAGCCGCCCATCGAGTACCCGATAATCCCCGTGCGCGACGCATCGACTCGGCCCGACAAAAAACTCCCCGACGACGCCGCGCCCAGTCGGTCCAGCTCGCGCAACACGAACAGTTGATCGAGTGATCGGTTGTACAGCGTGCTGGCAAACGCCTGCGCGTTGTCGTACGTGCTTTCCGTGTGATCGATCGAGACCACCACGTACCCTTTGCTGGCCAGATTCTCGCCAAGGTGACTGAGCAAAAACCGATTGCCGGGATAGCCGTGCGAGATGATTACCAAAGGGAAAGCGCCTTCGCTTTGCAGTGGCGCCGCATCACGACGCGCCTGACCGCGAAGGGTGACGGTCACCGTCGGGTCGCGTATGATGGCGCGATACTCGCCGCCCCTGGGAGCATTCGCGGCGGCGGCAGCCGGATACCACACTTCGAGAACCAGCGAACGATCGTACCGCGCGGTTGGCTGGCCTTGTTTGGTGCGCAACACATCCGGACGGTTCTTCTCGGTCACCGTGATCGTGCGCGCGCCGATGGCGTATTTCCCGTAGGCGGCGAGTTCCGGCGCCATCGGTGTGACCACGTCGATGCGATTGTCCGTAGTGGCCACGCTTGCGGCCTCGGCGCGCTTCATGCGGGAGAACGGGAAGCCGTTACACCCAGTCCTGGGCATCGCCCGATTCGCGACACGCGTCGCGATCGCCGCCTCACGCGTGGCCGCCTTGTACGCGCTCAGGCAAAACGCCCATGCGTACGGGGGCATATCAGACAGCGGCATCCAGTCAATGCGTGTCCACGTGCCTGCGTCCCGTGCATTGGTTGCTGCGTTCTGCGCGATCAGATACTGCCCCGCAACATTCCACTCGACGACGTCATACACGGTCTTGGCACCCTGTCGAAACGCATTTGGTGACACACTGAAGTGCCCGCTGTAGTCGTCGTCGAACTCACCCAGCAGGAACGCCGGCGGAATGCCCGAAGCGCTACGCACTGCAGGCACGGGCTGTGCACCGAGCAGCATCGGTGCAAGTCCAAACACAAAGCCTGCAGTGCGCAATCGCATCGCTACTGCTCCATCGCGGTTTTCGCCGCGCCACGCGCGTGCTGCTTGAACCACTCGCGCAGATACAGTTGGCTGCGAATGAAGTTGGATGGCTTGGAGCTGGTACCGTGCCACTCGTCGTTGAAACGCACCATCTGCGTCGGAATCTTGCGGACCTTGAGCGCTTCGTAGAACTCTTCGGTCTGCCCGATGGGCGTACGCAGATCGTTGACACCGGTCATCAGCATGGTGGGCGTCTTTACATTGCCAACGTACTTGAGCGGCGAGCGATTCCAGTGCTCCGTGATGTCTTCCCACGGCATCTTCTCGAAGTTGCGGTACCAGCTTGGACCATCGGTGTTCCCCACGAAGCTGATCCAGTTGATCACAGGGCAGTTCGCGGATGCCGCCGCAAAGCGATCGGTGTGTCCAACGATCCACGCCGTTAACACACCACCGCCGGAGCAGCCGTATACGTTCAGATTGTCCGCATCGACATACCCCTTGGCGATCACTTCATCGACGCCCTTCATGAGATCGTCGAAATCCTTGCTGGGATACGCGTTCTTGATGGCGTTCCCGAACTTGCTGCCATAGCCGGTGCTGCCGCGCGGGTTGGTGTACAAAACCACATAGCCGTTCGCCGCGTGCTCCTGATAGCCGAAGTTGAACGCGCCGTTGTACATGCTGTGCGGCCCGCCGTGAATCGACAGCATCAACGGATACTTCTTGGCTGGATCAAAGTCAGGCGGCTTCACGATCCAGCCCTGGATCTTCATGTTGTCGAGTGACGTGTACCAGATCTCCTCAACCGCGCCGACTTTTTTGCCGACCAGGACATCGGCGTTCACGTCCGTCAGCTCTTTGATCGCCGCTGGCGTCTTGATGTTGAACGACACAATGTCGCCAGGCTTCTGCGCATCGGACAACGTCCCCACAGCGAGGCCCGTTGGATGAATGTCGGTCACGCTCAGCATGTACTTGCCGTCGGTGATCGCCTTGTGCTGACCGGCCGCGGTCACGAAGTGCAAGTTCTGGTAGCCGTTGCTCTGCACGGTGAAGTAGATGCCGCTGCCATCGGCGGCCCACGTCAGATTCTGCGGCGAGCGATCGATGTCGAGCAGCAGCTTGGAGCCGCTGCCGTCGGCGCGCATCAAATACAGCTTCGCATCGATCCAGGTGTCGGTGCTGTGATCGTAGCCCGTGTAGGCAATCCACTTCCCGTCAGGCGAGACAGACGGGCTGTTGTCGGGGCCTTTGCGTGTGGTGAGCTGCTTGACCGTGCCGCTCTCAATGTCCACCGCGTACACTTCCGACTCGCGCCACTCGTACTCCGCATCAGGCACACGCGGACCCGAGGCGTACACCAGCGACTTGCCGTCCGGCATCCACTGACCAGCGCCCGCACTCCACTGCCCCGAAGTGATCTGTCGCGGCGTGCCGCCATCGGCCGGCACAATGAACAGGTGCTGCGTCGCGTCCGCGTTGAACCCAACGCCGTCAGCGCGATAGTCCAACGACGACACCACGCGTGGCGCCGCAGTCCACGTCGCGCCGCGCGGGCGATATTGCGCGAGCGCCGCTTCAGACTTGGGCGGCGGCGTGTTGTTCGGTACCTGCGTTGTGAACGCCAACGATTTGCCGTCGGGTGACCATTTGAGGTTCGTCGGCGCCGAGGTGAGTCGCGTGACCTGCGTGACCGCCCCCTCGGCGTCCATATAGCGCGTGAATATCTGCGCGCTGCTGTTGGGTTCACCCTGTGCCACGTACGCAATGCGTGATCCGTCGGGCGACCAACTTGGCGCTGTTCCGTCCATCAGCTTCCGGGGTTTCGTCCCGTCAGCGTTCATGATGTAGATGGTCGACTGTCGCTTGTCGTTGAGCTTGTCGATCCACGTGCGCGAATAGATGACGCTTCGCCCGTCCGGGGAGAGCTGTGGATTGCCCACGCCCTCCCATTCCAGATAATCGGTCAGGGTCAGACGATCCGCGCGCTGTGCGTTGACGGACGCGGGCGCGAAGATTGAAACGAGGGACGACGCTGCCAGCACAAGGCCGGCGGCGAGTGAGCGGGGGGCACGCATACAATGGCTCCTGCCGAGGGGACGGGGGGACAGATGATCCGTAGATTATGGCCGCGAGAGCACTCCCGCCAGTTCGGTGCCTGCCGAGTTGCGCAGCTACCGCAGCATGCGGTCGAGGCGCCCGCTGCTTGCCAAAGGGGTGACGGTATGACACAATCAGGGATGTCAGTGTCTATTAGCCGTGCAGCGTTTCCCGCCGCAGGCTCGCCATGGCAGACCCGATGCGCCCCACGTGCGTAGACCCCATGATCTGGAGCTCTTGATGCGCGCCCGTTCGACGTATGCAATGCCCCGGCCTTCCGTGACCCTGGTCCTGTTGTCATTGCTCCTGCTTGCCACGTCTCAGGTGGCGCGCGCCGAGCACGCCCCCTTTGCCGCGCGGAACGCCCTGGACTGCGCGGCGGCGATGCAGATCGCGCTTCCCAGCGCGCGCGTTACGGCCGTGCGCACCGTGCAGCCCAACGACTCGCTGCGCGCACTCGGACGTCGACCATACTGCCGCGTCGCGGCCACCGTTGACGTGGAGACACACATCGTCGCGCTGCTCCCCGACGACTGGAATGCGCGGTTCCTGATGGGCGGTGGCGGCGGATACGTGGGCGCCGTCGACAACGACTTCTCGTTCACGGTGCACGAGGGGTATGCCACCGTGGGCACCGACGCGGGGCACAGCGCCAACAGCCTCACCGCGGGGTGGGCACTCCACAACGACACACGCATCACGGACTTCGCGTATCGGGCGGTGCACCGCACGGCGGAAGTGACCAAAGTGCTCATTACAGCGTACTACGGCCGCCCGCCGGAGCGTTCGTACTTCCTCAGCTGCTCGAACGGCGGACGGCAAGCGTTGATGGAGGCCCAGCGCTACCCGGAGGACTTCGACGGCATTGTGGCGATCGCGCCGGCGTACAACTTCCTCGCGATCACCACGACATTCATACGCAATCTGCAGGCGCAATATCCCACCGGCGATATGAGCGCGCCCGTCGTCACGACGGCCGTACTCAAGCTGCTGTCGGCCAGGGTGACGGAGCGCTGTGACGCGAACGACGGGGTGCGCGATGGCACCATCGAGAACCCCGAGACGTGTACGTTCACGCTCGCATCGTTGCCGGCGTGCGCGAACGACACCGCAGCAGACGGCTGCGTCACGCGTGCACAGCGCGCCGCCTTGTCAACGTTCACCGCGCCACTTGTGGCCGGTACATTACGGTATCCTGGGCAGCCCTTCGGCAACGAGTCCGACGATGACGGCTGGGGTGCGTGGATCACCGGCCCCTTGCCGGAAATTTTAGAAGCGACCGGCCGCGGCGCACCAACGGTCCAAGGCGCGTTCGGCACCGAGTTCTTCAAATACTTCGTCTACAGTGACTCGTCGTGGCGCTACGTGGGCTACGATCTCTCGCGCGCCGCACGTGATGGCGCCAAGGTGGACGCGATCGTCTCCGCGACGAATCCCGATCTCTCGGCGTTCCGCGCGCGCGGCGGCAAGCTGATCCTGGCCCACGGGTGGTCCGACCCGGCGCTCAACGCGCGCGCGACGATCGAGTACTTCAACGCTGTGCAAGCGCGCACACCGCAGGCCGCGTCGTTCACGCGGCTGTTCATGATGCCCGGTGTGTTGCACTGCGCGGGCGGGAGCGGCTGCGATGAGGTGGATTGGGCGGGGACCATCCGCCGCTGGGTTGAGCAGGACGAGGCGCCGTCACGTATCGTCGCACGCAAGGAGCGCGACGGGAAGGTCGTGCGGACGCATCCGCTGTGCGCCTATCCGATGACCGCGCGGTACAATGGAACGGGCAGAACGGACGATGCTGCAGCGTTCACCTGTCGGTAATCAGCCGTTCGTCCTGCTGCTCGTCGGACTTGTTGCGTGGGTGACCTCGCCACCGCGTGAATTGCTGGATCTCCAGAACATACGGCCGGGAGACGCTCTGCCCGTGGGCTGGACGGTTCGCCCGGTCCGGGGATCGCGCGCACCGGCATCAACGGTTCGCGACTCAAGTGGGGAGCGTTTTCTGCGGATCGAGGGGCGCGGCACCGCGGCGTGGTTTGTGCGAGCACTCGAGCCCGCCGAGAGTCCCACGCGCGGTCGATTGACTTGGCGCTGGCGGGTGCCGCTCGCGCCGCTCGCCGCTGATGTGCGAGATCGTGATCGGGACGACGCCGCCCTGCGCATTTTCGTGGTGTTCGATCATCGCGGCTTTCTCTCGCGCGTGCCGCGAACGATCTTTTATACCGTCACACCACCTTCCTTGGCGGGATATCAGGCGAGAAGCAAACAATCCAGCGATCTGATGATCGTCGGTATCCCCGTCGCGGCGCCGGGGATGGGGTGGAACCAAACGACGCGGGATCCGCTATCTGACTATCGTGCGTTCTGGCACGCGACGCCGCCGCGGATTCTGGCCATCGGTCTCATGCAGGATGCCGAGCAGACCCACAGTGCGGTCATGGCAGACATTGTATCTCTTACCTGGAGCAACCCTGATGACGTACGGTAAATGGCGGGCCATCCCGATCGCGTCGCTGGCGCTGATCGTCGTGACGGCATGCAATGGCGCGACGCCTCCCTCAGCCCCCGACGCCGTGCCCGTGCAACCGGGCGGCCCGAACGTGCCGGGAACGGGCGCGACCGGCAGCTTTGTCAGAACCGGTTACGCCGTGACGGGGACAGCGACGCTCTCCATCAGGAACGATACAGCGCAACTCGATTTCTCCGCGGACTTCAACATTGCATCAACACCCGGTCCGTTCGTGTACCTGAACACGACGAGTAATGCGAATCAGGGTACGCCACTGCGCATCGGCGCACTCCGCTCCAGAACCGGCGCCCAGCGTTACACCTTCCTCGTGCCGCCGGGCGTCCGGTACACGAAAGTGCTGATCTGGTGTGATCCCTTCAATGTCGGGATGGCGGAAGCGATGCTGCCGTAGCTCAGCAGGGTAGTTTGAGGTAGACGCATCCCGACCCACCCAGTCGGGCGCTACCCCCTCTCGGTCGCACGTGGAACATCTCGACGTCCTGATCATCGGCGCTGGACTCTCCGGCATCAGTGCTGCGTGGCACCTGCAGGCGGAGTGCACGGAGCAGTCGTACGCGATTGTCGAGGCACGCGAACGGATGGGCGGCACCTGGGATCTGTTCCGCTATCCCGGCATCCGGTCCGACTCCGACATGTACACACTCGGCTATCGCTTCCGGCCGTGGCAGCAGGCGAAAGCGATTGCCGACGGACCGTCGATCAAGGCCTACATCGAGCACACGGCGCGCGAGTTCGGCAGCGACCGCCGCATCCGATACGAACATCGGCTGGTGCGCGCAGAATGGTCATCGGCAAACGCGCGCTGGACGATCCACCTGGAGCTGGGCGTTGAGCGTACACCGACACAGCTCACCTGCGGCTTCCTGTATAGCTGTGCCGGATACTACGACTACGCGCAGGCGTACACGCCCGAGTGGCCAGGCGTAGCGTGTTGCGTGACGGGCGCGCCTCGATCGTGACCGATCAGATCGCGTATGCCGGTGACTCAATTACATGCGTGCGCACGACTACGGGCAGGTCACGCCGC
>Ga0209591_10004297_pt1 | contig 16204 bp, 18 predicted proteins | sample MAT01_FD_187207 | JGI IMG/M metagenome (GOLD analysis project Ga0209591, IMG submission 187207) | Freshwater microbial communities from Lake Fryxell liftoff mats and glacier meltwater in Antarctica - MAT-01 (SPAdes) (version 2) | ecosystem: Environmental > Aquatic > Freshwater > Ice > Liftoff... | reverse complement strand
ACGACCAAAAGTTTGGACAACGCCTTCTTCGCCTGGCTGTATAACATAGACACCCGTACCTAGCCACAAAAGAAAAACGACCACTGCAAGCAAACTATAAAAACGACCACTACGGTTCAACAGCCATCGGACAGCAGCCTCCGTCGATATCTCGATCTGCTCGTTACTTGGCTCATCCTTTTGACGAGACATAATTTTCCCCTTTTTGATTTTGCTAAATCTATAGAAAACAGATACGTAAACGTTTTTGTGCCAGGGTAAATATAGTTTCCCAGAAAGGTTTTGTCTGATCCTTGCCCTGAAGGATGGGACAAAACTTTTCTGGATAGCTATAGGCTAGAAATCAAACAAATCGCCAAGGAAAGATTTGCGCTTGCGTTTTTCTTTTCCAGCATAGCCACGGTCCTCAAAGTCATCATCATCATCATGCCGGTAAGCGGTCGCACGGTCCGTCTGTTGGGGGAGTGCGCTGCGGTTATCGACGGCGGAACGTTCGATAAGTTTGTCAAGTTCACCGCGATCCAACCAGACCCCACGGCATTCGGCACAGTAATCAATTTCGACGCCCTGCCGCTCGGTAATTTTTAGCTCACTGCTACTACAAACTGGGCATTTCATTGGTTTCTCCTGTTAACTTTTCCTCTTTTTCCACATAGCAAGTATTATCTGTCCGCTACACAGCGGTCTCGCTGCCATCCCCGATTTGTTCTAGGGCATGTTGCTGGCCTAGAATGCAAAGACATGGCTGAATACTGTTAGTTGTACCACTAAATCTCTTCACTTGTTCTGTTGGTGCCCCGCGTCACACCCCAATTAAGGGGATAAACTTTTGCCAGCCAGGGCCGCATCCACTCATTCCAGCCCAGCAACCAACTGCCTAGCAATAGCAACGGCGTCCCTGGTATCAAGGGCAATAGGATACCGATAATGCCAAGGCCGATACAAAGCCAACCACCAACAAAGCGCAAACATCGTTGCACACGAGTTGGCAATCTAGCGAACAAACCTGCTATTTTTTTAAAAATCATCCATTGAGATCCTCTCGCATGACATGCATGGTTCAATGTACACTCGGACTGGCCTAATCATAAAGCAAGACAAGCGTCGCTGGTAGAGGTAAATATCCCGAACATGCCGGGGGAAATTCCCCGATTTTTGCCGGAAGTTTGTCGTACTAGTCAGCATCTAACTATAGCAGTAAGCTGTATTGGAAATGGATACACTACTCAAAAACACATATGTTACCCAAAGGAGAATTTTCTATGCGCTGGTCGATTACGCTGGTCCAGGTTGCAGGCATTCCAATACCTTGCAAAATGGTGATCGCTTGAGCCGTGTGGTAGATTATCTACTCACGAGCGGTGCGGTGCTCCGCTCTAGATAGTGGAAGAAATCTGCATTGGCGGGGAGGATGAGACTATCACCCGGTTTCAAAATTTTGACATAGGCATCCATTCGTCGGGAAAAAGCGTAAAATTCCATGTCTTGGCCCAGGGCTTCGGCATAGATGCGAATGGCTTCTGCTTCACCCTCACCACGCAAGATCTGTGATTCTTGGTAGCCTTCGGCCAAAATAACGGTGCTGTCGCGATCCGCCTTGGACCGAATGATGTTGGCCTGCTCCTCCCCTTCGGCGCGGAAGAGAGACGATTCGCGTTGGCGTTCGGCGCGCATACGGCCAAAGACGCTCTGCTCAACTTCCTCGGGCAAGTCAGCGCGCTTGATGCGCACATCCACGACTTGAATCCCAAATTCAGCGGCTTTCGTATTCGCAGAAGTGGCGACGCGCTGCATAATGTTCTCCCGCTCCTGGGCAATTACACTGGTGAAGATCGCAGTTGCCAATTCGCGGCGAATTTCGGAGAAGACAATGTCATCCAAGCGGGCACGAGCGCCGGCTTCGGTGCGCACAGCCTTGAAAAAGAGCAATGGGTCTACAATACGCCAGCGAGTGACATGATCAACCACAAGCCGCTTTTTTTCGATGGTCAGGTACTCTTGCGACGGCGCATTACTGGAGAGAATGCGCTTCTCGAAAGAGACGACATTTTGGACAAAGGGCAACTTGACAGCCAAGCCCGGCGTCTGAATGGTGCGAATGGGTTCGCCGAACTGAAGAACGATGACCTGCTGCACCTCTCGCACCACAAAGAGGGTTTGATTGGTGATGAACAGGGCCGCAAGGGCCACAATCACCAGCACAGCACCGATACCTTTTGCACGTTGGTTTTGCATCTTATTGGTCTCCTTCTGGAGCGGCATCATCAAGCTCTAGGGCTGCTGCCGGCAGGTTATTCGTTGGTAGCTCGCGCAGCGGCAAGAGGGGTAAGACTTGGCCGCCAATCGCGTCACTATCGAGCAAGGTCAGTTGGATGCGTGGCAAGATCGATTCTAATGCCTCAATGTGCATCCGCTCGCGTGTCACTTCCGGCGCCAAGCGATAGGCTTCTAGAATGCTCAAGAAGCGATCGGCATCACCTGTTGCCTGCAACACACGTTGCTCTTTAAAAGCGGTTGCTTCTTCAATCAGCTTTTGTTTGTCACCACGTGCGCGCGGGACAATGTCGTTTTGATAGGCTTGCGACTCGTTGATCAGCCGCTCTTTGTCGGCCAGGGAGCGCACAACTTCTTGAAAGGCGTCGCGCACATCGGCTGGTGGGTCGGCCACCTGAAGCCGCACATCCGTGATTTGAATGCCAGTCGTATAATCTTCCATGAGTTGGGCGAGAAAGACACGTGTATCATCTTGCACACGCGCCCGCTCTTCGGTAATGACGGCATCAATGGTCATCTGTCCGACCGTGCTGCGGAGGCCCACTTCAGCGCTTGTCAGCAACAAATCTTCCGGGTCCTGAACATTAAAGACAAAGGCACGTGAGTCAGCAATGCGGTATTGAATGAGGAGTTGGACCTGCACAATGTTTTCATCAGCGGTCAGCATGAGCGCTTCATTCAGAACATCTTCACGACCGGCGTCTGACGAGCGGACGCCAATCTCGGCACGCCGAATGCTCGCCACATCCACAATCTGTACCTGCTGGATCGGCCCCGGCAGATGATAGTTGAGGCCAGAAGTGGTTACATTGCTAAAACGACCAAAAGTTTGGACAACGCCTTCTTCGCCTGGCTGTATAACATAGACACCCGTACCTAGCCACAAAAGAAAAACGACCACTGCAAGCAAACTATAAAAACGACCACTACGGTTCAACAGCCATTGAACAATATCACTCATCGATTGTGGAGCCTCTACCTCGGTGTTGGTTGGTTGATCGATTGTTATTCAGAGACAATTTTTTCTCCTTTGTTAATTTCGCTCATCTATAGAAAGCATATGTAGCTATTTTTGCGCCAGTGGTATTTACGCCACTGGTATTTACCTTCGTTCGCTCATTTCCTCCTCGCACCCAATCAGGTGGCAAATTTCTCGAAATCCAATCCATACTGCACGGATTTGAGCGGAGCAAGCGCTACTCAACCGCACGAAACTCTTCCTCAATTAGCCAGATTGCTTCCCAGCCCGTCAGCACCAGAAGCTCGCGCCAGAAGAGTAGCCAACAGATGGTGTAATAGAGCCGACCCCACAGCCCACGCCAGCGCACGTGGTCATAATCCACCAGGACGATGCGCGGTTGGGCTTCATGGGTGAGCAACAAGTTATGCGAACGCCCTAGGCGTTGGGTAAAAAAGTGCCAAACCCGTTTTGGCCACATCAACGGCGTGTTCATCTGCCGCCGTTCTGCCACGCTACGGCTAAAGGTGCCGTAGAGGTCGGGCATGTGGCCGCTGCGTTTGTAACAGCGGAGCGCACGGCGTAGCACGACAAGCAATTGTCGCTCAACTTGCGCCCACTTACGTGGCGTTAGCGTACAATAGTCCATCGCCGCCAGTGGTAATGCTTGGTCTAAATAGGGCTGAATGGCAACTGTGTAAATTTTGCCTACTCCATCCTGCGCCACTAAGAAGTGGCTAGGAATCGTGTGTTCTGCCCCAAGATAATGGGTGAATCGCCCAGCCGACTCGCGTAGGCTCCTTGCCTGTGTTAGGGCTGCTTCGACCGAGTTATCTTCAACGCCTTTGAGCTTTACGACATAGCGTGCGTCGTCTGTTCGATAAACATCGGTTTCACTACCGCCACCAATGCGTTCCAGGGGCTGCTCCTGTGCCAAAAATGTAAAGAGTGTACCTATTACATGCTGGTTTGTCATTTTTGCTCGTCACTTCTTTTGCTCGTCACTTCTTTTGCTCGCTAATGCTTTTGCTTGATAAATGTGCAAAAGGCAAAAAACGCGCAAATGGCAAACTTCTCCACAGCTCTTTCAGCAGGGTCAATTCCCAACCCAGCAGCCAGCTCCCCAGCAACAAGAAGGGGATGCCCGGCAGCAAGGGCAGTAGGATGCCAATGATACCCACTCCGATCGCAAGCCAACCGGTAACCAAACACAAAGAGCGCTGTAGGTGAATCGGCAACTTGGCAAACAGATTGGCTGAGTTCTTGAAGATCATGCAACTGCTCCTTTCGTGTGCTACAGTGGGCAGGGAATGGATGCACTTTGGGAACACGGACAGGGCATTCGTGACGCCCTGAACGGACAGGATGTTCGTGTTCCGATTTATTGTGCTTTTGAACCGCTTTCATTACGTTTCTAAGCATACAGCAAGCCAAGCAGAAGTAGTAGAGGTAGATGTCCTGATCAGAGCGGGGATAATTCCCCGATTTTTGCCGGAAGTTTGTCTCTAGTCAGCATCTAACTATAGCAGTAAGCTGTATTGGAAATGGATACACTACTCAAAAACACACATGTTACCCAAAGGAGAATTTTCTATGCGCTCGTCGATTACGCTGATTCAGATTGCAGGCATTCCGATCAAGTTACACCTGACGTTTTTCATCATTTTGCTACTAGGTGCTTGGCAATGGGCCGGACGCAGTGATAACCCGATGACGGGCGCAATCTTTGGCGTGGTGCTGATGTTAACGCTGTTTTTGTGTGTGGCGCTGCATGAACTAGGCCATAGCTTGATGGCACGTCGCTTTGGCATCGAAACCCGTGAGATCCTGCTGATGCCCTTAGGCGGGATTGCCCAATTAGAAAAGAACCCCACACAGCCACGCCATGAATTGCTGATTGCCTTGGCTGGCCCATTGGTCAATGTGTTGATTGCGGCATTATTAGTCGTTATCGGGCTAACGCCCCAGGTTAGTTTGTTCAACTCATTATTGGATGGTCAAGGGTTATCATCTGCACTTAGCACCGAGCCTTCGCTAAACAACCTGCTGCTTTGGCTAGTCAGCGCCAATGTGAGCTTGGTATTATTTAATCTGATTCCGGCGTTCCCGTTGGATGGTGGACGAGTTCTCCGCGCTGTGCTTGCCATGGGTCTGGGCTATCCGCTGGCAACCCGGATTGCCACCGTTGTCGGCCAAATGATTGCGGTTGTCTTAGGTATCTTTGGTCTATTTAGCGGAAACTTTCTATTAGCCTTAGTGGCGATCTTTATCTTTGTAGGCGCAACTCAAGAAACCGCGGTTGCCGATTCAAAAGTTGTATTAACAACCCGTCGCCTGGGTGATGCCTATAATCGTCATGTCATCACCTTGCAAAATGGTGATCGCTTGAGCCGTGTGGTAGATTACCTGCTTACCAGCTATCAGCCGGACTTTGCCGTCATCTTTGGCAAAAAGCTGTTGGGCATTGTCACGCGCGAAGCTGCCATGCAGGCGTTGGCGAGCCAGCCAGACGATCTCTATGTCAGCGAGATCATGAACCGTGACATTGTTAAACTGGATGCTGACTTGAACTTGGACGAAGTACGCGAACAGTTAGGCGAAAAGGGCGTGCGCGTGGCCGCCGTTTACAAGGGCGACGAGTTCCTGGGGCTGATTAGTGTTGAGGATCTTCAGGAAGCGTTCTCGGTGCTGATGTTTAATCAACGGCACTTGCAGCAACGGGTGGCCGCGCAGTAACATCATGCCGGCTGCCATAAGCCGGTTAATAATCATCCAAGAATACGTTAGCAAAAGGTGACTGTCACCTAAATCTATAAGTTATTTTTGAACGATGACTTAGCATAAAAGGAATTTTTACGACAATGGATATCATGGTACTTGGTATGCTCATCGGCGGGTTGATCCTGCTGGTGGTGGGTGGGGAATTTTTGGTGCGTGGGGCTTCGCGGTTGGCAGCAATTTTTGGCGTCTCGCCGCTGGTGATTGGGTTGACGGTAGTCGCCTATGGCACCAGTATGCCCGAACTGGCGGTGAGCGTACAGGCCAGCATGGCTGGTAACGCCAATATTGCCGTCGCCAATGTGGTTGGCAGCAATATTTTTAATGTGTTGTTTACCCTCGGCATCTGTGCCATGCTCTTACCGCTCACGGTGATGCAGCAGTTGGTGCGGCTTGATGTGCCACTGATGATCGGTGCTTCGCTTTTAACCCTGTTCATGGCCTGGGACGGGCGGATTGTCTTGATCGAAGGCGTTCTGCTCTTTGCGCTCATCGTTATTTATACGGTGTGGGCGATCCGCAAAAGCCGCCAAGAGAGTGCCGCGGTGCAGGCTGAGTATGCGCAAGAATATGCCATTGAAAAAAAGCAGCATTCAGGCCGCGACATTGTCATCCAGATCGGCTTGGTCCTGTTGGGCTTGGTTGTGTTGGTCATTGGCTCGCGCTGGCTGGTCGATAGTTCGATTGTCCTGGCAAAGCTGTTGGGGGTGAGCGATGTGGTAATCGGGTTGACCATTATCGCGGCGGGTACCTCGCTGCCCGAGGTGGCCACGTCGATCATTGCCACGCTGCGTGGCGAACGCGACATTGCCATCGGCAATGTAATCGGCAGCAATCTCTACAATTTATTAGCGGTTCTGGGGATCTCCAGTCTAGTGGTACCCGGTGGGCTGGCTGTCGCACCTTCGATCATCAACTTCGACTTGCTCGTGATGGTGGCCGTAGCCATTGCCTGTCTGCCGATCTTCTTTTCGGGTTATAAAATTGCCCGTTGGGAAGGCGCGCTCTTCTTTTTTGGCTATGTAGCCTATACAGCCTATCTGGTTTTGGACGCGACGCAGCACGATGCCTTGCCGCTCTACAGCAACACCATGTTCTACTTTGTCCTACCGCTGATCGCGGTCACGGTGGCGGTGCTGGGGCTACGGGCCTTGCGCACGAATGGTCGGGCAGAATAGTTGTCCAGCGTGCGCTGACCTATCAGAGCAATATCTCTTTTCACAAGCGGTAACACGGAACTTACTACATTATGCTACTTTTTCACCTGTTGCTCTTAGCCCTGACGGGCGTTTTGCTCTGGATGTTGCGCCCCCACCGGTTGCGTCATGTGGGCTGGCTGGCGGCCCTGCCCCCGCTGGTGGTGACCGTCTGGCTGCTGGGCCAAATGAACACCATCGCCGCTGGGCGTTTTCCAGCCGAACAATATGTCTGGTCACCGCAGCTCGGGCTGGATCTGCTTTTGCGCCTAGATGGCCTGGCGCTCTTCTTCGGCCTGATCATTACCGGCATTGGCGCGGCGATTGCGCTCTATACCGGCTACTATTTTGCCGGCAACCCGCGGCTGGGCTACTTCTACGGCTTGCTCTTTCTCTTTATGGCCAGTATGTTGGGGCTGGTTTGGGCCGATAATCTGCTGCTGCTCTTTGTCTTTTGGGAAGGCACCAGCCTCACCAGCTATCTGCTGATTGCCTTTAAGCTGGAGGATAGCAAGGCCCTCGAAGGCGCGCGCCGCGCCCTGATCACCACCGGCTTGGGTGCGCTGGCTATGTTGGGCGGCATGGTGCTGCTGGCGCAGATGGCCGGCACCTACACGCTCAGCGCCATCCTGACCCAACCGGCCAGCCAATTCACCGACCATGCGCTCTATCCAGCCGCGCTGCTGCTCATTCTGCTGGGTGCCTTTACCAAGTCGGCGCAATTCCCCTTTCACTTTTGGTTGCCAGGGGCCATGGCGGCGCCCACCCCGGCCAGTGCCTATCTTCATTCGGCCACTATGGTCAAAGCCGGCATCTATCTGTTGGCCCGGCTGCACCCGGCCTTGAGCGACAGTCCGCTCTGGTTCTGGAGCCTGTTGAGCGTGGGTGGCATTACCATGCTGCTGGGCGCCATCACAGCACTGCGCCATTACGACCTAAAGGCTATCTTGGCCTATGCCACCGTGAGCCAACTGGGGGTGCTGGTCTTCTTGCTGGCACTACCCAGCGAGAAAGCCCTGATTGCCGTGGTCGTGGGCATTCTGGCCCATGCCCTCTACAAGGGGCCACTCTTTCTGGTGGCGGGCATTCTGGACCATGCCACCGGCACGCGTGACATCCGTCAACTGGCCGGTTTGGCGCGCGCCGTGCCGTGGGTCACGGCAACGGCAATCTTGGCGGGGGTATCCATGGCCGGCTTTCCCCCCTTCTTTGGCTTTTTGGCCAAAGAAATGCTGTTGGAAAGTTTTTATCAGTTTGCGGAAAAAGGCAACCCCATTGTCGGCTGGCTAGGCGTGGCCGCCGTCGTGGTCAGCGGGGCATTTTTTGTTGCCTACAGCCTCACCCTGCTCTGGGAGCCATTTTTCCGCCGCCAAGTCCCCACCAACGATCCAGGCAACGACGCAGCACCGGTCCACCATCCACCAGAATTTGTGCTAGTGCTGCCAGCGTTGGCCTTGGTAGTGCTGGGAACCGCCCTGCCGCTGCTGATCAGCTTGGTCGAAAAGCCGCTGCTCATCCCCGCGGTCAGCGCCATGGCGGGCACAAAGGTAGAATTCCACCTGGCCCTGTGGCATGGGTTTACGCCCATGTTGCTGGCGAGCCTGTTTGCCATTGCGTTGGGGATTGCGCTTTTTTGGGCACGGGCAACGTTACGCGCAGGGCTCGAACGCAGCCCGTCCTGGCTGGATGGACGATTGATCTTTGATCAAATTGTGGACGCGCTCTATGGCCTGGCGCGCTGGATCACCCAGCGAATACAAGGCGGTTCGCTGGCAACGCACATCAGCGTTACCTTGCTCTGTGCGGTGGCGTTGCTGCTCTATGCCCTGTTGCAGTTGGATTGGCGCAACGATCTGCGCATCAACTGGGCGGCCCTGCCCACGTTCACCGAGGTCATCTTAGCCGTGCTGGGCATTGTTGCAGCGGTCGTGACAGTGCGCACACGGAGCCGCCTCAGCGCTATCATCAGCATTGGCGTGGTGGGGGTGGTCGTAACGCTCTTTTTTGTCTTCTTCAGCGCACCCGATCTAGCCTTAACCCAGTTGTTGATCGAAGTGTTGACCGTCGTCTTTCTGGTCTTGGTCTTCTATCGCATTCCCCCGCGCAGCCATCCGCCCACGCCCAGCGCGACGCGCTGGCGCAACCTGGCAGTGGCAAGTGCCGTGGGGGTGTGGGGCTTTTTCATGGTGTTGCTCAGTGTCGAAGGGCCGTTCCTGCCCAGCATTGCCGACTTTTTCTTGCTCAATTCGGTGGATGCCGCGCATGGGGGCAACATTGTCAACGTGATCATTGTCGATTTCCGCGGTTTTGATACGCTGGGCGAGATCACCGTGCTGATCATCGCCGCACTGGGGGGCTATGGTCTGCTGCGTGCCACCCGCTTGCGCCCCGTGCTGGTGCCAGCTCAAAGCCCAGATTCCGACGAGAATGCCACTGCTGCGCTGGCCGCAAAGGAGCCTGCTCATGCCTGAACTCTATCTCTGGTTGCTCGACCGCCTGTTGACGCCTCTCCTCTTGGTGTTGGCGCTTGTGTTGCTCTTGGTGGGGCATAATGCGCCGGGTGGGGGCTTTATTGCCGGGCTAGTGGTGGCTGTGGCCTTTCTGCTCCAGATCATTAGCCGCGGCGATGACTATGTGCGCCAACTGCTTGGCCCTTATCTCCAGCCCATCATGGGCATAGGCTTGTTGCTGGCCGTGATGTCGGCCCTGATTGGGCTGACGCAAGGCGCATTTTTCACCGGCGTCTGGTGGAAGATTGCCATCGGCAGCAGTACATTGGAGGTGGGCACCCCCATGTTTTTTGATATGGGTGTCTTTTTGGTCGTCTTGGCGGTGGTCACTTCCTATGTGCTAGAGTTGAGCCGTGGGCCGGCAGGGCAGGAGGAACAATGATTGGTTTGGTCTTAGCCCTATTGGTAGCAGTGCTCTTTGGCACTGGTGTCTATTTGATCTTGCAACGCAGCCCGGTACGGCTAATCTTGGGGTTGGGCTTGTTGAGCCATGCGGTGAATCTGTTGCTCTTTGGCACTGGCGCGCTGAAGCGGGGCATACCGCCGATTGTGCTGGATAAAGCTGCCTTTAGCGGCGACATTCGCCCCTTTGTCGATCCGCTGCCCCAGGCGTTGATCCTAACGGCGATTGTGATCAGTTTTGGCATTACTGCCTTTATGATCGCCCTGGCTAACCGGCGCAACAATCTGCTGCTACAAACAACCCAGCAGCCCGAACGCGCCGACGATCCCTTTGCGCTGACAAAGCCTCAGCCGCAGCCTGCGCTAGATGATGATTATGAGTGGTTGGAAGATGTACGGAATAGTGGATGGTGCGCTGCGGGTAAGCATCCACCATCCACAAATTAGATATCGAGAACTTCATGGAAATTAATGCAAATTGGTTAATCGGGCCGATTGTCATCCCGTTGATTGGCGCGGCGTTGGGGTTATTGGTGGCACCGGGCAATCGCCCCTTGGAAGTGCCGGTACAACGGGCCTTGGCGGTGACGGCGTTGCTGGCCAACCTGTTGGTGGCGCTGGCGATCTTCAACAGCACCATTCTTCACGACCAACGCATGGTCTTGCAGATGGGGTTCTGGCAAGCACCCTTTGGCATCACCCTCTTTGCCGACGGGCTGAGCGCCATTATGCTGACCTTGACCGCGCTTGTGGCCCTGGCCACGGTGCTTTATGCCATGGGTACGCTGGACCAGCGCGAGGGCATGAACTTTCATCCGCTGCTGCTCTTTTTGGTGCTGGGGGTGAATGGGGCTTTTCTGGCCGGCGATCTCTTTAATCTCTATGTCTTTTTTGAAGTGTTATTGATGGCGAGCTTTGTGCTGCTCACGTTGGGCGGGCGACCGGCGCAGGTCAACGGTGGCATTCGGTATGTGGTACTCAACCTGCTGGCCTCGGTCATTTTTCTCGCCACGGCCGGGGTGATCTATGGCACCGTGGGCACGCTCAACCTGGCCCACCTGGCGCAACGGCTGCCGGCGGCGCCACCGGCCCTCCAAATGGCGCTGGCGGGCATGTTGTTGATCACCTTTAGCAGCAAGGCTGGCCTCTTTCCACTCTTCTTTTGGCTACCCAGCAGCTATCATACCCCGCATCCCGTGGTGACCGCGCTCTTTGGCGGCCTGTTGACCAAGGTGGGCATCTACTCGCTCTTTCGCATCTACCCGTTGCTTTTTCCCACCTTCCTGGTGGCGTGGCAGCCGCTGATCCTGACCATTGCCGCGCTGACCATGGTGGTGGGGGTCTTTGGCGCAATGACGGTGGATACGCTGCGCCGTGTGCTAAGCTTTCATGTGATCAGCCAGGTGGGCTACATGGTCATGGGGCTGGGGCTGGCCGCTGGTGGCCCTGAATCGGCCGTGGGCTTTGGCCTGGCCGCCGGCATCTTCTATCTGATCCACCATATGATTGTCAAAACCGCACTCTTAATGGCCGGCGGCGCAGCCGAATTGTTCAGCGGCACTGGGCGGCTGCTCGGCGGGCTGGTCAAGCAGCAACCGGCACTGGCAGTGATCTTCTTTGTGGCGGCCTTTTCGCTGGCCGGTCTGCCGCCCTCCAGCGGTTTTGTTGCCAAGCTCGGTTTGCTGCAAAGCGCATTCGGTGCTGGTCAATGGGGCATCGCCGGCGTCAGCCTGCTGGTGAGCCTCTTTACGCTGATGAGCATGGTACGGCTCTGGCAGAAAGGCTTTGCCGGTAAACCTGTTGACCTTGTGCCGTCTCCTTCTGCCCAGCAATTGCGCCAACGCCAGTGGCTCACCCTGGTACCGATTGCCCTGTTGATGACACTCAGCCTGGGCATTGGTCTCTTTAGCGGGCCGGTCTTGCGTTGGTCGAGCGTTGCCGCCGCGCAAGTGCTGGATCGAGCAGGCTATATCCAGGCCGTCGCGCCAACGGATGAGATCCCGTTGTTAAAAAAAGTGACAAGTAAATAACATAGAGGATTATCGTGGAAAGAGCTATCCAGACCCATCCTGCCCGCCAGTGGGGGGCTGAAAACACAAAGTTACTGGCGTTGTTCTTTGTCAACCTCGGCCTGACCATTCTCTGGCATCTGTTTTTGCCGGCCTGGGGCGCGCTCGATTACCTAATTGGCTTTGTCGTCGGCGCGTTGGTGCTGTCGATCTATGAACGACCCTATGGGCAACGGCTCTACTGGCTGCTAAGCTTTCTGCTTTTTGTGGGGAAAGAGATTGTGGTCAGCAACGTTACGCTGGCTGGGTTGATCCTACGGCCAGCCCCACAACTATCACCCGGCATTGTGGCAATTCCATTAGCTGTGACGAGTGATCTGGAGATCACGATCCTGGCGACGATCATCACGTTGACGCCGGGAACGTTGAGTCTGGATTTGGGGCAAGATGCGCAGGGCCAGCGTGTGCTCTATGTGCATAGCCTGACCGTCGCTGATCCTGAGACACTACGCAGGAATATTAAAGACACCTTTGAACGCAAATTGCTGCGTGTGACACGCGGCATTGTTGATTAAAGTTGATTAGATTGTGCTCACTATAGAGGCTGGACAGAGAAGACTATGGATTTCTTTTTGATCACCCTGGATATATTGCTTGCCCTGTTGGGGCTTTCGTTGGCTTTTTGTTTTGTGCGGCTCTATCGCGGGCCAGATGTACCCAACCGCACTGTCGCCTTTGATCTGATCGCCCTACACGCCGTGGGTTTGATTGCCCTCTGGGCGATCCGCAACGGCGCGCCTGTGCTGCTCGATATTACGTTGGTGACCGCGGTTTTGGGCTTTCTGGGGACGCTCGTCTTGGCACACTATTTAGAACGAGCTGGGCATGAGGAGTAACCCATGAGGAATAAACTATGACGAATGCCGAAGTTACAGTTTTGATCTTGACCGCCATTGGTGTCTTTTTTATGCTGGTCAGCACCTATGGCATTCTGCGCCTGCCCGATGTCTATCTGCGTATGCACGCCGCCGGCAAAGCTGCCACGTTGGGCGTCAGTTGTTTGATGATCGCAGCGGGAATTTACTATCCTGATTATCTGGGACGGATGATCGTGCTGGCGCTGGTCTTCTTTGTCACCGCGCCGATTGCCACCACCAGTATGGCGCGGGCGGCCTATCGCACCGCCAAACCGGCGGAGAAATTGGTTTTGCACTATGATGAGTTGCGCGATGATAAGCTGCGTCTAGACGAAGCCAAATAAATTTAGCGGGCCATGCGAAAGCCAATGTGTTCGCGCCGCCGGGTGGGGTAGCTCAAACTGCGCATCGCACAGCGCACAAAGTTGGCCGTGGGGCTGGCAAATGAACCGCCACGCAGCACACGCTGAGCACCGCCTTCATGGGTTTCGCGGCCATCGTCGGCAAGATAGGGGTAGGGTGCATAGACGCTGTTTACCCATTCCCAAACATTACCCGCCATATTCAACACGCCATAGGGACTAGCACCGCGCGGGTAGTGATCAACCGGGGTGGTGTCTTGCTCGGCGCGCGCATAATTGAGCCGGGTGGCATCGGGGCGTGCATTGCCCCACGGGTAGCGGCGGGCTTGGCCGTCGGCAGTGGCCGGGCCGCGGGCCGCCTTTTCCCACTCGGCTTCGCTGGGCAAACGCCCACCTGCCCAGCGGCAAAAGGCTTGGGCATCATGCCAATCTACATGGGTCACAGGGTGGCGCGCCAAGTTGGCGGGCAGAGTCCCAGTGAACCAATGGCTTGGCACGGGGTGGCCGGTGGCCTGTACAAAGAGGGCATAGTCGGCATTGGTCACTGGGGTTTGCGCCAAGCAAAATTCGGCTACTTCCACCTGCTGTTGCGGCAGCTCGCTCGGCAAAACCGCGCTGACCCCCCCCCACTGGCGCGGCTTTGGTTGACTGCCCAGCCAGAAACTCCCGGCAGGAATCGTGACCCAATCAAAGGCCAGGGCAGGTGTAGCCGCGCCGGCCGCCACGCGAAAGCCAATGTAGACATCGCGCACGCCAGTGGCCATGCCCGTGCGCGCGGCACAGCGAATCTGGCGCAGATCGTGGTTGTAGGAGCCGCCGCGCACCACCCGCCCGCCTGGCACGGTACCGGCTTCTCGCCCATCGGTGGCGGCATAGGGATAGCTGCGGTAGAGGCTCTGGGTCCACTCCCAGACGTTGCCGGCCATGTCGAGCAACCCATAGGGGCTGGCCCCCAGCGGGAATTGGCCTACGGGCAGTACACTTTGGCTGGCGGGTGCCACACCCTGGGCTTGGCCATTAAAATGACACCGCGTGCCATCTGGCAGTGTATTGCCCCACGGCCACCAGCGGGCGTCGTCGGCACGTGCCGCTTTCTCCCATTCGACCTCGCTGGGCAAGCGCACACCGGCCCAGGTGCAAAAGGCTTGGGCATCTGCCCAACTCACATAGGTGACGGGTAATTGTTCGCTTCCAGCCGGTAGTTGACCCCCTGGCCAATGCCCCGGTGCTGGGTGCTGGGTGGCAGCCACAAAACATTGATAATGGGCATTGGTCACTGGCGTGCGGCTTAGGCAAAATTCTGGCAACCAGAGCCGTTGCTGCGGCTGTTCATTGGCCAAGGGCGGCGCGGCGGCACGCGGGTCGCTACCCATCAGGAACGGGCCCGCGGGAATGGTGAGCCAAGTGGGATTATACATTATGGTCTTGCGCGATTGGCGCGCAACAACGTTGTCCAAAACGCTACGGCAAAAAGCCCGTGACCAATCGTTGCTGGGTTAAATGTCCCTGCGCGCAGCCAAGTGAGGAGCCAGGCAAGGGTAATGGCCGTATGAAAGATGGCAAAGGTAATGAGGGCTGGTCGAATTTGTTTGCCGTCGCTGATGCCAATCGCGAGCGCACTAAAGGTAGTAAGCGCCAGCGCGTTGCTGGCCAAGATTAAATTGTTAAGTAAAAAAAGCGCCATCAACGTCACTATCAGTTCAAATAGCGTATTTAAGATAAATAGAACGCGCATTCTCACCCCTCTCGTCAACTTTGCTACGCTTTCATGTTATGTGTTTTTCAGTTATAGCGGTGATCGTGTTGATCTTCGCAACGCGTCACCCAGCCATGCGCTACCAACTTTTCAACCGTTTGGCTGACTGCCGCTTTGGTAATCCCCAACTGTAAAATTTCTTGTTTCCATATAAATCATCCCGAAGTGGTGCGCTGTGGCTCTTCAAAGAGGTGACCCAACCGCACGAGGAAAACGTAGATAGTCTTGCCTGCAATCTGCGTCACATACTCAAGTGCCTCGTCGGGCAATTTGCCATAGACATTAGGGCGCGCGTGAAAGAGGATGTAGTAGCCCGTCGCTTGCCAGATAATCGGCCAGTTGTAATGTAGCGATGGCTTGTTCGTACCGTTCTGGCTCGATCCACAGCGCACCCAAGCCGATTGTTCTTTGATGCAGATTGGTTGATGGTTGAGTTGTTCATAGAAACCTTCTGTCGAGAAAAATCAGCCGCGTTGCCAGTAGTCTGCTATACCTTCGCTTCCTGTGTGCATCCACAGGCAACTTTAGATGTGCTAGTTTTGTTTTCATGGTGGGAGTTGTACTATTATTCCCACTCGCTGTCAAATAGAAAACGTAAAGATGTGCAGCATCACAGATCGGGGAAGTACCACATTGATCGGGCTACCCTTCGGCAGGCTCAGGGGTCGGTAGCCGAGCTTGTCGAGGCTATATCCCAAAGCTAAAGACATTGGGTCTTACGGGCTTTTTCTATAAATTTACCACCCGCGAAGTAGTAAAAATGGCGGACCCCAACTCCGGCAGCGAGCCAATGTTGCGCGCTGGCGCCAAATCAATCTGGATATTGAACAGGACGGATGGTTGCAACCCTACCGTTGGCTGCCGCGCCGATAAGACATTAGACAGATCATTGGCGGGGACGATCGGTTGGCAGGCGCCGATCAGCAATGCTAGCAGCAGCAGCAAGGTCTTCATGGGTTGACTCCTTTACATAGAAAACCCGCAGGGCGCATCGCCCTGCGGGTTTCTCGGTTATGCACTTACTTCCTGACCAGACAGGGAT
>Ga0209591_10004296_pt1 | contig 16205 bp, 8 predicted proteins | sample MAT01_FD_187207 | JGI IMG/M metagenome (GOLD analysis project Ga0209591, IMG submission 187207) | Freshwater microbial communities from Lake Fryxell liftoff mats and glacier meltwater in Antarctica - MAT-01 (SPAdes) (version 2) | ecosystem: Environmental > Aquatic > Freshwater > Ice > Liftoff... | reverse complement strand
AGCAACCATTTGTAGCTTGGGCTTTTAACTGAACTTGAACGTCTTGATTTATTGTCCCACTTGGCGGAATAGTTATTTCATAAATGTCAATCGGTATCCGTCTTTTTACTAAGTTGTCGTTGTCCGCGCATGAAAGCATGAGTATCAGTATGATTAAAATGAATTTTGCTTTTAATTGTCCCATGTCTTTTAGACACTCTTCATGTCCAAATCGTTGTAATTTTTCGCATCCGCGAGCATTGCCATAACGGTTAGTATATGAAAAGTAGGCGATTTCTAAGCACAAAACTTTCGGTTATGAACAAAGTTTGATACGAGCCACAAGCATTGAATTTAGCACTATTTCGCCTATTTTTTATATACATTGTTACCTGCTGGCATTATTAATCCTTTCACTTTTTCTAAATACGGGTCTTTCCCTAATATTAAATCATTTAGATTATATTCTATCCAATAGTCTGGAATTTGAATTACTCCCATTTCTTTATTTGGTCTTTCTTGATATGTAGTTGCAATTGAAATACTCGCTTTTGTTTTAGGCAATTTCATTGGTGTATAGGTTGTTGCTCCTGTTGGATTATTTCCTACACTTGTACCTATAATAGTTCCAAGATTGTTGTCTTGAAAGAGTGTGGTAAGCATTGCTGCCGCACTTCCTGTTCTGTAATTGGAAATTACAAATACTTTACCTTTGAAAACTGGTCTGTTTTCAGGAACGTAATATTTAGAATTTCTATTTGTTATTTCTGAAAATAGGTTGGCACTTTTCTTTTTTGCAACTAATTTATTTAGAGGAACTCCATTTGGATATTGTTTTTCTAACTCATTATATTCTGAAGGGAAATAACTTTTGTAAATGTCAGAAGTATAAGCAAACTCAGTAAAATCTTTTAAATCCTTTTCATCTGTCAGAAAATATAATAACTGAATACCCAATGTTAAGTTACCTCCTGGGTTATTTCGTAAATCAATGATAAGGTTTTGAATATTATTATTGTTTAAGCTATCTATTAATTCCCAAACAAAATCTTTGAAAATTGGATATTCAGGATTGTAATATTGTGCAATTTGTTTAGAGGGTTTATCTTTTCTGAATTGGCGTTTCACATAACTCTTTGCAACAGGTTGTAACCAAGGTTTTACATAACTCTCAATCCCATTCAATATGTCAATCTTGTCGTGACAATTATTAAATTGCAAATATCCAAAATCTTGTTTTGGATAAATTTCATATGCATATGTTTTATCCTTGACTTTTGTTATTTCATTAAATAATAGCTTAATTTTATGTAAAACTATATTAGTCTGTAGAATAGGTTCAAGATAAATTGTGGAATTGTCAGTAAATACAATTTTTATTTTTTCGGATAATTCACTAATTATTTTACTCTCTTTTAGAAATTCTGGTGTATTATAAAGTTCTGAATTTCTTAATTCATATTGTTGATTTATTCTGTTTTCTGCAAAAGTAAATTGAACTAACCGATTTTCAATATCAGTAATTTTAATACCATTAATTTTAGTAATTTCTTTTCCTATTAACAAACTATCTTGTTTTGCATCAACATTAACTAAAATCCATTTATTATTAGATATAAGTATTTGAAAAGGGTATTTTTTTTCAAAACTTGATTTCAAATATAGGTTAGTATGTTGATTATGAAAATTTGATAAGTATTTTCTTGCTTGTAAAACAAAATCTTTATTTTTAACACTTTCGTTTGATAATGATTTTAAAATACTATTCTCTTGATTTGCTCTTTCATTTTTTGGAAATACATTTTCAATTTCTGGAAACCCAATTTCTAACAAACGTGTCAAATAGATAAAATCATATTGATAATCATTGTATTTTTTTTTGTTTATTTTTTCTTTCAGAGAATAGTTTTTTATTCCTGTTTTTTGTAGAAATACACCACAAGAATTAAAAATTAATACTGTGATAATTAGTGCTAATATGGTTCTGAATTTCGTTTTCATTGCTTACAGGTAACGTCTCTATATAGGAAACTCCGTTTCCTATATATCCCTATTATCATTCTAGTTTAACCCCCAAATTCTTACCCAACAGTTTAAACTGCTCCGCCCACTCGGCTTCTAACTCTTTGGGCACTTCATTCTTTCGCTCTTGCGAGAGTTCAAAATAGAAATTCTGGCTCTTATGAAAATTGGGTTCGAGTTTAAACTTTTGAAGTAACGGAAATAATCTGTTGAGCCTTTGAATGCGTTTTAGATTTTCGCGCTCATCACTAATCCGTTTCAACTCTCGGAAAATACTATCTCCTGCCAAACGTGATACTTTGCTTGGGTCTTCAATTTTAAAATTCCATTTTGCCAACTCCCCTACTATGCGTTCCATTTCTTTAATGTTGATCTTTTCAGATTGAAAACTTTTAATCAAGTCGGCATTCAAAACGTATTCAAAAGTAGTTTTATAGGTACTGGGGATTGGAATATTATTGTTCGCCAGTGCATTGATTAACGGATAATCGCGGTTATAACTTTTGCGAAGCGATTGCTCCAACTCTGCCATACTTTCCTGCGAAATCATGTCCAAGATTTTACGCTTCTCATCCTGAAACAGTTGCCAGATTGTGTACTTATCCGGCCCAAAGTAAACCTGCATCAATCCAATTACATCGCCCAACCGTCCTTCTTCGAAGGACTTCACCATACGAAACTGCATACTGGCAAAGCGATCGGGTTCCATATCCAAAGAAATATTTCCAATAATATTATGCTTCCCTAAATAGATTACGGCAAAGGCAAATTTCTTTTCGGATCGGGTAACCATCGATTTTACTTTGGTTATACCCAGCGCCAACTTTTGTTCACCCGCTTCTTTTTTCACAAAGAAATCGTTGCTTGTTGTGTAGTTGAAAATATTCATGGCCTCCGTTTCTTCTTCAAAAATAGACGAGACTGCATAGTGCATACCCACGCGTTGCAAGTTAGTGCGCGAAGGCAGCACTACATTTTTATACACGTTGGATCCGTTTTGATAGGTGGCCACATTACTCGGTGCCGTTTCCAATCGTTTCATAAATTCTTCTTCCAAATCAACCATACCAATCTGGTTGGCTAATTGAATTACGCGGCAGGCATACTGCATCACCTGAATGGTTTCAATACCTGAAATCTCATCGAAGAACCAGCCACAACTGGTGTACATCAACATGGCATGGCGTTGCATTTCCATGATGCGCAAAATCCGGTTAGCGGATGCATCGGTCAGGGCATGATCTTTCAGGAAGTGGTTTATATTCTCATCGCTCCGCTTCAGTACAATGCTGATATACTCATTGCGAGCTTTCCAAGGTTCTTTAACAACTTTAATTGCTTCCCGTTCAAAAATTACTTCCACACTGTCGCGCAACCAATCCAAGGCTTCCCTCAATGGCTTGCGCCAGAGTTGATGATAGCCTGGTTTGCCAGAATTACAGCCGCAGTTATTTCGCCAGCGCTCAACCCCATGCACGCAACTCCATGAACTATCTTCAATTATCTGGGCTTCCTCTTCGGCTGGGCACAAATCAATAAACTGTGCGTAGTTGGTGAGCGTTGCATTTTTATCTTCCTCAATAAAGTCGAGGCAAAATGCCAACGCCATTTCACCATGCTTGTGATGATGGCCATACGTTTCGCCATCAGTAGCTACGTGCACGAGTTGTGGCCTTGCATCATCTTCATTAAAGGTATTAAGAAGTCGATCGGCAAAGCGTTTGCCGTCATTCAATAACCCATTGAATGCAATGCCTTGCGAAATATCACCTTCGTAAAAGAAAACAATGATTGATTTGCCACTTGGCAGGTTGCACCGATATGCTTTGGTGGTATTTACACTTCTGTCATTTACGTGCTTCCATTCTGTATCGCCAATTTTGCGCACGGCCTTAGCCTGCCGCGGTGCAAGAATTGTAAACTTAATATCATTCTCCGCTAGGACTTCAAGCGTTTCAGTATCAACTGCTGTTTCGGCCAGCCACATACCTTCAGGCTTGCGCTTAAACCGGTATTCAAAATCACGAATTCCCCAAATTATTTGAGTTTCCTTATCGCGCCTGTTTGCCAACGGCATGATGATGTGATTGTAAACCTGAGCCACTGCCGAACCATGTCCCCCAAAATTCTTCGCGCTCAGTTTGTCGGCTTCTAAAATAGCTTCGTAGGTATCGGGCGCATAAACCTCCATCCACGAAAGTAATGTAGCCCCAAAGTTGAAACTGATGCGGGCATAGTTATTAACGATGTTCTTGATGATACGCTCTTCATCGAGAATACGAGATGTTGCATTGGGTTCGTAGCACTCTGCAGTAATGCGCTCATTCCAATCATGATACGGATGTGCTGAATCCTGAACTTCAATTACTTCAAGCCACGCATTTTCGCGCGGGGGTTGATAAAAGTGGCCGTGAATACAAACGTATTTATTGGAAGACGACATAGGGAATTACGAATTTGGAAGGACGAAGGACGAATTAAGATTTACGAATTACGAATTTAGATTTACTACTTACCGATTACTCATTACCTCTTACTGAATACCGATTACCCATTACTATTTACTAACGACTTAATACTCAAGACTAACGACTCAATACTACTCCAAGTCAAACTCTGCTTTTTCTTCCTGAAGTTTTAAAATGGAAATCCCCAACGGAGGTAATGTTATGGATACTGAGTAATCTTTGTTATGATATTTTACCGGAGTTGTATTCAACACACCTTGATTCAACACGCCACTTCCACCATACTTCAACTCGTCTGAATTGAAAACTTCTTTCCATGTGCCTCGAAAAGGAACACCAATGCGATATAGATTTCTTGCTTCCGGAGTAAAATTGCAAATCACAATCAGCGAGTCTTCTTTAACTTCACTTTTCCGCATATAAACAATTACACTGTTTTCACGATCGGAATAATCTACCCATTCAAAACCACGCTCGTCAAAAGAATATTGATAGAGCGCGAGTTCATTTTTGTAAAATGAATTCAGATCTTTTATAAGTGTATGAATACCACGATGTCCGCCATGATCTAACAAATACCAATCGAGGCTCTTGTCATGATTCCACTCGGCAGTTTGACCGAACTCACCGCCCATAAACAAAAGTTTAGTACCCGGGTGTGTATACATGTACCCATACATCAGGCGCAGGTTTGCAAACTTGCGCCACTCATCGCCAGGCATGCGCCCCATCAGCGAACCCTTTCCATGCACCACTTCGTCATGCGAAAGTGGCAGCATAAAATTTTCTGTAAAGGCATAAACCGCGCTAAAGGTGATTTCATTCTGATGATATTTTCGATGAATCGGATCAGTTTGAAAGTAATGCAGTGTGTCGTGCATCCAACCCATCATCCACTTTTGCCCGAACCCAAGACCACCTAGGTAAGTAGGTTTAGAAACACCCGGCCATGCAGTCGATTCTTCCGCAATAGTTGCCACATCTGGAAAATTTCCATAGACAACTTCATTAAATTCTTTAAGGAATGCAATCGCTTCAATGTTTTCATTGCCGCCATACTCATTCGGTATCCACTCACCATCCTTGCGGGAATAATCTAAGTAAAGCATGGACGCAACGGCATCCACACGCAATCCATCAGCATGAAAAAGTTCAATCCAAAATAATGCATTGCTTATAAGGAAAGATCGAACCTCAGGGCGACCGTAATTATAAATGTAACTGCTCCAATCCGGATGAAATCCTTTGCGCGGATCGGCATGCTCAAACAAATGAGTTCCATCAAATTTATAAAGTCCGTGCGCATCGCCCGGAAAATGTGAAGGCACCCAATCTAATATCACTCCAATCTCGGCTTCATGAAAAGCATCCACTAGTTCCATAAACTCTTGCGGTGATCCGAACCTGCTAGTTGGCGCAAAATAACCGGTAAGCTGATAACCCCACGAACCAAAGAATGGATGCTCCATCACCGGAAGAAATTCTATGTGCGTGAATCCACTTTCCTTCACATAGTTGACTAACTCAATGGCTTGTTCTTTATAACTCAACGAACGATTTCCATCTTCCGGTTTCCGTTTCCAACTTCCGGCATGTACTTCATAAACCGAATATGGTTTTGGTTTCTTCTCATTCTTCTTGCGCTCGGCAAGCCAATGACTATCGCGCCAGGTATACTCATGATCCCAAACAATAGAAGCTGTGTTGGGTGCTATCTCCGCATAAAAGGCAAACGGATCTGCCTTCTCTAAAATATCGCCCGTGTTAGCGTGTATCGAATATTTATAGGTCTCTCCTTTTCCAATGCCTGGAAAAAATCCTTCCCAAATTCCAGACTCATCCCAACGGGGTGTAAGCTTATGGGCGCTGCTATTCCAACTATTGAAATTACCAATCACTGAAACGTTACGGGCGTTTGGAGCCCAAACGGCAAAGTAAGTGCCCGCTTGCTTTTTGAACGTAGCCAGGTGAGCGCCTAATTTTTCGTATAACTTAAAGTGTTTGCCACTTTTAAACAAATGAATGTCGAAGTCGGTAAGCAGACTAAAACTATCTTGCTCTGTGGACTCATTTTTTGAACTCTTTTTCTTTGCCATGGTAGTTAGCTTTTCTTTTTCCGTGCTTCTTTCGCTTCAAAATATCGGTCCATGTGGTAATAAATTCCACGCAAAGGAATATTTACCCAATCGGGTCTGCTGTTTAATTCGTAGCCTAATTCATAGATTGCCTTTTCAAGCAAATAGGTTCGGATTAAAATTTCATCCTGATCACTAAGTTTATTGTCGAGTCCTGAGCGCTCCAGGTATGCGCCCAAATAAAATCTACTTACATAATGTTGCCATTGCTCGGCCCATTGCACCAGAAACTCAAGATCTTTTTCACGATAATTTTCATTCAATAAAATTTTACCAAATGCAGCATAGTGAAACGAGCGCATCATTCCCGCCACATCTTTCATTGGGTTTTTCTTCAGTCTTCTTTCGCTGAAACTAAAACCCGGCTCGCCTTCAAAATCTATAATAATAAAATCTTTACCGGTAAATAATACTTGCCCCAAATGGAAGTCGCCATGAATACGGGTTTTGATTGCATTCATTTTCGTTTGATATATTTCACTAAAGCATTCCATCACATCATCTTCCATAGCCAGCACTTTTTTAGCAAGCGTCTGCGTTTCGTCATTCAGTTTATCCAACGATTGCTCTAATAGTTTAAACCGATCGCGCGTAAGTTTGCGTAGGGCCGAATAAAGAGACCGCTGATAATTGGCATTAAAATAATCAGGAGCAAAAGCAGGATTGGTTTTATCGGATTCCAACGCAAGGTGCATTTCAGCTGTGCGCTGCCCTAACCGAACCACGCGCTCATAAAATCCCCGACCAATAAATTCCTGAATCAACTCCGGAGCTTCTTCAAATTTTATAGCTGCTTTATTTATTAACGCGGGTAGTTTCTCCTTCTTCGCTTTGGCCATCACCCGTTCATAGAAACGACCAACTGAATCTATGGTCATTACCCACGCATCACCTTGGTTCTCCACTTTCTCCTGCAATAACCCAAGCACAGTCGTGTTCCCATTGTTATCACGATACTCAACACTACCTGCATATTTGGGCGCATTTCTAAACGAGGTATTCTCTGAAAGGAACCGAATGATTTCAAGATCAGGATTTATCTCTTGCTCAATCTTTCTATAAAACTTAAAGAAGTACTGATCATTATAAATAATAGCTGTGTTGCTTTGATCTGCCTTCAATATTTTTGAATCAATCGTTTGAGTGTTCAACTTAGTGAACACACTGCTATTAAATTCAAGTGTTCCTTCATCATCTTTAATGCGCACTTTTCTATCCATGCTTGCAAACATGAAATCGCGGAAGCCTTTATGATAACTGCTGTCTAACATAAAACCAACCTTGCCTTGAATATCGGCTCTACAAATTACACTTTGCGCTGTGTACTCCACCTTATCAAAAATACTATCAGATGGAATAAAGCACATGGGTAGAAAATACAATTCAGGCAGGCGCTGTACGTAATGCACTTCTATAATTGTAAGATAGTGCATTTCACCATCCGCCTTGAGCGGAATGATTTTATTGATGCTCATCTTACTGATCGCGCGTGCTTTGCCCCCAAACCAGCGGCACTTCTTCATGAAAGGTTGAAGCACTTTTCTTTCTAAAACGCGCATGTCGTTATAATTCGAAAATGCTCGCTCCCATGATAGATCAGACTTAAAGAGAAACAATTCATTGGCATCACCACCTTTCGGTTTCTTTTCAGTAGCATCTGCCTGAAACCAGAAATAACCATAAGGGCCAATGGTTATGGGATAGTCACCCTCACCCACACTCATAAACCTGTTTTGACTAAACACTTCTGTAATATCGCAATCTTTAAATTGTTTAAGATCAAGTGTAGTCGCTTGCGAAAACTGCGAAAGGTTTGCAACTACAATAATGTTTTGTTTTTCGTAGCTGCGAGAAAAACACAAAATCTTAGAGTTAGTGCTTTCAATAAACTTAATATCTCCACGACCAAAAAGATTTAGTCGCTTGCGCATGGCAAGCACATTTTTAACCCACCACATGAGTGAGGATGGATTTTCTTCCTGTGTGGCAACATTAATTGACTCGTGGCGATAGACCGGGTCGCTTACAATGGGCAGATAAAGTTTCTGCGGATTTGCTGTTGAAAATCCTGCATTTAAATTCATGTTCCATTGCATGGGTGTGCGCACACCAAACCGATCACCCAAATAAATATTATCACCCATTCCAATTTCATCACCATAATAAATCACCGGTGTGCCGGGTAGCGAGAATAGAATAGTATAGAGCAATTCAATTTTTCTTCTATCGTTACTCAACAAAGGCGCTAACCTTCTTCGTATTCCTAAATTGTGTTTTGTGTTGGGTTCACTTGCGTAAGCTTTAAAGAGATAGTCTTTCTCTTCTTCCGTTACCATTTCAAGGGCAATCTCGTCATGATTGCGTAAGAACAAAGCCCACTGACTATTTGGAGGCGTTGAAGGTGTTTGCTCAAGAATATCTATTATCGGATAGGAGTCTTCCGTTCTTAACCCAAGATACAAGCGTGGCATCAATGGGTAATGAAAATTCATGTGACACTCTTTGCCTTCGCCAAAATATTCTGTAGCATCTTCGGGCCACAAGTTTGCTTCCGCAATTAAAATCCGGTCTTCATAGTGTTTATCGATGTGGCTACGAAGTCGTTTTAAAAATGCATGCGTCTGCGGAAGATTCTCACAACTTGTACCTTCTTCTTCAAACAAAAAAGTAACAGACGAAAGCCTGAACCCATCCACACCGATCTTCATCCAAAAGTCAACCACCTTAATCATTTCGAGTTGTACTTCTGAATTCTCAAAATTCAATTCAGGTTGATGACGATAGAACCGATGCCAGAAATAAGCTTTCGCCTCATTATCCCATGCCCAGTTTGATTGTTCTTCATCACTAAACATAACACGCGCTTCCTTGTACTTATCGGCTGTTTCACTCCACACATAGTAATCTTTATAGCGCGAGCCAGGCCGGGCACTGCGCGATTTTTGAAACCAAGGGTGTTGATCAGACGTATGATTTAATACCAGCTCGGTAATTACTTTTATTTCTCTGCGATGTGCCTCCTTTAAAAATAATCTGAAATCAGCAAGCGTTCCATAGTCTTCATGAATGTCGCAATACTCCGTTATGTCATACCCATCATCCTTTAATGGAGAAGGAAAAAACGGAAGCAACCAAATTGTATTGATGCCAAGGTCCTCGAGGTAATCAAGTTTTTGAATCAATCCCTGAAAGTCGCCAATACCATCACCATTGCTATCATAAAAAGAACGCACACTTAACTCGTAGATAATTGCGTCTTTAAACCAGAGTGGATCGGTACGTTTAGCTGAAGCCATGATTACATATTTGATTCGTGAATTTGCAACTTAAATAAATGAAAAGGCATTTTGTTTGGATTGAGATCAACAAAGTTCCATTCTTGTGTCCAGGTGTAATGTTCGTCTGTTATCAAATCGTGTAGTTTAACATTAATCTTATCCGTTAATCTCAACCGCTCTTTAGGCAATTGTATAAACCCATTTTGCCCATTGTTTGGATCAAGATTTACTACAACCAGAATAATATTTGAAAGATCGTCTGTTGCCTTTATGTAAGCTACTATCTGATTATTTTCAATTGCGCAGAACTGCGTGTTCCAGGTAGACTGAAGTGCAGGGTTTGCTTTTCTGATTTTGTTTAAATAACTCATAATATCCGTCATCCGGTTGGTACGTTTCCAATCGTAATTACGCACTTCATATTTTTCAGAATTGAAATACTCCTCTCTTCCTTCTATCGGAGTATTTTCATAAAATTCATACGAGGGTCCATACACACCATAATTTGAGGAGAGCGTGGCGGCTAGCGCAAAGCGAAGGATAAAACTATTTTCGCCTTGATGCTGCAAATGATAGGGTAAAATATCAGGCGTGTTGGGCCAGAAGTTTGGCCGGAAGAAATTTCTGGAGGGGCCGTAAACTAAATCATTTACATACTGAACCAACTCTTGCTTGGAAACCCGCCACGTGAAATAAGTATACGACTGAGTAAATCCAACTTTGCCCAACGAATCCATGATCTTAGGTCGTGTAAATGCTTCCGCTAAAAATATCGTGTCTGGATATTCTTTTTGTACTTCAGCAATTACCCATTGCCAAAATGGAATGGGTTTAGTGTGCGGATTATCAATTCTGAAAATAAAAATTCCTTGATCAATCCAAAAGATGAAAACCGATTTCAATTCTTCCCACAACTCTTTCCAATTATCCGTTTCGAAATTGAATGGATAAATGTCCTGATATTTCTTTGGCGGATTCTCTGCATATTGAATCGAACCATCTGGCCGCTGCTTAAACCATTCGGGATGTTCGGTTACATACGGGTGATCGGGTGCGCATTGAAAGGCAATGTCCATAGCCAAATCAATTCCCAACTTTTTCGATTCACTAACTAACTTTTTGAAATCGTCTAACGTACCAAGTGCCGGAAGGATAGATTTATGACCACCTTCATCACTACCAATTGCCCAAGGCGAACCGGGCTCGCCTTTCACTGAGCGAACATTATTATTCTTTCCTTTACGGTTTACTTTTCCTATAGGATGAATGGGCGGAAAGTACAACACATCAAACCCCATGGCTGCGATGCGCGGCAACAATCTTATGCAATCTTGAAACGTACCATGCTTTCCTGATTCTAAAGAAGCTGAGCGTGGAAAAAATTCATACCAAGCCGAAAAATTTGCTTTCGCATACTCCACCTGAATTTTAATTTCTGAATCGAGTTTTGTTTCGTGAGCTCGCAAGGGATTGGCATGAACGATCTCAGCAAAAGCAGGACTTAAAACAAAATCAATAGCCGCTTGATACCGAGTTGTGCCTTCTAGTTTATTAATGTGAGGCAGTAACGTAGAATTTGATTTTGATAATTCCGTAAGAAGTAAAGCTCCTTCCATCAACTCTACCTTCACATCAACTTTTGCAGCAGCTTTCTTTTTGAAACCATCATACCATGTATCGAAGTGATCAACCCAGGCATGAATAGTAAATTCATAAATACCAGTTTCAGATACATCAAAGGAGGCACTCCACCGATCGTTAAACGTTGGGTTTAACTCCACGGTCTCCCACTTTTTAGCACCTTGCTTATTATATAAAACTTCTGCGCGAATGTGATCGTGGCCATCGCCAAAAATGGTGGCCGAAACATCTACGCGTTCACCCACAGTCCGCTTAGCCATATACAACCCGTTATCTACCATCGGTTGCACATCTTCAATTATTACTCTCGCCTTACCATTTTTCATTTATATAAAAATTACATCGCTACTTAACTATTAAAGAAGCATAAGCGGGTATCACAACCACGTGATTCTTTATCTCTGCTTCCCCTTCTGAAATAAAATCAACTTTACTAAAACTACTTAACTCATTTTCTAATCGCACTGTAATTTCTACATCCGATACATTATTAATTATCAAGAGTTGTTCATCCCCTTTTTTTCTAATAAAACTTACAAGCTCTTGCACGCTTAACGGTGAGCTTTCAATACTGCCATAGGTTAACGCTTCACTTGAATTTCTATAATGAATGAAACGTTTGTAAAAGTTATACAACGACTCAGGATCATCCTTCTGTTTAGATAATGGAATTACTGTTTGATCTGAACTATACGTTGGCTTCTCCCAGGTAGTTTGCATAACCTCGTTCTTTCCTTCTGCCCACACAAATGGCTCACGGATTAATTCATCGGGCTTGCGTCCTTTCATACCAATTTCTTCGCCATAATAAATGTAGGGAGTGCCTGGTAGGGTGAGTAAAATTCCTGCAGCTACGCGTGCCTTGTGAGTGTTATCACCTAATTCACTTAGAATTCTATTTTGGTCATGATTTTTTAAGAATGTCGCATCAATGAATTCATTGGTACTTGAATTATAGAAATCATTTATCTGCTTGTATTTACTTATGAGGCCGATAGTATCCTTACCTGCATTTACCACTGAAGTGATTGCATAGCCCATATCAAAATTAAAAAGCGCAGGCAATCCTTTCAGATAAGGTGCCACATCTTTCGCGTTGCTCCACACCTCGCCAACCAGATAAACCTCGGGCTTAATTTTTTGCATTGCTTCCCGAAACCAAATCCAGAATGCATGATTATCTTCAGCCCGATCAGTTGGAAAAATATGTTTGGCGGCATCAAGTCGAAATCCATCAACATTCATGTCGGTCAACCAGTATTTTCCAATCTCAACAAATTCGGCTTTCACTTTTTCGTTATCGAAATTCAAATCGGGCATGCCGCCCCAAAAGAAACCGTAGTAATGCTCGGATAATGTATCTCCTTTTACCGGATGCCATTGCGTTATGTTATCCGAATCCAACGAAGTTTCCTTTTTAGAAATCAGCGCACGAACGGAATCCTTCTTCGCCCACACATAATAATCCCGATACGGATTTTTTTTGTCTGAGATAGCTTGCTGGAACCAGGGATGATCAGAACCCGTGTGATTTAAAATCAAATCCACCAATACTTTGATCCCGCGCTTATGCGCTTCCGTAACTAACTTTTCAAAATCTTCTTGAGTACCGTATTCGGGATCAACGGCTTTGTAATCAGTAACATCATACTTGTGATAGGTGGGCGAAGGCATTATTGGCATCAACCAAATACCCCCTACTCCTAAATCTTTTAAGTAATCTAACTTAGCTGTCAACCCATTAAAGTCGCCAATGCCATCGCCATTGCTATCGGCAAATGAACGAACAAAGACTTCATAATTAACTCCGTATGGCCAGCGCGCAACATTCTCCGATTGCTTTTGACACGCTGTGAAAATTAAAATGAGACCTAAGACGAGAAATTTTTGCATCAGTATTTAATCTTAAAAATGTACGCTGTATGCGGAAACAAATCTGTTTCAAACATAAATGAATTGTCGAGCCCGATATCGGTACCACTTCTTAACAAATCGCGACCGATATAAACCTTATCATTCTGCAATTGAAACGCCTGAGCAACCTCGTCCGAAAGTTTAATCTTTATACGTACTGGCTTATCCTCAAATCCAGAAACAATTACTAATCGCTCCTCACCCAATACTCGTGCGAATACATGAATTTGATTTGAAATATTTCCTTGTTCTAAATTGTATTTGGTAAGATCGTAATAATCACCATTGGCAATTGCTTTGTTTGTTGCCGCAAATGTGAGCACATCACTATAGAATTGGCGAAGTTGTTTTTGATCTGCGCTCAGTAACCCACCATCATACTTTCCACCATTTACCCACTTCTGATGTTGTGGCACACCCCAATAATCATAAATAGTTGTTCGTCCATCTTCGCCACCAAATCCTTCACTTCCTAAACCAGGCTCTCCTACTTCTTGTCCAAAGTAAATCATTACGGGTCCGCGATCTATCAACGCACTGATCACCAACGCTGGCGCAGCTTTCCAATAATCACCTGCAAAAAATGGTGAAGCTATTCGTTGCTCATCATGATTTTCAAGAAAATGAACCATGTTATGATTTATACCTGAAAGACTTTTTTGAATTTGATCAATACCTAATGTGTTAGATTTTCGATTGATCAATAACCTAAGGGTATCATACAATTGAACCTTGTCGTACAAGAAATCAAAATATCCAGTTTGAATGTAATTTTTGTACTCGGCTGGATTGTAAATTTCTGCAATGAAAATTATCTCTGGATTTACTGCCTTTACCTGAGGTATTGCCCAATTCCAAAATTCAACTGGAACCATTTCGGCCATATCGCACCGAAAGCCATCTACTTTTTTATTTGTCCAGTAGATCAAAATATCGCGCATCTTTTCCCATGTGTTGGGGATGGGATCAAACTGTTTTGTCCTTCCATTTTGGATATCAACACCATAATTCAATTTTACGGTTTCAAACCAATCATCTATTGAAGGTGATGCCGTAAATTGATCGTTGCCTGTAACCTTTGCGGGAGTTTCTTCAAACTTTTTATCCTTTGTGGGGAAGGAATTGGAGCCTATTGAATTATATCTGGTGGGAGGCTGAAAACTTTGCCCCGGCAGATAATAGAAATTATTTGAGGCTTTAAACGAAACAGAGTTGTCATCGCCTTCACCTAGATCCTTAACCGTTTCTGGCTTAGCATCACTTTTGTAAACACGCGCAACGTGATTGGGTACAAAGTCTATGATCACTTTCATGCCTTGTGCATGGGTGCGATCAATCAACTGCTCAAACTCTTGAACTCTGTTTTTGATATCAACAGCAAGATCGGGATTTACATCGTAATAGTCTTTTATTGCGTAAGGCGAACCTGCTCTGCCTTTCACTACATCGGAATCATCTAATGGAATTCCAAATTCGGTATTATCATTTAAGGTTGCGTGTTCCAAAACACCCGTATACCAAACGTGGGTGGTGCCCAACTCTTTGATCCCTTTTAAGGCAGTTTCGTTAATGTCATTAAACTTCCCGACCCCATTCTCTTCAATGGTTCCATGGGTTTTGTTGGTAGTATTTTGATTACCAAATAGCCGAGTCATCATTTGATAAATGACTAATTTTTTTTCCTGTGCTGATGACATAGGTGAGTCTAGGATTTTTTCCTTGGGTGCTGCACAACCAAAGAATAGTAAGAGGGTATATAAATGCAGTTTCTTCATTCTCTTAAAGGTAATTATTTGAACTACCCGTGCAAAACGATAAAAACCGATTTGTAATAAAATTTCGCAACCATTGCCACTATTTCTTGAAATCGTGATGTTTCAAAATCGACAGATGAAAATGATGAGCCTCAAGCCAACTTCCGTCAACAATCCATGAAAGACAAAAGATTTAACTCTTGCTAGCCCAGCTCTTTAGCATATAACCGCCAACTGCCAGCAGGCAAATGACTAGCCCTAAAAACTCGCGGGTCTCTTCAATATATAGGTTTTGCATTTTAGCAATGTCATCGAAAAGCATCTCCTTATTTGGAGACCGAAACCATTCCATCGCACCGGGAATTAAAAAGCAGGCATAAACGAAGTATAAAACACCTGTAATCAACAGCCATAAACTATTATGCTTTTTAAAAATTCCGTAAGCACAAATGATTGCCATATTTAAATAAATCAAAATCCAAATGGTAGGATCCGGATCGTTGAATTGCACAATGGCAAAGACAACAAACAGTAGCGATAGAATAATATTAAAGATTTTCATGATCGACAATAGTATTTCTAAAATATGGCTCCTGCTATGGTTGCCGTCATCATGGTGGCGAGTGATGCCGCAATCATGGCTTTCAATCCTAACTTAGACAAATCTCCCTGGCGCTCTGGTGCCATGCCACCAATGCCTCCTATCTGAATAGCAATAGAGCTAAAGTTGGCAAACCCACATAGCGCATACGTAGAAATTCGAATCGACTTTTCACTTAACACTCCTGCGGCCTTCAAGTTGGCTAAATCAAGATAAGCAACAAATTCATTGATCACCATCTTTTGGCCAAGTAAGCTACCCACATACAACGATTCGTCCCAACTTACACCTATGCAAAAAGCAAATATCCGGAACACCTGACCTAAAATATATTGCAAGGAGAATCCCTGATAGGTTCCATTGGTACTTTGTACAACAAAATCATTAAGACCTGTGTACGCTCCTATGAAGTC
>Ga0209591_10004295_pt1 | contig 16214 bp, 19 predicted proteins | sample MAT01_FD_187207 | JGI IMG/M metagenome (GOLD analysis project Ga0209591, IMG submission 187207) | Freshwater microbial communities from Lake Fryxell liftoff mats and glacier meltwater in Antarctica - MAT-01 (SPAdes) (version 2) | ecosystem: Environmental > Aquatic > Freshwater > Ice > Liftoff... | reverse complement strand
TGTCACGATTACAAACACATGAGCAAAAGCGCAAGCTGAGAACATCGGAAGCTGGGTGCGGTGAAAATCGCACGCCCAGATTTAACTGAGAGCTGCGGGGAATAATATCCCCCATCGACTCAACCAGAAGTTCTTTAATTTTGAATTTTGAATTGATTTCTCCCCCTGCTCCCTCATCCTCCAGCCCCCACTCCCCAGTAAATTATCTCTGAGGATGGGGGTATGGGGCGAAGCGGGGAAATATTCTTGGTAATAGCGGGGCAATTAGATTTAATGGTAATTTGTGCCCTTACACTTAGCGATATATGTTGTACCGTATGTGAATGGGAAATGCTATATTGTTTACGTCAAAGAGCGATGTCTACGACGGGCTACGCCTACGCGTCAAAAGATACGTTGTCAAACAATCACGTCAGCTTTGTTATCGTACCAATGGGTTTTTGTTCGCCGCTGCTGAGTTGACGGTTTGTTCAATTCTCTTCAACTTTGTCTCTGGACGTTTTGCACTTTCAATCCAAAAAAGGATATTCTTTTTGGATGAGTTATTAAATGCCTCAAAATACTGTTTAGCAGTTGTGTTTGCTTCTAATGCCTGCTTTAAATCTGAGGGAATAATCAATGCTTCGATCGCATCTAAAGAGTTCCATGAACCATTTTGTTTTGCAGCTTCGATTTTTTCCAGACCAACTGTAGTCATCAAACCTTGTTCTATAAGTTCTTCAATATATTGTTTATTTAATTTTGACCACACGCTTTTCGGTTTTCGAGGTGTAAATATTTGCATATAACGTTCTTCATCTAAGGATTTGACTTTACTATCAATCCAACCAAAGCATAAGGCTTCTTTTACCGCTTCGCTATATCGAACACTTGGTTTACCACTTTTTACTTTGTAGTAGATGAGCCATATAATAACAGAGGTGCGATGGTTTTCTTCTAACCATTTCCGCCATTCTTCGCGGCTTTGAGGGCAGAAAGTGGGGAATTCATTATTAAGTTTAGATACACCAGTAATCTGACTTTTGCTGAGATTTATCTGTGTATTTTGCTGCATTTGTTTTCTAAACCAACCCAGAACGGAGTGCTACAACTGCTGCTTGCACGCGATCGTCTACTGCTAATTTATTCATAATCCCTCGGACGTGAGTTTTGATGGTGTTGGGACTGAGATAGAGCTTTTCGGCTATCTCTGGGTTACTCAAGCCGTCTACCATAAGTTTCAATACTTCTAACTCCCGCCCAGATAAGTTGGCGGTGTTGGTAGTGGGTGAAGGCGGTTTGAGATTATCAATTACTCGCCGTGCAATTTGAGGATCAAGATAGGCTGCACCATCGACTGCGGCTGCGATCGCACTTAACAATCTTTCCACACTTGCACCTTTAATACAATATGCATCTGCACCGCTAGACAGTGCCGCAATAATTTCTGTCTCCGTTTGATGAGATGTCAGCATCACTACATGAGTTGCTGGCAGCGCCGCCTTAATTTGCTGTGTTGCTGCAATGCCATCCAATCGCGGCAATCCTATATCCATAACCACCAAATCAGGTTTCAGTTGCAGTGCTGCTTGAACTCCCAAATAGCCATCTTCTGCTTGTCCAACAATCTCCAACTGAGGATGAGCCATTAACGATTGCTCTAATCCCAGTTGCATCATCGGATCATCTTCGACAATTAACACGCGCAACGGCGGAGCATTGGCCGGCAGATTTAAGGGATAGCGAGTATCTAAAGACATTTTTATTTATTAAGAGTTAGGAGTTTGGAGTTTGGAGTTTGGAGTTATAGCATTTCTCGTTTACGTGAGGTACACCCGTAGGGGCACGGCACTGCCGTGCCCTTACACCTTTAGACAATTATCTTGGTTCTCAAACTCAAGAAATTGGTTTAATCTAAAAAACCTACCAATCATAAACAAAGCAGGAAGTCAGGAGTTATTCATAACTCTTTAATTCCTAACTCCTAACTCCTAACTCCTAACTTAATTTTATTCTTCCACGCGATAGCCTAACTCTGCTAAACTGATCCGCGACTGTCGCCATTTTGGCTGGACTTTGACAAACAATTCTAGGTAAACTTTACCAGAGATTAACTTTTGGATTTGTTCGCGGGCTTCACTACCAACTGCTTTGAGCATTGCTCCACCTTTGCCAATGAGTATGCCTTTTTGGGAATCGCGCTCAACGTTGATGGTAGCAAGTATACGGGTAATGCTGGGAGCTTCTTCTACTAGGTCAATAGCGATCGCTACTGAATGGGGTACTTCTTCACGAGTCAATAATAAAATTTGTTCTCTGATTAATTCACCCATAATAAAGCGTTCTGGCTGGTCAGTTACCAAATCTGGCGGGTAGTATAACGGCCCAATTTCTAAATGTTCAATTAATAATTCTTGAAGTTGCGGTAATCCTGCACTAGTCTTGGCAGAAAATTTCACGATTTCCCATTCATGGGACTGGGCCATCTGAGCGTAACTATCATCTAGAAACTGAGAATCGGACGGTTGTTGGTCGATTTTGTTTAGTCCCAAAATCACTGGTGTTTTGCTGCGACACAGCAATTCGGCAATATAGCGATCGCCTGAACCACAAGCTACTCCTCCATCCACTACAAACAGTATTACATCTACCGATTCAATGGCAATTTTAGCATTTCGCACCAACACTTCCCCCAATTGATGATGGGGCTTATGAATTCCTGGCGTATCTACAAAAATTAATTGCGCTTCTGGTGTAGTTAAAATGCCCCGCAATCGGTTACGTGTAGTTTGCGCTATTGGTGATGTAATGGCAATTTTTTGTCCTACTAACTGATTCATCAAAGTAGATTTACCGACATTTGGACGACCAACAATGCCGATAAAACCTGATTTAAATTCAGGAGGAGCCTGTGGGATTGTTACTTCTCCTGAAAAAGAGAAGTTGTAATTATCAATACTAGTCACCTTTGGCTCCACCCTCATATTTTATAGCTGGGATAACTTGGTTTTTTCTTAGACACAAAACTAGCATAAAATTACCCTGGCATTTTTAAGGATTACTTTTGCCGAGGTTTAATCTACTACTGGTTCTACACTTATATTTTACAGCTGAGATAACTTGATTTTGTTTTTAGATTCAAAACAAACAGTTACATGACGAAGTTTGTATTAGCCTCAAGGGCATCTGTGTATAATTGAGCAATCAATTCCTCCGTAGGGGCAATTCATGTAGCTTTAGCTTCCCGCAGGGTATTACCCCTACTATTCAGAAAAGTAAGTGAATTTACAGATGACCGATAAACGAGAGCTTTCAGAACAGGATATTTGTACACAGTATGTTTTACCTGCTTTGCTTAAATCAGGGTGGGATGTCAGCAAGCAAGTCCGAGAACAGGTCTATTTCACTGATGGTCGGATTTATGTCAAAGGGAATCAAACGCGACGCGGGAAGGGGAAAAAAGCCGATTATATTCTTTATTACAAGCCTAATATTCCGATTGCTGTGATTGAAGCTAAGAAAAATATTTATCCTGTTGGTCACGGTATGCAACAGGCTTTAAATTATGCAGATATTTTAGATTTACCTGTGGCTTTTAGTTCTAATGGTGATGGTTTTTTAGAACATGATAAATCTGGTTTTTCTAGTTTAATTGAGCGAGAATTAAGTCTTAATAATTTCCCCACTCCTGATCAACTTTGGCAGAAATATAAGAAGTTTAAGCAGATTGAAACCCCAGAAGCGGAAGAAATAGCAACTTTTGATTACTTTTTTGATCCTAAAGGTCGCCAACCGCGCTATTATCAACAAATTGCCATTAATCGGACAGTGGAAGCGATGTCTACGACGGGCTACGCCTACGCTAAAGGTCAAGATCGTTTACTATTGGTGATGGCAACGGGTTCTGGTAAGACTTACACCGCCTTTCAGATTATTTATCGGCTATGGAAAAATGGCAGCAAAAAACGAGTTTTATTTTTAGCCGATCGCCAAGCTTTAATTAGTCAAACAAAACGCGGTGATTTTAAGCATTTTAAAAACAAAATGACGGTGATTAAAAATAAGAAAGTTGACACCGCTTTTGAAATATATTTAGTATTATATCAGGGTTTAGTTAATTATGATGAAAATGCTGATGCTTACCGAGAATTTAGCTCAGAGTTTTTTGATTTAATTATAGTTGATGAATGTCATCGGGGTAGCGCCGCAGAGGATAGTAAGTGGCGGGAAATTTTAGAATATTTTAGTTCAGCCACTCAAATCGGTTTAACAGCAACCCCAAAGGAAACAAAGGAAGTTTCTAATATTAAATATTTTGCTGATCCAATTTATACTTATTCTCTCAAACAAGGGATTGATGACGGTTTTCTTGCTCCCTACAAGGTGATTCGAGTCGGTTTAAATGTTGATTTAGAAGGATATCGCCCGGAAGCGGGTAAGCAAGATAAATCAGGGGATTTTGTCGAAGATCGGGTTTATAATCTCAAAGATTTTGACCGGAATTTAGTAATTGATGAACGGACAAAAGCTGTTGCAAAACGAGTGATTGAATTTTTGCGGGAAACTGATGTTTATGCAAAAACAATTATTTTTTGTGTGGATACAGAACACGCGGAACGAATGCGACAAGCTATTGCTAATGAAGCCGGAGATTTAGTCAGGGAAAATTATAAATATGTGATGCGAATTACAGGAGAAGATAAGGAGGGTAAACTGGAATTGGATAATTTTATTAATCCAGAAGAACGTTATCCTGTGATTGCAACGACTTCTAAGTTAATGACGACGGGGGTTGATGCTCAAACCTGTAAATTAATTGTCCTAGATTCTAATATTCGTTCGATGACGGAGTTTAAACAAATTATCGGACGAGGAACAAGAATTAATGAACAGTTTGGTAAGCAATTTTTCACAATTATGGATTTTCGTAATGTGACGGATCTATTTTTGGATCGCGCTTTTGATGGTGATCCGGTGATGATTAAGGAAGTAGGGGAAGATGAGCCATTTACACCAGAAAATATTACCGGGGATATCACAGAAGAAATTATCGATCATGAGACGGGAGAAAGAGTTGATTTTGAGCCAAATAACGAGATTCCAGAAAATACAAAACCGACAATTATTGATGGTGGTGAAATTACTACAGAAAAGCAGGTTAAGGTTTATATTGCTGGCGTAAATGTGGCGATTTTAAATGAGCGGATTCAATATCTCAATGATGATGGGGAGTTGGTAAAAACAAGTTTACGAGATTATACCAAACAAAACTTGCTGTAAGAATTTAGCAGTTTGGATGAGTTTTTGACACGCTGGAATCAGGCGGATAAAAAAGGTGCTTTGATTGCAGAACTTCGGGAACAGAATATTATTCTTGAGGATTTGCAGAAAGATATTAAAAAAGATTTGGATTTATTTGATTTGATTTGTTATATTGCTTGGGATTGTCCACCCTTAACTCGTAAGGAACGGGCGCAAAATGTCAGAAAACGAGATTATTTTACTAAGTATGGCTCACAAATGCGGGCGGTTTTAGATGCTCTTTTAGAAAAATATGCTACCGATGGCATCGAGAATATAGAGGAACTTTCGGTGCTAAAATTAGAACCCCTGAAGCAACTTGGATCTCCAGGTGAGATTGTACAATTATTTGGCGGTAAATCTCAATATGTTTCAGCTTTGCAAGAATTAACATCGGAATTATATCACGTAGCAGCGTAGGGGCAATTCATGAATTGCCCCTACATCATGAATTATTACCTACCAGAGAAATCTGATATTGGGAACATCAATTAATGGAAGGGGTAAAGGCGTATTCTCAGACGAAACCGATTAATAAAAGTGAGTTTAAGTCTCTGAAGGCATGGTGGAATAATCGAGAAGAAAATGAGCAAGCATGGCGGGTGGGTTTTAAGGATTTAGAGAAAAATGGCTTTAACTTAGATGTGAAAAATCCTCATGTTTCGGAACAAGAAAGTAGTTATAGTTCGGTGGAATTATTGGGGATCTTACATGATTCTTTTCGTAAAAGTGATGAATTATTAGATATGTTAAAAAATCAATTGTCCCCGTAGGGGCAATTCACGAATTGCCCTTACGGTCGGTTATCGTAGGGGTAATTCATGAATTACCCCTACGACAACAACGGAGAGATAAAAATTATGTCAAAATTCATTACTCGTAATCGCCGATCTATTCGATTAAAAGGTTATGATTATTCTTCTGATGGAGCTTATTTTCTAACGATTTGTGTACGTAACTGTGAATGCTTATTAGGAGAAATTCAGGATGGACAGATGATTTTAAATCAATATGGTGAACTTGTTAGAGCAGTTTGGGAGGATTTACCCAATCAAGTTTTAGATATTGATTTAGATGAATATGTAATTATGCCAAATCATTTTCATGCAATTCTAGTGATTGAAAAATCTTGTGATTCAGCAGGGATTTATGAAAATTTTGATGTCTATGATGAAAAAGAGCGTAGAAAGATGATATTACCTAAAGTGATAGGGCGATTTAAAATGTTAGCGGCTAAGGGTATTAATCAGATCCGTGAAATTGAAGGATCGTTTTGGCAACGTAATTATTATGAGCATATTATTCGTAGTGAGGAGAATTGTCAGAAAATACGAGAATATATTAGGAATAATCCGATGCAATGGGAAATTGATGAAAATCATCCGTCTCTCATTAAAATCAAGAAAAATAATCGTAAATTACGCACACAACCATCGTAGGGGCAATTCATGAATTGCCCCTACAAATTTAGTTTCTAACTAATAACTCCCAATACAAACTCGCCTTCATTCACAGCTTGATTGGTTGCGACATCATAAACTAATCCATCTTGTTGAGCGCAGACATCAATTGTACTGGGTAACTTACCTTCTTTATTAAAACTGAGAATTTGATAGAGTTTTTCTCCAGCTTTTACTTTAGTACCTAATTCGATTCTAGATTGAATCATACCACCTGCGATCGCATAATATTTTTTCCGGTTGCTGCTAGATGCAAAAGTCATTTCGTAGGTTTTTGTGTCATCCAATAAATTAGGAATTTGCAGTACACCTTTTTGCACTAAATAGTTTTTTACACCCCGTACACCTTTGACGACTGAATCATGGTTTATTTGCATTCCTGAGCCTAATTCTAGCGTCCAAGCTTCCACATCAAACTTAATTTCTCTACCCAACTCTTTAAAACAAGCTTCCAGTGCTAACCAAGGTTTGATAAAAGCTTCATCAAAAGCATCACCATCATATTTGTCAAGCAATATTCCAAAATCAAACCCGAAGTATTTTGCACTATCTTCTCGATTTCGGAAGTAATAAACGTAGTCTAAAGCTTGATTTGTAGAACTATGTAAATCAATTAAGTAATCTGCATCTAAACTTAGATTTTGTAGCTTGTAGGCAAAAAGCTCAGTGTAAGGAACACCAACAGGAGAATTAATTTTTTCTAAAATTTTCGCAAATTGTTGCTTAATTATAGTTAGATAATTTTGTCGAACTACCTCTAAATCAACATGAAGTTGAGATTTAGTAAAAGCTACTAAATCATCAGCTTCTTTCTCGTAGTCCCAAAATATGCGATTCCAGTCTTTAGCTTCGTAAATGCAGTATCGTCCAGGGGAAAAATGATGAGCGCGTTCATTCGTCCCCATTGGATTACAAACGGGAACTAACCAAATTTCTCCAGTTAAATCTGTATCATTTATTGTTAATAAAAACTCAATTAGCTGGTGAATAACGGCATTACCAGCGATTTCTGCACCGTGCAGATTAGACTGAATGTAAACCTTTTTACCAGATTGAGCGCCAATGAATTTGTATAGTTGTAAGTAGAGGCGATCGCCCGAAGCCATTTGACGTAAAGGAATAGTCTCAATAACTGGTAGCATAAAATAATTCGCTGATAATTTGAGTATATTATCCCTGTATCTGTACTGAATGAATGCTAAGGTTCTTTTCTTGAAGTAGTATCGAGACTGATATTTAATAGAGGGTTTAGAATATGGAATATTTTGAAAACACACAGTCAAAGACTGAGGTTTTAGCTAAAGAAACTCTCATTTTCCCAGGATTCTATACAATTAACATCAGAAAACTTTCTAATATTGATACCTTAAGCTTTCAAGAAGCCTTTAATACTGCTGCCGCCAATTTAAAAAACGACTACACTAAAGACAAGTATATACGTGACGAGAGATTTAATCAGTCCTGGGATCAGATTCAAGGTGAGGCGCGAGAACTCATAATTAAACTTCTGGAAATGTACTGTGCTGCTGAGTACTCAGGATTCATCCTGTACAAAGAGTTATCATATCAACTTAAGGAAACAAACAGCATCCTTTCAGATGGATTTTCCCTGATGTCTCGTGATGAAGCCCGTCACGCTAGCTTTCTAAATAAAGCTCTCTTAGATTTTAATATCAAACCTGAATTAGGTTTTCTAAAAAAAGAACATAGAAAATATATTTTTCTACCTTTTTCATGGTTTATCTACTCTACCTATTTGTCTGAGAGAATTTCTAGCTGTTATTACATAACTATTTTTGAGCATTTAGAGTCTCATCCTGAACACTCCATCTATCCTCTTTTTAGCTTTTATAAATCATGGAGTGAAGATGAGAATCGACATGGAGATTTTTTTGGTGCAATTATTAAATCGCAACTACAGCTTTCTAATGGATTAGGGGCAAGATTAGTCTGCAAGTTCTTTTTGCTGTTGATTTTTAGTGTGACATACTTCAAGTACAAGAGTAACGATAAACTCCTTGCATTATTTGGGCTAGATGCTCGTGAATACTATATCTCTACAATAAAAAAGGTCAACAACTCTATCAGAAAAGATTTGCCCATAGTTCTTGATGTTGAAGAATCACGGTTTTTTAAGAAATTAGACATTTGCTTACTGCATATTTCAGAAAATAAAAGAATTAATATTTCAAATCAGAATATGCTCTTAAAATTGATCGGGAAAATTCCGCATTATTTCACTATTTTATTAGTTATGTTACGTCTATTTATCATGAAATCAATTAATACACGAGATATAATATAGTTAAATTATTTAAACTTTAAAAATTATTGAAAAGTGTAGAGACGTAATTAATTACGTCTCTACAAAGATTCTGCCAATCAAGCTGATACTCTATTGTCTACCCTTTACTCAGGTAATATCACAAGAGTTTAGCTTGGTTTTCAAGCAACTCACATTTTTCTGCAAAAATGGAATCCATCCCATTTATATCCCTAAACTTTCTGCAAAAAAATTATGAATTGTTAGTCAATGTTTTTCTTAACATTATCTTTTACGTCTTCAATTCCGTGACGTACTTCGCTTTCAGCTTGCTTTGCTTTACCTTTAGCTTTATCTTCTGGATCTCCAGTCACATTTCCTAACGCTTCTTGCGCCTTACCTTCAACATTTTTAGCAGCTGCCTTTGCGCGATCTTCTATGCTCATTTTGTACTCCTGATTTAATAAAAAATTTATTTCAAAGCTATAAACTAACTTTGAAATCTTTTGTGATTACTCTTACACACTAACTTAAAGTTTTTGCTAAAGCCTTCCACCACAAGGCATATTAAACAATTAAAAATTAAAAATTAAAAATTAAAAATTCAGAAAAGTAGTTAGAGTAAGCATCCTGGCTATTGTTTTAATCTCAACTAAAGCAAGAATGGCTGAATTACCTATGCTAAAAGACATAGAAGAAGTGCAAATATGGTAATCTCTACTTTTGACTGTTTAAATAAAAAACCCAGCTTCGTAGAGAAACTGGGTTAATAACATTATGGGGATATTTTATTTATCTAATCTAGAAAACCCATCAGACTTTCAGAATTATCAACCTCATTTGATGCTATTGGACGATTACCGAAGGTGGAATAGCTTTCATCAATTACCAATAAACTTGAGCCAATTGGACGAATCCCAGAGAGATTGATACTTTCAACAACTTGGAATGTATTAGCACCAATTGGACGAATACCCATTGAGTTATAGGTTTCAACTACTTCCAAGGTACTGGTACTAACGGGACGCACCCCAGCAATTGAGAGGTGTTCAGCAACTTCTAAGTCGCTAGCGCCTATGGGACGAATTCCAGAAATGGCGAGTGTCGCAGTAGCTCCCACTGGCAGTTCACTAACTTCCTCGACTTTATCTGCATTCAAGCTCTGGTCTTGTTGATTTTCAACTTCCTCTTTAGACTTGGCATTTTGCCGAGAACTGGTTGCTTTGCCAGCGTTGCTAATAGTCATAAACGAAGACCTCTGGTTTGTTAATTGAATTTTACAATAATTAAGGAAGGATGAAATTTTTTCCCATATACCTTAGAGTTTAACCTTAAAAAACCTCATATAGATATAAGAATCTTTAAAACTGATACATAAGTAAATTTAAATTAATAAGTTTTGTAAAAAAATATTACTATTTATTTGCTCTAATAGTCCCGCTAGAATGGATACAGGGCGGAATCGTCACCATGAGATAGGGTATTTTCAGCAAAACTGTATGACAGAATTTTGTCTTCAAGCTCCCTTTAGTCCGACAGGCGATCAACCACAAGCGATCGCACAACTTACTGCTAGTATCCAATCAGGCAACCGTTACCAAACTTTACTAGGAGCCACTGGAACTGGTAAGACATTTTCGGTAGCAGCAGTTATTGAGAAAATTGGCAAGCCTACTTTAGTTCTGGCGCATAATAAAACCCTTGCTGCCCAGCTTTGTAACGAGTTGCGAGATTTCTTCCCCAACAACGCAGTCGAGTATTTTGTCAGCTACTACGATTATTATCAGCCAGAAGCGTATATTCCCGTTACTGACACTTATATTGAAAAAACGGCGGCGATTAATGATGAAATAGATATGTTGCGGCATTCGGCGACGCGATCGCTTTTTGAACGCCGTGATGTCATTGTCGTTGCTTCCATCAGTTGCATCTACGGTTTGGGAATGCCAGCAGAATATCTCAAAGCTGCCATCCCCCTTCAGATAGGTATGGAAGTAAATCAACGCCAAATTTTACGGGATTTGGCAAATGTTCAATATACCCGCAACGACATAGAAATGGGTCGGGGAAAATTTCGCGTCCGTGGTGATGTGTTAGAAATTGGTCCAGCTTATGAAGACCGAATAATTCGTGTCGAGTTTTTTGGTGATGAAATTGACGCGATTCGCTATATTGACCCGGTGACAGGTGAAATTCTCAAAAGTTTGGAAGCAGTGAATGTCTACCCTGCGCGTCACTTTGTCACCCCAGAAGAACGGTTAGAAGTAGCTTGTAATGACATTGCAGCCGAATTAAAACAGCAAAAACTAGACTTAGAACAAGCTGGGAAACTATTAGAAGCTCAACGCATAGATCAACGTACACGCTATGACCTAGAAATGCTGCGCGAGGTAGGTTATTGCAACGGAGTTGAGAACTATTCCCGCCACTTAGCAGGAAGACAAGCTGGAGAATCACCAGAATGTTTAATTGATTATTTTCCCAAAGATTGGCTATTAGTTATCGATGAATCTCACGTTACAGTGCCACAAATTCGTGGGATGTATAACGGCGATCAAGCTAGAAAAAAAGTTTTAATTGAACATGGATTTCGGCTTCCGAGTGCTGCTGATAACCGTCCTTTGAAAGCAGAGGAATTTTGGCAAAAGATGAATCAGTGTATTTTTGTTTCCGCAACTCCCGGAAATTGGGAATTAGAAATTTCTGAAGATCATGTAGTTGAGCAAGTGATTCGACCAACTGGGGTGGTTGATCCAGAAATTTCTGTGCGTCCCACAGAAGGACAAATTGATGATTTGTTAGGAGAAATTAAAGATAGAGCCGATCGCCATGAACGAGTGTTAATTACCACATTAACCAAGCGCATGGCGGAAGATTTAACAGAATATTTGCAAGACCGCAGTATCAGGGTACGGTATTTACATTCCGAGATTACTTCTATTGAGCGCATTGAGATTTTGCAGAACTTGCGCGAGGGGAAATTTGATGTTTTGGTTGGTGTGAATTTGCTGCGGGAAGGCTTGGATTTACCTGAAGTTTCCTTAGTAGCAATTATGGATGCAGATAAAGAAGGTTTCTTACGAACCGAGCGTTCCTTAATTCAAACTATTGGTAGAGCCGCGCGTCACGTCCAGGGACAGGCGATTTTGTATGCCGATAATATGACAGGTAGCATGATTAAAGCTATTGATGAAACAGATAGACGGCGTGGTATTCAAACAGCACATAATCGATTGCATGGGATTACACCGCAAACGATTGTGAAAAAATCAAGTAATGCAATTTTGGCTTTTTTAGATGTATCTCGGCGCTTGAATGCAAGTGACTTGAAAGTTGTAGATGAACATATAGATGAACTGCCATTAGAACAAATTCCAGGGTTGATTACTCTGTTAGAAGCACAGATGAAAGAGGCGGCGAAGAAACTGGAATTTGAAGAAGCGGGAAAATTGCGCGATCGCATTAAACATCTGCGAGATAAAATGTTAGGAAGTTAGTGCTTGGTCAGGGTAGCAATAAGATCAAGAACAGTTATACACATTTTTTATTATCGAGTAGAATATGAGACAGGTAATCGTGTATCGAGATGAAGATGGCTGCTGGGTTGTAGAGTGCCCAAGCCTAAAAGGTTGTATTAGCCAGGGTAAGACTAAAGAGGAAGCCCTTTCCAATATCAAAGAGGCAATCTCAGGTTACGTTGCCGCGTTAGAAGAGGATGGCTTACCTGTTCCAGAAGATAACTTTGAAACGTTTCTGGTACTCGTGTGAGCAAATTACCGAGCATTTCAGGAAGAGATTGCGCCAAAGCCTTAGAAAACGTGGGTTTCTACGAAAAGCGTAGGCAAAGTAGCCATATTATTCTACGACGAGATGAACCGTTTACTCAAGTTGTTGTCCCAGATCATGAGGATCATCATCCCAATGCTTCCGAAGTATTTTTACTGATTGAAATAGCTGATTCCAGTCTGAAATACGATCGAGAAGTAAAAGCGATCGCTTCGCCAACGCCAAGGGCGAACGCATACTCTAAGTCGGGTATTATTGAGTACTGGATTTTAGATGTCAATGGACGCAAGTTGTATATGTATCGTCTCCCCACTCCAGACGGATATCACAGTGAGAGCATACTTGCAGAGGATGTGACAATTTCACCTTTAGCCTTCCCTGATTGTGCGTAAGCGTAGCCCGTCGTAGACATCGCTATTTGGGAATTATTGCGAAAAATCTGAGAGGCGATCGCCAGAAAGCACCTGCGGGATAAAATTAAACAAGAACTCTTGCATTATGCCAAATATTTAGTTGAGAATTATTCAAAGGCTATTTTTCAGGAAACTTTACTACAACAAAAGCGTCGATCTGGCATCTTAAAAGGAACTTTTATTTTACCTTTACCTGATGACTTTGATGAACCTCTCGAAGTTTTTAAAGAATATATGGAATGAGTGGTTTCCTTTTAGATACTCATGCTTTTATCTGGCTAACTGAAAATGACTCCAGCCTTCCAGATAATCTGAGGATAATGATCAATACCGCAGATATCGTTTATCTGAGCATCGCTAGTCTTTGGGAAATTTCCATCAAGTTGAACCTTGGCAAATTATCGCTTCAACAGAGCTATGAAACAATAGGTTCTACGATCGACGATTCAGATATCCTCATAATTTCGATATCTTTTCCCGATACAGTTCAAGTTCGGAATCTCCCGCTACATCATGGCGATCCATTTGACCGAATGTTGATTGCACAGGCTATTAATCACTCCTTAATTATTATTAGCAGGGATAAAAAATTCGATGCTTATTCTGTTCAGAGGATGTGAAAATAGTCATACTAAAAGAGAACGCTCTTTTTTCGCTATCCTAGATTAAGTGAATCATTAAAAGATCGCGCCAATGGTTGCTTTACCCGACAACATTTTGATGAGTGCAGAAGAATATCTGGCTTGGGAACCCACCCAAGAGGAACGCTACGAGTATTGGGATGGCGAAATTGTGATGATGAGTGGGGCTACACGCAACCATAATCGGGTTTCTGCAAATTTCTTTAAGCTCCTAGATGATGCCCTAGCTGATCGCTCCTGTGAAGTATACATTGTAGATGTGAAAGTGCAGGTAGAACCGGGGCTAAAGTATTTTTATCCAGATGTGGTTGTAACTTGCGACGATCGCGATACCGATCCACAATTGGTACAATTTCCCTGCTTAATTATCGAAGTGTTATCACCTTCAACAGAAGCAGCCGATAGGGGGAAAAAGTTTGCCAAATATCGGCAATCTCCAACCTTGCAAGAATATGTCTTAGTACAAGTAGCTCAACCTGGTGTAGAAGTTTTTCGGCGTAACGAACAGGGAAAATGGGTGCTGTCGGAGTATAATTTGGACGATATATTGCGGCTGGAATCTGTAGATGTGGAAATAGCGATCGCCCATTTGTACCGCCAAGTGCAGTTTGAAACCGAAGCAACAGATGCGTAGCAAATAAGAGTCTACACGCAATCCTGTTGAAGCTACTAAACGGTGCGATCGCGCTGATAAGACCAAGCCGCCAATAAACCAAAAACACCACAAGCCCAAAGTAGCCAAAGTAAATGTAGAATTAGATGGTTATCGTAGTTCAAGTTAACCGCCGATAGAACTAATTGCCGAAAGTGGTAGAACGGCGAGAATGCAATTAAATCTTGGACGATTTGCGGTACTGGAAGTGGAATTGAACCGCAAGCAACAGGAATAACAATTAGCGATAGGCTAAGAATGGAATCAGCACTTTTGGGATTTAGCAAGTACCCCAATGCAAGACCGAGAATCGCAAAAGGGATAATTCCTAAGATTAGGCTCGATATCAGAGCTAACCCTTGAGTCAAATCCATTCTCATCTCAAGTTGACAGCTTCCTAATCCGAAGATTAATAAAAGGCTCACAGTACAAATGAGAAGTGTAGTGGCAATTTTAGCCGCCATATATACTGCTGGTGGTAAAGGTGTGGCTCTCAAAAGCTTCAGCCACCAAAGGAAGCGGCAACAGCAGGTACTAACGAAACACCGAAAAAAGTGGTTAAAATTATGAGTGCTGCTGTTCCTCCTGCAAATCCCCAAAAGTTCATAGCAAGTGAGCCTGTGGAATCAGTTGGCTGGATACAAGTGCTGAATAAACAAAATTCACTTCCTTTCGTTAAAAGAAAGAATGTGGCAACTATTGCAACTCCAAAAACTCCTAAAACAACCCATTTATTCAGGTGTAATGAAAATCCTGAACCAGGAAGTTTTAAGGAAACGGCTGGAGTTTCTATATGATTGGGATAAGACTGTATTTGCCCGTCTGAATCTGGAACTATTTGGGGGTTATTGGAGGAGGATTGTACAAGGTTGGGAGATTGTTGAGGGTTGTTAGAAGCTTGCATTTTGGTTGATGACTCCTTGATTTCGTGAAATATTGGACAAAGTTGGAAATTAAGATGTGTTGCTAAAGCACTGCCCTAATTGCAAACCAGACTGCTGCACCAATTCCTACGACGACAGCTAAGGGAGCAGTGGTAACAACAGCAGCCACAGCACTTGCAACTCCAATGGCAGCAAAACTGCTTGTGATGTCTGGATAATCTTTTGCTGCGTTGATAGCATCTCCTGCTGCCTTGTTTGCTGCGTTGATAGCATCTTCTACTGCATGAGATTTCTCTAGCGGTGGAGGTGGTGGAGATTCGTCAGATTTAGGATTGACTGAGGGTTTAGGGGATGGACTAGTATCGCTCTTTGCTATTTGTTTTTGTACTTGAGAGCGATCGCGCCGAGTTTCAGGTTTTTTAAATGAACTAGAATTAAGTTGCAGCCCTTTAGGTTGGCACTCTGCCGGAAGTGTACCAGACCAGTGAATCATGGGATGACAAGAATGTTGAATCTGCAAAGTTTCTATGACTAGAAGCGGTGTCCAAAGTAAAAAAAATACAACTAGGATTGTTTGGAATTGATAGCGAAGCCATCGGTCGATTAAACTGGGAAAGTTTGTGAGATTTTGCATGATGTAATTTGCGATGTTTTGCTTAAAGTGCGTTATTTATCTGCTCTACTGAGATATGCCCTTACTCTGCTCTCTTACAAGAAAGGATGGGAAGTTTGAAAGCCCCTAAAGAACAGGTACGCAGTACCGTATTCTGTCCTTTTAGGTAGGGGATGAAAAACGACTCAGGTGGTTTTAACCACCGTCAAGATTAATGCTTTG
>Ga0209591_10004291_pt1 | contig 16218 bp, 12 predicted proteins | sample MAT01_FD_187207 | JGI IMG/M metagenome (GOLD analysis project Ga0209591, IMG submission 187207) | Freshwater microbial communities from Lake Fryxell liftoff mats and glacier meltwater in Antarctica - MAT-01 (SPAdes) (version 2) | ecosystem: Environmental > Aquatic > Freshwater > Ice > Liftoff... | reverse complement strand
AATTTAGGACTTTCGCTCACGCATTTACCCCACCCCTAAATCCCCTCCCCATTGCATGGAGAGGGGACTTCAAGATGCGTTTTTCTCCCCCTCTCCAAGTATTGGAGAGGGGGCCGGGGGGTGAGGTAAGCGAAAGTCCTGAAATTTTGTTTTCACGCCTAATGCACACAAAGTGTATCAGGCAGCCCCCTCACCCATCCGCGAGGATTTTGTCCACAGCGTCCGCCAAATCACGCAGGGTATTCACATAATGCACACCATCCGAAAGCGGCGCATAATTGTGCATGTCGCTGTCGCCCGTCCCCCATTGGTTGGGATGTTCTGGGCAGAACCACAATAAGCGCCGCGCCCGCCGCTGCATATCCTGAGCAATATCAAGGCGGGGATTGTTGTAATTGTTGCGCCCGTCTCCCAGAATAATCACCGTCGTTTTGCTGGTAATCAGGCTCATGTGTTCCTGCTGGAAGGTTTGCAGGCTGTTGCCTAAATCGGTGCTGTAATAACCCGGTGGATTCGAGTTCAGCACATGCTCAACCGCTTTTTGCGGCTCATATTCCTGAAAGGCCATGCTGATGTCGACTAAATCACTGATGAAGATGAAGCTGTTGGTCCGCGTGACCTGATCTTGTAACTCATAGATCATCGTCAGCAGAAATTCCGCGCAATAACGGACGGAAGTGCTTACGTCGCAGATCAGCACGAGCGCGGGTTTCACATGGCGCGTGCGATATTTGATTTCCACCGGAGTGCCGCCGTATTTCATGTTGGCGCGGAAGGTTTTGCGCGGGTCGGGATGTCCGGCTTTGGCTTTACGCTGCCGCAGCGAAGCACGACTGCGAAGACGTGCCGCCAACCGCCGAATTTCATCGCGGATTTGCTTGACATCGCCGTCGCTTAAGCGCGAGAATGGCACGTCCATCAAGTCCGGTTTTGTCTGTGGCTCTTGATTCGCCATTTGTTCCGCCAGCGAAGTGCCGACATAATTGGAAATCTGCTCGGAAAGCCCTTCCATATTTTGCTGCATCATGTCGCGCAGTTCGTCCAGCGATTCTTGGCTCATACCCATTTGCTCCAACTGTTCGAGGAGCTGCTCGATCATCTGTTGAAGCTGCTGCATCCCGGCCTGCCGATTCATGCGGCGCTCAAACCATTGGCGCTGATACATATCGCTGGCCTGCGACATGCCGGATTGATCGCCCATATCCTGCAACTGGTCATTATCAAACGGCTTGCCTTGCATCATCTGGCGCAGCAAATCTTTGAGCGCTTCCATCTGCCCCGCCAAGCCACGCAGTGCTTGTTCCAGCATCTGCTGTTCTTCCGGTGTCAGGTTATCTGGGATGTTCTGCATCGGCGGCACGTTGGAGGCGAAGAACAGCGGGTAGAAATAGTCAAACAGCGTGTGATCTTTGACTTCTTTGACTAACGTGGTTTTGAGTGTGGAGCGGAAGAAATTGGGATTTTCGACACCGAGCAGATTCACGCCGTACATCGCATCCTGGCTTTCCGCCAGTGAAATCCGCACCCCTGCTGCCCGCAGCGCCCGGATAAAATCGACCATACGTTTGTCCATAACAATACACCCTTTAACACTTGGATGAAAACGATGGGAAACAACGCTAGGAGTTTAGCATTTATCCTAAAATCATAGCCCATGTCGGGCAAAAAACACAACTAGCCTTCTGGATAGGCAAGCGCCGACATGCCTAAATTGGAATCACCAAGAGCGCTAGGAAAAACAAAAGGCCTAAAAAATAAGACATAAGGCGTCTTATTTATCGCCGTAAAATGATACTTGTACAGATTAATGGAGGCATCAGAAAACAATGACGAGCGAGCAATATGACAAAAATTCAAGGGATTTACGCGGCAAAGTGGCGGTAGTCGCCGGGGCAACTCGTGGCGCGGGGCGAGGAATCGCGCTGGCATTAGGTGCAGCCGGAGCGATAGTTTATTGCACGGGACGCAGTGTACATGGTCAGCGCTCAGATTTAAATCGACCTGAGACAATTGATGAAACCGCCGAACTTGTCACAGCGGCAGGCGGCAAGGGCATCGCCGTACAGGTTGATCACACACAAGAGGCGCAGGTCAAGGCATTTTTTGAGCGTGTACGGGCGGAACAAAATGGGCAGCTTGATCTGCTCGTCAATGATGTATGGGGCGGCGAGTCGTTAATGGAATTCGGCAAGCCATTCTGGGAGCTGTCGCTGGATAAAGCGAAGCTGATGATGGAACGGGCGGTTTTCTCACACATCATCACCAGTCGATATGGCGTGCCGCTGATGGTCGAGCGTGGTCACGGCTTAGTCATCGAGATCACCGACGGCGACACTTTAGACTATCGCGGCAATCTGATTTATGATCTCGTCAAAACCTCGGTGATACGCTTGGCGTTGGGGATGTCCATCGAATTGAAACCGAAGGGGATTACGGCGGTTGCGCTTACACCCGGATTTTTGCGATCTGAGGAGATGCTCGATCATTTTGGCGTGAACGAAGCGACATGGCGCGATGCGATTGCTAAAGACCCGTTCTTTGAAAGTTCCGAGACACCGCATTACATCGGGCAAGCCGTCGTCGCGCTGGCGACTGATGCCAATATCGCGGCGAAATCCGGTCAAGCGCTGGCAACATGGCATCTTTCACGCGAGTATGGTTTTAGAGACGTGGATGGGACGCAGCCGCATTGGGGAGAATTTTATGCGGCGAAGCAAACGGCGGAAAAGCAACCGTCTACATGGTCATGACCCGTTTTTGTGGAGGATGAATAAGAGACACCAACGCGCTTTTTGTTCGGGTAGCGCGCCAGATCACCATCGTTTGCCTGCACAACATCCTGAAGCGCCACGCCATGTGTTATGCGGAAAGTCTCACCGGCTGAAACGCGAAACATCGCTGGATGGCGGTGGTCAGGCTCATCTCTCGCCCGATCTGAAGATGATCGTCAAAAGCAGACCCTAAACACCGGCGCAGGGTCGCCGCACGCTGGTCGATTTCCGGCTGGTTATGTGGAGAAACGGGCAAATTGATCTGCTCGCGCATGGCAAGCACAAAGGCGAAAAACTGTGCGGCCAACGCATCATCCCCGTCATACAACGCCAACTGGGCGAACTGCTCCAGCGCACCGACGATGGTTGTCTTGCGATCAATTTGCAGGGCGATCCGCAGCGCCTCCTGTAAGCGATCGTGCGCCAGCAGCCCTCGAGCATAGAACTCGTCGCACCAGGTCTGGAAATGCGCGATGTACCGGCCAACCACTTGGCGCAGATCCGGCGAACGCTCCAGTTTGGTCTTAAAAGCCTGTCGCACCAGGCTGTGGACGGTATAGCGAAAGCCGTCCATGCGCTGGATGAGGCATTTATCCGACAGGCGCTTCAGGTCGTCCAGCAGAATATCGGCCACTGCAAGCGCGGCTTTAAAATCGAAACTGCCATCGAAGATCGACAGACACATAAGCGCCTGCTGCTCTGCTGAAGAAAGATGCACCAGCATGGCGTTGAGCAACTGCTGAAAACTCTGATGCCGGTACGGGAAATCGTGATGCACCGCTTCTAACCGGAGCAGATCACGCTGCATCATCGCCAGGATTTCAGACGGGGAGACATACTGCACCCATCCAGCGGCGATGACGATGCCGAGCGGCAGGCTGTCCACCATGCGGCAGATTTCGATGACCTCGGCCAAGGAGTCCAGCAGGCGAAAGCGCGGGTTCAGGCGTTGGGCGGTTAGTTCAAATAGGCGCACCGCTTCGGACTCCTGAGGAAGCGCCGCGTCGGGTTCCGGCAGGCGCAGCCCACGCAGCGGCAGCAGCCATTCCTGATACAGGTTTAACTGCGTTTGTGACGTGACGATGACCTGCACAGCGCGTGTTTCGTCCAGGATGCGCTGGATCAGCCCCGTCTCCGGCAGCAGTTGTTCGTAATTGTCCAGCACCAGCAGCAGTTCGGCGCGTTTGAGGTGATCGAGGATCGTCTGTTCCAATACGGCTGGATCATCGCTGCCTGTGTTGATCTCCAGCGAGTCTGCCACAAGCTGCAAAAATTCGTCGGCTGATCGTGCCGTCGCCAGCGGCACAAAGCACGCACCATCGGGATATTGATGCTGCCGGTGAAACGCGAGCTGTGTCGCCAGCGCGGTCTTGCCGATTCCGCCGATCCCGATAATAGTCAGCAGGCGGCAGTGCGGCGTGTTGAGCATGCGCTGGGCAATTTCCACATCGTCGGCGGGTTCGATGAATGGCATACTTGGCACGGCGATGGAAAGGCGCGTTTGCAACCGGGCTGGCTTCAGGCTGTGCAACCGGATTTGTTCGTAGAGGGCGGTGGTCTCTGGCTCTGGCTCGGCCTGCAATTCATCGGCCAGCAGCTCGGCGAACTGTTCATGTTCAACCAGCAGACTGGGTTTGCTGATGCAGCCTACATTTGATATAGCCTACATCTTACCGCATATCAAGGGTTGTTCACCACTTCTGCGGGCAGGTTATTGGCGCTCAAGCAGCGGATATGCGGCGGTGATGGCAGTATCGGCGATCACCTGATAGGCACTTGCCCAGGCATCGCGGACTTTCGGCGTGAAGGCTTCGCCAAAGGTGAGTTCCAGCGTCCACAGCAGCGCGCTGCCCACGCTCGCCCAGTGATCGACCGTCACACCATAAACCACATGGCGGCGACCCAGGTTCTGAATGGCCGGGACGATGGCCGACAGGTCGTTGATGCCGTTGACGACAACGACCAATGCCTGTATCAGCTTTTTGCGCTGGTCGGCGATGTCGCCCAGGAACAGCGGCTTGGTGGAAGGGTCGATCTCGAACAAGCGGGCATAGAAGCGGGCGGCCAGCAGGTCGGGGTTGGTGACCTGAGCGAAGGTCGATTGAACGATGGTCTTTTGTGCGGTCGTGAGGGTCATGGTGGTTTCGTCTTTTCTGGGTATGTGTTTAAGGATCGAAAATGAGTTGGGCGAAAAATGGGCGTAGGACACGGTTGCCCATGTCCCACACCCGATAGGCGTATGCTTAATCCCAGAAGTCAGGATCGAGGCACTCGATCACGACCGAGCCGGGGACGACGTTCCCTTGGGTATCCTCTTCCCAGATGGCAAAGGGTTCTTTGCCTTCCGGGCAGAAGTGGCCGGGCGTGAGGTCATTTTCCAGCGTTCCGCCGGAACCCTGCGGCAGCAGCAGGTTCGTCAGTGACGGTTCGGGATTGGTCTCGCGCAGCGCCAAGCCGAACTGCAAGCGTGTGTCCCATTCGGTGCTGCTCTGCGGCTGGAAGCAACCGCCTGTAAGAGTGCCATCCTTACCTTGTCCCACCCAGTAACCCTGCGGATGGCAGAACTGGGCCACCAGTTCATCCCAGACTTCGAAGGGCATGTTCACCGCTGCCGTGTCTTCGTTAGGAACGGTGCTGACCAGAATAGTGGAGCCTTCCGGCAGTTCAACGCCGTCTAATTCCTCTCGTGTGTCTAGGCACACGCCTAGGCCACCTTCCGGCTCCTGGAAGTTCACCCAGAACACCTGACCCGGCTGACAAGCGAGCAGGTCGTCGAAGATCTCCTGCCAGTTGGGGCGGTTGCTGCTGCCCCCAGACGGCACTGGGTTGAAGGTGAAGGTCGCCTCGCCGCCGATCTCTGGACGGCAGACGATGGTGTATACGCCCACTTCGGCGGAATTCAGCCAGCAGCCTTCTGGTACTTCGATCTTATGGCAGACCAGGACGAACACCCCAGCTTCGACCGCTTCTTCATACACACAGTATTCGATGGTCGGGTTGTTGGTGCCGGGTGGGCCATTCGTAAAGATGATGGATAAGCCGATCACGCCCTGCTGCGTTGGGACTTCGACCAACTCCGCGGGACGTTCCTCGAAGGTCGGATCGACCGAGATCACGCCTTGGCCGCAGTCCACCGTGAACACGCCCGCTTCATTGGAGATCACCACGCAGCCTTCGGGGATTTCGACCTCATAGCAGACCTGTTCGAACACGCCGGCTTCCTGAACTTCAAGATACACGCAGTATTCGATGGTTGGGTTTTGCGAACCGCCGTCCGTTGACACCTGCCGCGTGCTCACCTGCCAAGGGAACTGCCCGCCGATTGGCGCAGTCGCGCTAGTTTCGCCAAGCTGTGTGCAGGGGCTGGCGGTGGTCACCGAGCGGGCGGCATAGCCAGTCGTGCCGGTGCTGCCTTCGTAGCTGGTCAGCACGAACCACAGGTCGGTTCCGTTGACGATGGTGTAACCTTCCGCCGGATAAATCACGCCCGGCAGCAGATGCCCTAGCAAATTGGCGTTCTCGTCTGGCAGTTCACGCACATTGACGCGATAGTCCCCATTTGGTGTGACCATGCAGCGGTCATTCGGCAGCACGGGCGGTGTGAAGGGTGCCCCGGTCGTCGGGACGGCTTCACCTGAATTCGGGTTGGGCGGAACGGGCGTTGCGTTTTCTGGTGTCGGGCAGCCGCGATTTTCACGTGGGCCGACCACCGTCGGGCAGGCATCGCCGCTATCTGGGGTGCCGTCACCATCGGTGTCGATCACCATCGGGCCGCCGGGCGGATTTTCGGTTGGGCAGCCGCGATTTTCACGTGGGCCGACTACCGTCGGGCAGGCGTCGCCGCTGTCGGGGGTGCCGTCACCATCGGTGTCGATCACCACCGGGCCGCCGGGCGGATTTTCGGTTGGGCAGCCGCGATTTTCACGCGGGCCAGCCACCGTCGGGCAGGCGGCGTCGCTGTCGGGGATGCCGTCGCCATCGGTGTCGGTGGGCTGGGGCGGCACAGGCGGTACCACTTGGAAGACCGGGGGACAGCCGTTGTTTTCGGGTACGCCCGGCACGGTCGGACAGGCGTCACTACCGTCGGAGATGCCGTCGCCATCGGTGTCACGCTGCTGTGCCAGGGTCGGGATTGTCCCCACCGCCAGTAGCAGCAGCACGATGATCAGAAATGTGCGTTTCATCAGGTTGTTACCTTTCGTGAATGATTTTTGTGAATGATTTGGATGACTCTGAATTCGTGATCAGGATGTTGATTTTGAAGGGAACCCTTAGGCTCCCTCCCCGTTCAATGAACTGGCTGAATTGGCCGCTGACCAACGCTGTTATGGATTGCTGCTGAAATCGGTAGCCGGTTGCTGCTGCACAGGCGCTGCGCCGCAGCGATTAGGGACGACCAGGTCGGAGGCCAGCACGTAGCCGACGCCAATGGTGAATTCGCCCCCTTCGTCGTGTTTCCAGATCATATAAAACGTCTGGCCGCCGCCCGTCACCGTGCCTTCGGACTGGTAATAATCCCCATTGATCAGATAGTTGATGACCGGGGCGAAAACGGACGGTGCGCTGTACACTTCCGCGTGACCTCCGGGGGAGTAGACTAGGCAGGATGAGCCTGCGGCGGGATTGGACGGCGCGACGATGGTCTGGGCCATTGTGCTGCTCGCGCTGACGATGAATGAGAGCGCTAGGGCGACGATAACTACTGTACGTTTCATATTGTTTCCTTTCGATCCGTAGCTTTTTGCGAATGATATGCCGCGAAGACGGGCATTGATTTACATGCTACGGATCAAGCGCCTAAAAAGCGCTTAATACGCGCCTAATTTTTACTTGTAGCGAAATTTTTATAATTGACGGGTGGGAATCAGGGCGAGGCAGCAAAAAACCCGGTCGTATGCCGGGTTTGATGGCTGAAAAATGCGGATCGTGCCGATGCGGACGGGATCGCCCTATTCGTAAGCGCTCAGGGCGATGCTGATGATCAACGCATAAGTCGCAGACCAGGCATCGTGCAGTTCCGGCGTATAATCATCGCCCAAGCAGCGTTCGATGCTCCACAGCAGCGCTGTGCCGACCAGCGGGTATTGCTCCTGCGCCACGCCATAACCAATGTGCCGCTGGCCGAGGTCCCGCAGATAAGGTGTCAGGCTGTCCAGGTCATGCACGGCGCGGACGGCAACGCCCAGGCTTTGCATAAGCTTCATACCCTGCGCGGCCATATCCGTGCTGCCGAACATTGACCGCGTTTCTGGCGCGATCTCCCAAAGGCGATGATAAAAATAGGTTGATGCCTGGTCAGCTATAGGCACCAAAGGCGCAAAACTTTCCACCACAAGCCGCCGTTGATCTTCTGTAAGCGTCATCGCCAATGCTCTTTCTCATCCTAAAATCGATACAAGGTACATTAAACATTTCAAATGGCTGCTTGCGATCCCCTTCCGAAAAAAGAATCGCACCGTCTCCAAAAGCGTTTCTGACTGTATGAACACCACCAGCAGCCCGGCGGTCAGCGACAATGTGATCACGACCATGAACACCAGGCAGCCATTCGTGCCGGACTGCCGCTCCAACACAGCGCACTGAGGGCGGCGCGGGTGCCGTTGTCGCGCGCCAGTTTATGCGCCAGCGCCGAGCGTAGTTCGGGGATGCCTAGTTGGACGTATAGGCGGTCATGCCGTCGTCGAGGGCGTGTTTGGCCGTATCCTTGATGTGGGTCGGTGTGTCGAAATCCGGGTTGCCCACATGAAAGGCAACAGTCGGCAGTCCTTCTGTCCGGCGGCGGTTGACCTGCTCGAACAGTTTGCGAATCTCGGAAAATGGGATGTCGTGCATCCAGTCGGATTCGGGATGAGTCATAGTCAGCCTGTGATCGTGCCTTCGCCCACTTGCAGCCCGGCCCGGAAAAGCCTTGTTTATAATTGAACCAGCGGTAGACGGATTTATTCTTGTTCGCCTGAAAGCTGACAAGCTGGCGGTTCAACTGATGCTTGACCTTGAGTTTGTCTGCAAAGCGAGCTTCCAGTGCCGTATTATGTCCTTGAATGTTCTCTAAACTAGTTAACATCAATTCGCTCACAGTACGATTGTCATCAGGTTCAATTTTACTCGATAAACACTATCTCCGCCCTACGCACAACAGCGTTCCGCCGGGTTTTGTAAAATTAACGGGCGATTTGCCAAACACGAAGCAAATCCACAACTGAATAGTGAGCAGGGTATGAATCTGGAAATGGTTTACCGTTCGCTGCTGCGGATCGCGTCCCATCTGGACATCACAAAATCGGGTGGGGGCGTTGCACACGAGCCTGCAACAGTACACTGAGGATGTGTTGCGCCAGCCCACCGAGGTAGTACTTGATGATCTGGCTGACCCGGCGAGTGATACTAAACACATCGCAGGGCTGAGGGCATTTTACTATAATAATTGCGCCTCATTCCTGTTGAGATTCGACACTCACGGGGATGGGGCGTTTCTGATTTCAGGGAAAGGATTAAGTGGTATGCCGCGCTACCAGCGCGCCCCAACAACCGATTGATCCGTACAAATCACAGCCGCTTCCGCTGGGTCGCCCGGTAGCAGTTTACTATCACCAGTCGTCGGAAGGACAGATTGGCAATATCTCGACCACCTCCCCTACGGTGTAAGTCCTATTTACCTCATCCGCAGCGGACGCATTCCGTTAAGCGTCACCAGCAGTGACATGCCGACATCCGCCAGCACCGCCATCCATAACGACGCGCCGCCTTCAATCGCCAGCGCGACAAACAGCAGCTTCATACCGACGCTGAGAATGATATTTTGCCGGATGAGCCGCCGTGCGAAGCGGGATAAGCGTATCGCATAGGGAAGATGAGTCAGGTCATCCGCCATCAGGACAATATCGGCGGTTTCCATCGCTTGCGCCGAGCCTGCGCCGCCCATCGCTATCCCGACGGTTGCCGCCGCCAGCGCAGGTGTGTCGTTGATTCCGTCGCCAATCATCCCGACTTGACCGACTTGGTTTATTAATCCGCGTACAGCTTCCACTTTATCGCTCGGCAGCAGACCCGCCCGTACATCATCGACCCCCAGCGCCGCGCCAATCGATTGCGCGACAGCCGCGTTATCGCCTGTGAGCATGACGGTTTTCAGCCCTAAATTTTTCAAAGCGGCGAGGGTGGCTTGGCTTTCCGGGCGGGGTTCATCCGCTATCGCAATATAGCCGCGCACCCGTTCCCCATCATTCACGAGCATCGTTGTTTGTCCATGTGCTTCTGCATCGTTCACCCAATCGCACACTTCGGCGCTGTGCGGATAGGTTTCATCAAAAAAGCGATGGCTGCCGAGCGTCACTTGACGACCTTCAACACTGCCACGCAGCCCTTGCCCAGCGAGTGCTTCGACGGCTTCCGCTGGGGCATAAACGCCACTCACGCCGCGTATTTCCGCCGCATCCACAACGGCGCGTGCTAACGGATGCGTACTGCGCCGTTCAACTGCCGAAGCCAGCGCCAGTACATCATCGCACAGGGCGCAATTTTCGCCTGTCGCGCAGTCGCTTGAGCGCACTTGAGTCACGACTGGACGGCCTTTGGTCAGCGTTCCGGTTTTATCAAAGGCCAGCATTCGCAGTCCAGCTAATGATTCCAGATGCGCCCCGCCTTTTATCAACACACCGCGTCGCGCCGCCGCCGTAATCGCGCTGATGATCGTCACGGGTGTGCTGATGACGAGCGCACACGGGCAGGCGATCACCAGCAGCGAGAGCGCCCGATACAGCCAGCCACGCATCTCCGGCGTGTCGTAAAACGGCGCATTAAACAGAAGTGGCGGGATAAAAGCCGTCACCACCGCGATGACGACCACCGCCGGAGTATAGACACGCGCAAAGCGATCAATCGCCCGTTGGCTCGGCGCACGGACGGACTGCGCCTCTTCTACCAGTTGAACAATCCGGCTGAGGGTATTATCCGCCGCTAAATGAGTCACGCGGATTTCGAGTGCGCCTTCGCCGTTAATCGTCCCTGCGAAAACGCCTTCACCCGCATTTTTATCAACCGGAAGGCTTTCGCCTGTGATCGGTGCTTGGTTCACGCTGCTCGTTCCGCGCACGATCTCGCCATCCATCGGGATGCGCTCACCGGGTTTGACCAAAATATGGTCGCCAATTTTGAGCGTTTCCACCGGAACTTCTTCCTCTGTACGCATCAGCATAGGATCGCCGCGCAGCAGAAGCGCACGAGCAGGCACAAGCGCGATTAATGAGCGCAAACTGTCACGAGCGCGGTCAGCCGTATAGCCTTCCAACGCCTCGCCAATCGCAAACAGAAAAATGACCGTTGCACCTTCGATATACTCGCCGATCAACACTGCGCCGACGGCGGCAATCGTCATCAGGAGGTTGATATTGAATTCGCGGTTAATCCAGAGCGTCGTCAGGCCGCTTTTGGCGATGGGATAAAGTGCCACCAACATCGCGCCAATAAGGAGCATATCGACCAAGATCGTCGGCACACTGATGAGATAAAGCAGCAGCGCCAGCGCGATCAATCCGCCCGATATAAGGGCGAGTCGGGTTTCCTGTGAGTCCAGCAGATAATGCAGGAAGCCGAGAATGGCGTTTTTGGGTGGGGGCGACGCGTGTGTCGTCGATGGTTCCTCAATTTTATACCCCAGCGCCTCGACTCGCTTTTGCAGCATGTCCAGCGGAACCGCGCCTTCCAGCCGCATTTTGCCCGTCATAAAATCGACTTGTACCGCTTGTACCCCGTCCAGACTGGAAACGCCTTTTTCCACCGTCCGCGCACAATCGGCGCAGTCCATCCCGCCAACCGCATAAATTTGTTGTGTCATAGGGTTTTTCCCTCTCGATGAGACGGCGCATCTATGATACTTTGTCTCAATTGTTATTAATCTATAATACCTATTATAGCGCAGTTTTGCTGTTTGGGGATAAGCTATTTGGCGGGGAAATGGGTAGGAAGTAAACTTCAAATATAGATTTAGTGAGGGCGCGACATGCTGCGCCCATACGTGTCAACTTAAGAAAAAGTTCGGGGAGTGTCTATCTTTGTGGGTACGGACGTGATTATGGGTAACACATCATCAGGTTTTGTGTCATGTAGGCACGAGGCATCCCTCGGCCCTACGTGACTACCCTACACATTGTGAGACAAAGCTATCATGCCATCCGCTATACCTATTCTTTATAACCACTCCCAAAAGTTCGGCATTGGTTTCACCGTTTTCGATCAACGCTCGTTGCTCATCACAAGGTTTTTCTCCGAGTGCCGCCGTTTATAGCTGGCAGGCGCGAGCGGCGGATGTGCTTCATAATGCGCGACGATCTCGGTAAGATAGGTTCGCAGCGGCGTATAGACCATGCCGAGTTCCTGCTTACTGAGCGTGTTATCCAACTCCGACATCCACAAATCACTAAATGGCGAGCAGTCGGGCAAGAAAGCATTCGCTACCAACAAATTGCGCTCGACACGCATAATCTGGGGCGCGATTCCCATCACGTCGCCGAGCAGAGTCAGAAAATCCGTCAGCGAGAGCGTCTCTTCTTGCGAAATGTTGTAGGCGCGAGTAGCCGATGAGCCGCGCTCCACCAATTTTACAATCGCCTCGACGACATCTTTAGCATAAATATGGCGCAAGGGATAATCAGGCGTTTCGGGGATCAAGATGGGGCCGCCGTCTTTAATGCGTAAGATATACCCATACAGCCGATTAAAGCTGTCACGCGGGCTGTTGACCATCGGAAAGCGTAGGACGGTATAGGGGAATTGGTGATCCTGATAGGCTTTCTGTAAAATATCTTCGGCTTGGCGTTTTTCGCTGCCATAAAGCCATTCTTCATAATCATAAGTATTCGGTTCGGGCATCGTTATCAGTGCGCCTTCATAATCGACCTCGTGGAACGGGCGCGGGAGTCCCTCGCGCACCAGATACACTTGCCCCGTACTCATGGCGATGAAATGCCCGGTATGGCCTTTGAGAATCTGGACAATATCTTCGGCTTCTTGACCCTTATACAGCACCATGTCGATCACGACATCGAAGTTTCGCCCCGCCAGCGCCCGTTTGAGTTGGGCGGTATCGGTGCGGTCACAGCGCAAACGTGGAATATCGTCTGGCAAATCATCCTTAGAAATCCCACGATTCAGCAGCGTCAGCCGATGCCCTGCCGCGATAAGCCGCTGAACCAAAAAATAACCAATGTTGCGCGTCCCGCCAATAATCAGAATATTCATCTTTATGCGTTAAGGCGAAGATTGATTCCCTCGCCATCCCCTTTCCATAAACCGATAGAAATAACTTTTGCTTTGATTATAGACTGAAACACCGTCGTTGAACGTCACAGGTTTCGTCAATGCAATCCGCTTGGGATGGTAGTGCGCGGCAAGATTCATCAAAAATTAATTTCTCTATCGAAATTATAATAGAGCATGGTGTATCATCTCATGGTGGGTGAGTACAATCCCACTAATTCATGTCGTCTATTTAAAGAATTGATATAAAACGGCGCTGCGCGGACTTAGGTCGCGGACTGCGGCGCGAACCTATGAGGTGGTGGTTACACAATGCCTGTTTATTTATATCGCCGTGAAGACGGCACAACGTTTGACTTCAAACAAAAATTTAGCGATGAGCCGCTGGCGATTGACCCTGAAACGGGGCAGAAAGTCGTCCGTTTGGTGCAAAGTACCGGTGTCATTTTCAAAGGCTCTGGCTTCTACGTCAACGACAGCAAAAGTGCGTCCAAGACCAGCCTCAACGTCAACGGACATAAAACCGAAGCCAAAAGCAGCAGCGAGAACGGCGGCGACGGCGCGAAATCTGATTCTCAGCCGAAAGCCGAAGGCAAGTCGGAAACACAGTCAAAGTCTGATTCTAAATCTGAATCGTCTTCAGAAAAACCGCAAGCAGAAAAACCCCAACCGAAAGCCGCTGTCACTTCATCAGCCGCCGACTAATCCTCAAACAAGTTAACTTCGGGGTGGTGCTGAACTGCCCCTTTCGCATGGCCTCTGAAATTTTAACCACCAAGTCACCAAGAACACCAAGATTTTGAACTTAAATTCTTTGCGTCCTTTGCGTCTTTGCGATTCAGTTTTGCATTTTCTTTTGCTCATCTACATTCTGCGTCTTTGGGTCTTATCTTCTGCTTTTAAAACATTGGGCAAGGTCACTTTTTTTAGCGCACAATTCGAGGGTTGATTGTCGCGCATCAGGCGTTATGCTGATGGCTCTTAATTTGGTCAGCAATCAACCTGTACAGCCTGATGAATAGTACCTCTCGAAAAATTCTCTCTACCGAACAATTCATTTTATGGACGATTCTGGCGGTAGCGCTGATTTTGCGCTTTCGTTATTTGCTCCAGATCGAACACAATACCGATTATGCCTATCCTATCTGGCAGGCGATGCAGACGATTGATCGCGGCATTTTTCCGCTGGCAGGGCAAGGGACTTCGGTGCTGTTCGCCAATCCGCCGCTGACGGGCTATCTGATGATTCCGTTTGTGGCGCTCACTCGCTCCCCGTTGGGCGCATATTTGCTCGTGATTGGACTAAATACGCTGGGGGTCTGGTGTTGTTATCGGGCAGCGCGGACGTTGATCGGCGTGCGTCCGGCTTTATTGGCGGCGGCGCTGATGGCGGTTAATCCCTGGGTGATCGAATACAGTCGTGCGACATGGGTACAGGGACTTCTACCTTTTTTTACCTGCGCGGTGGCGTGGCTGATCTGGCCTGTGCTGATGGGAACGGCGCGTCGTCCGATTAAGCGCACCGCACTCGCGCTCTTGATGGCAGCGATGCTGGCGCACACTTACCTGCTGGCGTATTTTATCCTCGCGCCCATCGGGATTTTGCTGGTGATTTTCCGGCGGCGTGTGCCGATTCGGGGCATCATTATCGGCGGGGCGGTTTTCGCCTTGATGACGGCACTTTATAGCGCGGGACTCCTCAGCCAATGGGACACGGTGCAGGCGCGTATCGAGAATTTTTCCTCCACCGAATCGACGATCAAGCCGGAAGCGCTGTTAGCGGCGGTGCGCTTAGTCTCCGACGGCGATTATGAAGTCGTGCGCGGGATTGATGCGCCAATTCAGGATTATTCCATTCGCCGAACCTTCAGCCTAATCGCGCATCAGGTCATTTCGGCTTTCATCGTTATAGGGATTGTCGCGGCAGGAGTGCAAATTTTTTTAACGCAAAGACGCGGAGATCGCAAGGTTACGCAAAGAAAATTGAAAAAAAATCTTTGCGTCTCTTTGCGTCCTTTGCGCCTTTGCGTTGACTCTTCTCCCTTTTCTCGTTTCTCCCGTGATGGGGCGATTATTCTGCTGGTCTGGTTCTTTTTGCCTGTACTGGCGATGACGTATACAGGTAATCCAGTGCATCCGTTTTATCAACTGCTCGGCTTACCGGCGGGCTATGTGCTGGCGGCGTGGGGCGCGAATATCGTTCTGAGTAGCCTAGTAGGGGCGACTCGGCGAGTCGTCCCTACAGAAAATGTTCAAGGTTGGGCGTTGGCGATTCTATTCATCCCTTTCGCGCTGCTGATGAGCGTCAACAGCACGCGCTTCGCCCAGGAAACCGCAGCAACTCCGGGCAGAACGGAGCTGCTTAATCTCCCGCTTGGCGTAGGTTTGCGGATGGGGCGCGTTATTGATGCTCAGCTTCCCGAAAACGGCACAGTTTATGCCGAAGCCGAAGAATGGATTATCAACAGTTTCACCGGACGGCTGTTTCCCGTGATATGGGATACCCGCGCACTGCTGTTTACGGTGATCCCTGCCAACGGCGGCGTTTATGTGCATACTGATGATGTCGTCCCGGCTGGAAGCATCACTCAAACGCAACTGGCGCTGCGTGATGGTGTGACGATTTATGTCGATGAATTGACGGCGGTTGTGGATTTTGTCGCAGATGATTCGTTTATCGCGCCAGAAAATGCTGTGCCATCGCAGCAGGGCATGACGTTCATCAGTTCAAAAGTGCGTCGGGTCGATGAGGATACGTGGGAATTAACTACACTCTGGCGGATTGATTTTATCGCGCCGGAAGTTTATGAGCGCATTTTCGCGCCCTTCGCACAGGTGAATAACGAAAATGGCGAGCGTGTCGTCAATGTCGGCGGCGAAGGCGTACCCGGCTATGAATGGCGGGTAGGGGATTTGCACGTTTATCGGATGACGTTTGATGTCCCTCTAGTGCCGCCGTTTACGCTTTTAGTTGGGCAGTATGATGGCCTTCACAACGCCAATATCATTTTTACACCGCCCAACCGCGAACCGAGCGCCACTATCGAGATTGATGTTGAATGATACCAGGACTTTCGCTTACCTCACCCCCCGGCCCCCTCTCCAATACTTGGAGAGGGGGAGAAAAACGCATCTTGAAGTCCCCTCTCCATGCAATGGGGAGGGGATTTAGGGGTGGGGTAAATGCGTGAGC
>Ga0209591_10004289_pt1 | contig 16227 bp, 19 predicted proteins | sample MAT01_FD_187207 | JGI IMG/M metagenome (GOLD analysis project Ga0209591, IMG submission 187207) | Freshwater microbial communities from Lake Fryxell liftoff mats and glacier meltwater in Antarctica - MAT-01 (SPAdes) (version 2) | ecosystem: Environmental > Aquatic > Freshwater > Ice > Liftoff... | reverse complement strand
GTCGAACATACGCTGGTTCCGACCAAGCGAGATCACGCGTTTTTCGGTGTTGGCGGCCCGCTGGGGTGTTGGTTCGTTGGCGGAGTTGGTTGCTCCGCAATTCGCCTGGCGGCACAGCTTGGTGTTCTACTCGTTCGGCTGCTAACCAAGACTAGCAGTATCAAATAGTAGTAGCTGCTTATGTCTTTTTCAAACCTGAACCAAATCCCAAAGATTTTGTGTACAAAAGTGTGCAAGGGCAGGAACTACTGGGATAGGAGAAGCTATGGCGAACCATATTCGGGTGACGCTGGAAATCGGGCCGAAGGGCAAGAAGGTGGCGGCGGTGGCACCGGATTGGCCCGGTCTAGAGCGCGGTGCAAAAACTGAGGAGATTGCAATCGAACGCTTACTCTCCTACGTTCCACGATATGCAACGGTGACGAAACTCGCTGGGTTGGAGGCTACATTTGCGATCCGCCCCGTCGTCGACGTGGTCGAGCGCTATCTGGGCCCTGGCTCAACCGACTTCTGGGGAATCTCGTTCGGGTTTTCGAGCATCGACCAGCAAGCCATGTCGGGCGAAGCGCTGGAGCGTGAACTGACGCTGATGCGGGCGTGCTGGGCGTTCTTCGATGAAGTGCGCTCGCGCGTGTCGGCTGAGATGCAGAAGGGTCCGCGCGGCGGCGGGCGGGATCGGGACCGCATCGTCCTTCATGTCTTTGCCAACGAGCAGGACTGGGCGAAGGGGCTTGGCGTGCACACCCCCGACGGTGCGATGCTGACGGGCGAGGGGCTGAAAGCGCATCGCGATGCCTATTGCCACGCAATCCGGGACTATCACTCACAGGGTAAATTGGCCGGCAAGTGGCCGCTGCGGTACCTGATACGGCACACCGCGTATCACACACTCGATCACGCCGGGGAAATGGAAGACAAGGATTTGACTACTAAATGAGCGTGAGGTCGAGTGCTACAACAGCATCGACATAGTTGTATCACTGTGGCTTCTATCTGTACAAGGCGTTTACAATTGCGCTCGATGAGCCGCCGAACACCGCCATGCAACCGACGTGCTCTGTCTGGCCCATTTTGGCGGCTAGTGGCATATGCGGCACGGCGGCTTCGATCATGCCATTACTCGCTAGTCGCACGCGGCTGATGGCTAGTCGTTCGGCTCGGCTCCTCGCAGACTGACACAGAACGAGAAAATTATTGGACGCAATAAAGGGTTGTCAAGCGATTCAAAACGTGCTAACCTGAAGGCCAAAGCTACAGATTTTGGGGTTTGAGAAAGCAGCGGAGGTTATGTGCCGTTAATTGCGCAGTTCCGGGGAATCTCGGTCTATATGTACACCGAGCGCGATACACCCCACCATTTACCACATTTTCACGCCTACTACGGCGAACATTTGGCATCATTCGTGCTGACACCGCCTGGGTTGTTGGAAGGGGCGTTGCCAAGAGCACAATTGCGTTTCGTGTTGGCGTGGGCAGAATTGCACGAAGTCGAGATTAAAGAGAACTGGCGACGGGTTCAGGCCGGGTTACCCCCGCAACGAATTCCAGGTATTTAACAAGGATGGAACGATGGTTCATAAACTTTACAAAGTGACAGGCTTTGCGATTAAAGACGACTACGTAATTCATGTGACGTTTGATGATCGTACAGAACAGCTGATCAATTTTGAACCTGTCTTGCATGGTGAAATGTGGGGGCCATTACGTGATTTGATCCTTTTCAATCAAGTCCAAATCGATCCGATTGCGCATACATTAAGCTGGCCGAATGGGGCTGATTTCGATCCTGAAACTTTGCGCAACTGGCCGACGTACAAAGCAGAGCTGACGGCTAGAGCGCAACAGTGGGGGCGCGTGCCCGCATAACTAAAAAGGGTAGGCTGTGGCAAATCAGTAGCCCTAAAACCGCCGAACAGTAGTTGCAGTGGAGTTTGGCTGATCAGCGCGTTTTCGATATGGTTTCCCGCTGGCACGCCGTCTCGTTTTCGGTGTGATGTGCCCGCATTCGCCAAACCCACTGAACACCATGTTCGGCCTAATGCCAAAACGACGACGACATACGCTCTTAGAAGGCAGCGCGGGACACAAGCTCTTTCCGCCGCCTGCACCTCGCATTTCACGAAACACCCACGGCGCTAGCGCGTTGCTTGGTAACCAGACTGTCTCTCGCTGAAGGCACATGGAAGCCCGCCACAGAACGCTTCCTCTCGAATGAGATGCTTGTCGCCTTTAGTCGCCGCCCAAACCAAGGGTTGCGGCCCCAGGTAAAAGGCAACGTGGCTCCCGTCGGCCACCGCATCCGCGCACGCAAAATCGCGCGGCACGCGACGAGCGGAGGACAGGAGAATCTCCAATTTGCTTGCACTAATATGCGTTTGATATGTGACTATTAAGTCACGTATGATTTGACATGTGACCATTTAGTCACGTATAATACCGATATGGAACACGAATCTGCCTTTCGCGCCCTCGCCGATCCAAGCCGTCGGCGGCTACTCGATCTCCTCTTCGAGCGAGACGGCCGCACGCTCACCGAGTTGGAGTCGGAGTTGCCGATGACGCGCTTCGGCGTCATGAAGCACCTGCATGTGCTGGAGGAAGCTGGACTGATCACCACGCGCAAAGTGGGCCGCGAGCGATACCATTACCTAAATCCGGTTCCAATCCAGCTCATCTCCGACCGCTGGATCAACAAATACTCGGCCGCGCGTGCGAGCGCGCTCGCCGATCTTAAGACAGTCCTTGAAGGAGGAAATGGCATGACCACCGATTCAAAGCCCAGGCTCGTTTATCAGATCATCATCAAGGCGCCGCAGGAACGCGTGTGGGAGGCGATCACTAAGCCGGAGTTTACCGCCCGCTACTACTACGGCAGTACGCTCAAGACCGACCTCACCGTCGGCTCACCCTTCACCTACCACATGCCGAACGGTTCGCCCATTGTCGAAGGGGCGGTCGTCTTGTCCGACCCGCCTAACCGGCTGGTCCATACCTACCATTCGCTCTGGCCCCCGCTGAACGAAGATGCACCCACGAAGGTAATCTGGGAGCTGGAGTCGATGCCCGGCGGCGTTACTAAGGTTACAGTTGTCCACGAGGACTTCCAGGGCGAGACGGCGACCTACCAGGGCTTGCAGAGCGGCGGCTGGACGTGGATCCTCAGCAATATGAAGACGTACCTGGAGACCGGCGAGCCGATGCCTCAAGAGTACTAACCTATTTCTGTATCGGATTTAGAGGAGATCCCAATCAACTGGAACAAATGGTTTCGACAGACCCACCGCTGGCTGGCCGTTGCCTTTACGGTGCTCGTCATCATCAACATTGTCGCCAACATCGTCCCCTTGGGACAGGAGGAGCTTGCCCTCTAGGTGGGCCTCTTGACGCTGCTCCCGCTCGCCTTACTCCTGTTCACCGGTCTGTACTTGTTCGTGCTGCCGTATGCCACCAAATGGCGCAGCGGGCGACGCGCCGACTGAACGGTCAGTCGGTTGTACGGCGAGAAGGCGCTCCGCGCCCAGACGAATGGCAAGGCGGAGCGCGCTTCTTACCATAAGCTCACTTTATTTCAGAGGATCAATAAATGAATAATATGAATCCTAAGGTTGATTTTTATTTTAGTAAAGCCCAAAAGTGGCAAGAAGAATTAGAGACATTGAGAACGATCGTGCTTGACTGTGGGCTGACCGAAGAATTGAAATGGGGTGTGCCTTGTTACACGTTTCAGAACAGTAACATCGTTTTAATCCATGAATTTAAAGAATACTGTGCGTTTTTGTTTTTCAAAGGGGCCTTGTTACACGATGCCAATGGTATTCTAATCCAACAAACGGAGAATGTGCAGGCGGCCCGCCAGATTCGGTTCACCAATGTTCGAGAAATCGTTGAGATGGAAACCATCTTGAAAGCCTATATTTTTGAAGCCATTGAAGTGGAAAAAGCCGGTTTGAAAGTGAATTTTAAAAAGTCTACAGAATTCACAATGCCAGAAGAATTGATCAATAAGTTAGAGGAAGTGCCTGGCCTACAAGACGCGTTTGACGCATTGACACCAGGGCGGCAAAGGGCATACATGCTTTATTTTTCTGCACCCAAACAATCCAAAACGCGGGCGTCAAGGATTGAAAAATGTACCCAGCAAATTCTCGATGGCAAGGGATTAAATGATCAGTAATGCAGCCAAAATACTTTTCTGTCATTTCGGACAATTTCCTGCTTGGCTGTCTAGAATAAATGTTCTAAGCTATAGCAACTACCCATCTTCGGTGGGTGAAAACTTTGTTTCAACGCCAATCAATCACTCTTTAAGGAGGTTTCTATGAGCCCAAAGAAGGACACGCAAGCGTCCGCCAAGAGCACCACCGCGATCAAGAAGAAGTCCAAAGGATTTACGGACGAGGAACGAGCCGCGATGAAGGAGCGCGCCCAAGAGATGAAGGCGGAAGCACGCGCGAACAAGGACAGGGCGGACGGGGAAAGCGACGTACTCGCGAAGATCGCCGAGATGCCGGAACCAGAGCGCACCATGGCCGAGCGGCTCCATGCGATCATCAAAGCCAGCGCGCCAGCCCTTTCGCCGAAAACCTGGTACGGGATGCCCGCGTATGCCAAGGACGGCAAGGTCGTCTGCTTCTTCCAAAGCGCGCAGAAGTTCAACACGCGGTACGCGACGCTCGGCTTCAGTGACACGGCGAACCTTGACGAAGGCGCCCTGTTTCCCGTCGCCTACGCGCTAAAGGAGTTGACCGCCGACGAAGAGGCAAGGCTCAGCGCGCTCGTGCAGAAAGCGGTGAGCTGAGGACCGATCGCAAGTGTAAGAGACCCCGACGGTAACACCACATGCCCGCCCGACAAAGCGGACACTGGACGCTGGGGCTTCTGCGCCACCCCAAGCACCTCAGCCTTTTTCCGCTCGGACAGGTTTTGTCCGCCCGCCCCAGCGCCAGTACGCCCGCCCTTTGCTGGTCTAGGCAAACTAACGGGAAGGTCGAATAACTTCATCCTCTTTTCGCAGCCACAACAACCATCCGGCTTACCCCCACAATGGCGAAGTCGATTACAGATAGAAATTAAAAGTTAGCGTACGCTGCTTGACAGTCCACAATTTGTTGAGAATTTCACGTTCATTTTTGTCTTAATTATTTTCTTCGACGAAGAGCATAGCCTCCTATGACAAAACCGATCATCTTTGCCATCGACGACGATGCTGGTGTATTGCAGGCCGTCGCCCGCGATTTGCGCAATCGCTACGGCAATCACTACCGGATTATGCGCGCCGATTCGGGGCCATCGGCCTTGGAGACGCTGCGCGAGTTGCAGAAGCGCAACGATCCAGTGGCCCTCTTTCTGGTTGATCAGCGCATGCCGCACATGGGTGGCGTGGAGTTTCTGACCCAAGCGCTCCAGATCTATCCGAAGGCCAAACGCGCGCTGCTCACTGCCTATGCAGACACAGATGCCGCCATTAATGCGATCAACACCGCAGCGGTCCATTACTACTTGCTCAAGCCGTGGGCGCCACCCGAGGAAAAACTCTACCCGATCCTTGACGATTTGCTCGAAGATTGGCAGGCCGACTATCAGCCGCCCTTTGCCGGTATCCGTATCATTGGCCATCGCTGGTCGCCGCAGACCTACGAATTGAAAGATTTTCTGGCCCGTAATCAAGTGCCCTATCAATATCTGGACATTGATCAGGAACCAGAAGCGATGCAGGTTTTAGCCCAATTTGGGCGTGAGGAAAGCGCACTGCCCGTTTTGATCCTGGCCGAGGGCGAAGTTTTGGTGCAGCCGGTAACCGGCGAAGTGGCGGAAAAGGTTGGGCTAAAGCGCCAAGCGGGTCGCCAATTTTACGATCTGGCGATTGTCGGCGGTGGACCGGGCGGGCTGGCAGCCGCGGTCTATGGTGCTTCCGAAGGGCTCAGCACGGTGATCATCGAAAAACAGGCGCCGGGTGGTCAGGCTGGCACCAGTTCGCGCATTGAAAATTATCTGGGTTTCCCTTCTGGTCTCAGCGGTTCAGACCTGGCGCGGCGCGCCACGACCCAGGCCAAACGCTTTGGGGTGGAGATTTTGTCGCCCCAAGTTGCCACCAGCCTGCGCATTGACGGCCCTTATCGCATTATCAAATTAGCCGACGATAGCGAAATCGCCTGTCATGCCCTTGTCGTCGCCGTTGGCCTCAATTATCGGCGGCTGACCGTACCCGGTGCGGAAGAATTGACGGGGGCCGGGGTTTACTACGGTGCATCGTTGACCGAGGTCGCGGCCTGCCAAGATCAAACCGTTTATGTGGTGGGGGCCGGCAACTCTTCTGGTCAGGCTGCGCTTTATCTGGCGCAATATGCTTGCCAGGTCACGCTGCTGGTGCGGGGCGAATCGCTCGAAGCAAAGATGTCCCAATATTTGGTAACGCGTATTCAGGACCACCCCAAAATTGAGGTGCGCGTTGCAACGACGGTGACCGCCTGTCATGGCCAAGGTCATTTGGAAAGGATCACGATTTGCGAGGATAAAACAGGCCAGGAGACGGTCGAGGACGCCGCCGCGCTCTTCGTTTTTATCGGCGCAACGCCAGAAACGCAATGGCTGAAGGGTGTCATCGAACTGGATGAGCATGGCTTTGTGCTTGCTGGTCCGGCGCTAGTGCGCAATGGCAAGCCACCCAAGGGTTGGCCGCTAGCGCGTGATCCTTATCTGCTCGAAGCCAGTGTGCCCGGCATCTTTGTGGTGGGCGATGTGCGCGCTAGCTCGGTCAAACGCGTGGCTTCGGCGGTGGGTGAAGGGTCGATTGCGGTACAATTCGTGCATCAATATATGGCGCGCTTAAAGTAAACATTATGTCATCATTTCAATTAGAAGATTTTCGCCCACTGGCTGCATTTGTTGGCCTACCAGAAGATGAAGTGGCCTGGTTGCTTGCCCATGCACAGGCAGAACGTTTGCCAATTGGTAATTATTTCGCCCAAGCCGGGCAACCAAGTGAACGCTTTTACGTGGTGTTAGAAGGTGAATTGCAGATTAGTCGTCGCGAGGGCGATCACGAAACTGTCGTCGGGACAACGCCGGCCGGGATTATGGGCGGTGAATACGCGCTGCTCAGCGACGAGTTGATAGCCGATTTTTCGGCGCGGGCGATTCTTCCGACGCGCTTGATCATTTTCGATAAAGCGGCCTTCCGTCAAATTTTCTTTCACTGTCCGGTCTTTGCGGCGCGTATCTTCCACACGGCTTGCGAGCGCATCCAAGGCCGCGCTGTTTTTACGGTTCAACAGGAAAAAATGGCCGCCCTGGGCAAGTTATCGGCTGGCTTGGCGCACGAATTGAACAATCCGGCCTCGGCCGCGTTGCGCGCGGCCCAAACTTTGCACGACGCCCTGCCTGCCTTGCAGACGCGAGCTATGCAACTCAATACATGCGACTTGAGCCCGGCCCATTTGGACCACCTGATCGCATTTCAGCAACAAATTTGTGCTCAGGCTGCGACTGTCACGCCCCTTTCGACGCTTGACCAGAGCGACCGCGAAGATGAAATTGCCGATTGGTTGGCGGATTTGGGCATAGCCGAAGCTTGGAACCTGGCCCCCACTTTTGTATCTGCTGGTGTTACACCGCTGCAACTGGCCGAGTTCAGCGCAAAGTTGCCAACTGAAAGTGTAAATAAGGTGCTTAGCTGGCTGCACGAAGCTTTAGCGACCAATGGTTTACTGGCCGAGATCGAGGAGAGCACAAACCGGGTCTCGGAGTTGATAAAAGCTGTCAAAGAATACACCTACATGGATCAGGCGCCGGTGCAGGATGTGGATCTCAATCGTAGCCTGGAGACGACGCTGCGCGTATTGGCGCACAAATTGCGCGACGTGACGGTGAGCCGAGAATTTGCGCCTGATCTACCGAGTATTACGGCCCGTGGCGGGGAACTGAACCAGGTTTGGACCAACTTGATCGATAATGCCGCCGACGCGCTGCGTGAGAAGCCGGCTGGTGAGGCGATCTTGCGCGTCATCACCCGCAGCGAAAACGACTTTGTAATGGTTGAGGTAACCGATAACGGCCCGGGTGTCCCACCGGAAGTTCAGCCACGTGTCTTCGAGCCATTTTTTACCACCAAAGGCGTAGGCATGGGCAACGGGCTGGGGCTGGATATCTGCTATCGCATCATTCAGCAACACCACGGCACCGTCGAACTGCGTTCTGTACCAGGCAACACCCGTTTTATTATCCGTTTACCTTTGCACACAGATTCGTAGAGGAGATTTAATGGCCTGCACACATCGCGACCAGATTCAAGCAGTAACCCCCAGTGCACAGGGGTGTGAGGAATGTTTAAAAACCGGCAGCCAGTGGGTGCATTTGCGCATTTGTCTCAGTTGCGGCCATGTTGGCTGTTGCGACTCGTCGCCCAATAAACACGCCACCAAACATTTTCAGCAAACCCAGCATCCGATCATCCAATCGTTTCAACCGGGTGAGAGTTGGCGCTGGTGTTATGTTGACCAAATCATGGTGTAAAAATAGTAGACAGGGAAACAGGTAGACAAGTAGACAGGGGATACAACCTGTTTCCTTGTTTCCCTGTCTACTTGTCTACCTGTTTACCGTTTCTACCTTCACCTACAAATACCGGTATAGGAATTATCCTGAATGACAAAAAAAATAATTGTAATCGGCAGTGGCTTTGGTGGGCTGGGCGCAGCGACGCGTCTGGCAGCCAAAGGGTATGATGTAGAACTATTTGAAAAACGTGACAAGCTAGGTGGACGCGCGTATGTCTACGAGGTAAATGGCTTCAAATTTGACGGCGGCCCCACCGTGATCACCGCACCATTTCTCTTCGACGAAATCTGGACCGCGGCTGGTCGGCGCCGTGAAGATTATTTCCAACTCGTCCCATGCGATCCTTTCTACCGCATTTTCGACCACACAGGTCGCCACTTCAACTACAATGGCGACCACCAATTTATTCTCAACCAGATCGACCAGTGGAATCCGGCCGATAAAGAGGGCTACGAACGCTTCATCCGCACGACCAAAGATATCTTTGACACGGGCATGGCGCTGATCGACAAACCCTTTCTGCATGTCAGCGATATGGCGCGGGTTGTGCCAGACTTGGTGCGGCTGCAATCTTATCGCAGCGTCTATGGCTATGTGAGCAAGTTTATCCAAAATGACTTTTTACGTCGTTGCTTCTCCTTTCACCCGTTGCTGATCGGCGGCAACCCGCTGGATGCTGCCTCACTTTATGTCTTGATTCACTATCTGGAGCGCCAGTGGGGTGTCCATTACGCCCTGGGCGGCACGGGCGCGATTGTGGCCGCTTTTGGTCAGTTGATGAACGAACTGGGCGTCAAAGTACATCTGAACGCCGAGGTCAAAGAGATCTTGGTCGAGGGGCGCAAGACGACTGGTGTGCGCATGGCGGATGGCACGGTGCATAAGGCAGACGCGGTCGTCTGCAACGCCGACGTGGGATGGTCTTACTTGAATTTGATTCCTGCCCAATACCGTAAGAAAAATACCGATAAGCGCATCAAGAGCTTCAAATACAGTATGTCGCTCTTTGTGATCTACTTTGGCACCAAGCGCCGCTACACAGACAGCCAACTGGCGCATCATAATATTATTCTTAGTGAGCGTTATAACGGCTTGTTGCGCGATATTTTTGGCGATCAAGGACTACCAGAAGATTTTTCGCTCTATCTGCACATGCCGACGATTACCGATCCGACAATGGCGCCGCCGGGCCACGAGGCATTTTATGTGCTTTCGCCGGTGCCGCACCTGGGGGCCAAGATTGACTGGCATAAAGCGGCCAAGCCTTACCGTGACACCATTATGCAATTTTTAGAAGAAAATTATCTGCCCGATCTACAAGCAAATATTGTGGCCGAGCATTACATCGATCCGCTGCACTTCCAGGGTGATCTCAACAGTTATCTTGGATCAGCCTTCTCGGTGCAGCCTATTCTTACCCAATCGGCCTGGTTCCGTCCCCACAATCGTTCAGAAGATCTGGACAATCTCTATTTTGTGGGCGCGGGTACGCATCCAGGCGCTGGTTTGCCAGGTGTTCTCTCATCGGCGAAGATTGTCGAAGGATTGATTGGTTAAGGGTAAATGGTAAGTAGTCATTGGTAAGTGATAATTTAACCACTTACCAATGACTACTTACCATTTGTTGCTTTATTACGGAAAAAGCGGCGGCGTCAGGCTTACAACCGTTGCTAGAATTAAGAGCCCCATCACAAAACCAATCAAGATGCGGTTGTGTTCTAATACCTTCCCCCAAGTTGGTTTTTGCGCTCTGGAGAGCGGTATTTCGACCGGTGTCAGTGGCTGTTTGGAGCCGAGAAGTAAATCGCGCATCTCACGCGCATTGACGGGTCGATCACTTGGATGCATAGCCAAGGTTTGAAAGATGATCCGCTCTATGCGTGGGGAAACATTTGGGTTAATCTGGCGGAGTGAAACCAACGTGCCGGGGCGGAGGAAGCGCTCTTTGGCATCCACCGGTGGGTGACCGGCTAATAGATGGTAGAGTGTCGCCGCCAGGCTGTAAAGATCGCTGCGCGCATCAGTAAAGCCAGTGTCGCCACCATACTGCTCTAGCGGTGTGTAGGCTACCGTTCCCCGCCCTTGCACAACGGTTACTGTACGCGTCTGATCATTGTTCAGCACCTTGACGAGACCAAAATCGACGAGCTTTACATCTCCACGCGGCGTTACTTTGATGTTGCTCGGTTTAATATCGCGGTGTAACACAACCGGATCTTGTTCGTGTAGATATTCTAAAGCGTCGAGCAGTTGAGTAGACCAGGCAAGCACCTGTTGTTCATCGAGAAACTGATTTTGGCGGCGTGTTTCCTGCAAAATTTCTTGCAAATCTCGGCCCGCCACAAAATCCATGACTAAATATTCACGTGGGCCGTTGGAGAAATAATCGGAGACTTTAGGCAGATTGGGATGATCGAGGCGCGCCAGGGTGCTGGCTTCGGTGCGGAATTGTTCGGCAATCTGCTCAAGCTCTTGTTCCGAGGTGGAGTTTTCAGCAAGATTGGGTAAAACTTCTTTAACGGCGCAAATGCGGCCTTCCAGGCGCCGGTCATTCGCTTTATAAACGGCGCCCATGCCGCCTTGCCCAACTAATTCCAAGATCTCGTATCGTTTGCGTAAAATGGTGCCAGGCTCTAAAATGTTTTGCATGGATTAATTCCCCATTTTACGATAGTGTAAGTATGCCACTAGATGAAAGTGCAATTTTGTTTGCGTTTCCAACTTATGGATTGATACACGTTGAGCGTTAAACAAACAAATTACACTATCATAAGAAAATCACATTTTTCACATGCGTTATTTTTGGTATAATAGCAGTGCGCTCAACTAGCAATTTGCAACAGGTAAGTGGCATTATTATGCGCCAGCATTCTAATTCTGTCAATTTGCTTTAGGGTAGCATCAGGGCGGAAAAGTTGTTTTGCCCTATTGCAAACTATAAATTTAGCGCATAGCAAAGTATAATGGGTTGCTGAACCTATCCATCGCTCTGCATAGGCGAGTAAAAGTAGGATAATCCGGTGTAAGTAGTAGTGTGACGCATCGGTTTGTCTTACTGTAGTTTGTCTGGATGCAGTAACATCATTACCGAAATTTTAGGATCGATAGCTGAGAAGGACTGGGCATGACGACAGAAGTTAATCAAGAAACATGGGATGCTGAACAATATCAGATCAAAGCCAGACCGCGTGAGAATGCAATGTTGGTGCTTCAACGTGGTGCCGAAGCGGGACGGCGTTGGCCGCTCGACCGCAACCGACCGTTCATGATTGGGCGTAGTGATGAGTGTGATGTTGCCTTACCAGATCGTCAGGTGAGCCGTCTGCATGCGCGCATTACTTGGCAGGGAGATTGTTACGAGATCGAAGACTTGGGCAGCAAGAATGGCACGCATTTGAATGGCCAGGAAGTGCAAGGCTCTGAAGCGCTGCACGACGGTGATGAAATTCAGATCGCGCTGCGCTTTAAACTGGCTTTTGTCGATGCCGGCGCCACCGCACCGCTAACCGTCGACAACGATAAGGCCGGCTTGCGTCTAGACAAAGAGACACGCCAGGTTTGGGTCAATGGGATTTTGGCCGACCCACCGCTCAGCCTTCATCAATATCGCCTGCTGGAAGCACTGTGGGATTCTGGTGGCGGTGTCGTAACGCGCGAGCAGATCATCGATGCCGTCTGGCCAGAGGCTAGCAGCGAAGGGGTTAGCGAGCAAGCGATTGATGCGTTGGTGCGTCGTTTGCGCGAACGTATTGCCGAAACTGATGAAGAATTTCGCTACATTGTGACTGTGCGCGGTCATGGCTTTCGTTTGGAAAATCGTTAATTTGTCTGGCTGCCGTCCGTTAACGAATCTCAATTTGGTACCTATCGATCTCACATTGACGCTTCAACACCCAGCATCGAAAACCGAAAATGCCAGCCGCTTGGGTCTCTATCTTCACATTCCTTTTTGTGAAAAAAAGTGCCCGTATTGCGATTTTAATACCTACGCCGGTCTGCAAGATCAATTTCAGGCTACTGTAGACGCTTTATGCCAAGAATTGGTGCAAATTTCTGGCCAAGCAGAAGGGCGCGCGCTCTGTTCAATTTTTATCGGCGGCGGCACACCGACTGTGCTCAATGATCATCAACTGGCGCAATTATTTGAGGCAATTCATCGCAGTTTTACGTTGACGCCAGATTGTGAAATTACCTGTGAAGCCAATCCTGGTACGGTGGATCGACCTAAGTTTAAGCAACTGCGCAGGCTTGGTGTCAACCGTTTAAGTATTGGCGTGCAAAGTTTTCAGCCGCAAGAATTACAATTCCTGGGGCGTATTCACGATGTTGATGATGTCTTGCGTGCTTTTGCCGCTGCACGCGCGGCCGGTTTTGAGAATATCAATCTGGACTTCATCTTTGGCTTGCCACATCAGCCGCTTGGCAACTGGCAAGCGACGCTGGACCAAGCGTTGGCCCTGCAACCGGATCACCTAAGCCTCTACAGCTTGATTGTGGAGCCGAACACGCCTTTATTTCACTGGGTGAAAGAAGGCCAAGTGAGTTCACCGGATGAAGATCAGGCGGCCGAATTGTATGAATTCGCAATGGCGCACCTGGCCAGCGCTGGTTACACTCAATACGAAGTTTCCAACTGGGCGCGCGCACAGGCAACTAATCTGGCAGATGTAACACCGACCCTGGCTAGCCAACACAACTTGCTCTACTGGCGCAACCACGAGTATTTTGGCATCGGGCCGGGCGCCCATAGCCATTTGCGCACAACCGCAGCTGATGGCGCCCCGATCGGCAAGCGCTGGAGTAATCGCAAACCCGTGCCTGGGTATGTGAAGCGGATTAACCAAGCTGCATCCGTGGTCGACTATTCTGAAATAATTGATCCACGTTCGGCCATGGGTGAAACCATGATGCTCGGTTTGCGGTTGCTGCAAGAGGGCGTCGCTTTTGAGCGATTTTATGCGCTCCATCAGGTCGAGTTACAAACGGTCTTTGCGGCGGAACTGGCGCAATTACTGACGTGGGGTTTGATCGAAATTGATGCGCAGCGTGTAAGGCTGACGCGCCCGGGGCTGATGTTGGGGAATCGGGTTTTTGCCCATTTTTTGCCGGAAACGACCAATGAAACACCTACCATCTAAGGGTTCTTACGTATGACGCGCGCTGTTTACCCGGGTACTTTCGATCCTATTCACAACGGTCACATCGATATCGCAGAGCGAGCAAGCGCGCTCTTCGAAGAAGTGGTGTTTGCTATCTACGATGCACCGCCCAAAAAATTGCTCTTTACTACCGAAGAGCGGCTTGAACTAGCGCGTACTGCCTTGGCCCACCTACCGAATGTGACCCTATCTACCTATACCGGTCTCACCGTCGAATACGCGCGCCAAAACGATGCCACTGCGATTGTGCGTGGGCTGCGTAACGTCGCGGATTTTGAATATGAGCACCAGATCGGTTGGGCCAACCATCAATTGGCGCCTGAGGTTGAACTGTGTTGTCTCTTTTGTAACGGTCAATATGCCTACCTCAGCGCAACGATCTTAAAGGAAGTTGCCAGTTTGGGGGGTAACTTTACCCTCTGGACGCCAGAGCATGTGCAGCAAGCCTTACGCGCCAAATTTAACTTACCAGAAACCAGCCCCATCACAAAACCACTATCGCGACGTGGCGGCAAATTGTCACATCATGGATAGCGACTAGCCATCGGTAATCAGTTTTTGGTTTATACTGGTGGCTGGTTACAGATGCTAGATCACTTAGGAGGTGTCCTATCGCCATCTTACAATTAATTGACCAGTTGGCCGATGCCCTCAATCGTGGCCGGCAGATTCCGCTCTCCGCACTGCGCGTGGTCGATGCCAACGAGGTTATCCAACTCATTGAACGTATGCGGATCAACGTGCCTAGCTCGATCATGGAAAGCGAACGCACCTTAGCCGAACGCGACCGCATTCTGGCTGATGCCCACGCCGAGTAGGAGCGGATTATTCAACAAGCCCGCCAGCGCGCTCTGGAAGTAATGAGTGATGATGCGCTCGTACACGCTGCCCGTCAGGAAGCCGAACGTATTTTGGCCGAGAGCCGAGCCGCCAGCCACCGGCGCGCCGAGGAGGCCGATCGTTATGCGATTGGCGTCTTAGAAGATCTGGCCCAGAAGCTGCAAGTGATTACAAAACAAGTAGAGAATGGCGTGCAATTGATGCGCACCGGTCGCTTTGCAGATATCGCTGAACAAGCTGATCTGAATGCAGAAGCAAAGACGGGGAAAAAGGCATAACGCACCGCCGTGTTTGACATCAGTGATTAAAGGTCTGCCCGTTACTGTTTTGACATAAATCCAGGCCAAAGCTATAATAGCTTTTCGGCTTTTTGCGTGGATGCCTTTATTTATGCCAAAGGAGTAAAAACCTGGTTTGGCCGAATCAGGATGAGATGCCCTATGCTTTACAATGTTGCCCAGGTACTGAAAGAGCCCATCGGATCTGTTCGGCGCTATACTTTGGCCGAAGATCTAGCTGATTTGGATCCGGAACTAGCTGTGCTTGGTCCATTGGTGGGCGAATTGCAGATCATGCGGATCCATAGTGGCGTCTTAGTGACGGGAGAACTGAGCACGGTGGTGCGCGGTAGTTGCAATCGCTGTGTAGAGCCAATCGCCGTACCCGTGCGTTTCAACTTGGAAGAGAGCTTTCGTCCGCTGGTTGAGGTAGAAACTGGGCGCTACCTACGCCCCGAGGAGTTTGAAGGCGAAGCGGAAGATTTGGAAGATGAAGCGCTGCTGATTGATGAGCATCATGTTTTAAATATAGCTGAAATTGTCCGCCAGAATATTTGGCTGGAAATGCCTATGCATCCTGGCTGTAACTGGGAAGGCGCGGGTGAATGTCCAAATCTCACCGCACTGCGCCACCAAATCGGTGATGTACGCATCTTGAGAGACGACGACCCTGAAACAGAGGATATAGGTGTGGTTGATCCGCGCTGGTCTACTCTGCTAAAGCTGAATGATCAGACTGATGAAGAGTAAAATAATGTAAAGCGATTTAGAAAATCGCAACCGTGAAAGTAAATTTTGAATTAGCTGCTGGACTTAATAGTCAGCAAAGGAGAAAAAATGGGACCGCTACCAAAACGTAAATTGAGCAAAGGCCGCCGCGATCGCCGACGTGCCCACGACGCCTTGGGCGCGCCAAAGCTGGTGGAATGTACACAATGCCATCAGAAGATGTTGCCCCACCGTGTATGTCCACATTGTGGCTATTATCGAGGACGACAAATCCTCGACATTGGCGACGCGGCAAAGACTGCATAAGTTTGTCACTACGAAGGGGATTTGGCGCTAAAGACCAAATCCCCTTTTTTGCTTGCGCAAGGCTCATTTTTTAGTATGGCTAACTTTTCTTTTATCCAATCTGCTCAATCTACCGCATTTCTTTTTCCTGGCCAGGGTAGCCAGCAAGTTGGCATGGCGCGCGAACTGTTCGACGCGTATGCCGTTGTCCGGCAGACGTTTGAAGAAGCAGACGACCGGCTTGGTTTTGCGCTGAGTAAGCTGTGTCTTGAAGGGCCAGAAGCCGAACTGACAGCCACCATCAACGCGCAGCCAGCCTTGTTACTCGCAGGCGTAGCTATTTTGCGTGCTATTCAGAATGAACTCGGTGATGCTCAATT
>Ga0209591_10004281_pt1 | contig 16247 bp, 14 predicted proteins | sample MAT01_FD_187207 | JGI IMG/M metagenome (GOLD analysis project Ga0209591, IMG submission 187207) | Freshwater microbial communities from Lake Fryxell liftoff mats and glacier meltwater in Antarctica - MAT-01 (SPAdes) (version 2) | ecosystem: Environmental > Aquatic > Freshwater > Ice > Liftoff... | reverse complement strand
TTGCGAGCCCTCGTGCCGTTCGAGATCCGCCATTTACTCGGCCTCGTAATGTTTCAAAATGCCGGCCCATTCACCCTTGGCCCGCAGCATCAGCTCGATTACTTCGCGCACCGCGCCGGAGCCACCGACGGCCGTCGTGACAAAGTCCGCGGCGCGCTTCACTTCGGGCCGCGCGTTGCCCACCGCCACGCCAAAACCCACGCGCTTCATGATCACAATGTCGGTGAGGTCGTCACCGATGTAGGCCACTTCTTCGGCCGGAATCCGGGAGTCCTGCAAAATCTGCTCGAGGATCGGGATCTTCTCCGTGTGGCCCTGAAAAATGTAAGTCATCTTGGCCTGGCGGGCGCGCTCGGTGGTGGCTTCGCTGAGGCGTCCGCTGATCACCCCGGTCTTGATGCCCAGCTTCGCGCACCATTGCAGCGCGATGCCGTCCTGCGAGTCGAAGCCCTTACTTTCGGCCATCCGCATGGTGCCATCCGGCGCGTACACGGGCAGATGGTAGAGCCGGCCGTCGGTCAAAACGCCGTCCACATCCATCAGCAACATCTTCACGCGTTCTGCTTTGGCTTTGATTTCCTGGTTCAAACGAGAGACTCCGGAGCGTAAAATTAAGGCTTGCTCGAAAAAATTGAGCGGGTTCTCACACGTTATCGCATGTTGCGCCCCGGTGACCAGCTAGGCCTTGCCGTCTCCGGCGGGCCGGACTCCGTGTGCCTCCTCCATCTGCTCCGCCAACTCGCCCCCACCGCCGGCGTCACCCTCTCCGTCGTCCACCTCAATCACCAACTTCGCGGCCCGGCTTCGGACGAAGATGCCCGCTTCGTTGCTCAACTCGCCGATAGCTGCGGTCTGCCCCTCCACCAGCGTAGCCTTGCCGTGGGGCCCACCGAGGACGATGCCCGCCGCGCCCGCCGCGCCTTCTTCGCCGATCTCCGTTCGCAAGGCTTAGTGGACCGTATTGCTACGGGTCATACCTTAGACGACCAGGCAGAAACCGTACTCTTCCGTCTTTTGCGCGGTTCCGGCCCCTCCGGCTTGGCCGCAATTTTACCGGTCACCCGCGAAGGCGTCATCCGCCCCCTTCTCCACCTCACCCGTAGTGAGGTAATTGGCTACCTCCGCCAGCAGGGCCACGATTGGCGCCTCGACGCCTCCAATGCCGAATCGCGCTTCGCGCGCAACCGGATCCGCCACGTCCTGCTGCCGGCGCTCACCCGCGATTGGAACCCCCACCTCGCCGATCAGTTCGCCCGCATGGCCGAGATCGCTCGCGACGAAGACGAACTCCTCGACACCCTGGTGCCTCCGCCGCTTACCGATGGGCACGCCATCCTCATCCCTACCACTCCGATCGACAATGCCTTGCGCCGCCGTCAAATTCGCTGGGCGATTGCCCACTTCGGCGCCCACGCCGGGCAACTCGATTTCCGCCATGTCGAAGCCATCGTCGAACTCTTCGCCCCCTCCCTTGGCTCTGCCCGCCTCCAGGTGCCCGGCATCGACGTCCTCCGGAGTTTCGATTGGGTTCGTTTCGTACCCCTCGCCGCCGCCGGAGCCCGCAACTGGAGCTACCCTTTGCCGGTCCCCGGCTTCGTTTCGTTACCCACCGGCGGTATTCGTACCGAGCTTGCTAACATGGAAGGTGATCAGTTCGATTTCGATGCCGCCGGATCCGGTCTCACGATCCGGAATTGGCGTCCCGGCGATGCCTATTCGCCGGTAGGGTCGCTCAAGGCCAGTTTTGAAGCGGAGAGGATCCCCTTATGGGAACGGCGCAATTGGCCGATCATTGCCCAGGGCTCGGAAATCGTCTGGTCGAAGCGGTTTGGTGTTGCGGATGCTTTTCGCGCCGCCCCGGGCGTCCGCCATTGCGGCATCCGGTTGAGTGATAATCAGGTAATACCGTTGACGAGGTTTAGGGAGTAGGCCGTTGGGCCTCGCCGCAAGAGGTGCAGAAGAAAATAATGTGCCATCCTGAATCGGACGATAGGTATTTTACGTCAGTACCAGTAGGCAGAGCGTTTGTTTGCGCCGCCAGGGAGAGTGCATGAGTTCCACCGTTAAGACAGCCGTGTTCTGGGTCGTGTTGATTTGCGTTGCGGTCCTATTGTGGGCCGTAGTCAAGCAAACCAAGACCCCGAAGGAGTCGGCTCTCAGCTTCAGCCAGTTTATTACCGAAGTCGAGCAGGATCGGGTGAAGAGCGTCGCCATCACCGGCAACGAGCTCCGCGGCACCTTCAGCAAGGATGGCGGCATCCTCCGCACCGTCATCCCGGTGAACTACCCGGACGTCTTTAACATCCTGCGCCAGTACAAAGTGGACGTCGAGATCAAGGATTCAAGCTCCGTCAACTTCGTCTCCATCCTCATCCAAGCCATTCCCTTCATCCTTCTGCTCGCCTTCTGGATCTTTATGATGCGTCAGATGCAATCGGGTGGTAACAAGGCGCTTAGCTTCGGCAAGAGCCGTGCCCGGCTGCATTCGTCGCAGCAAAAGAAGGTGACTTTTAAAGATGTCGCCGGAGTGGACGAAGCCAAAGAAGAGCTGCAGGAGATCATCGAGTTCCTGCGCGAGCCCCAGAAGTTCCAAAAGCTCGGCGGCCGCATTCCGAAAGGCGTGTTGCTAATCGGCTCGCCCGGCACCGGTAAAACGCTGCTCGCCCGCGCCATCGCCGGGGAAGCCAACGTCCCGTTCTTCTCGATCTCCGGATCGGACTTTGTTGAAATGTTCGTCGGCGTCGGCGCCAGCCGCGTCCGGGACTTGTTCGAACAGGGCAAGAAGAATGCCCCCTGCATCGTGTTCATCGACGAAATCGACGCTGTCGGACGCCATCGCGGCGCCGGTCTCGGCGGTGGTCATGACGAGCGCGAACAGACCTTGAACCAACTGCTCGTCGAGATGGATGGCTTCGAATCGAACGAAGGTGTCATCCTGATCGCCGCCACCAACCGCCCCGACGTGCTCGATCCCGCCTTGCTCCGCCCCGGTCGCTTCGACCGTCGCGTGGTGGTGGATCGCCCCGATCTTCGTGGCCGCGAGCAGATCCTGAAGGTGCACACCAAGAAGACTCCGCTCGGCGACGACGTAGAACTCAGCGTGATCGCACGCGGTACGCCTGGCTTCGCCGGCGCTGACCTCGCTAATCTGGTAAACGAAGCCGCCCTTTTGGCCGCTCGCCAGAATCGCAAAGTGATCACCATGGCCGACTTTGAATTGGCCAAGGACAAGGTGATGATGGGCGTCGAGCGCAAGAGCCGTGTCATCTCCGACGACGAGAGGAAGCACACCGCCTATCACGAAGCCGGACACGCCGTGGTCGCTTCTCTGGTCGCCCATGCCGACCCGCTCCACAAGGTGTCCATTATCCCGCGAGGTATGGCCCTCGGCGTGACGATGCAGTTGCCGGTGCAGGACCGGGTGGACTTCACCAAGCAACAGGCCGAAGCCCGGCTCACCGTCCTGATGGGTGGCCGCGTCGCCGACGAGACCTTCATGGCCATGAAGAGCGCCGGCGCTTCGAACGATATCGAACAAGCGACTGACCTTGCCCGCCGCATGGTTTGTGAGTGGGGAATGAGCGAGATGGGTCCCGTTAGTTACGGCAAGCGGGAAGAGCAGATCTTCCTGGGCCGCGAGATTGCCCAGCATCGCGATTACTCCGAAACCACGGCCATCAGCATCGACCAGCAGGTCCGTAGCCTGATCGAGGACGGCTACACGCGCGCCAAGAAGATCATCGACGATTACCGCGAGGCCACCGTCCTGATCGCCGAAGCACTGCTCGAACGCGAAGTGCTCGACGGGAACGAAGTCCGCATCCTGATCGATGGTGGCACCTTACCGGTCTTCAAGCCGGTCACGCCGGTGAACCACTCGAACGACCAGGGCCAACAGGTACAGCAGGTCGTGCGCCCGGCGATTACTCCTCCGCCGATGGCCGGCCCGCAACCGGCTTAGATGATTCCGCCGTATAGAGTCTACCTGTTCGACATCGACGGGACGCTCACCGATTCCGCGCTCGACATCTGCGGCGCCATCCAAAGCGCGCTCGACCTCCGGGGCATCCACGATGTCCCGGTTCCTTTTTTGCGGAGCTTCATTGGCCGCCATCTCCTCGATACCTTTTCGCACGTCAACCCCGCCTTCACTCGTGAAGAGATCGACGAGTTGATTGTCGACTATCGGCGGCTCTACGCTGAGCGGCAGCACAATCAGACCCGTCTTTATCCGGGCGTAGCTGAGACGCTTGGCGCGTTGCCGGGGCGCAAGTCGACGGCGACGACGAAAGGCACGCCGACTACCCGTATCGTGCTTGAGAAGTTCGGTCTGCTGTCGCACTTCGAGCATGTGCAAGGCACCGATGGCTTCCCGCACAAGCCCGCCCCGGATGTGATCCGACGCGCACTGGAGGGCCTGGGCGCCTCGCCGGACGAATGCCTGATGGTGGGCGATGCCACCGCCGATATCGAAGCCGGACACGCGGCGGGCGTCGATGTCTGTTCGGTTACCTACGGCTACGGCGACCCCGCCGCGCTCGCCAGGCTTGCGCCCCGCTACACCATCTCCTCCATCACTCAGCTCCTCTCCTAAAAGCCGCTACTCTAGAGAGAATATGCGTGTTTGCTTCGTGCTTCTCCTCGCCGCCGCCGCGGCTTTCTCCCAATCGAAATTCGAGATGTGGCCCGGCGCCACTTACGACCCCGCGGTGCCCACCGTCCAGAAGGTGCTCTCGTTCGCGCCCGGCGAACGCATCGCGGCCCCGGAAGAACTGGTCCGGTACTTTGAGGCTCTGGCCGCCGCCCAGCCCAACCGCATTAAGGTCTTCGACTATGCCAAGAGCTGGGAAAAGCGCCGTCTCATCTACGCCGCCATTGGCTCGGAAACCAACATCCGCCGCTTGGCCGAGATCCAGGCCGGCATGAAGCGCCTGGCCGATCCCCGCAAGACCAATGCCGCCGAAGCGCAGAAGCTCATCGCCGGCTTGCCCGCCGTCATCATGCTGTCGCATGGCGTGCACGGCAACGAAATCTCAAGTTGCGATGCCGCCATGATGACCGCCTATCATCTGCTGGCCGCGCGCAACGATACCACGGTCGCCGCGATCTTGAAAGACGTCGTCGTGCTGATTGACCCTTCGCAGAACCCCGATGGCCGCAATCGCTTCGTCCAAAACTTCAACATCGCCGAGGGGCTGGAGCCCGACCCCAGCACCGTCTCCGCCGAACGCAATGAGCCCTGGCCCGGCGGACGGACCAACCACTATTACTTCGACATGAACCGCGACTGGTTCGCCCTCACCCAGCCCGAAACCCGCGGCCGCATCGCCATGCTGCAGGAGTGGTTCCCGCTGGTCTTCGTCGACCTGCATGAAATGGGCACCGATTCCACTTATTTCTTCGCCCCCGGATCGGCCCCGTTCAATCCGCACCTGACCAAGAATCAGCTCGAATCGCAAGCCCGTTTCGGGCAGGGCAACGCGAAATACTTTGACAAGTTCGGCTTCGCGTACTTTACCCGCGAGACTTACGACGAGTTCTATCCTGGCTACGGCGCCAGTTGGCCCTGGTTCTACGGCGGTGTCTCGATGACTTACGAGAACGCCTCCGTCCGCGGCCTAAAAGCCATGCGCAGCGACGAAACCCTGTACGAGTACAACGTCAGCGTCCAGAAGCACTTTATTGCCTCGGTGGCTACTTGCGAGACGGCCGCGCGCGACCGCCAACGCCTGCTCGATAGCTTCTACGCCTATCGCCAAAGCGCGCTGGACGAAGGCGCCAAGGAGCCCATCAAGGAGTACATCCTCGCCCGCCGCGGCGACGTCTCTTCGGTGGATAAGCTGGCCGCCAATCTGGCCTATCAGGGCGTCGAGGTGAAGCGCTCCATCGCCGCCTTCACCAACGGCGGCAAGGAGTTTCCCGTCGGCAGCTACGTGGTGCCGCTCGCCCAGCCGGCCAAGCGCTTCATTCGCACTTTGCTTGACCCCACCACGCCCATGGAGGACGGCTTCCTGCGCGAGCAGGAGCGGCGCCGCAAGCGCAAGCTGCGAGACCAGATCTACGACGTCACTGGCTGGAGCCTGCCCCAGATGTTCAATATCGAAGCCACCGCCGCCACCCAGGCTTCCACCGCTGCTTTCGAAGCGGTAAAGCCCGGCGAACTACCCCTCGCCAAGGCGCCCGCCAAAGCCGCCGTTGCCTACATCGTGCCCTGGGGCACCAACTCCGCCGGCCGCTTCCTGGCCGGGGCGCTGCGGGCTAACCTGCGGGTGCTTTCGAACGATAAAAGCTTCACCCAGTCCGGCCGAAAGTTCCCCTCCGGCACTCTCGTCGTGATGGTGAAGCAGAACGACGCGACCGTCCACGATACGGTGGCCAAGCTCACGGTGAGCACGGGTGCCGAAGTGCTGGCCACCGACACCAGTTGGGTGGAAGACGGGCCGGATTTCGGCAGCAACAACGTCTTTGCCCTCCGCCGTCCCGCGGTCGGCATCCTCTGGGATGCGCCCACCCAGTCGAGCGCCGCGGGCCACGCGCGCTTCGTGCTCGAACGCCAGTACGGCTATCCCGTTACCGCGATTCGCACGCGTTCCGTCGGCGTTGCCGACTTGAGTAAGTTCCAGGTCATCCTGGTTCCCGACGGCGGCAACTACGCCAGCGAACTCGGCGCCGGCGGACTTGGCCGGCTGAAGGATTGGGTGAGCGCCGGCGGCACCATCGTCGCCCTCGGTGCTAACGCCACGGGTTTTCTGGCCGACTCGCGCACCGGGCTGCTGAGCCTCACGCAGGAGAACCTCGCTAAGCCCCCGGGCGTACCCGAAGCCAAGCCCACTCCGGCGACTGAGGCACGCGCGCCCGGCAAGCTCATCACCAAGCAGGAAGAGTTCGACCGGGCCATTCAAGCCGACTCCGAACAGCCCGACGATGTCGCCGGTGTGATCCTGCGCGCTACCGTCGACCCGGAACAATGGATCTCCGCCGGCCTGCCCGCCACCGTCTACGCCGTCGTCAGCGGACGCGCCATCTACTCGCCCATCAAGCTCGACAAAGGCGTCAACGCCGCCGTCTTTGCCGCGCCGGATCAAGTACTGGCCAGCGGTTACCTGTGGGAAGAGAATCGCAAGCAACTCGCCTACAAGCCCCTCGTAGTTGCCGCGCGTTCCGGTCGCGGTGTGGTCGTCGCTTTTACGGCGGATCCCAACTATCGCGCCTACGTCGATGGACTCAACCTATTCCTCCTCAATGCCGTTTTTCGCGGACCAGCACACACACGTGGTGGCGCAGCCGTCGGGGCTGCCGAAGAAAGATAGGAATAAACTTGACACGGCGGGGGAATAATATTGCAGTATAAAAACCCCCGAAATTCTCGAGTTGAGGAAGAGAGTCTATAGCTGCTAAATTCGAACTGAAACTGGCCACGAAGAAAAACTGGATGTTTAACTTGAAAGCCGGCAATGGTGAGGTAATTCTAACCAGCGAATACTACGCGGCGCGCGACGGTGCCGTCAATGGCATTGAAAGAGTCCGCGCCAATGCCGCCGACGTGGCGAACTTCGATACTCGCACGGGGAAGAATGGCCAGCAGTACTTCGTCTTGGTCGCCCAGAACAAACAGATCATTGGCAAAAGCGAAATGTATCAGTCGCCTTCGTCGGTAAAGCGGGGGATTACTTCGGTGATGCGCAATTCTCCCACCGCTCGCGTGGTCGAATTAGCCAAGCCCTAGGGCGAGTTCATAGTTTCCGTGCTGCGGGTTACCGTAGCACGGGAATTAACTCCCCATAACCTATCTGCCCGTTGATCCGCTCCGCCGGATGCGCGACATCCCCGCCGCCAAACCAGACGCGCAACTTACTTCCGTCCCATAGCACGCTCGGGTCGCAAACTACTTTCGCATTCCAGCTTTGCTCACCTTCGATCACCGGCCCGTTCAGCTTCCGCCAAGTTACACCGTCGCGGGAGTAAGCCAGCCCCATCCTTCGCACTTCACCTTTGTCCCGGCCGGTGTAGAGCATCCAGTAGCCATTCTGCCGCCAAACGGCAGGTTCGCCCAAGCCGCGTTCATCGAAGCGCCCCACCTCGCCTAGCTCCAGGATCGGGTTGGCGCGCAGTTTCGTCCAAGTTGTGCCGTCGGTAGAGCGGGCTACGCCCAACCTCTGCCGCCGGGCTCGATCTTGTCCCAGGTAATAGAGATAGTAAATGCCACTCACCTCAATGACGTCCGGATCGCCGATACTCACTTCGTCCCAGGCGCCGCGCGGCCCCAGGTCGAGCACCGGATTTGGTTCCTTGCGCCAAGTGCGTCCGTCCGGCGAGCGCGCCAAGCCAATTCGGGTCTGCCCCGTGGGACCGGCTTGATACCAGTATGAGAAAACGCCATTCGTGAGCTTGGCACTGCCATTGGCGGCGATGTAAGTACCCTCCCAGGTACCGGGCGAGGGGGAAAGCACTTTGCCTTCCTGAGTCCAGCTGACGCCGTCGCGGGAGGTCGCGAGCCCCGTATGCCAGGTATTGCCATCGAAGCCGGAGTAGAAATTCAACAACCGGCCATTGGGAGCTTGCACAACGGAAGGGTTCAGCGCGTCCACGCGATCCCAACCAGCCGACCGGGCCAGCACAGGTTCCCGGTGGGACTGCCAACGAAAGGCTGGGTTGGTTGACAGCTTGGCCTCCGGTAGCGCAAAGTCGTCGTAACGGGCGCAGCCAGTTAGCCCCAATAAACTCCAGGCGAGAACGTATCTCATGCCGGGACGCGCACCTTAATTCCCGCGCCGCGTTCGGGCTTCGATTCCACCACTAACTCGCCGCCTAAGGTTCGCACCCGCCGGCGGATACTCATCGGGCCCAGTCCTAACGCTTCGAGTTCATCCAGGCTAAAGGCGCCGGCAAAGGGAAAGCCCGTTCCGTCGTCTTCCACCGAAATCTCGAGCCACGGGCCCACTCGCTCCACGGACACATTTACCCGGGAGGCACGCGAGTGTTTCTGTACGTTCGTCAAAGCTTCCCGCACGATTTGGAGTAACTCAATCGAAGACTCGGGCTCGCCGGTTTCTTTGATTTCCGCGCAGAGTACCGAAGTAGAAATACCGCTATCTTTCTTGAATTCATCCACCAGTCGGCGTACCGCGGCGGGGAAATTCCCCTCCATTTGGATGGGCCGCATGCCGCGGAGCCAGGTCCGCATATCAGTTACTTGGCCTGTTAGTAACTCCTGAATCTCGTGTAACTCCTGGGCGGCCGATTCAGGTTTCCGTTCCAGCACTTTCTTCAAAAACTCGAGGCGCATTTGCAGGCTGATGTAAGATTGCAACGGGCCATCGTGAAAGTCGTTCGCTATTCGCTGGCGCTCACTCTCCCGGGCGCGATGGGCCTCGCTTTGAAAGAGTTCGCTTTCGCGTGAGGCACCGGTGAGGCGTTCGACTAAGGAGCGCTTTTCCAGCGCCAGAGCGCAGGCGAGAATTCCCGTCAGGGCTAACAACGGCATCAGGTTTTGAGTTTGTGACGGTTTCGTGAGGAGGAAGAAGGCCATCGAGATCACCACCACCAGCCAGACCTCACGCCAGCCATGTAACAAGGCCGCAACGATCAGCAGATACACATAAAAAAGCGAACTAAACCACAGGTTCTGGTCGGCCGTGGCAAAGGCGGAGAGCAGAAACACCAGCGTATCGATCACCAACGCTGACCACGGCCGCCCCATTTCTTCAAGGCTCCGCCAGAAGAAAGCGAAGACGCTATAGACGGCGAACAGGCCTAACATCACGGTTACCGGCGCGCCGGTTGGCCAGCGTGAGACGGCCAGCACAAAGCTGGCGCCCGCCAGCATCATGCGGACCGCGCAGAGCAGGCGAATCCAGCGATTTGAGAGGTAAAAGCCGTCGATTCGCACTTAGCGTTTATAGAGAAACAGCGTGTGGCTGCGGCCTTCGCCGTCGTCTTCGATGTGGATGACCTTGTCCGGGTTCCAGCCCGAGATTTCAAAGTCGTGCGCGATCAGGCGGGTGCCGGGCTTTAGCTGTTTCTCGAGCATCGGCCGCACCTTATCGTTCGAAATCGGCAGGAGGTAAACGGTAATCACGTCGGCCTTGGTGTAATCCTGGGCCATGATGTCGCCATGGATAATTCGCGCGGTCTTTTCGATGCCCAAAGCCTTGATGCGCTCGCTGCTTTGTTGGTAGAGGTCGGCGTCGAACTCCACCCCCGTAGCGTCGGCCTTGAACTTCTTGGCGGCCATGATGACGATGCGGCCGTCGCCGGAACCGAGGTCGAACATCTTCTCGCCCGGCTTGGTGCCCACGGCCTTCAGCATCTCCTCCACGATCGTTTCGGGAGTGGGGTAATAAGGCGCGAGCTTCTCGGTCTTCTTCGCCGGTTCTTGCGCAAGTAGCAATAGGGTCGACAGCAACAAGCAAACAGAGGTGCGGATCATGGGCTCAGTTTATCGCGTCCGGCCCCGGTACGGGTAGGTCGGCGGCGGGGAATGAGTTGTAATCGATGTCCGTATAGGGTTTTTCCATAAGGGCCTCCGCCAAGAAGAGTAGCAGGTGACGGATCGGGCGGGAGGCGAGGTTTTCGGCTAAGTACCTCAAGCCCAGTGAGTTAGGAAATTGAAAATCGTTGTGAATGATATATGGCGCGCACGGAGCCGGGAAGGTCATTCCGCAGAAGCCGAAGTTTGGCTGACCGGCTGCTGGGGTAAGGGGAAGCCGGGCTGTACTTTGCTTGGTGACGGCGAGCTTGGCTTGACGGAGCGTCTGGATCGGACCTCGGCACCGGACCAGGATTCCGACCGGGTGCGGGGCTGGATGGCGGCGCTGGGGCGACAGGTCGCTAAAATGGGGCGGGGTCGCGCAGACCAACGCATTTTCGGGTTCTCTAAGCCCTGGGTTCAAGCAATTTGGACGACCAGCAGGGATGCCCGGGTTGCCGCAACCTCCTTAGCAGCGCTTCTACTAGCGACAGCCAGAGGAGCCTGGGTTGCGGAGGCCCCCGCAACCGTTATATGCTGCAACCCAGAAGTTATGAAATTGGCCTAAGGGGAAAAAGGAGCAAACATGAAGTTGAGTCAACCGACACGCGCCGCGGTGCTAACCGTACTTTTGAGTCTGAGCGCTTGGGCGCAATCGTTTACCGCGAGCGTTCGCGGCACCATCACCGATGAATCCGGGGCGAGTGTCGGCGGTGGCAAGATTCTCGTTACGGATACGGAACGGGGAACCACGTTTCGCGCGGAAGCGGATGCCTCGGGGCGATTCGTGGTTACGGCGCTCCCCCCAGGCCGGTATGTGCTACTGGCCGAATCGGCCGGCTTTAAGAAATTCTCGAGTGGCAAATTCTCATTGGCCGTGCAGGAGCAGGTGACGATCGACGTGAAATTGCAGATCGGTGACATCGCCACCACCGTGGAGGTGCAGGGCTCCGCGGCATTGGTGAACACCACCATTTCGAACCTGGGTCAAGTGATCGACAACAAGTACATTCTTTCCTTGCCCAACCTGGCCCGGAACTCGATGAGCCTCGCCTACCTGACGCCGGGCGTGGTGGGCTCTGGCGGCCGGCGGGGTGACAATAATACGAACTTTGTCGCCAACGGCTCGCGGAACTCGACCTCCGACGTGTTGGTGGATGGCGCCACGGTGACCACGGTGGAACAGAACTCCGGCGTGACCGACCTGAAGTTCTCGCCGTCGGTCGACGTGGTGCAGGAGTTCAAAATGCAGACCAACTTTTTCTCGGCAGAGTATGGGCAAACCGGCGGCGCCGTGGTGAATATGGTGACGCGCTCCGGCACCAATGCCTTCCATGGCACCGGCTACTACTTTCTGCGGGACGACGTCCTAAATGCCAACGACTGGTTTTCGAACCGCGCCGGCCGGGCCATTCCCGCCTTCCGCCGCGATCAATACGGCGGCGTGATCGGCGGCCCGGTGATCAAGAACAAGACCTTCTTCTTCGGCGGCTATGAGTACACCAAGCAGGAGAGCCCCACCAGTTCGGTGGTGTCGTTACCCACCGATCCGCAGCGCGCGGGCGATTTTTCCCAGACGCTCAATGGCTCGGGCCAAATGATGGTGGTGCACAATCCTTTCGATACCTTTGCAAATGCCGCCGGTGGCATTGATCGCCGCCCGTTCCCCGGCAACCGCGTGCCGGCCTCAATGATGGACCCCATCGCGTTGAGGGCCCTGTCCTTCCTCCCGCGCGCGAATCAGCCGGGCGCCCAGTTCACGAATACCGCCAACTGGTTCAACCAGGGCATCAACACCAGCAGCAATCACCAGATCAACGTGAAGGGTGACCATAACTTTTCCAGCGCCAATCGTGTCAGCGGCCGCTACAGCAACGTCATCGCCCAGGGCCGGAATCCGAATCTCTTCGGCGAAAACAATCCCTCCTATTGGACCGGGGGCACCAACCAGACCAACACCAAGTCCATGGTGGCCGACCTCACCCACATCCGTAATGCCTCCACGATCTTCACCTTCCGTTACGGCCTTACCTACTCCGATTTCGGCCGGAACCCATTTACTTCTTTCGATTTGACGACGCTCGGCCTGCCGCAGAATATGAAGGCTTCGGCAACCAACCTGGTGTTTCCCCGATTTGCGCCCGAAGGCTTCCAGGAGTTCGGCACCGAGCCATTCTGGATTATGGACCGGCAGGAAGGGGTGCACCATGCTTCGGCGTCCATGACCAAGATCACCGGTGCGCACAATATCAAGGTGGGGGGCGAGTACCGCTTCAATCAGCTGGATTACCTGCAGCCGGGCAGCCCCTCCGGCCGCTTCGCCTTCGGCCGCGGCGTCACCTGCCGGGATCGCTTCACCTGCCCGGCTACCGAAGGCAATGGCTTGGCGGCCATGCTGATCGGTTGGACCACGGGCAGCGATTACCATATCGAACCTAAGGCCTTCTCCCGCTCCGCCTACATGGGCTTCTACATCCAGGACGACTGGAAGTTAACGCGCAAGCTGACCGTGAATCTCGGACTGCGCTATGACGTGGATGTGCCGCGCTGGGAGACGCAGGATCGCTATAGCTATTGGGATCTCGATGCCCAGTCGCCGGTGCGGGTGAACGGCTTCGATACTCGCGGTGTGATCAAGTTTGTCGATAAGGACAACCGTTCGCCATTCATTGCGGACCGCAACAACTGGCAGCCGCGCATCGGCTTCGCCTATGCCCTCAACTCGAAGACGGCCATCCGCTCGGGCTATGGCTTGTTCTATACGCTCTCCCGCGCTACCGTTTTTGGCCGTCCGGGCACGGGCTTTACGATCAACTCGCCGGCCATCTGGTCTCTCGACGCCAACGCGACCTTGAACGCACGGCTGAATAACCCGTTCCCGAACGGCATCCTGCAGCCGCCGGGCCGTGCCCAAGGCGATTCCACGCTACTGGGTTTCGGCGCCAGCACCATCCTGCCTTCGAACAATCGGAATCCGGAGTACCACTCCTGGAACCTGTCGATTCAGCGCGAACTGCGCGGACAGTCGGTGCTCGAAGTCAATTACACCGGCAGCCGGGGCGTCCACCTCTTCATGCCGATCACGACCCTTTCGCCGCTCTCGCCCCAATACTGGCCGCTCGGCCGGACGGCGCTCAATGCGCAAACGCCCAATCCCTTCGCCGGCCAAATTACTGACTCGCGCTCGCCGTTAAGCCAGCCCAATATCGTCCGCAACAGCCTGCTGCGGCCGATGCCGCACTTTAACGGCACCGGCGTCGGCACGGCGGAGCCGGCTCGCGGAGATTCCAATTACCACGCTCTCCAGGTGAAGTGGGAGAAACGTTATAGCGCCGGACTCACCATGCTGGCGCACTACACGTGGTCAAAGATGATCGACAACGTCTCGCATAGTTCGGGTAACGTCTCCTGGCTGGGCGGGTCCACGTCGCTGCAGAATATCTGGGACCTGCGCGGGGAGCGCTCGCTCTCTTCCCACGACGTGGCGAACCGCGTTGTGCTCACCGGCGCCTATGAGCTTCCCTTCGGCCGGCAGCGCAAGTGGGGCTCGAGCTGGAATCGCGCGCTCAACTGGGTGGCCGGTGGCTGGAACTTGAGCGGCATGGCTCTCTTTCAAAGCGGCATGCCGCTCCAGGTCACCCAAGCCGGCGGCGCCATCTGGGACGGTACCCAGCGCCCGAACCTGCTCAGTGACCCCAGCACGACCGGAACGGTGCAGGACCGGATTAACAATTACTTCAACCGGGCGGCGTTTTCGCAACCGGCGCCGGATGTTCCGGGGACGGCTCCCCGGAACCTCAACTACCGCGGGCCGGGCATCAGCACCCTGGATGCGGCGTTGCTGAAGAGCATCAATGTGCGCGAAGGACAGCGTTTCGAGTTCCGGCTTGAGGTGACGAACTTCACCAACACGCCCATGTTCGGTGACCCCGCAACGTCGTTCGGCGCGGTGAACTTCGGACAGATCACAGGTCTGCGCAACGGCGTCGGTCCTCGCAATATGCAGCTCGGCTTGAAGTACTACTTCTGACGCTTTCGTCAGTGTCGTTCTCCAGAACAGCATCTCCGGTGCGGGAGCCTGTGGTTTTTTTGAGCTAGATGTTGCTTTTGGTATGGAGACAGCCAAGGGGACAGACTGCTATGTTCGGGATGGCCGGGGACCGGCCACGGAATGCCGGTGAAAGTCCGGCGGGAAGAGGACTTTCGAGAGTGGCCCCTCTGCACCCTCGAAGGTGGGCGAAGTTTACCCGCCAAGAGGTATTTTCAGATCGACACGAGGGGAATTATGATACATACCAAGGATTTATTCTGCATCCCGAGAGGCGAGGCTGACAAGCGTCGAATAGTTCGGCAATGTCTTGGCGCTGATGTTCGCTCAATAATCAGGGCCGGCGGGCAGGGTCCATAGATCTTGGTGGCAATTGGATTGGCTTGGGGCGTTAGTCGGTGGCAAGCACCAAGGGGATCGGGGACGGGGATCGGGGATAGAGCCTTTATGATCCGCTTTTCTCCCAACGCGGTGCCTCAACGCAAAACCGCAGTGCCGATTCTATGTTGGTGTCAGACCGTCAGGGTTAATCCGCCGTCCGGCGTCAAAGTTGTTCCGGTGATGTAACTGGCATCGTCGGAACAAAGAAAAACGATGGACTTGGCAATTTCCTGAGCTGTACCTGCTCGCCTGGTATGAACACGCGGCAGGATCACCTCGTCGAAAATCGCATCGCCAATGACCTCGCGAATGCGCTCATGCATCGGCGTCTTGATAACTCCCGGACAGACGAGGTTCACCCGAATCCCTTGAGGCGCGAGTTCAGCCGACGCGCTCGTTGTGAGACCGATCTGGCCGTGCTTGGAAGCGCAATAAGCAGCCCCTCCCGCGAATCCTAGAAACGAATTAACAGAGCCGACGTTCACAATTGCTCCGCTCCTGCCGCCCTTCAGCATCGCTTGAGCCTCATATTTCAGACACAGAAAGGTGCCTTTCAGGTTCGTATCGAGAACTTGGTCCCACGCCTCTTCAGCCATCTCGGCAATTCCAGCGAGCCGGCCTTCCACTCCTGCGTTGTTCACCGCAAAGTCAAGCTGGCCAAACGTATCCATGGTGTGGGCCACCATCCGTTCCACGTCGGATGCCACGGCGACATCAGTCACGATGAAACTTGCTCTCCCTCCCTGAGCCTCGATCTCACTCGCGAGTTGCATCAACTCATCCTTGCGCCGGGCCGCGAGCATTACCCTTGCGCCCTTGGCCGAAAATAACTCGGCCACTGCCCGTCCAATCCCACTGCTTGCGCCAGTGATCAGAGCAACTTTGTCTTTCATGTCTTCATAGTTATATCAGACCGAGTCTTCGATAGTGAGCCGACCGTGAAGATATTGGGCATACTGGCCCGTGAGATGCTGCATGAACCGGCTGACGCCGTCCTCCACTTGGCCGGTGACGACCCAGTTGAATGTGGTTCTACATGAGGGCGTAGCCGTGGACGAGGACTGGGCGGCGGTCGGCATGATGGTCCAGGAGGGCGAGGAACCCGGTGCGGACCTCGTCGCTGAAGAAGACCGACTGGCGATAGTTGCCGCGTTGGGTCAGGTGGAGGGGGCATCCAGGCGATGAGAATCTGGGTTTGCGGGGCATCGCATTTCTCCTGTGAATTTACCGTGAAATTTTCTTAATCACAAGCATCATCGTGTAGTAGGATACGAGGACAGGAGTAATTCATGAATTTCTTGCGTCTCAGCAGCTGCTTGTTGGCTTCGTTGGCCATAGTCTCCGGTCAAG
>Ga0209591_10004280_pt1:7500-16250 | contig 16250 bp, 13 predicted proteins | sample MAT01_FD_187207 | JGI IMG/M metagenome (GOLD analysis project Ga0209591, IMG submission 187207) | Freshwater microbial communities from Lake Fryxell liftoff mats and glacier meltwater in Antarctica - MAT-01 (SPAdes) (version 2) | ecosystem: Environmental > Aquatic > Freshwater > Ice... | reverse complement strand
AGTTTAGGCGGCGGCGGCGTGTCGAGTTTCGTCTCTGCCGTCTTCGTTGCTTCGTCGCGCGCGTCGATGCGGATCGGATTGCCGCAGCTCTTGCACTTCAGGGTGACGATTTTGCCAGCCACACGACGTTCATAAATATCCGGTGGGATATTGAACGCTTTGTTGCAACCGGTGCAGTGAATGGCCAACGTCATGTTCGAAGCAGCTCGATCCGAAACGCACTCGCGTGCGTCAGATCGCCAAGCCTTCTCTAGCTTAAAGGAATCGGCAGCCTTGGCTGCTATTTAAGTGGCAGCCCGCATTCTTGGTCGATGCCGTTGCGGCCCGTCGATTCGGTCTGCCGGACGGTTTGGTGTCGGATTCATCAGCTAGAAGACGAAACCGAGCGAAAAACGAATATCAATATAAGCGGGATCGAACTGTCCGTTCAGTGGCTCCGGCTTCGCATTCGCCGCGTTTCGGTCGAGTGCGATCAGCTGATCGGAGCTCGGGCAATCGGTGGTGACCGACGCTACCGAAGCGTTCGCGAAACAGCGGCGCTCCTTATTGAGTTCCACGCCTAAGCCAATGCCGCCCGCGATCGTGAAGGCTCCAAAGCGACGATGTGAGCCCAAGAAGCCCATCAATCGGCGCTCGGTGTGCACCGCGCTATCAATCTCTCCCTGTTTGTCGCGGGTCAGATACTTAATGCTGTAGTTCGTCAAGTAGAGGCGAAGTACGGACCCTTTGAACGGCTTTCCGTCCAGCCAGAAACCAGCGCCGATGGAACTCCCCGCGAGCGGTCCCCAGCCGTTCGATTTTTGAAACAGAATGTCCGGTTGCCCCTGAAAATTGAACGCCGGTGGCGCTTCAGTCGTCACAAACTGGGGAACTGCTTCAACCGTCATGAAGTCGAGAGCTTCAACTTCAAGCTCCAATCCAAGCCTGCCATTGATGACCCAATTGAATGGATCGAGGCGCACGGAAAACTCTGGCCGATCCGACTTTTCTGCCGCGGGTGCCGACGGTCGGCTGGCTTCCGGAGGAGGATACGCAGCTGGAGGCGGATATGCAGCCGGAGGCGTCCCAGGTGCAGCGGCTTGCCCAAAGGCTGGAGTCGCCCCCAGACCCAACCCCACGACCCACACCCATTTCGCGATCCGTAAGCCACCTGCCGACATGCACCACAGCATAGGGCCCCGGCTCGCTTCAGGCGAGAGCTTCGCGGCCGTGTTCGCTGCCAAGAGGTTGCTCCCGCGGTTGCTTGTGGTGCTGCCCCGCCAGATGGCACGATAGGGCCCTCTCATTTGCGTCGCTCCACGCGACAAGGTGCCGACATGCCATTATCCATCCAGGTTTCGCCCCTTGCTAACTTTCTCGAAACCGATTGCGATCTCCTCGCGCTCACCGCCTACGAGAAGGACTGGTTGCATCAACCAGCCATCGCGAGTGTCAATCAACGCTTAGGTCAGTCGCTCGCTGGCTACGCCAAGAGCGCGGATTTTTCTGGCAAAACAGGCCAGGTTTTGGAGGTTGCGAGCCTTGGACAAATCAAGGCTCGCCGTGTGGTCTTAATCGGCGTCGGCGCGCCTGGCTCCATCAATGAGGTGACGTGCCGGGTGGCGGCCGCCAGCGTTGCGCGCCTGGCGCTGGGTCAAAACGCGAAGACGCTCGCTTTAGTTCCCCCGGATGGTGCGGACTTTCGAGCGCTCGGCGAAGGCTTGGGCCTTGGTGCTTACCGGTTCACGAAGTACCTAACTGGCACCAACCAGCCAAAAGCCAGCCTGGACAAAGCCCTCGTATTTCAGGCGGGCAAGCCCAATGAGCACCACAAGAAGCAACTTGAGCTCGGGCGGCGGGTTGCCGTCGCTGTTTGCCACGCGCGCGACGCCGTGAATGAGCCGCCGAATGAACTCTACCCTGAGCGCCTGGCTGAGTTGTGTCGCAAGATCTGCGAGCCTTACAGAATCCCCGTCAAAGTCACCAATAAGAAGGGCATCGACGCGCTCGGCATGAAGCTGTTCAGCGCGGTTGGGCAAGGTAGCGTTCACGAGCCGCAATTGATCCACATGACGTACAAGCCCGTGGGAGCGAAGAAGAAGCTTGTATTTGTGGGCAAGGGGCTCACCTTTGATTCAGGTGGGCTTTGCATCAAGCCAGCGCCCGGAATGGGGGAGATGAAGAGCGACATGGCAGGTGCCGCAGCCGTCATGGGTCTGATGGCGGCCCTCGGTGAGCTCAAGCCGAAGGTAGAAGTGCACGGCATCATCGGATCGGCAGAAAATATGCCGGATGGGAACGCCTACCGGCCGGGAGATATCTTCGGCTCGCTCAACGGCAAAACTGTCGAAATTATCAACACGGATGCCGAAGGCCGACTCGTCTTGGCCGATGTCTTAGCTTACGCAGCCAAACTGAAGCCGGCGGCTATGATCGATGCGGCGACGCTCACCGGAGCGATGGTCGTGGCACTTGGCAAGACGTGCACCGGCTTCTTCTCAACAGAAGATGCCCTCGCCACCAAGCTGCTTGATGCCGCGCGCGCAGCGGGCGAAGGCATGTGGAGAATGCCGCTCTTGGACGAGCTCGGTGAGCAGCTGAAGAGCGATGTCGCCGATCTCAAGCACACCGGAGACCGCTTCGGCGGCGCCATCAGTGCCGCACTCTTTCTTCGAGAGTTTGTGGGAGGCGTCCCCTGGATCCACTGTGACATTGCCGGGCCTTCCTACTCAGAACGCGCGCGCGGCCTGCACCCAAAGGGTGGCACCGGACATCCGGTGCTCACCTTCCTGAAATTCGTTGAGAATTTCGCTTGAACCTAGAGTCCTGAATGTCGATCGCGCCGAGGACCGAACTTCGGAGTCTGCGGGCCAACATGTTGCTGCCTGGCGTCTACGCTTGGTTCAGCACCGTCGCGTATCCCGCCTTCGCCACGAGCTCCGGCCTGGCGCGTACTTTTGCGGTGCTTTCGGCGTGTGCGCTGTTGGCAGGCGCTTGGTTTTTGCGTTCCAGGCCTGTCGTTGGGCGAGCTTTTGGTGTTTACGCCTTCATTGGTTTCGCGCTTGCGACCTGGGTTTCCGTGGGGAGCGGCTTGCAACTGCTGGGAGCCTCACCCGTGCGGCCTGCCGTGGGTGCACTCGGCTGGCTACTCTTTGCTTTTGGTTGGGGTTATCTGAGGCAGCGTGGGAACGTACCCGAACAAGATCCACGGGCTATCCCGGGTCCTCCATTGGTTCCCCGCGCCGAGCTCAGCCCGCTCACGTCGCTGGTGTTTGCCTTGAGTTTGCTCGGATCGCTTGGAATTCTGGCTCTGGCCTGGCGCGTCGAACGGCCTGCCCAGGCGCTCCTCGCGCACGCGGTCGCAGCCGCGGCGGTGGTGTGGCTGATGAGCGCCTCGGCTCGTGTGAGCACCTCGTTAGGCGAAAAGAAAACACTGCCCTCAGCGAGGCGTCGCTTCAACGCCGCGGCGCGTGCCCTCTCGGGGCTTATCTTGGCCTTTGCGGTGGGTTCCGTTTGGATCCTGTTACGATGAGCTACCATCCGAAAGCTATGGAGTGCGCGGCATGACGGGTCGACTGATTGACGTCCTCAGCGTTGTTTTGCTCCTGGTCGCGCTGCTCGCGTTCGCCGGCGGGATCTATTCACTCGGGGTAGCGAAGGACGTTCAGGCACTCTACCTGCTGATCATCGGTGCACTCGCGCTCCGCTCAGCCACCGACCTGCTGCGCCCGGCTGGAGGAGTGCGTTGAACTGGCGCGTCCTGGCCCTGTGGTGTCGATTGGGTCTGCTTGTCCCAACCGCAGCAGCCTGCGGGACTGCGCCGCCCCCGACCATGGCAGAGGGGTCGCTCCCTCCAGGCCAGATTGCAGGAGTCGGGCCCGATGCAGTTACAGATTCACTCCTTCAGCGCGCAGCCGCGGCAGGTCACACATCACTCGAGCAGGCGCTTCAAGGCATCGCCTCGGATTTGCTGTTTGGTTTGGAAGCCGAGCGCGTCCTGCCGAGCGGTGTGGTGCAGCAGATCGAGCGAGCGGGACTGGCGCGGGCGCTGCTCGAGCGGGTGAAGCTGGAAGAACAACCGAGAGGCGCACTTTCAGCAGCGGACCGCAACCACCTGATGGAGAGGTTGTGGCTTAAAGTGGATCGTCCGCCCAGCGTTCGAGTGACGCACGCCGTTGTGCTGCTAGATGCTGCGAACAAGCGCGAAGTTGAGGCGAAGGCTGTCGCCGAGGCCATTCGCCTAGCTACGGCCGGAGCGACCACCTCTGTGGATTTTATCGCGAAGTCCCAGGCCGTACCGGTCGGTAAGTTCTCGGTGCGGACCGAATCATTGCCTCCGGTGACAGCTGATGGGCGTGTCGTTAATCTTGATACTGCCAACCAACCGGGCGATCCAAGTCAGCGTTTCGAGCTCGCGTTCGCTCGCGCCGCCAGCGCGTTGAGCAGCGTCGGTCAGCAAAGTGAGGTCATCCGTTCAAGCTACGGCTTTCACGTGATTCGACTCGACGAAAAACTCCCAGCGTTCCAGCTTCCGCCGGCGGAAGCGCAAGCAATTCTCAACCAAGCCCTCACTACGGAGCGGACGGCAGAACGGCTCAGCAAACTCACGGCGCCCCTTAATCCTGAGCGCACTGTCCAGTTGGAGCGCTCTGCACGCGAGCTACTCGGGAAGATAACGCTGGAGCCCTAGGAAGCCATGGCCAGCGACAGAAGCCCGCGTCAACGCCAACTTCCCCGCAACCAGATGTCGCCTTTTGGCGGGATCCTTGAGACGTTTCGCTCCGCCGGCGGCATCGTCGCCGCTGTGCTCGTTGATCGCGAGGGCGAGACGGTGGATCTCTCACACGATGGCGAGCCGTTCGACGTCTTAGTAGCCGCAGCCGAATGGCAACTGGTGATGAAGCTAGTTCGGGCGATTGGTGCACCGAAATGGCCCCCTGCAACGGAGCTGGTCGTCCGGGCAAGGCGCCGCAGCTTCGCAATCTTCGTCATTGAAGAGGGATACTGTCTGGTGTGCCTCCTCAGGCGACACGGGTTCGAGATTTCGCAACGGGCCACATCAACCGCAATTCGAGAGATTGTCGCCGAAGCAGGTTGGGCGAATCGGACCCATTCCGACCGACCCCCGCCGGGCCCTGAACGCTGGAAACGTGTCGAAGTTCAGGTCGCCAACACAGACAGTCGAAGGCCGTCCGCCGTGTGGCAGGAAGGCACGTGGCAGCCGATTAACATCCTAGGTCGCTACGCAGCGGCGTTCTTAGCCCGCGGTGAAGTTGGATACCGGGCTCAGTTCGAATCAGGAGAAGAGCTGACTCTCGTCCGCGAACCGCTGGGGCGTTGGTATTGCGACCGCTAACAGATTGGGGGCCATCACCCTGTGGATTACCTCTTAGCAGTCTATAAAGCGCGCACTGAGGGAGTGGAGCGGGCTCGCTTTCTCAGAGACCGCACTTGGCCGTCGAGGGGATCGCGGAGCTCGAACGCAGCCACCCAGTCCTGAAATCAGGCAAAATATAGCGCTTTGAGCCGCCCGTACATTTTTCGATCAAAAGGACTTGCCTTGTTCGGCGACCCAAGCCATATACGCCGCCCCTCGGCAGTGCCGGGGTGCTCGCAGCAAGGGAATACCTGAACTGGAGCCGCAGCGAACGAATCAAGGCGCTGGAAAACAATAAGGAAATCAGAACTTTCCGAGTTGACTCCAGCATCCACTGAAACTAAGCTTCCGGCCCCCTTCGGGAATCCTTCCCCTCGTTCCTTGAAAACTGAGTCCTATTAAAACGCAATAATCGCGTAGGTTATCGCGGTGTTGTGAGCCATCACAGCACACGCGAATATAGCGAACAATAAATGGCATCTGAAGCAGTTAGCCTGTTTCAAGATCGCCCGGATTCAAACTGGAGAGTTTGATCCTGGCTCAGAACGAACGTTAGCGGCGCGCCTAACACATGCAAGTCGTGCGAGAAAGGGCTTCGGCCCCGGTAAAGCGGCGCACGGGTGAGTAACACGTAGGTAACCTACCCTCGAGTGGTGGATAACCCTCCGAAAGGAGGGCTAATACAGCATAAGGCCACGGCTCTTCGGAGCTGCGGTCAAAGTGGGCCTCTTCATGAACGCTCACGCTTGAGGATGGGCCTGCGGCCCATCAGCTTGTTGGCGGTGTAAAAGACCACCAAGGCTAAGACGGGTAGCTGGTCTGAGAGGATGAACAGCCACACTGGAACTGAGACACGGTCCAGACTCCTACGGGAGGCAGCAGTGGGGAATCTTGCGCAATGGGCGAAAGCCTGACGCAGCGACGCCGCGTGAGCGATGAAGGCCTTCGGGTTGTAAAGCTCTGTGGGGAGAGAAGAATAAGTGCAAGCTAATATCTTGCATGATGACGGTATCTCCTTAGCAAGCACCGGCTAACTCTGTGCCAGCAGCCGCGGTAATACAGAGGGTGCAAACGTTGTTCGGAATTACTGGGCGTAAAGCGCGTGTAGGTGGCCTTGCAAGTCGGATGTGAAATCCCGCGGCTCAACCGTGGAAGTGCATTCGAAACTGCAAAGCTAGAGTCCTGGAGAGGAAGACGGAATACTTGGTGTAGAGGTGAAATTCGTAGATATCAAGTGGAACACCGGTGGCGAAGGCGGTCTTCTGGACAGTGACTGACACTGAGACGCGAAAGCGTGGGGAGCAAACAGGATTAGATACCCTGGTAGTCCACGCCGTAAACGATGAGTGCTAGGTGTCACGGGCTTTGACCCTCGTGGTGCCGAAGCTAACGCGTTAAGCACTCCGCCTGGGGAGTACGGCCGCAAGGCTAAAACTCAAAGGAATTGACGGGGGCCCGCACAAGCGGTGGAGCATGTGGTTTAATTCGACGCAACGCGCAGAACCTTACCTGGGCTAGAAAATACAGGAAAGCGGGTGAAAACTCGCCGTGCCTTTCGGGGAATCTGTAGTTAGGTGCTGCATGGCTGTCGTCAGCTCGTGTCGTGAGATGTTGGGTTAAGTCCCGCAACGAGCGCAACCCTTGCCGTTAGTTGCCATCATTAAGTTGGGCACTCTAACGGGACTGCCGACCTTTAAGTCGGAGGAAGGTGGGGATGACGTCAAGTCCTCATGGCCCCTACGTCCAGGGCTACACACGTGCTACAATGGTCGGTACAAAGGGTCGCAAACCGGTGACGGCAAGCTAATCCCAAAAAACCGGCCTCAGTACAGATAGGAGTCTGCAACTCGACTCCTTGAAGTCGGAATCGCTAGTAATCGCTGATCAGCATGGCAGCGGTGAATACGTTCCCGGGCCTTGTACACACCGCCCGTCACACCATGGAAGTTGATTGCTCCAGAAGTGGCTGCTCCAACCCGCAAGGGAGGAAGGTCCCCAAGGAGTGATTGGTAACTGGGGTGAAGTCGTAACAAGGTAGCCGTAGGGGAACCTGCGGCTGGATCACCTCCTTTCTAAGGAGCTTTGTCAGCAGCTTCGGCTGCACTTGAGACAAGCACCTAAGGTCAAAGCCTCGCGATCGTAGACTGGCATCGACACTCCGCTATGTGTCACTCGCCAGGCACGCGCCATTAAATAGGACTCAGTTTTGAGGGACCGAGGAGTAGTCCCCGCTCAGGGCCAGTAGCTCAGCTGGTTAGAGCGCACGCCTGATAAGCGTGAGGTCGGCAGTTCAAGTCTGCCCTGGCCCACTTGTTACTGTTTGATTTTGGGGCCCCTGCCCCAAAATCCTTAACCAAGCTGGGGCCGCTGCCCCAAAATAGCTAACCAAGCTGGGGCGGGTCACTCGCCGATTGGCAACACCCTCCAAAGTCGCCCACTGATGGGCGAGAGTCTCCAGGTATCCCGTTGATGGGTAGCCCACCAGGTATCCCGTTGATGGGGCCGGGGCCCCATCAACCACAAAAACGGGGCTGTAGCTCAGCTGGGAGAGCGCCGGCTTTGCAAGCCGGATGTCATCGGTTCGATCCCGATCAGCTCCACCCAAGCTCTGAAAAAGAGCCAAATCTTCCCCAGATCTTAGGATCTGGCATAAGTCACAGTACTTAATTCGGCATTAGCCGCCTGATCTCTGACAACTAAATAAGAAAACTGGAATCTGCACACGGCACAGTGCGAACCAAAAGGTTCTAACGTGTCCGCGATGAACAGATTTCAGCGTCCTAACTAAGTAAGTTCAAATTGGCTGCAAGTCAGTTTGAACAGGGTAATGAAATGTAATGTATCGCGTTGGTGTCGGAAGGCGAGAGAAACCGAGTCTCTTTCCTCTTGTTTGTTGATGTTTACTGGGTGCAGCGAAAGCAAATCCAAGTAAACCGATCGGACTCCGAGCATCAGCAAGGATGCGTGCCTTAGGGATAAGGTTAAGTTAGAAAGGGCGCACGGTGGATGCCTAGGCGATGAGAGGCGATGAAGGACGTGGATAGCTGCGAAAAGCTCCGGGGAGTTGCTAACAAACTTTGATCCGGAGATCTCCGAATGGGAAAACCCGCGCAGGGACTACCTGCCAGGCGTTAGTGAATTCATAGCTAACGTCGGCCAACCCGGGGAACTGAAACATCTAAGTACCCGGAGGAAAAGAAATCAAACGAGATTCCCCTAGTAGTGGCGAGCGAACGGGGAAAAGCCCAAACCGTCGTAAGACGGGGTTGTGGGGCTCTTCATACGGTGAGATTCGATAGTAGAACGTACCTGGAAAGGTCGGCCATAGAGGGTGACAGCCCCGTATATGAAATTAGAATCGAGCTAGAGGAGTACCCGAGTACCACAGGACACG
>Ga0209591_10004280_pt1:0-5000 | contig 16250 bp, 13 predicted proteins | sample MAT01_FD_187207 | JGI IMG/M metagenome (GOLD analysis project Ga0209591, IMG submission 187207) | Freshwater microbial communities from Lake Fryxell liftoff mats and glacier meltwater in Antarctica - MAT-01 (SPAdes) (version 2) | ecosystem: Environmental > Aquatic > Freshwater > Ice >... | reverse complement strand
TAACCAGTACTAATAGGCCGTGAGACTTGACCTTATTCTCTAAGGCAACCATCTAAGTTGACGCTCGGAGTCCGGGCGAAAGAAGCTCATTGTTGAGCTTCGACGAGCAACGATACTACGTGATACGCATAGTTACCCTAGGTCAGCACCAAAACGCTGACCTGCTCGAGATTAGGACGCCCCCAGTTTTCCGGTGGTTTTGTCGAAGAGGCCATACCCGATCCCATCCCGAACTCGGAAGTCAAGCTCTTCGGAGCCGATGGTACTGCATGGGAAGCCGTGTGGGAGAGTAGGACGCCGCCGGGGATTAATTTAGAAAAGGCTCTGATCTTAAGTGATCAGGGCCTTTTCGCTTTTTGTCGTTTGTGGCTCGGACATCGACTAGATAGTTGACTTTAAATTTCACGTCTTTATTCTAAAGGCATGTATTGTAGGTGGGTCGAGCCACACTGGGAGCGCAAGCTGTCGGCTCCCTATGTACATATCGTTTTCGGGGCGCGCCAGGTCGGTAAAACCACGCTCCTGAAGTCGCTCCTGCCAGGCGATGCGACTATCGTCGACTTGGCGCGACCGCGTGAGCGCTTGCAGTACCTGAGTGATCCTGACTTGCTAGTCCGCCTTTGCCAGGGCCTCCCGGAGCGCACGAGACCACACACCGTGTTCGTGGATGAGGCGCAATCGGTACCCGCGGTGTTTGATGCGATCCAATACCTCTACGACGCCGACAAGAACCGTTTTCGATTCGTCGTCTGTGGTAGCTCGGCGCGCAAGTTACGCCGCTCGGGCGCAAACCTTCTTCCCGGTCGCAGCTTTCTCCACCGGATGTTTCCGCTCACGCTGGCGGAGCGCCCGGCGCCACAAGTTTTACCCGATGGCTTTGAGTCCATCCTCCCGTTCACGTTAGCCACAACCAAGGCATCGCCGGCATTTCCTAAGGCCGATCTCTTAGAGCGACTGGCTTGGGGTGAGCTGCCTGGCGTCGTTACTGCAGAGGAGGAGCACCGAAGTGATCTTTTGGCCACGTACGCGATGGTGCACCTCGAAGAGGAAATGCGGCGCGAAGCGATGGTGCGCGATTGGCCTGCTTTTGTGAGGTTTCTGCGATTGGCCGCTACAGAGTCCGGGCAGATCCTCAATTACTCCAAGATTTCGCGTGAGGCGGGCATCACAGTTCCTACCGTCAAAAGCCACTACCAGTTGCTGGAGGATATGTTTCTGGGCTTCCGTGTTCCGGGATTTTCGGGAAGTTCGCGGCGCACGTTGCTTGGCACGGATCGCTTTTTCTTCTTCGATCTCGGTATCCGTCATGCGGCTGCCGGACTGGAGTCCAGTCCAGCGGCGGTGAGCATGCAACCGGGGCCTCTATTCGAACAATGGGTCGGCATTGAGCTTTGGAAGCGTCTGCAATATCTCGGCACGGGTAAGCTCTACTACTTGCGAACCAAGGATGGAGCCGAGGTGGATTTCATCTTGGAGCGCGATGGGGCGTTAATCCCGATTGAGGTGAAGTGGACGGAGAGGCCTAGCTTGGCTGACGCGAGGCACTTGCGGACGTTCATGGCAGAGCACCCCCGGGTGGCTCGCCGGGGTTTCATTGTTTGTCGGTGCCACGCGCCGCTCGCTTTGGATGAGCGGATTACGGCCATCCCGTGGTGGGGTTTGTAGCACGCCGAGAGGCCTTGGAGCGAAGGGTGCGGCCGCGGTCCCGATGTCAGGAGATGCGTCTCCACTCCAGCGCCACGCGGAGTCTTGGGGGGAGGTCGGCAGGATCAATCCAACGAAAGCCTCCGATGGAAATATCAGGGTCCGCTTCGGGTCAGGTTTCGTTCGTTCGTTCGTTCGTTCGTTCGTTCGTTCGTTCGTTCGTTCGTTCGTTCGTTCGTTCGTTCGTTCGTTCGTTCGTTCGTTCGTAAATATATCGCGTGCGAACTCGGTGAAGCGAGAAACTGCGAGGACGAGGTGCGTTCGGTTGGTGACGTTGGCGCGAGCCAGGATCGCAGTTAGCAGGTGTTCGACGTTCTTTTCGCTGCACTTCATCCGGTGCGAGATCTCCTTGTTGGAAAAGCCTCGAATGACCTCCAACAACGCGATTGTTTGGGTTGCTGACAGCTGCCATTGCGCAGCCGCAAGCGTGGCCCCTACTCGAATAGGTTCCCACCGCGACAACGGTCGCGTCCCAGATCGACTCGATCCCACGGTTCTGGCTACCACGAAGTCCGGTGGGACGGGAGCCGGCAGGGCGAAGGTAGGCGAGACCCCACCAAACCATGGGGGAACCCCCTATAGGGACGCGCTCCCATTTGAGGTATGCAGGGCGACGAGAGGAAAGAATTTTATGGGAACCAAAATGTATCGCAAAAGTCGATTGGCCTGTCGCACTGCCGTCATCACCGCTGCCATGCTTGGCAGTGTTGGATCCGCGTCAGCGGTAACTGAGTATGGAACGGTATCAACCTCGGGATCCGATGGGAAGGTCTACCACGGAACGCAGTGCCTGCCGAACGCAAATAGTCCCGTGTGGGTCATTCCCCAAAATGACGGACTCCTAACGTCCCGAACGGCCGGAAGTCCACTTGATACAGTCATCTGTCCGATTATCAAGGACGATTGGCAGAGCCCGGCCGGTCTCAGCTACGCAAAAATCTCCTTCCTGCCTGCATATGGAATAGCAGGTGTCAGTTGTACGCTTTTCTTGAGGCAGATCAACAGCGCGACCATGAGCTGGACAAATGGGGTCGCGGGCTTCAATACGATCTACTTCAGCCCGTATCCGGGTACGCACACAGCGGAAGGGACATACGCGATCCAGTGCTCAATGCCGCTGGGGTATCGAAAGATTACGGGGTACACCGTTCAAGAGATTTAGCGGGCTTATTGATAATCTGGAAGCAGAAAAGCAGGCAGAACGCGATGATGTTGGTGGCAAGAGGGGGGATGTGCGGATGTACTTGAACCACGGGCCTATTGACTCCAAAATCCAATGCGCGATGCCTCGATTCCATCCACTTCACGCGCTGATCTTCAACAAACTGCTAGGGGTTTGATCAAATGAGCCGCACCATCTTGATTGCGCTCGCCCTTGTGGTTGGAGTGGGCGGGGCGTTTTTCGCCCTTCGTGGGCAGGAGGATGAGAGTTCCGCTCAGCGGTCAGATCGTACGACAAGCGCAGGTTCGCAATCTGCGGCTCCAGCGACCGTGGCCGCCCTGGAAGACATGCAGCGACAACTTGCCCGCTTAGAGGGCAAGTTGAACTCTGACAGACGAAACGGCGTCAGGAGGACGAGCCAAGCTGATCTGACATCTCCGGGTAGCGAGGCGACCGTTTCCGAGCCCGGGATCGTGCAACGCGCAGCGGATGACGGGGTGCGGCAGCAACAGGCTCGGGCGGCGTCGGACGCCCTCTTCGAAAAGCTTGGATCGCAGTTTGCGCAAGAAAAAAGCGATTCGAGCTGGGGAGACGATGTTCAGGGTGCGGCTTCAGAAGTGATCAGTGCCCAGGGTTTAAAGGATGTCTCGGTTGCATCGATTGATTGCCGCCAAACGCTGTGCGAAATCACTCTGAATGCGGCGGGGCCAGCAGGCCAAACGGAGGCCACACAGCTTTTGACCGCTCTCCCTTTTGAAGGGGGCAACTTGAGGGTAGCGTCGGGCGGAGAAGGCAGCGAGGGGCAGGCGCGCATTCAGGTTTTCGCTTCCAAAAAAGGTACCCGACCTAATCTCTAGATCTCTAGTGAATCATTCTGGACTGATTCCCCTGCGTTCCGTCCGGCTCAAACTTGAGCACGGATTTTGAGCAGTTCGGCGGAGGGCGGGACGCATTGGACGGGGAGGAGCCGGGGCCGCCAGTTTGCGGATTACGGCTATCCCGTGGTGGCGCTTGTAGCACGCCTGTTTTATCGCCCAGCCACGAACTGACCGCACCCCCTGCCGACCGTATGGGATGCATTCCCTCCGTTCCGAAGCGCAATTCTCGGAAGCGTCGCGCTGGATTTGCGCGAAAATTGTTCCCGGCCAGCGTCTTGGTGCTAAGCAGTAGTTCTACCTTTTCAAGGATACGTTGCCGCATGTTACAGGTTCGTTGGTTTGTCGGAACAATAGGATTGGTCGGAGTTTGCGCTGCGTTGGCGTGTTCGGGCACGGACCCAGTGGAGGGTAGTAGCCCGAAGGCAACCGGTGGTGCACCCGCTATTTCGGGGTCGGGCGGTGCACCCGCTATTTCGGGGATGGGCGGAGCGCCCGCTATTTCGGGGATGGGCGGAGCGCCGGGGAAGACTTGCGGTGCGATGAAGGTGCCGGCGGGATGTGCCAATGCGACGGCGGCTTTGGCGCCATGCAAGGCCTGTCACGATGCCGAAGGTATCAAGGCCTTTAAGACGCTTGATTTCTTTACTGATCCGAAGGGCGCGCTGCTTGGGAAGCCAGGCCTGTATACGACTTACACCCCGGTAGCAGGCCTGATCGCCGGCTGCCCGGCAACCAAGGAAGTGTTGCTGGACCCGAACAATTTCGACACGAGTCTGTTTGTCACTAAGACTCGCGGGACGGGATTTGCCTGCGGCGATAAGATGCCGCAAATCGGGACGAATACCCAAGCTGAGCGGGACTGCATTGTGGCTTGGGCCTGCGGTCTGATCCCTTGAAGTGGCTTTAGACCAGGGCTGGGCTTGCGGTCTGATCCCCTTCGCTTGAGCGCGCTTGGCTAGGTACAATGGTGGGCGTTGTCGGTCTGCAGGACCGACCCTTACGCGCATTGTTCCGGTACTGTAGGCGGACTATTCCAGCTTTGGCGTTTGCTCTGCAGCGTCGCGCTAGGAGATCTGGGATGATCCCGTCGTTGCACTAGGTCAGCGTAGTCCAAGTAGCGCTGCGCGTTTCTTGAGAACCCAGTTTGTCTGGCTGGACGAATTACCGTGTCAGTGATAAGTGCAGCTCCATCATGGCTGGTTCCTCTTTCCGATTTCGAAATATCGCGCTTGTTTTGGCTGCCGGAGGATTCTTCG
>Ga0209591_10004278_pt1 | contig 16252 bp, 15 predicted proteins | sample MAT01_FD_187207 | JGI IMG/M metagenome (GOLD analysis project Ga0209591, IMG submission 187207) | Freshwater microbial communities from Lake Fryxell liftoff mats and glacier meltwater in Antarctica - MAT-01 (SPAdes) (version 2) | ecosystem: Environmental > Aquatic > Freshwater > Ice > Liftoff... | reverse complement strand
CGAAGGCGTGGGCTTTCCAACTGTCTTCGGGATCGACGTTTTGCAGGCTGGATGCCATGCCGCCTTGGGCTGCGACGGAGTGCGATCGAATCGGGTGAGTTTTGGCAACTATAGCTACCTTTAAACTGGGGTCAGTCCGGGCAATTTCTACGGCTGCGCGGCAACCTGCTAAACCGCCGCCTACAATGATTACGTCGTGTTCTAGCATTTTTTGAATAATGTTGAGTGTTCTTCTCAACTTATCGTGACGCAAAAAAAAAACTTCCTACCAAAAGATCGGGAAGTTTTTAACTTTTGATTGGAATCGAACATCAAAGTGTGACGCTCCTACACCAACCGCAAGCGGTATGTTGTAGGCATCTGAGTCCGGTCAAGGATATCAATATCTTCCTTCAAGGTACACGAACATCGTTTCCCTCTACGGCGTTTTATAGTGAGGAACACGTCCCGCCCCACTTGTCACATCAAAGCTGTTTTATCCTGATCTAGATTGTTATTCTGCGATCGAAGATACGAGTATTCTACCACAATTATTACAATGGGTGATCCAGAAAGTCGCCATCCAAAGAATGCTGGTTGGCTGGGCCCAACATCGCGGCAGGATCGCTCCTCGCAGGAGCGCGGCTCTCATCCCACCCGCCTATCAAAGATTATGGGCTGGGGATTCCCGCCTGTCTAGCTAAAATTTCAAATTGAACTAGCCGAGGATTTCGACAGACCTCTGATTCGACTGATTTCCCGTTGCAGAAGGTTGATCTTCGGTGGCGGGGTCTACCGAAAGCACTTCAATGTTATTGAGCAGAGTTGTCACGAAAGCAAACAGCAAGAATGGCAGAGACAGCACTAAAATTAAGCCGACGGTAGCCAAGGCGTAAATTTGGCGGGCGCTGCTCCAGAGGGCGAGTGCTGACGCTAGACTCAGGAAGATGACTATCAGCCAAATAATGATTTGACCGTAAATGTCGCCAAAGGTGAGGGTACATTTAAGGCGATAGTTGTGAATTTTATCCATTTGATGCCTCGGGAGATTGCTATTACGACTTGTTGAAAGATACTTTGACAGTGCGTTATTAATGCCGACTGTAAATTTCTAATCTTAGCTGCCGCAACTTTGTTTTGGTATTGTGTTAAACATTCTTGATACAAGTTGCAACAAGACTTTATCAATTTTTGCTTCTGACTGGGAAATTTTGCCGAAACGAAGGCGCAAGTCGAAAGTCTGCTGTTTGACCGATCGCACATTTAGTAAAGAAATGTTAAGGTGCATGAGGATGGAATAAATCTTTATAGCGTCGTACTCGTCTTTTCGCCTATGTCGCCCGATCGCACATTGCTGATTTCGCGCTGTTTCCTGGCTGGTGTGGGAACGCAGATGTTTGTACACCACCAGCCGCGGATTCCCCGAGAGAGTCCGGTGCTGTTGGTGAGTAATCACCGCAGTTTCTTAGATCCCATTTTGCTGACGGCGGCTTTGGATCGATCGATCCGGTTTGCTTGTCATCACTACATGGGTCAAGTCCCGGTAGTTCGGGAGTTGGTCACATCTTTTGGTGCTTTCCCTTTGGCCGCGCGCGAGCACAGACAACAAGATTTTTTCGCTCAGGCGACGGCGCTGCTGCAAAATAGGGAGATGGTGGGGGTGTTCCCTGAAGGTGCGGAACCGATGGTGAAGTTTACTCACCCGACTACTGTGGGGAAGTTTCAGCGGGGGTTTGCTCATTTGGCTTTGCGGGCGCCTGTGCGGAATTTGGCGGTTTTGCCGGTGGCGATTAGTTCTTTTAAGGAACAGTCGGTACGATCGGCGATACCGTTAAAGTTGTTGAGTTTGTTCGATCCTTCGGAACCGTTGTTCGATCGAGCTGGGTGGCATCCTGTGATAGTTTATCAGCGAGTTAATGTTTTAATCGGCCGCCCTTATTGGATTACGTGCGAAAGACAACAGCAATATCGAGGGAAACAAGCCAAAACTGTGGTTGCTGAACTCACAAAACATTGTCATGGGGAAATTGCACAACTACTTCAAGCAGGTTGACTGTTGACTGTTGTCAGAGGTTAGATCAAATCCGTGAGGATCAAAATTATTGCTCTTTCTTCTCTTCCTCTGTGTTCTCTGCGCCCTCTGCGGTTAAATCATTCCGATTCAACCAGAATTGATATTAAACCTAAAATATAATCTTCCTTCTTTCTTCCTTAGTCTATAAAATCTAAAATCAATTGACTTTAATCATGCCAAATGCTAACAACAAGGTGCGTTTTCTAACGCCCAAACCGGCGAAAGCCGATCGCCCTTTATTTGTATTTCTACCTGGTATGGATGGTAGCGGTTTGCTACTGCGACCGCAAATTGCTAAATTAGCTGATGATTTCGACATACGCTGCTTAACTTTGCCTGCGGACGACATGGCTAGTTGGGAGGTACTGGTTACTGAAACAATTGCCTTAATTGAAGCAGAAAAGGCAGTCGGAAATCAGCAGAGGCAGGTGTATCTGTGTGGCGAGTCATTTGGGGGCTGTTTAGCGATGAAAATTGTTTTACAAGCTCCCCAATTGTGCGATCGATTAATTTTAGTAAATCCAGCTTCTTCATTCCGACAGCAGCCTTGGGTGCAGTGGGGTTCTCATCTGACTCAGTGGCTGCCGGCGAATCTTTATCCGTTGTCGGTAATCGGTCTCTTGCCGATATTAGCATCGTTAGGAAAGATTGCACGCAACGATCGCCGTGCTTTGCTAGAAGCGATGCAGGCGGTACCGCAACACACGTCTGTGTGGAGATTGGCGTTAGTGCGATCGTTTAATGTGGACGAAAATCAGTTGCGGGCGATCGAACAGCCGACGTTGGTAATTGCTAGCGGTGCCGATCGGCTGCTGCCTTCAATAGCCGAAGCAAGGCTTTTAGTCAAGGTAATTCCCAATGCTGAAATGGTGAGGCTGGCGAATAGCGGTCACGCTTGTTTGTTAGAAACAGATGTTGACCTTCATGAGATTATGCAGGATCGGAAATTCTTAAATCGGTCATTAGTTATCAGTCATTAATGATTGGTTATCATCAACAACAACCAACGAAAATTAAACAAAAAATCATTGCTAGGGCCTAATTATGCTAGATCTCAAGCTTCCCGAACAAAGACGAAAACTTTACATTGAAATTGCACTGCGTAGATGTCGTCCTGGTAGTGGCAGTAGTCAAGATTTTCTGAATAAAAAAACTTGGAATCATCCCGTGACCAACATTAAAATGATTATTCAAAAAACCCTTTTTGTAGTAGTAGGAGGGATTGCTACTCGGCTATATATGCCTGAAAGAATGACCGATGATGTGGATATTTTAGTATTGACTCAAGATGCTGCTAATCTTTATCGAGAATTAGAGGCAACTGGTAGCAGGAGAACGGGAGAACTCAGCATTGGTGGCAGCACTTGGGAATTGCCTGATGGTACTTATTTGGATGTAATTGAATCAAGAGATTCTTGGGTAAAAGAGGCAATTAGAAATCCAAATAAAGCCCCCGATGGATTGCCAATTATCGGATTGCCTTATCTGGTTTTGATGAAACTAAAAGCTAGTCGTGGTATAGATATAGGGGATTTAACGCGGATGTTGGGAGGGGCTGACGAAACTGCTTTGCGGTTGGTAAGAAGGGCTATAAAAAATTTCCTGCCTGATGCTGTGGAAGATTTAGAAAGTTTAATTGTTTTGGGAAAGCTAGAAAGGAGTGAGTAATAATGGGGCATAGTCATTAGTAGGGTGCGTCGCGAGCTAAAATCCCTAAACAAAGATCGAAAATCTCAGTGCGACGCACCTGACACGATTGGCGATTGGCGATTTTCAATTGGGAATAAGATCAAGTCCGATCGATCGCTATATTTCCGCGCTTGGTGCGTCGCTACCAGATAGTCGATTTGCTTCAAATATGGTCTGCAAGCGACACACCCTACGGCATCTAATGACGAATGACGTTGGACTGATACCTAATTAAGATTCAGCCATTTTTGAGCATTAAGCCGCTGGACGACACCAAAGACCATAAGGTCTAGCGTAATCTTGCGCTCATCAATCAAAAAAGGTTCTAAAGTGCTGGTTTTTGTGTTATTTTCAGCGCAGGAAAACGCTCTTTGACTTTGAATATTTTCTTGAGGAAAATACAAGTTAAATTGGCGCTGACCTTCTTGAAATTTACCAATTACCTGCCAACAATCCCCGGCGGAACTCATGCCAGCAACGGGAATTTTTTGCTTGGCAAAATTTACCTCTAAATCCTTAACGCCCTGCTTAGTTAAAGCAGTTTGCAAGGCGGGCAAATAATCTTGTTGAATAAATTCTGCAAACGGCTTGTTTTCAACCGCAGGCGCTTTTTCCTTTTTGGCTTTAGCTGGGGGCTTTGTAGCTTCAGCAGGATCTGGTGATTCGGGGGAAGTTGGATTTGTGGTTTCTTCTGACATTGATAATACCTATTTTTTTTACGAAGGAGTGATATCAATTCCGGTCGCACTCTTTTTGATGTTAACTGTTGAGTGTTAACTGTTGACTGTTGACTGTTGAGTGTTTGAACAATACCGATGCAACCGGAAACGATATTATTGAGTGCGATCGACTGGTTTTCTACAAAATTTTTGCCTGTGACAGATAAATTTTGTATTAAACCAGTCCCTATCGAATTTTAAGTTAAAATTCACATCTTGCGCCATTCTCAAGAACAGGCAAGATGCCTGTTCCACAAAGACTAGATTTTATTGTGGGGTGGACATCCCGCCCGCCCGTCCTTCCAAGGCTGATTAATTGTGCAAGATGTGGCTTGAAACAGTGTAGGAGCGATCGCCCGATCGCCCCCAAAGCTCACAACTCCCTAATCTATTCTAAATCTCAGCAACAGCCCGTTCAATCAAACGGCGGGCGAGAGTTTGAACGCCCGTGTGTTCGTAGTAATTGGTAGTAATGTCCAGGAATGCGCCCACATAGTCAACCTTGTCGGCAGAAATTTCGACAAAATTCTGCAAGTGGCTCATGACGTTTTGGGGAGTCAAACCTCGATCGCTCACAAAGGAGCTCATCCAGCCAGAAACCGAGTTAAAGCTTTCGCCGATAAAGCCGAGTTGGCCAGCGGGATTACCACCAGGAATCATGCTACTGATCGACTTAAACGCTACATTATCTTGCAAATCTTGCGGGGAGAGGCGTTGAATCCAAGACTGAGTGGCCATGATAAAGTCAGGCCCCAAAGGAATCAAACCATCGAAACAAACCAAAGCAGCCATCCGCATCAGGGATTCGCCGCCGTAGTCACCCAAAGCGCCAGCAAAATCGCCGATGCTGTCGCCGGGAATGCCGTTGATTTGGCAAAAAGCTAGTAACTCAACGACTAACTTCAAAGAAAGGTCGATCGTTTGAGCTTTTTCGGGCTTGGGGGTGAGATTGCCAAGCATAGACAGAAACGGCACATTTTGGGCGACTTTGTTAGCTAGGGCTGCTGTACCGAGAGCACTACTTGCGCTGTCGATCGTTTGATATAACCAGAGAGCGCGTTGGTAGCCTTCAGATTTATCGTTGTAGAGGGTGATCGCCCGATCGCCAATTTGCTGAATCATTTCTTCATCAGTTTCGCCTGTAACGGTGCGAATGGTATTTTCAAAGCCAACTAAATTATTCCACTCCCCGGGAACCACAAAGTCAAGCGCTCGTAGAGCTTTGACAGTCATGTTGTCTTTAGGCAATTGATCGACTAATTCAAAGACAGTTTTGCTCATAAAAACTCCTTACTGTTGAACTCGACTCAAAGATAGCACTCTTGCTCAAGAGTGCAAAATCTCAAAAACTGATTGAAACAGACGGTAGTGCAAACAGCGCCAGACTGGAGTCAGGCGCAAACTTTTACCTCTAGCTATTTGACGCCAGACAGGCCGCGTAGGTTAAATTTAGATAGCCAAGCTTCGCGATCGCTAGCACTAAAAGATGGATCGCGGGACTGAACTTTCACCTGATAGCGATTTGCCACGAGTACGGCGGTGATATTGGCACCTTGGGTGACAGACGGATAGCCGCCGATTTGCTTGGTACTCTTTTGAAATTTAGCTCCAGCCGAAGGGTTGCCGGCGATATCGTTGATGGACAGCATCGCGACATTTTTACCGCCTTTGTTGAGCTTAGCTTCAGCAAAACCGGATTTTTCTTGAGCGAAGACGCGATCGAACCCGCCACCAGACGACGGAAAATATTTATTTAACTTTCCACCATCTACAGCCTTCTTGGGAAGATTTTGATTACTAGCACTTGATTTGTCAGCAGTTGTCTGCTTTGCTTGACCTGGTTTTTGGGTGCTTTCCTGCTGAGCCCCATCCCAGCGGGATGGGGTTTGGGTTTGACCGCAGGCGGTCACTAACAGCAGTACCGACATCAGGAATGGAGCTAAGATTTTGCGCGCGGATGGTAATTTCATCGCTGTCTCCTCAGAGGATAGTTTCCTTGACAATTGTGGCTCAGGACTTCGCAATTTGTCTTCCTCGATCGGGGGATTTGTGGCTGCGGGAAAAAAATATGGGTAAAAAAATCCTCTGCTGTGTGGGCAGAGGATTTTTGCCGATGGCAAATTCAGATGGAAGAAGACAGAACGATTGCTCCACACAGTCGAGTCTGGGGGTTGGGGTAAAGAAACCAAATTTCCTTTCTTACCAGCAATCTCAAAACAATTTTTTCGGATTTTCCCTAAATTTATCAGAGAGGTTTCCGAGCATTTGTCTGTCAGTCTTCCAACCCTTGTCTTGCAGCGCGTAAAGCTCAGGCGTCGCTTTCAATGTAGATAAACAACAAACCCATTACCACAACCGGCATCAGCCAGGTAACTACGGGAATCAAGATCCAAGGTAAAAAAGAAGCAGCGTATGAACCTGTCATAAAAAAAACCTCGGTAAGTGGTAAACTCAGAGTCTTTAGACCTGAGAGGAAAACGACCAGGCGATTTCAATCGCCAGGCAAGTTGTTCGATCAGGTGTACTTTTGTAGTGTACTTTCGATGGGACAATTACCATCTCAAATCTTACAACCCTATACCCATAATGTTCGCTCTTGTGGAGCCTCCCTTTCGGGGTAATGTTCGCTTCGCCAATGTTATAAGAGCTTGTTAGGCTAACAGCACTGTTTCAGTGACTTTAAAACTGTTTAACCGCTAGCGACAGAGCGGAAAACTAGCGTCGCATTCTCCGGTGTCGTGACTCAAATAACGTAGTCAGTTAAGACTTAGGCTGGTCAGTATAGCTTGCTCAATTACTCTCACAAGCTCAGCGGCTTGAGCCCTGAGTTACTGACATCAAATTCTCCCAGCTAAAGTTAGTGTGTTCCAACAGAAATATTCCCAAGTGCAGTCTAATTATTGACCAAACCACGGAAAATGGCATCAACGCCCTTAAAGTTTTCGAGTAAGAAATAGGCAGCAAAGACGCCGCTCATTCCGCCAACAAAGAAACCAGCCGTGAGTTGGCTCCAGCCTTCGCCAGTTTTCAGGGCTTCGGGAGTCATAGGATTAGCGTTCGGGTAGCTGGTGTTGTCTTGTTTGAAAGAGACCAAACCGTAGGCAGACATACCGGCTGTACCGAGTAGAACCAAGACCATTGCCGTAACCAATCCGCCGAGATTAGCTGCTTCGGGATAGTCCCGCAGTGGTCCAAAGACGATTTCTGGGCCCACAAGGAAATAACCGTGTGCCAAGCCGATTTCTAGACCTCGAACTAGGGGCGAGAGTCCTTTGCGGTAGGCGGGCAAGTTGCCAATGAATGCTTTGGTAAAATCAGAAGCACTAATTGGGGTTGCTAGATGACCCGTGAAGGGGTCGCCGTTAAAGGGTTGAATAAGTTCTGCATTTCTGGGATCGGCCATATTCTCTTTTTCCTCGCTGTGCGTAAAAATTGAAGCGTTCAAGTCATATTTTACGCAGGGACGTGTTTCCTATTTGCATAATTGGCACTGAGCTTTAGAAAAGTTCACTATTCTTTAGTTTTGGGAAGAATTTTTCTTTTGCCTCCTATACCAGAAAGCGAGTCGATCGGGCGATACTCCCAGAAAATAAGCAATAATTATTATTTGATTGATGACAGTGGTTTTGAGTATCCCAACTTGCTGCCAGCGACGGGCGGATGTCAGCACTTGCTGGGGTAATATTTCAATGCGGCCTTGTTTTTTCAACCGGTGCACAAATTCAAAGTCTTCCATCAGGGGCAAGTCTGGAAAACCGCCGATTTTGTCAAAGGTAGCTGAAGATAGAAAAATGGCTTGGTCGCCATAGGGCATTTGCAAAAAGTTCGATCGGCAGTTTACCCCTATTTCCACCAGCCGCAGACAGAGGCTGCGGGCGTCAATCTTCAGTTCAAAGGCTCCCGCTACGGAGGATGGTTTAGCAAGTGCCTGACGCACTCCAGAGTCGTACCCGCGAGGCAAATGAGTGTCTGCGTGGAGGAACAGCAGGATCTGGCCAGTAGCAGCGATCGCACCTGCATTCATTTGGGTGGAGCGGCGGGCGGCGGTGGAGATCACTCGCACGCCCAAAGATTGGGCTATTTCAACAGTACCGTCGCTGCTGCCGCCGTCGGCGACAATTATTTCGACGTTTTCAGCATTTCGGGCGGTGGAGATGACTGGGGCGATCGTATTCGCTTCGTTTAAGACTGGAATGATAATGGAAATTTTGAGATTGGGAATTTCTGGCGGCATACAGAATTAAGCAGCCCGTGAGATAGAAAGAGCGGGTTTTGTACAAAGCTTATCTGTTATTTGTCTATTTCCTGTACCGGCCCCGATCTACATTCAGCCTTAACATGGGAGTGCGGATTTTGCCCAAATCCGATCTGTGATTATTTGCTAATTTTTTGCCCATTCCTGCACACTGCGATCTGATCTGGGAGGGCGGATTTGGTATAAATCTAATCTGTTATGTCGTTTCCAGTAGCCAAAATTAGGACATGGCAATGCCGTGTCCTCTATATTATTTCGATGCAAGCGAATTTGATATTATTTGCTAACTTCCTGCTTTTTCTCGCGCCTGAGAGAATTCTCTCAAGCGCTGTCTAACCACTACTGAATTTCAGTATTTGGTTAGACAAATACATTTACAAGAAAACTAGCGGAATGCGGAAAGCTCAGCGACTTTAGTCCGCTCGATGAAAGCGGGCGGGGACTTCAGTCCCGTTCAATCTTTCTTGTAAAGTATTGTAACAAGTTAATTCTATCTTACACCAGTTCTGTTATAGTAAGTATATCATGATGAGGTCGAAGTCATGCTGGTTTTTGAGTTCAAAGCATACGGAAAGCGACAGCAATTTGATGCCGTCGATGAAGCGATACGCACAGTACAGTTTATCCGAAATAAAGCAATTCGCTTATGGATGGATGGCGAAAAGATCGGCAGAAACGATCTAAGTAAATACTGTGCAGTATTGGCAAAAGAATTTCCGTTTTGCGACGACCTAAATAGCATGGCTCGACAGGCGAGCACCGAAAGATCGTGGTCGGCAATCTCCCGATTCTACGACAACTGTAAAAAGAAAACTCCCGGTAAAAAGGGATTTCCACAGTTTCAAAAAGACAACCGCTCAGTCGAGTATAAGACTAGCGGATGGAAACTGGCAACAGACCGGAAGTCTATCACATTCACCGACAAACAGGGAATCGGGAAACTGAAGCTGAAAGGGACGCGCGACTTGCACTTCTACCAAGTCACTCAAATTAAACGAGTCAGATTGGTAAAACGTGCGGACGGGTATTCTGTCCAATTTTGCGTTCAGGTTGACCATTCCGAAGTTGCGGAAATAACAGGCAATGCCATTGGATTGGATGTGGGATTAAAAGAATTCTACACCGATTCCGATGGAATTGCAGTTGAAAATCCACGATTCCTCCGCAAGGGGGAACGTAGACTGAAGAAATCTCAGAGACGAGTTTCAAAGCGCGTCAAAGGTTCTAATAACAGAAAAAGAGCTAGAGCGATCCTGGGAAAACGCCACCTCAAAATAAGTAGGCAACGTAAAGATTTTGCTGTGAAATTAGCAAGATGCGTAATCCAGTCTAACGACTGTGTAGCTTATGAAGATTTGAGGATTAAGAATATGGTAAAGAATCACTGTCTAGCGAAATCAATTAACGACGCATCTTGGTATATGTTCAGAGTTTGGATGGAATATTTCGGCAAAGTATTCGGAAGAATAACGATTGCCGTTTCACCAAACGGAACAAGTCAAGAATGCTCTAGCTGCGGAACGATTGTTAAGAAAAGTCTATCAACACGAACTCACGTTTGTAGATGTGGATGTGTTTTGGACAGGGATCACAACGCAGCAAAGAACATCCTAAGTCGGGGATTAAGTACGGTAGGGATACGGTCACTTGGGGTAGCGATATCCTGAACGCTTGTGGAGAATTGACCGCTACTGATGTTGAAGTGATTCTGCATCAGCAAGTCGATTCTATGAAACAAGAATCTCAGCGGCTTTAGCCCTGAGAGTGTCAATATAGTATGACCTTGTGGTTTCACAATCAAGTAATTTTAATCAATTATTGATGATAATTACTAATGAATTATCGTCGGTCATAAAAGCTTTAATTATTGTAAAATATTTTTATTTAAACCCAAGAGATCCTCTGGTAGATCGATATCTGCAAGAGTGGGAAGATAAGCAATATTTAGATCGAGGTTTTGGGCGATCGCCCGCGTAGAGGCAAATACTTCACTCGTTCCCCACTTAATGCCCTCGAACAATTCCGGTATGGCTCTGCGCATCCCGATCAGATAATAACCCCCGTCTTTTGCCGGCCCCAAAACTAAATCGCGATCGCTCAGTTCATCAAAAGCCTGTGCCAGAATTTCTGCTTTCAAATCGGGACAATCAGTGCCGATAATTGCCACTTTGTCAACCCCAGAATCAAAGGAATTTTGAAACGCTGCTGTCATTCTTGCGCCCAAATCTCCGTCTATTTGATTTTGATAAATTAGATCAGTTCCCAACCAGTCTTGCATCTGTTGTTGGCTGTCGCCTGTGTGGTGAATTTCTACCGATAATTGGCGGGAGTTTTGGAGAAATAGCGTGCAGGCGATCGTCCGTTGGGCCATCAAGCGGTGCAGGTTGGCAGCGCCTGCTTTTCCCAGCACCGGAATTAGTCTAGTTTTGGTTATTCCCGGCTCGGGATAGCGGGTGAAAACAATCAATTTTTCTGAAATCATAAAAAAGCTCGGTAAGTGGGAAACTCAGTGGCTTTAGCCCTGAGAGGGAAACAACGCGGGTGGTTTTAACCACCGTGAATCTTTCCATTACCGCCGGGCGAGTTGTTCGGTCAGGTGTACTTTTGTACTGTACTTTCGATGGGACAATTACCATCTCAAACCTTACAACTCGCGATCGCATAATGTTTGTTCGATTAGAGCCTACGAAAGCGGGGTGATGTTAGCTTGTCGGTCAATGTTATAAGGGCTTGTTGGGCTTGCAACACTGTAAAGAGTGACTTTAGAACTGTTTAATCACAAGCGACAGAGCGGGGAACTAGCTTCGCATTCGCCCGGTGTCGTGACCTAAATAACGTAGTCAGTTAAGACTATAGCTGGTCAGAATAGCTTACTCGATTACTCTGGCAAGCGAGCGTGTCTTTAGACCTGAGTTCCTGACCGAAACTCCTGGGTAGAAACCCCGTCTTTCAAGACGGCTTTACCGAACTAAAACTGGTACGAATATCCATCTTTTCTGTGAAGAATTTGACAGTATTTGTGGCTAACGCCTTGCACCAATTCTTTCGCTGAAATATTGAAAGAGCCGCTGCTACGAACAGCTACTCTGCCAACATACTCGCCAACTTTCTTCCCACTGGTTACAATTGCTTTCACAATGTCGCCAGGAAAGAAAACCTTTGACGAATTTGTCACGGGGAACATGGCGAGATGGGAAGCCGAATTTATCGGTGCGACACATTTGCCGAGTACCATGACCACTGGATTTGATCAGCAATGGTTGACTGGCTGATACGATTAATTTGTCAACTTTGCCAACACAAGCTGCATCAAAATAATGAGTCTTTGGTAACTCCAATCGAGTGCGGTTGTATTTTGTCTGCCCGCCAGAACCTGTCGTAACGGGCAATCCCGTTAACTTGAGTTGACCGAATAACGCCCAACGGGTAGAGTTAACAGCAGTGGCATCTTTGAGTGGTCGCTTGACTTGCGCCATGATCTGCTTGAGCAAATCTGGCTTTTTAGACAGAAAATCTTTGACATCCTGAGTGCCTTTCTTGAGATTGCATTTTTCGCAAGCTAGGCACAGATTAGAAATGCGATTACTACCTCCTTTTGCCTTGGGGTGAATATGCTCTACTTGCAATGGGATGTTCTCAGCCTTGCAATAGGTACATTTTCTATTCCATTTGTTGAGCAGGTATTCCCTGATCTCGTATCCAACTAATTCTCCCTGCTGGTATTCAACACCAGAGATTTCAGGATTCTCTAGTTGTTGAAGATCGAATCGAACCAGTTCCATCGCAATACTACTTATGGGCGCAAATTTGATGAATTTGTTAACCCAAGTTAATACTGTGTCCACCCTGTGTTTCAAGCTAGGAGCGACGCAGCCTTTTGGACGAGTGCGATTTAAGAAACGTGCTTGACGGTAGCGGGTATGTCTAGCTCGACGACCTCGACGAATAGCACGGCGAGAATCTAAGCTAGCTTTAATCGTTTGTCCTCGGTGCATTAATTCCGCTACAAAAATGAGTTTGCCACCTTTGAGTAGCGCAATTCCTGTGGTTTTGCTACCAGGATCTAACTTGACTTGGACTGGTTGAGTATCGGTGGCAACGACATTCTTAAGAATTATCGTGAACGGATATCTGCGGAAGAACGCAGCCTCACCGCATGAAAGTAACTTCCTAGCCACGGCTGGATGAACTGGGTCGAGTGGTCGTTTGTTTGTGTCAAGTACGAAAGTGTAGTTTTGCATTAAATTCTCCCTTACGGGGTAACGTTTGCCTCGATCTTGATATCTAAGCTTGTTAAGCCAATAGCACTGATTCTGTTACCTTAAATCTGTTTAACTATTGGCGACAGAGCGGGAAACTGGCACGCATTTCGAGGTGTCGTGACTTAGATATCGGCTACCCACTTCTGGGTGACAAGAGTCAGAATGGCTTACTGGATTTCTCCCGCAAGCCTCACGCCTTCAGGCTGAGGTTTCTGACCGTTCGTCCATAATTTTTACATGGCTGTCAACTGTCAACTCTCAACTCATTTCTAGCATTCGCTGAATCGGCTGCAAAGCTGCTATTTGTAGCTCTTGGGGCATGGTAATTTCGGGGGTTTGATTTTTCATAGCTAGATACAATTTTTCCAAGGTATTTAATCTCATGTGCGGGCATTCGTTGCAAGCACAACTATTATTGTTACCAGGAGCGGGAATAAATCGTTTGTGAGGTGCTTGCTTTTGCATTTGGTGAATGATTCCCGGTTCAGTCGCCACAATAAAAGCTTGGCAGTCACTGGATTGAGAATATTTGAGCAAAGCGGTGGTGGAGCCGATATAATTGGCGTGGCGAAGTACGGGAGGTTCGCATTCTGGATGGGCAATTATTTCGGCTTCGGGATTTTCGATTTTGAGTTGAACTATCTTTTTTTCTGAGAAGTTTTCGTGGACGATGCAAGCTCCTTGCCAAATTTCCATGTGTCTACCGCTTTGTTCCATGACGTAGCGGCCGAGATTGCGATCGGGCGCAAAAATTATCGGCTGATTTTTGGGAATTTGATTGACAATTTTGACGGCGTTGGAGCTGGTACAAATTATGTCGCTCATTGCCTTAATTTGGGCGGTACAATTAATGTAGGAAATGACTAAGTGTTCTGGTCGATCGGCTTTGAAAGCTGCAAAGGCTTCGGGCGGGCAACTGTCGGCGAGGGAACAACCTGCATTTAAGTCTGGCAATAATACTAATTTGTCGGGATTGAGGATTTTGGCGGTTTCCGCCATGAAGTGAACTCCGGCAAAAACTATGACATCAGCGTTGGTGTTGGCGGCTTTGCGGGCAAGTTCTAGGGAGTCGCCAATGAAGTCTGCGATGTCTTGAATGTCGGAGTCTTGATAATAGTGAGCGAGAATGACGGCGTTTAACTCTTGTTTGAGGGCGTTAATTGCTGCAAACAAGTCGTCGGGCAGTCGGGTTTGAGTAAAGTTCTGAGCAGGTGCGGTGGTAAACACAGTTAGAATATTCCGAAGAAGGTGGCGGCTGGACTAAAGTGTACTTTTGTACTTTGAATTATAGTTGAATTCACCAAAAAGTGCTGGCTGTTCAGTGGAGCCAATCTCAAATCTCAAATCTCAAATCTAAAATTGCCTGGGGGAGAGTGCAAAAATTGGTCGCTGTTTCCTATCCTGAATAAGAAGGGGCTAGGGATCGATCGCACATGACAAATCAAATGAACAAACTTAAATCTATCAAAATTGCGGTGGTGGGGGACATTCACGATCAGTGGGAACCTGAAGACGGCGAGGCGCTGAAGCATCTGGGCGTTGACTTGGTGCTGTTTGTGGGGGATTTTGGGAATGAGTCGGTGGAGGTGGTACGCGCGATCGCCTCTTTGGACATTCCCAAAGCAGCGGTGTTTGGCAACCACGATGCTTGGTACACGGCGACGGAGTGGGGGCGGAGTCGATGCCCTTACGATCGCCAACAAGAAAATTGGGTAAAACAGCAAATAGACTTAATGGGAGAAGCTCACGTCGGTTACGGGAAACGAGATTTTCCCGAATTGGGCGTAACAGTCGTCGGAGGCCGCCCGTTTACTTGGGGAGGCTCGGATTGGAGGTACAACGATTTTTACTCGGAGTGGTTTGGGGTAGAGAGTTTTGCAGAGTCGGCCAGGCGCATTGCAGAAGCTGCGGCAGAGGCGGACTGCGAAAATGTAATTTTTTTGGGTCACACGGGCCCGACGGGCTTGGGAGAGGCTCCTGAAGACCCCTGCGGGCGAGATTGGAAGCCGCTGGGAGGGGATTGGGGCGACCCGGATTTTGCTGAGGCGATCGATCGAACTCGGAGTTCTGGTAAGCACATACCTCTGGTAACTTTTGGTCATATGCACCACAAATTGCGGCACACAAAACAGGAATTGCGGAAGTCGCTAAGCGTGAGTGCCGAGGGTACGGTTTATTTGAATGCGGCCAGCGTACCGCGAATTGTGGAGAGAGAATGCTCAAAACTGCGGAATTTCTCGATCGTCCTGCTGGAATCTGGAGTAGTCTCGGAAGTGTCTCTAATTTGGGTGGGAGAAAATTTCGCGGTGGAAAGAGAACAAATTCTTTATCGGCGCGCTGAATCTGCGACTATTTGTAGTTAGAGACAATTGCTGGTATGATGAATTTTATCCACCGGGAGAGGTGGCAGAGTGGTCGAATGCGCTCGACTTGAAATCGAGTGTGGCAGTGATGTCACCGTGGGTTCAAATCCCACCCTCTCCGTTTTTAAACATTACGTAGCAAGGGTTTCAAGGTTTTAAATTTACTGGCGAGTGTGACGAGTCAGTGAGTTATCCTAGCCTTTTTCTAGAATTTGCCGATGATTTGTCTATAATTTGTCTAGAAAACCGATTCTAGATAAATTCTAGACAAACTACCTTTCAGACACTTCTATCACCCCAGTCAGGAGTTTAAGACAACAACGGGGTGCGATCGGCATGGGTTGAGGTTGCTCTCTGAGTGTCCTAAGTGTGGGGCGAGGTTTAATGTGCCGGCGTTGTGGATGGATGGTGTCGAGGTGTTTTTTGAGGTTTGAAGCGATGACCAATTTCCAGAAGCCCATTGTTTAGATAATATTTTCCGTAAAGACAAGTAACTTCATTTGGGTCGAAAGACAGGTAACACCTTGATTTATAATGGTAATCTCTCTTGAGGTGATTCTCACTGAAGTTAGGGGATTCTGAATTGCTGGTGATCGCGCTGTTAGCACACACAACAAGTAGCAGGGAATACATGAGTCAAGTTGTCATTGAAAATCCCATCATTAACTCCGCTTTCTTGGAACCAAAGCGTCACTTTCGCTTTGACGATGACGGGATTACCGATGAAATTCTGGCATCCCGTCGCATCAGTCATTATTTTATCCCGATCGCCCAACCGAAGAAAAAAAGCAAGGAGTTTAAGCAACTAGAGCTAAATCTAGGTGAATGGACACAAGACCGGGTAGAGGAAAACAAGTTTATTAACCAAGTTCGCGATCGGGTTAGTTTGTGGAGACGTGGCGGTTATCTCT
>Ga0209591_10004267_pt1 | contig 16265 bp, 10 predicted proteins | sample MAT01_FD_187207 | JGI IMG/M metagenome (GOLD analysis project Ga0209591, IMG submission 187207) | Freshwater microbial communities from Lake Fryxell liftoff mats and glacier meltwater in Antarctica - MAT-01 (SPAdes) (version 2) | ecosystem: Environmental > Aquatic > Freshwater > Ice > Liftoff... | reverse complement strand
GCATCGCCGCCCACTAGCCCACCGGACTTCATCGCCTGAATCTTCGGGTACCAGTTCACCACCACCTGTTGCTGCTGAAGGTTCTTGGCTTCGATTGGGTCGGCAGTGTCGGGCTTCCTTACAGTCGGCACCGGCGCGAGCCTTCGAAAGGCCTCGCCGAACTCGGTGCTCACACTCACGCCATCGACAATGATCGTCTTCTTGAGCCGGATCGTCTTGAGCTTCTGCGTGCCCAGGTTCTTGATGATCGGCAGCAGGAACTCGATGCGGTCGTCGTTGGTGGGCAGCCCCTCCTCTTCGAGGAAGTCGCGGAACTGCGCCATGTAGTCGGCGTGGATGCCGAAGATGCCGAGTGTCTCCAGCGTGCCAAGGTGCTTGGGCCGCTCGATGCCCTCGGGGAGCTGCGCCTTGCCAGAGCGCTTGAGGCTCATGTCGTAGCCCTTCAGGCGCACACCGCGCCCGAAGAGCTGGATGATCTGCGCGCCTTCGCCCTTGCCCACGTGCATCAGGCCCATCGTCGAGACGCGCCAGCTCGACCAGCCCTCGGTGAACTTCTTGGAGCCGATGAGCAGATTGACCGGTGAATGAGGCTTGTTGATCTCGTGAAAGAGCGAGCCCGCAAACTCGCGCTCGCCGGTGGCGAGGCCCTTCTCCTCACAGAGCTTGACCAGTTTGGCATCGTCGCCGACGTTGATCACACCGAAGGCGTCGTTCTCGGCGCCAAGGCGCAACGCGACCTCGCCGGTCGCGCCTTTCAGGTTCTCCACGTAGAGCTGCCCGCCACCTGGCGCGTTGAAAAGCGTGGCCAGCGTCTCATCGAAGACCTGCGCTGGCGACAGCCCACAGGTGTTGATGTAGGCGAAACGCTGCGCGAACAGGTTCTTGCCGGAAGCCGTCTCGAGCCCGTGATTCAGCACCCGATCAATGCGCTGGACGCTCCCGGCGCGGTCGCTCACATAACGCGCGATGAACTGCAGGATCTCCACGATGTCCGAAGCGTCTTTAGAGGCGAGCGTGGCCGTGACGCTGCCGCCCACGAAGATCCACAGCGGCTTTTCGATCTGGAACGACCGGAACGCGCTCTCCCGATCGCGATAGAGTCGCTGCTGCTGATAGAACGAGAGCAGGCAGGCGACCAGATAGACCTCCAGATGGTTGGTCTGCGTGCCTTCATCGAGATTCAGGATCTGGTAGTCCTTGCCGAAGCCGTCGCCGTAGAAGTAGCGGTACGAGTAGTCGAACAGCGTGTTCTTGGCGTACAGGTCGGTGAGCGTGACGTTGCCCTTCACCGCCTGCCCGAAGGTGGCCGAGTACTCGAACGAGAAGCCCTTCTCGCACAGCGCGTTGCGAAAGCGCATCCAGGCGCCGTCGCCGCCCCCCGACGCACCGCGGTGGCCCTCGTCCACCAGCACGAGGTTGTTGCCCTCGAAGGCATCCACCGCCACGGTCTTGTCGCCCATCTCGTCGCGTAGGCGCGTGACCTCGAGAATCTCCACTGCCTGTCCGGTGAACAGGCCGCGCCCGTCCTTGTTGAACAACTCGGCGTCGATGCCCGCGCCCTTGAATTCGCTGAGGTGCTGTTGCGACAGCCCTTCGTTGGGCGTGAGCAGGATGATGCGATTCAGCTCCTTGCGACGGCCATGAACGCCCAGGTAGTGCTGGAACTGCAGGATATTGGCGTGCATCACCAGCGTCTTGCCGCCGCCGGTGGCCATCCAGAAGGCGAGCTTGTTGAGCTGCGGCCAGGCTTCGGCGCTCGCGTCCAGCGGCTTGAGTTGATCGGCCTCCGGCTTGCCTTCGTTGTAGGTAGCGACCTGCGCGTTGATGGCCGCCAGCAGGCCAACGGAATCGCGGAAGTAACGGTCGAGGTAGATCTCGGTGAACAGCAGCGCGAGATACTGGAAGTACTTCCAGACCACGGGTTCGTCACCGCGCGTCAGGCGCGCCTCGTTGAGCCGCTGCGTGTGCCGGACGATGTTCTGGTCGTACTCGAGCAGCAGCTCGGGCGGGAGCTGCGTCAGGTTGAAGAAATGCGCCGTGAGCGCATGGTGAAAGCGGTGGACATTGTTCTCGTCCAGACCTTCCAGCGCCTCGTTGCGCAGGTGCTCGGCCAGCTTCTCGAACGTGTCCACGGTGAACAACGACAGCAGCCACTGGTTGAGCACCAGCTTGTGGGCGAAGGGCACCTGCGGCTGGTTGTTCACGCGCCGACCACGCGCGGCCGCTTGGGGTGCCATTAGCAAACCTCCCCATGCTTGACACTCACCAGTTGGCGGCAAACGCGCTTGGCGCTCACTTCAGCCACCAAAGTGATCGACAAGCCATGTTGCTGTGAACAAGTGAGCATCAAAGAATTTCCTGTCCTTCGGCGATATTCAGCAGAGCCGGCATGGCCAGGACGGCCGCCCTCCGCCCACTGCCGGGGGCCAGGACTCGCAAAATATCCCCCTTCTGAAGCACCCCAAGAAAACGCCGGGCCGTCGGTGCCGGGATGCCCGCAGACTCCACGAAGTCTGAGCTGCGGAAGATCGGACGTTCGAAGATCCAGTCCAGGGCACGGATCGCGTACTGGGACCGGGTCAGCTCAGGGAGCCTGTGTTTCAGGTCATTGTGGAGTTGGAGGATGGCTTGGGCTCGGCCGAGGTTGTCTTCCGCCTGCACCCGGATCGCTTCGATGAAGAAGCCACACCAGCCGGTCCAGTCGTCGTCGCGCGAGACGGCCAGCAGGCGTTCGTAGTATTCGTCGCGCCGCGCTTCCAGCGACGCGCTGATATAGAACATCGGCCGCCGGATGAGGCCGCGCTGCCATAGGAACAGCGGCACGAGCATCCGGCCCAATCGACCATTCCCATCGAGGAACGGGTGCAACGCCTCGAACTCGGCGTGGAGGATGGCGAGCTGCACCAGCCGATCCGGTGCGTCCTCATGCGCGTAGCGCTCCCAGCGGCTCATGCCGTCGGGCAGCTTGTCGGCGCCGATAGGCACGAAGCGCGCCTGGTCCATCGTGCACCCCGCCGGACCGATCCAGTTCGGGATGCGGCGGTACTCCCCGGGGGACTTGTTTGCGCCGCGCACTCCGGCGAGCAGCACGCGGTGCATATCGCGGACCACCCGCTGCGATAGCGGCAGTGCGGCTAGCAGCCGTTCCGCTTCGCGCATGGCCGCCCGGTAATTGAGCACTTCGTGGATATCTTCGCGGCGCTCCGGCGAAGCCGCTTCGCGCCCCGCCTCGAACTCGAGGACCTCGCCCATCGTGGCCTGGGTACCTTCGATACGCGACGACAGCACCGCTTCCTGCGTCGTCAGTGGTGCCAGCAGCACCGCGGGATTCGGGATCGCGGCCAACATGCCGTCGTAGCGGGCCACGGCAGCGGCTGCGGGACCGAGCAGCGGAATCAGTCGAGGCCAGTCGAGCACCGCCGGCGGAAAACGCCCCTCGTGATAGGCGACTGCAGCCATCACCCACCCTCCGTGGCGAACATCAGACGGTGGAAGTCCTCTTCGAGCAGGCGCACCTTCCAGCGGTCGTCGGGGGTCTTGAGGTTCTCGAGGTTGTTGCCGCCGTTCACGTAGATCAGGTCGAACTCGGTGTCCTTGGCCGAGTAGCCCTGCTTGGTGAACCACTCGTCGAGCACCAGGTTGTCCTGCTCGGGCTCGCCGGTGAGCTTGCGCCAGATGACGAGCGTCTTGCGGGCGTCCGGCGTGGTGCCGTCGCCTGCGGTCTGTCTCGGGCGTCCGCGCGGCATCAGCGGTCCCCCTTCGTCGAGCGCTTCGCTTCGATGAGCCGGCGTTCGCGCTCGACTTCATGCTGCCACTCCGCTTCCGTCGGCAGGTACTTCAAGTACTTCGCCGCGAAGATCCGCCTGCCCTCGCTCAGCACGGAATACTTGGCGACGGCCTCGTTCTTCGTGGAGCACAGGATCAAGCCGATCGTCGGATTGTCACCCTCGGGGCGCGCGTGCGCGTCGAACACGCGCACGTAGCTGTCCATCTGCCCGATGTCCTGGTGGGTCAGCTTGCCGACCTTGAGGTCAATCAGGACGAAGCACTTGAGCAGGTAGTTGTAGAAGACGAGGTCCACGTAGAAATCCTCGTCCTCGAAGCGCACCCGCTTCTGCCGGGCGACAAAGGAGAAGCCCTTGCCCAGCTCCAGGAGGAACCCCTGCAGGTTGTCGATGATGGCCTGCTCGACGGCAGACTCCCGAAGTGCGGGGTAGTCCTTCAGGTCGAGGAACTCGAGCACGTAGGGGTCGCGGATGAACTGTTCGGGCACGAGCTTCGTGAGCTTGGCGGCAGCCTCCTTTTTCACCGGGGCTTGCTTGCGGCTCGCCAGCAAGCGCTCGTAGTAAAGCACCCCGATCTGCCGATCGAGTTGGCGCGTGGACCACTGCTGGCTGGCGGCCTCGTTCATGTACCACTCGCGCGCGGTGGCGTCTTCGACGCCGAGCAGCAGGCGATAGTGGGTCCACGATAGCTGCAGCGACCGAGTCGGCGATTTGGAACGCAGTGCGTTCCGTTTTCCCACGTCTGATTCGAGACGCAGTGCGTCTCGTTTCCCCTGGCCGGATTCATCACGCAGCGCGTGACGAATTGGGAAGGCTAGGTAGAACTGCCGCATGTAGCGCAGGTTGGTGGCGGTGAACCCGCGGCCGAAATCGGTGGTCAGCCTCCCCGCCAGCTCATCGAGAACGGCTTCGCCGTAGGCCGCTCGCCTGTGGCCGCCCTGCTCATCCTCCACGATCAGCCGGCCCACTTGCCAGTACGCCTCCACCATGGCCGCGTTGACGGCCCGGTAGGCGCCAGCACGCGCCGACTCGAGGACGGCGCGGATATCCCGGTACAGCGGCTCCGTCGAACGGGCGGCAGACCGGCTGGTGGCCTTCTTCTTCGCCATCAGCCACCCTCGCTGGCGAACATCAGCCGGTGGAAGTCCTCTTCGAGCAGGCGCACCTTCCAGCGGTCGTCGGGGGTCTTGAGGTTCTCGAGGTTGTTGCCGCCGTTCACGTAGATCAGATCGAACTCACTGTCCTTGGCCGAGTAGCCCTGCTTGGTGAACCACTCGTCGAGCACCAGGTTGTCCTGCTCGGGCTCGCCGGTGAACTTGCGCCAGATGACCAGCGCTTTGCGGCCGTCTGGCGTGGTGCCGGTGACGGTGCGGAACCAGTACGGGCCGGCGGCGTCTTGCTTCAGGCGGCCGCCGCTCTCGGCAGAGAGGCGCAGGCGCCACTTCTCTCTGTCGGGCTCGAAGGCGGCGCTGAATGTCTGCGGCGCGGCGATGTGCTGCACAGTGAGGCCGATCAGCCAGTTGAAGGTCTCCAGCAGATCGACATTCACCTCACGACTTTCGTCCGAGCCGGGGCGCTTGACCTTGAGCTTGTAGGCGGTGGGGTCGCTGAACGCCTGCACGTTGAGCAGCGACTGGCTGCCGCGGGTTTCGACTTCGAGCAGGTAGCGCAGCAGGTACTGCTCCCTGAGACCGTCCGCACCCTGCGCCTGCGCGGTGTCGAGCAGGAGTTGCTGCGGGTCGGTGCGACGGGTTTCGAGGTTGTTGAGCGTGTCCTCGTAGGATTCGAGACGCACGACCTTGACGATGCGCGGGCTGCGCTCGGCTTCCTCGGGCGTGGCGAGACGCTTGGGCTTGCCGTCCTTCCACTCGGGGCTGAAGGTGACCTTCTTGATGCGCGGAAGCAGCACCGTGTCGAAGTAGTCGCCCATCTCGACGAGGATGAACTTGCGTTGGCCGGCGTCTTCGCGGTTGAGGTTGATGACGGCGTGGCCGGTGGTGCCGGAGCCGGCGAAATAGTCGAGGATCAGCCGTTCCCCAGTCGAAGCGAGTCTGCACACTTCGCTAATCAGGCCAACGGGTTTGGGATTCTCAAAGACAATAGACCCTGCGACCGTGTCTGCGAGTTCCTGCGAACCGATGGAGTTCATCGGCAGGAAGTCCCAAAGGGTTGTGTACGTTATTCCTTCCTTCACGTCGCGCAGGAACCTCTTCAATTTTGGCCAGCCTCGTCCGTCAGTACCAAACGCGATTTCGTTGGTCGCGATAAGTCGGTCGATCTTCTCTTTGTTGAAGCGCCAGTTCCCACTATTGCGCGGAAAGTGTTTCTCGGCCGTCAGCGGATTCGTGATCGCAAACGCCAATGACTCTACATAACGCCCACCTTTGACGTTCGCCTGGAGATCTCCTAGCACATAGGGTCCCTTCACGTGGTTGTCCGGGTTGGTGTATTTGGCTACGCGCTCCTCGCCTCGTTCTCGGTGGTTTAGTTCAACGCGGTTACGATCAACTGAATATCCGAGCATGTATTCGTGTTGGGCGCCAATCACCTTGTCGTTCGGAGGAGTGCTCCGTTTCTTCCAGACGATTTGCGCGATGAACTGCTCAGGCCCATACACAGATGCCACGGTTGACTTCAAGAGGTGCGAACATCCGTCATCGATGCTTAGGAAGATCACTCCCTCGTGCGAGGTAAGCGATCTGCCGCTCTCCAAGCGATCCGACAGCATCGCTAGCCAGCTCGAATGCTGATAGCTGTCCTTGTACGCGAACCCATCGTTGCCCGTGTTGTAAGGCGGATCGATGTAGATGCACTTCACCTTTTCCCGATATCGCGCCTGCATCAGCGACAACGCCTGAAAGTTTTCGCTGTGGAACAGCACGCCGTCAGTCTGCGCATCCACGTCGCCAATGGCCTCCAGCAACCGCGCGGTGAAAGCCGCATCGAAATGCCGCGTGTCCACCACCAGCGTCGGATGCCCCTTCAGGAACGCAGCCGTGAGCGGCTTGCTGTAGCCCGGCTTTATCAGGTCGCCCTGAATCTCGTCGATAGCGAAGAGCTTCACCCATTCGTCGAACTGACCATCGTTGGCGGCAATCTCGGCGTGAAACGCCTCCGGGATGCAGCCGACCCGGATGCACCATTGCGTCTCGACCACAAACTTCTTCTTCAGCCACAGCTTCTTCTGGAAGTCTTCGAGCTGGGCAAGGAAGGCGATGATCTTGCCGGCGATCTTGCGGATGATCTTGATCTTCGAGAGGTACTGCTCCACGCGTGGCGCGGTCTCGTTCTCCACGTCATCGAGGTGCATGACTTCGTTCTTGATGTAGAAGTCCAGCTCGCGCCGCAGGAAGCCGCCCAGATCCTTGTGGATGAAGTAGTCGAAGGTGTTGCGCGCGGTATAGCGGCGCAGGTGCGCCTCGATGCGCGTGTAGTCGGCCTTCTCGCCGCTGGCCGTGACGTGCGGCTTGCCCAGCTCCGCGATCCACGGCGCCAGCGCGGCCTCGGTCACGGTCAGCACGCGCTTGGCGGCGAGTCCGCTCAGGTCCTTCTGCGCCGGGGGCTTGGACTTGCCATCGCGCACGTCCTCGGGCCAGTCGGTGAGGTTCGCTGGCCGGTACTCGAAGCGCAGGCTCAGCTCCGTGCCCTGTTCGCCCGGCGCCTCGACGATGAATTCGCGACCACACTCCCCGCCCGCCGCCAGTGTGAACACGCGGTCCTTGCCCTCGGCGGCCTTCACATTGCCGTGCTCGCCCTCGGCGGCGTCGGCGAGACGGAAGTGCACGCGCATCGGCGTCTTGTCGTCGTCCGGCCGCAACCGGAAGGCATAGTCGCGCAGGTACTCGCTGGTCTTGATGTAGTACTGGTCCTTGTTGGCCCAGTGCAGCGTGACCTCTTCGCCCTCGTAGGGGATGGCGTAGACGCCCGGCTTGTAGACGCGCTTGGCGAGGAAGTCGCCCTCGGAGTAGTAGCGGCGGAAGAAGCTGAACAGGTGGTCGTAGACCTCGCTCTCGAGCGCGCCCACGTCCACGGCGTCGGTCTTGAGCCTGGCGCGCAGGTCTTTCACCTTGGGTAGCGACTCGGCGTCGGCGCCGAGGGCCTGCGCCTGCTCGATGGCCTTCGCCAGCTCCTTCTCGAGCTCGGCCTTGTCGGCGGTTTTGTACGCGCCGAGCGCCGTCTGCACCTGCGGCAGCAGGTCCTTGTCGAGGAACTGGCTCACCTCGGCGCTTTTCGCGTGCATGATGCGATAGAGACCGAAGTCCAGGTCGGGCTGGAACAGCTCCTTCAGCAGGGTCTTCAGCTTCTCGTACTTCTGGCTCATTGGTTTCCCCGCCTCACGCCTGCAGCCAGTGTTCCACCGGCCTGGTCAGGAACTCTTCCAGCACGATGCCATCCCCGCCCACGATCAAGGTGCGCTTGGGCTTGAAGGCCGCCGCGAAGTCGGCCAGGCCGGGAAAGGCATCCGGCGCGCGGCCGCTCTTGACTTCGATGGCGACGACGACGCGGCCAGCCCGGAGCACGAAGTCCACCTCGCGGCTGCGTTCGCGCCAATAGAACAGTTCGCAGACCCCGCCGGCGGCTGCGTTGGCCAGGTGCGCGCCCACGGCGGACTCGACCAGCCGCCCGCGAAACTCGCCGTCGGCCCGCGCTTCTTGCGGCGACAGTCCTGATTGCGCAGTCATGAGCGCGGTGTTCAGCACTTGCAGCTTGGGGCTCGAACCCCGCTGCCGCACGGCCTTGCCGACGTACTTCTGCAAGCCCGTAAGCATGCCCGCACCGGCGAGCAGGTCGAGGTAGTGGGCCAGAGTCGTGGTGTTGCCTGCTTCCTGGAGCTGGCCGAGCATCTTGGTGTAGGACAGGATCTGCCCGGAGTAGCGGCAACCCAGGTCGAACAGGCGGCGCAGCAAGGCCGGCTTGTCCACTCGCGTCATCAACAGGACATCGCGGGCGATGGTGGTCTCGATCAGCGCGTCGAGCAGGTAGCGCCGCCAGCGTTGCGGCTCCCCGATCAGCGGCGCGGCGCCGGGATAGCCGCCGAAATACAGGTAGTCCTCCAGCGAGAACCCGAACGCTGTCTGCATCTCGGCATACGACCAGTGCGGCAGGTGCAGCACCTCGAAGCGGCCTGCGAGGCTTTCGGTGAGCCCCTGCTGCATGAGCAATGGGGCCGAGCCGAGCAGCACCACCTTGAGCGGCCGGCGGGCGCGTGTGTCTTCGTCCCACAGGCGCTTCACGGTCTCCGACCAGCCGGGAATCTTCTGGACTTCGTCGAGGGCCAACACCGTCCCCGCCTCGCCCGCGTCCGCGGTGGCGAGTCGCGCCCGGTCCCATTGGGCGGCCAGCCAGGCGGTGTCGCCCAGGGTCGGCTCGTCGGCGGAGATGAAGAGGCTCGGGGCGTCCAGACGGCCCAGGACCTGTTCGACCAGTGTGGTCTTGCCCACCTGACGCGCGCCGGCGACGACCTGCAGAAACCGGCGCGGTTCGCTGAGCCTGCCGGACAGGGTCTCCGCCTGGCTGCGCTCGAATGGCTTGTTCCTAGGAGTGCTCATGACGTTGAGTACTTTTACTCATCTCGATGAGCATAGTCAAGCGTTCGCGCCGCTAGGCGCTCCGGCCGATTGCAATGTTCTGGTTCGGCCAAGTGAAACCAGCGGGGCCGGCCGGGCACGAGCCGACGATGCGTCACTGGACCGCCCAGCGAATGGTGAACAGTGTCTCCGTCGCCGTCTGCTGAGCCAGCCGCCGCTCCAGCGCGTCAACTAGCTGATCGCGCTTGGCCATGATCTCATCCTCGGCCTTGAAGATGTCCTGTCGCTGGCGGCGCTGCTGGCGCTCCAGCTTCTGGATCTTCTCCTGGATCTGGTGTTGCTCATCCAGCGTCACCGCCTGCCGCGCCTGACGCCGCAAGGCCTTGATCTGGTCCTTGGTGTCCGTGAGCGCCTTCTCGGCCGAGAGCACCATGTCGTCGGCCCACTTCTCGAGCTTCTCGCGCGCCTCGTTGAAGTGCGCGCTGTTGCGTTCCAGCGAGCGGCTGACCGTGGCCTTGGCGTGGCGCTCGGCTTCGGCGGTGAGTCGCTGGTCCACGGCGGCCGGCGTGGCGCTTGTGCCCTCGACGCGTCCCGCGCAGGCGAACATCTTCTCCATCGTCTCCTGGTCGAGCGATCCGCCGCTCTCGTCGAAGCCGGAGAACAGCAGGTACTCCTCCCGCTCATAGGACTCGATCGTGAGACGGCTCAGCGTCAGGTGCCCGACTTTTCCGCGCAGTGCTTCGACCATCGACAGGCGGGTCGGGTTGTGTGTCGCGTCAAAGGTGATCTGCGCCGACGGCGTGGGGAGCGCCTTTGCGCCGTCCACGACGTGCTCGCCCAACGGGTGTGAGAGGCGGTACAGGAAGAGACTCGGTTCCTCGCCGCTGTTCTCTTCGTCGCGAGGGCGCGTTTTGGAGATCAGGTGGTAACGCCCCTTCGGGATGTCGTCGCACGGCGGGCGCTCGAGATCGAAAGCAAGCGCCGCGTCATCGAAGCGGGCGCGCTCCTCGAGCATGAAGTGGGTGAGCGACCAGAAGCGCTGGCCGAACCGGTCGAGCTGGGCTTTCGCATCGGCAAGCTGCAGGCGCAGTCTCTGGTGAACGTCCTCGTCGAAGTGCTCGAAGAGCTTCCGGCGCGTGTCGTCCAGCCGCGTGCGGATCTGCTCGTCCATCTCGGCCTGCAGCGCGCGGAACGCCGCGTCGATCTGCTCGGTGGTGCGGCACTGCTGATAGATGGCAAGGATGCGCTTTTCGAAGTCGACCCCCGATTCGATGCTGCCGAGCACCTCGTCCGAGGCGCCAAAGACGCCGTTGAACAGGGTGAACTTCTCGGTGAGCAGCTCGAGCACGCGGCGGTCGGCCTCGTTGCGCTCGTTCAGAAAGTTGATGACGACCACATCGTGCTTCTGTCCGTAGCGGTGGCAGCGGCCGATGCGCTGCTCGATGCGCTGCGGGTTCCAGGGTAGGTCGTAGTTCACAACCAGCGAGCAGAACTGGAGGTTGATGCCTTCCGCCGCTGCCTCGGTGGCGAGCAGGATCGTCGCCTCGTCGCGGAAGTGCTCGATGAGCGCGGTGCGCACGTCCACCGCTCGCGAGCCCGAGGCACGGCCGGTGCCCTTGTTCTTCTTCACCCAGCTCTCGTAGATGGCGGTCGCTTCGGGTCCACCGTTCGTGCCGTTGAAGAGTACGACCTGTCCTCGGTAGCCATGCGCTTCCAGGAAGGTCTTCAGGTACTCCTGCGTGCGGCGGGACTCGGTGAAAATCAGGGCCTTACGGGCCGCGCCCGTTGTGGCCATCTGTTCGAAACCGATCTCTAAGGCCTTCAGCAGCGTCTGTGACTTGGTGTCGACTCCGATAGCGCGAGCCCAGGTGGCCAGGCGCTGCAGGATCTCGATCTCCTCGCGCAACTTCTGCCGGTCGATGGTGACCGGAGGCGCCTCGGCCCCTTCGCTTTCCTCATCATCGGACAGGATCTCGTCGAGTAGATCACCCTCGATGTCCTCTGCCTCGATGAGTTGCTCGGTGAACTGTGCGTCGCTTTGGGGGTCGCTCTGGGCGCGTTCATCGCGCAGCGCCTCGAGCCGTGCGCGCAGCGTGTCGAGCGTGGCAGCGATCGCCTGGGAGGATGAGGCCAGCAGCTTGCGCAGGATCAGCGCCATCAGGTGCCGCTGGCGCTGCGGCAGTGCATAGCTGTCCTCGCGCTGCAGAAAGCTCGAGACCGCTTCGTACAGCGCATGCTCGTCATCGTTTGGCGAAAACGGGCGCGTGATCGTGCGCCGCTCGGTGTAGCGGATGTACTCAGTCACCTGATTGCGCAACGTCCGCTTGCAGAATCCAGAGAGGCGCTGGCGCAGCGCATGGAGATCGCCGCCAGTGCCGGTGAATTGGGAGCGGAACGAGTTGATGTCGCCGAAGATGTGTTCGTCGATCAGCGTCGAAAGGCCGTACAGCTCAACGAGTGAATTCTGCAATGGCGTCGCGGTCAGGAGCAGCTTCCGGCGATCTTCCGTCGCCCATCGGATGCCCTGTCCGACTTTGTTGCTCGGTCGATATGCATTGCGGAGTTTGTGCGCTTCGTCGATGACGACCAAGTCCCAGGCGATTGACTTGAGCTCCTCGCGCAGGGCGTTCGCATAGTTGAACGACAGAATGAGAATGGCTTTCTCACCCAGCGGCGAGCGGCCGCTCCGCTGCGCCTCGCGATAGGCCTTGGCATCGAGCACTCGCGTTGGCAAGCTGAACTTTTCCTCGAGCTCCATGGACCACTGCTTGCGCAGCGAGGCTGGACAGACGACTAACAGTCGCCGATTTCGCTCCGCCCAGAATTGGCAGAGCACGATGCCCGCCTCGATCGTCTTTCCGAGTCCAACCTCGTCGGCAAGGATGACACCCTTGGATAGCGGCGACTCGAGCGCAAACAGCGCCGCCTCGATCTGATGTGGATTGAGATCGACGGCCGCGTCGAAGAGCGACATCGACAGCCGATCGATTCCCGCGCTAGCTCGACGCGTCAGTTGATGCGCGAAGAACTTGGCGTGGTATGGAGTGATCTGCATCGAGGGAAGTTGAGGGGCTACTGGTCCAACGGCTACCGCGCAGACGGTCGCCGTCTCGGCTTCGGATTCGCATCATCACACCAAGTTGCAGTACCGGACAGTACTGCCTCGAACCGAACTCGACACAGTCACTTCTGGTACTGCTCGTCGCTGACCTTTTCCATCCACTCGACGGCCTTGCCATCGAGCTTCTCCTGAATGGCGATGTGCGTCATTGCGGTCGTGATCGCAGCGCCGTGCCAGTGCTTTTCGCCGGGAGGAAACCAGATCACATCGCCGGGCCGGATCTCCTCGATAGGCCCGCCCCAACGCTGCGCTCGTCCACAGCCAGCCGTCACGATCAGCCGTTGACCGAGTGGGTGCGTGTGCCACGCAGTGCGCGCACCCGGCTCGAACGTGACGCTTGCGCCGCCCGCGCGAGCTGGTTCGGCGGCATCGAACATCGGATCAATCCGCACGGTGCCAGTGAACCAATCTGCCGACCCTTTGCCCGAAGGCTGAGAACCGTTTCGCTTGATCTCGATTTGACTTCTCCTTGGCTTCCTAACAATCTTGAGCAGCGATCCAATCGGACAGGTGAAGTTCGGGTTTCAAATGTTGCCGGGACCGGTACGTACGGGGATTGAAGGCTACCGAATCGCGATTATCCCGTCCACGGTCCGAGCACGAGCACTCCCACATCCGGACCGCATTGACCGAGCGTCTGATTGAAGATGGCCTGATCGGATGGATCTTTCAGGCTCCACATCAAGTTGAAGTTGCCTGTCGAGATCTCGTGAAAGGAGACCAACTGATTCGCCGGGGGAAGTGAACGTGTAGACGTCGATCGCACCGTTGCCTCCAATGTTGCGAGCGCCCGCGCCGGGAACTCCGCTTGCTCACGAACTGACTGAATCCGATGACGAAAGTGTCAGTCGATACCGACTCGCGCAGCTGCGGGACATCGATGCACCGAATGCGGTCACGTCTTCCGTGGCGCTGGTGTGTGCTGCCGTCGCCTCCAGCTTCGCGGCGTGCACGGCCGGACTTTGCAGGGAGGTCGATCCAAAGCCCCCGACTCATGAGCCCGAGTTGTCGCGTCGGCGCGCAAAGAAATAAGTCATGACTTTGGGGGGGTCCCCAAAAACGCGGTTAGATTGCCCCACAGTCCGAGCGCGGCGGCGTGCTGCGTCGGACAAGCTGGCGAGTGAAAGTTCTCGTGTCGTGAAGGGGCTGCCTCGCGGTGGGGCCACCGCCAGCGAATTGGGAAGAGCCTTCAACCTGCAACATGGTGAAAGGGGCAATCGATGCGGCAACTGCCGTGGATGGTGTCGTGCGCGCTCGGGACGGTCATCGCGACCGGGATCGCGAACAGCGCGGGGGCGGAGATGGTGGGGTACTGGCACTGCAACGGAGTGGATCCGGATGTGAGTACGGTCGTGGCGGCGTCGCTGGGGTCCGGAACGCTCGACTTCACGTCGTTCGGTACGGGCGCCACGATCTTTGCGGGTACCGATGTGAACGGGCAGCCGGGAGTCATCGCGGGAGACTCGATCGGCCTATCTGGGTCGTCTCACAACGGGTCGTACGCGCAGATCGATCTGTCGACGGTCGGGTTTGCCGACCTCGCACTCTCGTTCGCGGCTCGTCGGTCGGCGACGGGATTCGGGAATGACCACGTGGAGGCACTGATCGGCGGCGCGTGGACGACTGTCGCGTCGTTCAATCCCTCGACGACGGCGTGGGGGACGATCAGCATCGACCTCGCGGCGCTCAACTCGCTCGAGAACGGTAGCGCGTCGCTCCGGCTCTACTTCGACGGGGCGACGAGCGGATCGGGCACGGTGCGGTTCGATAATCTCACCGTGACCGGGACGGCAACTGTGCCAGCTCCGGGTGCGATCGCGCTGCTTGGCGCTGCTGCGGCGTTTGGTCGACGACGCCGGCGCGCGGAGCGTTGAACCGGTCGCGATAGATTGCGCTGACGTGGCGTGGGGGTACGCGGCGCGATCGTGAAGGTCATCTCCTCTCTTGTGCGGATGACGCGTGCCCATCGCGTCATCTGTTTCGGCTCCGGCTCGCACGGCTCACGTGTGTGACGACGAAGGTGGACGTCGTAACGCTGTGACCGCGCGGCCGGGGCCACTCGCGGGTCGCGACCCGGGTGGGAGCGAACATCTGGGCGCACGGTTTTCTTATGGGGGTGGGTGGGGGGCGGAGGCGCACGTTGCGGTCGCGTCTACAGCGGCATTGACGTTCAGCCAAACGGCGCGGTCGGAGGCCGAGCCGCTGGAGCCGTAGGCGTGGCGGCCGGATGACACTCACGCGCCTGGAGCGCGAGACGCACCGCGAGCTCGATCGCCGCCTTCATTGAGCCGTCGCTCGCGACGTTTGTCCCCGCGATGTTGAACGCTGTGCCGTGATCTGGACTCGTTCGGATGATCGGTAGTCCGACCGTCACGTTCACTGCCTTGTCCCAGCCAAGAAGCTTCACCGGAATGAGACCTTGATCGTGGTACATCGCAACGACCAAATCGAACTTCCCGGCTGCTGCATCGATGAAGATGGTGTCGCCCGGAAACGGACCGAGCACGTCTATCCCATGGCGTCGTGCCACGTCGATCGCAGGCTTGATGACGCGCTCTTCTTCGTCGCCGAACAGCCCGTTCTCGCCAGCGTGGGGGTTGAGTCCGCACACGGCGACGACCGGTTTGGCGATGCCCAAGTCGCGGCAGAGCTGCGCTCCCAAGTCGATCGGATCGAACACGCGGCCGATCGTGAGGAAGTTTTTCACCTCCATCAATGGCACATGAGCGGTGGCAAGCGCGACCTTGAGGCGCGGCGACACAAACATCATTGCGTGTCGTTTCGCCTTCGTCCGAACGGCAAGAAGCTCAGTGTGACCGGGCCAGCGAAACCCAGCGAGCGACCACGATTCCTTCGAGATCGGAGCAGTCACGACACCGTCGAGATGTCGCGGGTCGCTGTGGTCTCGCAGCGCGTCGGTGATCGCGTCCTCGACGAACTGCTTGCTAGCGGCTCCGCCTTGGCGCGAGGGCGCTGGTCGACTTCGGACCAGCAGCTCATCGCCCTCGTGCGCCGGAACGTAGTCGAGGACCGTGATATCGCCGGTGAGCGGCATCTGAGCGCGGTCCGAGGCCGCAGCGACGCGAAACCAGTACGGGTAGATGCCAGCGCGGTCAGCGGCGTAGGTGAGCTGTTCATTCTGACCGTAGATCACGAACCGCGCGGTCCGCCGTATCGCGGGGTCGGCGAGCGCCTTGACCGTGACCTCGGGTCCGATCCCCAGCGGATCGCCCATCGTGATGCCAATCACGGGAAGGGCGTTGAGCGGAGGCACGGCGTCGATGTCGCGCATGTGACGATTGTACGGCTAGGCTGGCGCAACTCTCGCGGCAGCTCCCGCGGTATCGTGGTTGAAGATCATGAGTCTCGTGCACCTTGAGTTGCTTCGGTCGGCGAGTTTCATCGGAAGCGATTTCCTGAGTGCGATTGAGCGCAGCTCTGAGTTCAGACCCGCAACTTCTCTGGAATCGTCTCTCCTATCACTGGGCTCCAGCGTCGGTAGAACGAGCGATGCTTGGCCGATCGCGGACCTATTCGTCGGAACGACCGCGATCGTGAGCGGGGTTGTGGTCGTCGTAGTGGTGCTCGCGCGCTGGAGCTTCTTCGCGCAGACCGATCGCGCGCGGGCCCTTGCATCCGCTCTCGGCGAGTCAGTAGCGCGGGGAGTCTACCTCTGCGGTGGCGTGACGCTCGTCGCGCTCGGGATCTGGGTGCTGCGCGGCTGAGGTTTCGCGGTCGCGGTGAATCGAGGCTAGAAACTGAAGCCGGGGAACTGGCACCTCGGAACTGGCGCCTCGGAACTGGCACCTCGGAACTGGCACCTCGGAACTG
>Ga0209591_10004265_pt1 | contig 16267 bp, 14 predicted proteins | sample MAT01_FD_187207 | JGI IMG/M metagenome (GOLD analysis project Ga0209591, IMG submission 187207) | Freshwater microbial communities from Lake Fryxell liftoff mats and glacier meltwater in Antarctica - MAT-01 (SPAdes) (version 2) | ecosystem: Environmental > Aquatic > Freshwater > Ice > Liftoff... | reverse complement strand
AGGTGTTCCACCAGAGAAACCCGATGAGGCTTGCCGCGATGGCCGCGGCGACGATGGCGAGATCAAGAGAGTCTCGAACCTCGTAGCAGCGATAGACGTTGTCGGGGTCGATCAGGGTGTTGAAGCAGCTCTGGTTGAACTGCCAGAACGCGATGAAGATGTAGGCAGCGATCGAGAGGATCGAGGCCCCCGTCGCGAGACCGTCAAGCCCGTCGGCGACATTGACGGCGTTGGAGGTGCTCACCACGATCACGTTGACCCAGATTGCGAAGAGAATGACCCCGCCAATCGAGCCGGCGAACGCCAGATCGAGCCAGTGGATGTCGCGAACCGCCGAAATCATTGTTGACGCGGGTGTTTGGCCGTTTTCGTTGGGGAAGGAGAGCGCAAGCACCGCAAACACGGTGGCGACAAGGGCCTGCCCTGCGACTTTCGCCCAGCCGCCCAGCCCGAGGCTGCGTTGCTGACGCGTTTTTGTGAAGTCGTCAATGAACCCGATCAGACCGAGCCCCACCATGAGAAGCAGCACGAGTAGTGCGCTGAAAGTCATCGGTTCGCCGCTGACGATGTGGCCGAAGAGATAACCGAGCACCGACCCGAGAATAAAGACGATGCCGCCCATGGTCGGCGTTCCACGCTTGGTGTGGTGCGACTGCGGACCATCGTCTCGGATGAACTGACCCCACTCGAGGCGGTCGAAGAGTCGGATGAATAGCGGCGTCAGCAAGAGCGTGAACGCGAGAGAGAACGCACCCGAGAGCATGAGCGCGATCATTGGTCAGCCTCGATGAGTCGGGCGACCATTCGATCGAGGGGGGTTCGGGATGCCGCGCTCACCAAAACCACATCGCCCTCGTCGACCTGCGCACGAACAACATCGTATGCCTGCTCGAGTGTGTCGACCAGGATCGACTCTCCGTCCCACGAGCCTTCGAGGCCCGCCGCATTGTGAATGTGCCGAGCACCCTCCCCGACCACAATCAGCTGGCTGATGTCGAGCCGCACCACAATGCGCCCGAGAGCGTCGTGATCGTCGAACCAGTCAGCGGGGTCTGTTTCGAGCTCTCCGAGAACGGCAAACGAGCGCGCACGACCGCGCGCAAGATCGGCGAGCACCCGCAGTGCTGCGCGCACCTCCAGCGCCGTGCTCGAGCCGGTGTCGTCGAGTAGCAGGGCGCCGTTGGGCAGCTGGCGTCGTGCTGTTCGCCCGGGCATGTCGGTGATCGCGCGCGCAGCGGCCTCGACAGCCACCGCAAAAGCCTCTCCGGCCGCTAGCCGCTCGTCGATCAGGGTGAGGGCCGCGTCGACGGCGACCTGCCCAACCGCGTCGAGCTCAAGAGTGACCTGTTGTTCACCAGACCGCACGAGCACGAGCGAACCCTCGAGGCGGTGCACGACGTCGTCAACAACGATCGTGGAGGGCATCATCGCGTCACCAGCCCGCTTCGCGCAAGGCCGCTCGGGCCTCGTCGCGTGCCGAATAGTCGGTGCGCACACCGCGAATGTCGCGGTAGTCCTGATGGCCGGGGCCGGCCCAGAGGATGGAGTCACCCTCGCGCGCGAGGTTGACAGCCACCCGGATGGCCTTCTCGGGCGGGCTCACCTCGTGGATTTCGGGCGAGTTCGTGGCAAGAGCAGCGCCTTCGAGCAACGTGGCTCTGATCGAGGCCGGGTCTTCGAATCGAGGGTGGTGGTCGGTGATGACGAGCACGTCACAGCCCTCAGCAGCCACGCGAGCCATCTCGTGCCGCTTAGTGGCGTCGCGGTCACCATCAGCCCCGAAAACCATAATTGTGCGTCCGCTCGTGAACCCCCGAACGGCAGCCAGGGTGTTCTCGAAAGCATCGGCACTGTGGCCGAAGTCAACGTAGACGCTCGGGCCGCGATCACCCGAGACGCGCTCCGTGCGACCCGGCAGATACGCGTGAATGCCCGCAGTGCCGAGCGCCGCGGCGATCGTGTCGAGCGCGATACCCGACTCGACGAGCATGACGATTGCGAGTCCAGCGTTGGCCGCCATGTGCCAGCCGATGAGCGGCACCCGAGTCTCGATCGACTGGTCTTCGGGGCCCACGAGTCGAAACCCGGTATACGCCGGGTGTTCGTCGGTGATCTCGACACGCCAGTCGGCTGCGACGTCGGGATGCGAGGCGATCGTGACGACCGGGATGCGCGCCGCATCCACCACTCGCGCCCCGTAGGGCGAATCGAGCGAGATGACCCCGCGTCGACCCCGATCCTCAAAGAAGAGCGGCACCTTGGCCGCGAAGTACTCGTCCATGTCGGCGTAGTCATCGAGGTGATCGTGCGTGAGATTGGTGAACCCGACGACGTCAAACATCAAGCCATCGACACGGTGCCGGCTGAGCGCTTGGGCGCTGACCTCCACGGCCACGGCCTCGACGCCCGCTTCACGCATGCGTGCTAGCAGGGCGTGCATCTCGCTCGCCTCGGGAGTGGTCAGCCTGCTGACAACGGTCAGGTCGCCGATGTGGCGCTCGGCGGTCGAACTGAGTCCCGTGACGAGGCTGAGCTGGCGCAGGATGCCCTCGAGCAGGTACGCCGTCGAGGTCTTGCCATTCGTCCCGGTGACACCGAGCATGAGCGGCGGATGCTCGCGCGTTCGATAGACCCATGCCGAGATCTCACCAAGCACCGAGCGTGGGTCATCAACGACCACGACCGGTAGTCCGGACTGCTCGGCGACCAGGAGTCCTTCGCGGTCGGTTAAGACGGCCACCGCGCCCGCTGCGGCTGCGTCGCTTGCGAACTGCGCTCCGTGGCGGTTCGCGCCGCGCAAACCCACGAACAGGTCACCCGACCGCAGGTCGCCTGTCGACAGCGTCACCCCCGTGAGGTCGACGCCCTCGGCAACCCCGTGGTGCTCAAGGCGAAAAGCCTCAATGAGTCCGCCGAGCGGCCGGGGCTCGGGATGCTCGGGTCGCAGCACGGGGGGAATGCGAGACAACGCAACCTCGATCTCTCAGGGCCGACCCCTCACCAGGTCAACGGGATACTCGGTGCCGGCACCGTCGAGGGGGGCACCCGGAAAGTCTTCAGCACCTGAGTCATGATCGACCGGAAGGTGGGCGCGGCGGCAGCCGACGTCTTCATCGTATCGGGCTTGCCGTAGGTCACGACGACGACGAACTGCGGATCGTCAGCCGGGGCAAGACCCGCGACAGAGACAATGCGCTCTGATCCGTACTCGCCGTTTTCGGCCACTTCACCGGTACCGGTCTTGGCTGCGACACGATATCCGGGGATGCTCAATTGGCGAGACAGCGCACCATCGGTCACCACCGTCTCGAGCATCTCGATGGTCGTGTTGGCAGCCTGCTCAGATACGGCACGCTGCGACTCAAGAGGAGGAAGGTGCGTGACCGTACCATCGGCGTGACTGCAGCCCGTGACGAGGGTCAGCGGAACGTGCACGCCGCCATTGGCGAGGGTTTGATAGGCACTCGCCACCTGCGCGCTCGTCACTGTCACGCCCTGCCCAAACATTTGGGTGTAGACGCTGTGGGCGTCGATCGTGGTCGGATCCTGCAGGCTACCGCTCTCTTCACCGAGAAAATCTACGGCCGACTGAGTTCCGATTCCGAAAGCCGCAAGGTAGTCATGTCGTTGCTGAGCGCTGAGCCGCTCGCTCAGCATTGAGGTACCGATATTCGAAGAATTCGACAGTACTCCTGCCGCTGTGTAGCGCAGAGTGTCATGCGCCCAGGCGTCCGTAATCGAGTACCCCGGAATCGTGGGGTATCGCCCCGGAACGAGAACCTGTTCTGTCGGCGAAATGAGACCCGCATCGAGCAGGGCGGCAAAGGTGAGGGATTTCATGGTCGAGCCGGGTTCGTACGGTGAACTGAAAATTCGTGAGCCGAGATTGAGAACATCGGTTCCGTTGACGTCGTTCGGATCGACTGTCGGCCAGTCCGCGGCAGCGACGATGGCGCCGTCGGACACGCGCACCACCATCGCGGTTGCCCAATCAGCGCCAATCGCAGTGGCCTGCTCGCCGATGGCCTGCTGCGCAAACCATTGCACGTCGGAGTCGATCGTCAGGTGCAGGGTGCCACCGTCGACAGCGTCTTGCGCCACGACCGTCGTGCCGGGAAGGCGCACCCCATCAGCGCCGCGCTCGTAGGTCGCCGATCCATCGGTGGCCTGCAGGCAGTCATTGAGGCGATACTCGAGCCCCGTCTGAGGCCCGTCAGTGCCGAGAAACCCGACCAGATTGCCGGCAATCTGGCCATTCGGGTACGTGCGGGCAGGAATGCGCTCCCAGTACACCCACGGAATACCCAACTCGCGCACCTGCTCGAAGGCTTCGGGGGTTACCCCGCGCGCGAGATACGCGTGATCGTCTTCAGGGTCTACCGCGAGTTGTGACTGAATGTCGACCAGCATCGCCGCGGCGTCGCCCCCGACGATTGGGGCCAGGGCAGCGAGTGATTCAGCCACCGTGCGCGTGACTTTGTCGCCCGTTGTCTCGTCAGTGCGCGTGTAGTCGCGCACAAAGCGCGGCGATACAGTGATGTCGTAGCGGTACACCGAATCAGCGAGCACCACATCGCGGGCATCCACGATGTCACCGCGGGCACCATGGATTGTGATGGGAATCGACCGCCGCGCTTCTGATTCTTGAGAGAGTTGCTCGGCGCGCACGACCTGGATGTCGACCAGTCGCACGACGAACGCCGACAACACAATGGCGAGCACGAGCATCCACGCCGCGAGGCGGCGGCGCGTGCGGCGCTCGGCGGTCACCATGTGGGGTCGTCTTCCGGCTCGATCAGCGCGTCACGGGCGAGGGCAGCGCCCCCGATGACGGCACCGCACTCGAGGCTGACGGTAGCGACCCCGACGACAGCGGCGTCGGAGGCACGCCCGAAGTGGCCGCCGATGCACCCCCTGCCGCCGTCGGGGTCACGAGGGGCACGTCGGCCAGCAGCACATTGCCGACGAGATCGCCCCGACCGTCGAGCACGCCCGAGCCGGCCCCCGCCGGCGTCGGTGAGCCCTGTACGGAGCCATTGGAGAGCAGAAGGAATGCGGGGCTCACGGTGCTGACAACCATGCCAAGCGATTCGGCATTGGCCGCGACGTTTTGGGCCGAGTCATAGACGTTGAGTCGCTCGGTGAGCACTTGGGCCGTTCGGTCGAGCTCAATGCGCTGCGCCTCGAGTGCGGTGATCGTGTAGGCACCCTCCGAGAGCACGATGCTCAGCAGTAGCTGGGTCAGCAGGATGGCGAAGACTCCCGCCACCGTGGCGATCGCGTACGCTGCCCGAGGTCGCGCTCGGCGCTGGCTGCGCGTGGCGACGACCTCGAGGGGGCGCTGGCTGGGGGAAACCCGGCGCGGACGAGGGGCTGCAGTGAACGGCACGGCGCTCACGCTGCGTCTCGCAGTCGTTCAGCCGCGCGAAGGCGCACGGGGATGGCTCGGGGGTTGCGGGCGCGCTCGGCCTCGCCAGCTTGCTCGGCACCGCGCACCAACAGGGCAAACTCGGGGCGGTGCTCGGGCAGCTCGACAGGCAGGCCGGCCGGTGCCGTCGATCGAGAACGCGCAGCAAGTTCTCGCTTGACGATGCGATCCTCGAGCGACTGGTAAGCGAGCACGACGATTCGCCCCCCGACGGCCAGCGCATTCAATGCCGCCGGCAGAGCAGCCTCGAGCGCGGCGAGCTCGGCGTTGACCTCAATGCGGAGCGCCTGAAACACGCGTTTTGCGGGATGGCCCGCCCGCTGCACCGCGCGCGGCGTCGCGTCAATGATGAGTTGAACCAGTTGCGAAGAGCGTTCGAGGGGACTCTCGGCGCGGGCCCTGACGATGCTGCGGGCGTAGCGTGGCGCGAGCTTCTCTTCTCCGTAGGCATAGAAAATGCGTCGCAGTTCCTCTTCGGGATACTCGGCCAGCACCGTGGCTGCGGTCATGCCCGTCGTGCGGTCCATGCGCATGTCGAGCGGGGCATCCTGCGAATAGGCGAAGCCGCGCTCGGCCTCGTCAAGCTGCATCGACGACACGCCCAGGTCAAACAACACGGCAGTCGCGCGGTCGATGCCGAGATCGTCAAGCACCTCGCGCACGCCGCTGTAGACGGTGTGCACAAGTCGGGCGCGATCGCCGAACCGCGCGAGTCGGGCCCCTGCCTTGGCCAGAGCGTCGGTGTCGCGGTCCAGACCGACCAGCGTCAGGCCTGGGTGCCGTTCGAGAGCGGCTTCAGCGTGGCCTCCGAGCCCGAGCGTCGCGTCAACCAGCACGGCTCCCTCGTCGCGCAGAGCGGGATCGAGAAGTTCGAGCGTGCGCTCGAGCATGACGGGAATGTGCGCAGGGGTGGCGGTCATCATCGTCTCCGGGTCGGCCGCGGGGCCCTGATCCCCATCCGTGCAACCTGTCACCGGGGAAGGTGCGTCAGGGTGACTCACGGCTGGGAGTCAGGATCACGCGATCAAAAGATTCCGGGAATCACCTCCTCATCAGTGTTGGCGAACGCGTCTTCACGCTCGGAGTAGTAGGAGTTCCAGGCTTCGGTGGACCAGATTTCGGCACGGTCACCGGCACCGATCACGGTCAGCTCGCGGTCGAGCCCTGCATAGTCACGCAGCACCGTGGGGATCATCACGCGGTGCTGCGAGTCGGGCTCTTGCTCGCTCGCTCCCGAGAGGAAGAAGCGTTGAAACTCACGGCCCTGCTTGCTCGTCAGCGGCGCGATGCGTAGCTTCTCGAGCTGCTGCTGAAACGTTGCGCTACTGAACACATAGATGCAGTGCTCTTGCCCACGGGTCAGCACGACTCCCCCGGCCAGATCACTGCGGAACTTGGCGGGAAGGATGATGCGCCCTTTGTCGTCGAGCTTGGGGGTGTGCGTGCCGAGAAGCATCGACCTGGCCCCCTCTCATCTCCGGCCCGAGATCAGGTGATGACCTCCACTTTACTCCACTTTCCTCCACTTAGTAAAGGATTCACAGCAATGTATCCCTCTTTCGTGGCTCTGCGCCACTTCGGAAGCCTAGATTTCCGGGACTTCACGCCCGTACCGGGGGAAGGATACGGGTGGAGGGATCGGAGATGAAAAGGGGACAGAAGCGGGTATGCGACCGCTGAGCACACAAAAAACGGGGCCGACCCGAAAGTCGACCCCGTGAAATGGAGGGGGGTGGAGCGCTACTCGCCGCGCTCGTCCTGACGTCGCTCCCAGCGATCCGTCATCGTGCTCATCCACGAAGTACGCGGCGCGCGCGTCGCACGCCCCGACGTCGAACCGGCGGTCGAACCGCCTTGAGCACCACGACCAGGAGAGATCACCATCAGCACGCCACCAAGCATGAGTCCGAAACCGACCACGCCAATGACGGGCTGGCGAACGATCACGCCAGCCACCAGGGCCGCGACGCCGGCCACGGCGAGCAGTGCGCCGATCACGATCAGGCGGTAGTTTGGCTTGCCCCGGCGACCCGAAACCGTCGCCACGAAATCGGCGTCGTTCTGATAGAGATTGCGCTCCATCTCTTCCAGGAGACGCTGCTCGTGCTCCGACAGCGGCATGATGACTCCTTCAACGACTATGCGGGGTGAATGCTCGCCCGCGCCCTCATTGTAGGCTCGCGCACCTGGATAGGCTAGGCGAGTGCCTGAGAGAATGCGGTTAGTCGACCTAGTCAACGCTCGTCTCGAGCAGTTCCTCGACGAGCGCGCTACGCAACTGGGCACGATTGCCGACGATCTATCGGTGTTCACCGACGCGAGTCGCGACCTCCTCAGCGGCGGAAAACGGTTCCGCGCACTGTTCTGTTATTGGGGATGGCACGCCGTTGCCGGCACAGTCCGGGCCGACGACCTGCTCGCCGAGCTTGATGAGCATCCCGATCTCACGAGCGTCATTGACGCCGCAGCGTCCCTTGAGCTTTTTCACGCCGCCGCACTCGTGCATGACGACATCATGGACAATTCCGACACGCGCCGGGGTATGCCGTCGGCGCATCGACGATTCCAGGCCGACCACACAGGTCGAGACTGGGTGGGGAGCGCGACGACGTACGGAACGTCAGCGGCCCTGCTTCTGGGCGACCTGCTCCTGGCATGGAGCGACGAACTTCTTGACGCAGGCCTTGCCCACCTCGGCGACCCCGGCAGCGCGCGTGCAGCTCGGGCGGAGTTTCACACCATGCGCGCCGAAGTCACAGTCGGCCAGTACCTCGACATTCTCGAAGAAGTCGCCTGGCGCGACGCCGACGAAGCCGACCTGCTCTCGCGGGCACATCGAGTCGTGACCTTCAAGTCGGCAAAGTACTCGATCGAGGCCCCGCTCGCTCTCGGCGGGCTGATGGCGGGTGGAAGCCTCGAGCAGGTCTCGGCCTTGCGCGCCTTCGGGCTGCCCCTCGGCGTCGCGTTCCAACTTCGCGACGACCTGCTCGGTGTGTTTGGCGACCCTGTCGTCACCGGCAAGCCAGCAGGCGACGACTTGCGCGAAGGAAAGCGCACGGTCATCATTGCGCTCGCCCGCGCGGCGCTCCCCGCCGGAGCCGTGCGCCTCATCGATGAACTGCTGGGCGACCCACAGCTCACCGAGCACCAGATCGCCACCCTGCAAGCGACCATTCGCGACAGCGGCGCCGTGGAGACCACCGAGAGCATCATCGCGCGCTCAGTCGCCGAGGCCGTCGCCGCTCTTGAGGATGCCCCCATCAGTCGGTCGGCACGCGCCGAACTCATCGGATTGAGCGACCTGGTCACCCGCCGAGCGCACTAGCGCGCCGGCGAGAGCGCGCTACAACGCCAGGGCCTGCGCGACGCGCCGCACCTCAGATTTGCGCCCGGCTCGCAACGCGGCAATCGGCGAGACACCGAGCATCTCGTTCACGGCGAGCATCCATTCCATGGCCTCGTCGTCGGTGAAGCCATCGTCGGCGAGCAGCATAAGGGTGCCACGCACGTCTTTCAGAGGTTCGCCATCCTGCACAAACTCTTCGGGTACGACGAGCACCCTGTCGCGCCGCACGGCGAGCAGGTGTCGATCTTCGATCAGGCGGTGCACTTTGCCCGGGCTCAGGTTGAGAAGTTCGACGAGAGCAGGGACGGTCAACCAACGAACGGATTCTTCAGCCACGACACCAGCGTGCCATGTCTGCGGCGCCCGAGGTACGCGTAGTGAATGTTACGAACATGTAAACTCACGTCACTTCTTCCCCATTGGTAGTCGTGCGTTGTAGTCTCTAACAACGGATGGGGGCATCCGCCCCGCCCGTTCGGGCGGACCGGGGCACTGCGAAGGGCCGAAAACGATGAGCGAGACTGAGCGCGCTATTGACACAGCGCGCAGCCCGCTGGGGGCATCTGATTCGACGGACCGCGCTCGCGCAGTGTTTTCTGGTTTGACTCCGCGCACTTTCGCCGGCGATTCAGCAGTCGTCACGACGCCAGTCACCACCGCGGCTCGTCGCGACTTCGGGCGCCGGGCACGGTCGGCAGCTTTCACCAGCGTGCCCGTTGTGCTTACCGGCGCAATTGCGCTGGGGCTCGGGCTCACCGGTCCTGTCGATCCGGCCTACGCCCGCAAGCCTCTGCCGCCCAAGCCCGAGCAATCACCCTCGCCCCTCGGCTTGCGCGCCGCGCTCTCGCAGATCGGCGCCGCTCTTGTTCCGGGCGGCCTCGCCGCTCAAACCATGACCGCCAGTGCCGCGCCTGCCGTTTACACGGTGACTACCGGTGACACCGTGAGCAGTGTTGCCCAGCGCTTCGGCTTGTCGACCACCTCGGTACTGGGCCTGAACGGCCTCTCATGGAAGTCGACCATCTTCCCTGGCCAGGTACTCGCGCTCACCACTGCACCCGTGAAGGCCACCGGCGTGCCGATGCCCACCACCTCGGCTGGCCGCTACAGCATCGTCAAAGGAGACACGCTCTCAGCCCTTGCGGCGCGGTTCGGGCTGTCAACCCAGTCGATCCTCGACGCTAACCGTTTGACCTGGACGAGCATCATCTACCCGGGTCAGACCCTCATCATCCCCGGCCGGGTTGCCGCGCCCCTCGCCGCTCCCGCGCCCATCGTCGGCGTGGCACCGGATGCCCCACGCGCATGGCCCGCATCCGACCCCGCCAGCGACGCGACCACTGCCTCGGCCACTGCCTCGACTTCATCGGGCATCTCGGCCGCAGCCGCCGTCGCTGCCGTAGCCACCATGGCGATCGCGGAACGTCCCGTGCTCCCGGTCGAGCCTCGCCGATTCTCTCCTGCCCCCGGCACGCCGTCGGGCGGCGCCCCGAGTGGCCCTCCGAGCGGCGGAACCGTGACCCCGCTCACGGCCGACATGCGCACCCACGCGACAACCATCATTCAGGTCGGCCGCCAACTGGGCGTGCCCGAGTACGGCATCGTCATCGCCCTCGCAACCGCCATGCAAGAGTCGTCACTGCGCAACCTCTCGTGGGGCGATCGCGACTCGGTCGGCCTGTTCCAGCAGCGCCCGGCTTCGGGCTGGGGTACGTCTGCCGACTTGCAGGTGCCAAGCCACGCCGCGCGATTGTTCTACGTGGGCCGTCCGGGCTACACCCGGGGGTTGCTCGGTATTGCCGGTTGGCAGGGCATGACACTCACGCGTGCCGCACAGGCAGTGCAGATCTCGGCCCACCCCGACGAGTATGCCAAGTGGGAGGCGAGCGCCTGGGCCTGGTACTTCGAGCTCACCTGATGCGTCCTCCGTGCCGCGCGTGGCACCCGGGCCGCCCAGGCCGCGCGACCTAGACTGACGCGGTGAGCTCCTCGACGACCGATCCCCTTATCGGCCGGCTGATCGACGGTAGATATCAGGTTCGCTCACGCATCGCACGGGGCGGCATGGCGACCGTGTATCTCGCCACCGACCAACGCCTCGACCGTCTCGTCGCGGTGAAGATCATGCACGGCCACCTCGCCGATGACAGTCAATTTAAAGAGCGCTTCATCCAAGAGGCACGTTCGGCTGCTCGACTCGCGCACCCCAACGTCGTCAACGTCTTCGATCAGGGTCAAGACGCCGAGTCGGCGTATCTGGTGATGGAGTACTTGCCAGGCATCACCCTGCGCGAGTTGTTGCAGGAGTACGGCGCACTCACGCCCGAACAAACCATGGACATCACCGAGGCTATTCTTGGCGGCCTCGCTGCAGCACACAAGGCAGGCATCGTGCACCGCGACCTGAAGCCCGAGAACGTACTTCTCGCCGACGACGGCCGCATCAAGATTGGCGACTTCGGGCTCGCCCGTGCCGCCAGCGCTAATACTGCAACGGGGCAGGCGCTGCTCGGCACAATCGCCTATCTCTCCCCCGAGCTCGTCACACGCGGCATCGCCGACACCCGCAGCGACATTTATGCGGTCGGCATCATGATGTTCGAGATGCTCACCGGCGAGCAGCCCTTCAAGGGCGAGCAGCCGATGCAGATCGCCTATCAACATGCCAACGACTCTGTTCCCGCACCCAGCACCCTGAATCCCCGAGTGCCCGCCGAGTGGGACGAGCTTGTCGTGTGGGCGACGTCACGCGACCCGCAAGACAGGCCGGCGGATGCCCGCGCCCTGCTCGACCAACTCACCGAGACAGGCCGCTCTCTGCAGACGGCCTTGCCGACCGCTGCCACCCAGCGCACCATGTTGCTGACCTCCCCGATTCCCACTGCTCCTGCAACGGGCGAGACTCAGGTGCTCGGCACGCGCGGGTCGGCGGAGCCACCCGAAGGGCCCTCGGCCACGGGCGAGTTGACGAGCCGCGGCGCGTCGAGTCGCCGCCGCGGCTGGATCCTCTTCGCCGCCGTGCTCGCACTTGCGGGCCTTGCCGCGGGTGTCGGCTGGTGGTTCGGGGCGGGGCCGGGTGCCCGCGTGAGTATCGCCGACGTGCGGGGCGACACGGTCGAGGCCGCACGGCTCATCCTTGTTGACCAAGGCGTCGCTGTCGCCGACGGCGTCGAAGAAGCCTTCGATCTCGAGGTCGGCGCGGGGCTCGTGGCCGCCACCGACCCAGCCGCGGGTGAGGTCATCGACCGCGACACGGTGGTGACGATTGTCGTATCGCTTGGTCCCGAGCCGACGACTGTGCCCAATGTCGTCGGGTTACCCGAGGCTGACGCGCGGATCGCACTCGTCGGCGCCGGATTCGACGTGGGCGAGGGCATCCCGCAGTTTGATGCTGACGTGCCGGAAGGCTCGGTTATCGCCGTCGTGGATGCCGATGAGCTCGCGCTCGCGGCCGGCGCCGACTCATTCAAGGGCACTCCGGTGCAACTACTCGTTTCGGTTGGCACGATCCCCACGGTGCGGGGGCTCACCGTTGAGGCGGCGCAGGCGGCACTGAGCGCGCGCGACCTGGCCGGCATCGTCGGGGGCGAATCTGAGTTCGACAACGACGTGCCCCTGGGCGACGTGCTGCGGGTCGAGAGCACGAGCGAGACTCCCGTGCGACCCGGCACGACCCTCACGATCATCGTCTCGCGCGGCCCCGATCTGGTTGATATTCCCGACGTCGTCGGGCTGTCGATCAATGACGCCGTCGAACAGCTGCAGGCGGCAGGCTTCACCGTGGCGCTCGACACGAACGTGCCGCCCGGACTGCGCGGTTCGCCGCTCGCCCCCGTACAGGAGACGAACCCCGATCAATCAGAGCGGGCTTTGCGCGAAAGCACCATTACGGTGATCGCCAACTACTAGGGGCGATCAACCGCGACATGGGCTTAGCTACGGCCGAGCTCTTCTGCCACGAGGAAGGCAAGCTCAAGCGACTGCATGTGGTTGAGGCGCGGGTCGCAGAGCGACTCGTAGCGCGTCGCGAGTGTCTCTTCGTCGATGTGCTCGGAGCCGCCCAGGCACTCGGTGACGTCGTCACCCGTGAGCTCGACGTGGATGCCGCCCGGGTGCGTACCCACGGCGCGGTGAGACTCGAAGAAGCCCTTGACCTCGTCGACGACGTCGTCGAAGCGCCGGGTTTTGTAGCCGTTGGGAGTCGTGAGACCGTTGCCGTGCATGGGGTCGCATACCCACAGCGGCGTCGCATCCATGTCGTTGATTGCCTCAAGCAACGGCGGTAGAGCATCCCGGACCGTACCGGCACCCATGCGCGTGATGAAGGTCAGGCGCCCGGGTTCGCGCTCCGGGTCGAGCACATCGATGAGCCGCTCCATCGTCTCGGGCGTCGTCGACGGCCCGAGCTTGACGCCGATCGGGTTGCGGATGCGCTTGAAGAAATCGACGTGCGCGCCATCCAGTTCGCGCGTGCGCTCGCCGATCCACAAGAAGTGGGCGCTCGTGTTGTAGGGCGTTCCGGTGCGCGAATCGATGCGGGTCATGGGGCGCTCGTAGTCCATGAGCAGGCCCTCGTGGCTCGAGTAGAACTCGACGCGCTTGAGCTCGTCGAAGTCGGCACCGGCCGCCTCCATGAACTTCACCGCGCGATCGATCTCTTTCGCCAGACCCTCGTACCGCTGGTTGGCGGGGTTCGCAGCGAAGCCCTTGTTCCAGCTGTGCACCATGCGCAAGTCGGCAAAACCGCCCTGCGTAAACGCACGGATCAGGTTCAGGGTCGACGCGCTCGTGTGGTACCCCTTCACGAGCCGTGCCGGATCAGCCTGCCGCGACTCCGGCGTAAAGTCGTACCCGTTCACGATGTCGCCTCGGTAGGCGGGCAGCGTTACGTCTCCGCGCGTCTCGGAGTCGCTCGAGCGTGGCTTGGCGAATTGGCCGGCCATGCGCCCCATCTTAATGACGGGCATCGAGGCCCCATAGGTCAGCACGACCGCCATCTGCAGAATGGTCTTGACCCGGTTGCGAATCTGGTCGGCCGTGGCCCCGGCGAAGGTCTCGGCACAGTCGCCACCCTGCAGCAGGAACGCATCGCCACGGGCCGCGCGGGCGAGGCGCTCGCGCAACATGTCTACCTCGCCCGCGAAGACGAGCGGCGGCATAGTCGCGAGCTCGGCTGACGCCGCAGCGACGGCTATGGAGTCGGACCACGTGGGCTGTTGTTTGATCGGCAGCGTGCGCCAGTGATCGAGTCCGGCAATGACCGCAGGGTCAGCATGCACAACGGTTTCGAACGGGTCGACCACGAGATAACGTCCTCACAGGGCGGGCGAGAGAAGAATGCGCAGCGCACGAACGCCGCGGTTCTCGAGCCTACCGGGCGTTGGCGGGGCGCTTGTCCTTGACGGTGGTCGCGTAGACGTCGCGGTACTCCTGCCCGCTAAGGCGTCCGAGCTCGTACATGATCTCGTCGGTGATCGAGCGCAATACGAAACGGTCGCTCTCGAGTCCGCTGAACCGGGTGAAGTCGAGGGGCTCGCCGAACACGACGCCCGGCCGCACCACCTTGGGCAGCTTCGAGCCGATCGGCATCACCTTCTCAGTGTCGATCATGGCCACCGGCACGACAACAGCACCCGATTCGAGAATCATGCGGGCCACGCCCGTGCGTCCCCGATACATGATGCCGTCGGGGCTCCGAGTGCCCTCGGGATAAATGCCCAAGGCGAAGCCCTCGGAGAGCACCCTGAGTCCCGTATTGAGCGACGCTTCGCTAGCCTTGCCGCCCGATCGGTCGATCGGCAGTTGACCGCTCGCCTCAAAGAACAATTTGATGAGCCAACCCTTGATTCCGCGGCCAGTGAAGTAGTCGCTCTTAGCGAGGAACACCACACGCCGGTCAAGCACGAGCGGCAGAAAGACCGAGTCGGTGAACGAGAGGTGGTTGCTGGCGAGGATGACCGCCCCTGTGCGGGGCACGTTCTCGATGCCGCGCACCCACGGCCTGAATGCCGTGAGCAGGATTGGCCCGATCACCAAGTTCTTCATCAACCAGTAAAACACCGGGGAATCCCTTCGTCGACAGCGCGCATCAGCCTAACCCCTGCCCGCGCTGTGCGCGCGGTCGATCGTGCTCTCAGCGACCAGGAGCGGTGGCGTGGATGCGCGCCAAGTCGGCAGCGCCCACCACTCCAGCGTCGTTCACGAGCTCGGCCACGACGAAGCGTGGCTCGGGGTGATAGCCGCGCGCAGGCAAGTGTGCGAGGTACGACTCGCGCACCGGGTCGAGCAGCAAATCGCCGGCGATCGAGACGCCTCCCCCGAAGACGAATAGCTCGGGGTCGAGCACCGCGCTCAAACTCGCGCACGCCTGGCCCAGCCAGGTTCCCAGCTGCCGCAGGGCATGCAGTGCGCCCGCGTCGCGATCAATCAGCAGCCGGGCCACAATGTCGCCCGTGAGCCCCCCGGCACGCTCTCGCTCGACGGCGAGCTTTAACCCAATACCGCCCGCGTCGGCGATCTCATTTGCCATGCGCAGAAGGGCCCGTCCGGAACCGTACTGCTCGATGCACCCTCGCGCTCCACACCCGCAGGGCAGGCCGTCGGGAACCACGCGCAGGTGCCCGAGCTCACCCGCTGTACCGAAGCCGCCGCGCAACAGGCGGTCGCCCGTGACAATCGCGCCACCGACGCCCGTGCCGATCGTCAACATCGTCATGTCGTGCGCATCCCGCGCCGCCCCGAACCGAAACTCGGCCCACCCAGCCGCGTTGGCGTCGTTGTCGATCGTCACGTCAAGATCGACGCGCTCGCGCAGCCGATCGCGGAACGGTTCGTGACGCCAGTTAATGTTGGGGGCGTAGTACACAATCGACTGGGTCGAATCAATGAACCCAGCGGCGGCGACACCCGCGGCGATCACCTCGTGACCCTCGCGCAGCTGCTGGATCATGTGCACCACGAGGTCGGTGATCGCCGCCGGATCACCGGCTGGTGTGAGCTCGCGCAACTCGGCAAGAATCTCGCCGTCGTCGCTCACCAGGGCTCCGGCGATCTTCGTTCCGCCGATGTCAATTCCGATGGAGTGCACGATCGACGAGTCTAGTAAGGCACCGCACTCGCCCGGGCTTTCGCCTTCAGGGGGCGACTAGAGTGAGGGCACCATCCACCCGCCCGGTACCAAAGGAGTTGCCGTGAAAGAGTTTTTCGTCCCGGCCGTCGTCACGCCTGATCCCGAGGCGAACGCGAGCGACCTGCTCGTTGATCGAGTACGTCAGACGCCCAACGGCGCACTATTCGCCCTCCCCACCGCCGACGGCGGTTGGACTGACCTCACGGCGACCGAGTTCCACCGTCAAGTGAAGGCACTCGCCAAAGGGTTTATCGCCGCGGGGGTCAACCCCGGCGAGAAGATCGGCTTCATGTGCAAGACCCGCTACGAGTGGACCCTGGTCGACTTCGCAACCTGGTTCGCTGGGGCCGTGCTTGTTCCGATC
>Ga0209591_10004262_pt1 | contig 16278 bp, 14 predicted proteins | sample MAT01_FD_187207 | JGI IMG/M metagenome (GOLD analysis project Ga0209591, IMG submission 187207) | Freshwater microbial communities from Lake Fryxell liftoff mats and glacier meltwater in Antarctica - MAT-01 (SPAdes) (version 2) | ecosystem: Environmental > Aquatic > Freshwater > Ice > Liftoff... | reverse complement strand
CCCTGACCGAGGACATTGCCGGACTCGTTGCAGAAAAACGGCTCGAAGAAATTGACGGCATCGGCAAGGCCATCGCGGAAAAAATCACCCTCCTCGTCACCACCGGGAAACTCGATTATTACGACACTCTGCGCGAGGAATTCCCGCCCGACATTTTCAGCCTTTTCGAGTTGCAAGGCCTGGGCGCGAAGAAAATCAAACTGCTTTACGAACAGCTCGACATCCACTCGATCACCAAACTCGAACGCGCCTGCCAGGACGGCACCGTGGCCGCGTTGCCCGGCTTCGGAGAAAAAACCGCCGCCAACATTCTCAAGTCCATCGCGCAGCACAAAAAAAGCGCGGGACAATTCCGCCTCGGCGACATCACCGCCCTGGCCGGGGGGCTTCTCGACGACCTGCGCAGTCACCCGCATGTGGCCCTGGTGCAGATCGCCGGGAGCTACCGGCGCAAAAAGGAAATCGTTCGCGATCTCGATTTTATCGTCTCCACCCGCAAACCGGCGGAAGTTTCGGCCGATTTCGTCAATCATCCCCTCGTCGAATCCGTCCTCGCCCACGGCGAAACAAAGTCCAGCGTGCTGCTCAAAAACGGCATCCAGTGCGACCTGCGCGTGGTCAGCCGCGACGAATATCCCTTCGCCTTGAACTATTTTACCGGCAGCAAGGAGCACAATGTGAAGATGCGTTCGCGCGCACTTGAACGCGGCTGGTCGCTCAACGAATACCGTTTTAGCGAAGCGGAGGGACGCAAACTCAAGGAACCCATTCCCGTCGTCCAGACCGAAGGCGATCTCTACAAAGCCCTCGGACTCGCTTACGTCGAACCCGAATTGCGCGAAGACCGCGGCGAGATCGCCGCCGCAGAAAATAGAGAACTCCCCGCCCTCATCGAATGGCAGAATTTGCGCGGCACTTTCCACTGCCACACCACCGCCAGCGACGGACGCGCCACCCTGGAAGCCATGGCCGATGCCGCCCGGGAACTCGGCCTGCAATACCTCGGCATCGCCGACCACAGCAAAAGCTCCGTTCAAGCCAATGGCCTCGACGAAAAACGTCTGCTCGCCCAAGTCGCGGAAATCCAAAAACTCAACGCCGCATCCGAGGGTTTCCGTCTTTTCTCCGGCACGGAATGCGACATCAAAAAGGACGGCTCGCTGGATTTTTCCGACGAGGTTCTGGCCCAGCTCGATTACGTCGTCGCCTCGGTCCACGCCTCTTTCACGCTTTCCGAAGTCGAAATGACGGACCGCATTATCAAGGCCATCACGAATCCCCGCGTCACCATGCTCGGCCACCTCACCGGTCGTCTGCTGCTCACCCGCGAACCCTACAAGGTCAACATCCCCGCCGTGATCGAAGCCGCCGCCGCCACCGGCACGATCATCGAACTCAACGCCAATTCCCGCCGCCTCGACCTGGACTGGCGCTGGTGGCCGCTCGCCAAGGAAAAAGGTGTGAAATGCGCCATCAACCCCGACGCCCACTCCACCGCAGGAATCCAGGATTTGATTTTTGGCATCCACATCGCCCGCAAAGGCTGGCTGACCAAGCAGGACGTGATCAACACGTTGCCCCTCGGCAAAATCGAAGGCGTTCTTTCAGCCAAGGTGCATGACAAAAAATAGAGTCAGGAAGTTTTTCTCTTTATTCCCTCTGTGATGTGTAGTACATTTTAATACAAAATTAGCGTTCCATCCACCAACGCCCAACTCCACGCCCGTCGCCGCCAGATCCTCTTTCAGATCGAAAACCTCGATCAGATCCGCCGCGGCTCCATCACCGAGCAGATCGTCGAGACCATCCGCAAGGATGGATAGAAGGTGCGGCTCGGCCCCTACACCCTCTACTCTTTCAAAGACAAGGGTGGGCGCACCATTTCCCGCCGCTTACGCGATCCCGCCCAAACCGCCCACTACCGAGCCCAGATCGAAGCCTTCCGCCAGTTCCAAAATTGCACCGCCGAACTTCTCGCCTTGGGTGAAACCTTGAGCGACCGGGCCGTCGAGGATCCCGAAGCAGATAAAAAACCGCCCGCCACCAAACCGAAAGCCAGGTCGAAATCCAGAGATTGATGGAGACAGCTGCCGCGTTTTTTATTTTCTCCTTCGCCACCGCATCAAGTATAAGGCCTACCAGGAGGGAGGACACGACCTTTACCTCCGCCACATCATGCCCGAACCCCAGTATTCGTTTCAAACCACTCACTGGAGTGTGGTGCGGCACGCGGTCAGACCGGATGATGCCGCAGCTCAACAGGCCCTGAGTTCCCTCTGCGAAGCCTACTGGTATCCGCTTTACGCTTACTTCCGCCGCTGCGGCAGGAACACGCAGGACGCCGAAGACCTGACACAGGGATTCTTCGCCCGGTTACTGGCCAACGAAACCCTGGCCTCCGCGGATCCAGAAAAAGGCAAGCTGCGCACATTCCTTCTGGCCTGCGCACGCAATTTTCTTGCGGACGAACACGACCGCGCCACCGCGCAGAAGCGAGGCGAATCCCTGCTCGTAAGCTTTGACACCCTCCGGGCCGAAGAACTGTATTCAGGGGAGGCCCAGGATTTGCTCACGCCAGACCGATTGTTTCAGCGGCGCTGGGCCCTTGCCGTGCTAGAGCAATCCCTTGCGTCGCTAGGCGAGGAATTTGAGAGGCGAGGGCAGTCAGCAATTTTCCGTGCACTGCGTCCCTTCCTCGGGTTCGGAACCGAGCCCGAATACGGGTACGATGAAGTTTCTGCCCGACTGGGTGTGCCCATTGGCACCCTGAAAAACCAAGTCTTTCGCCTGCGGGGTCGCTGGCGGCAATTGCTGTTCGAACAAGTAGGCCGCACCTTGGAAAATCCCACCCCCGAGGAAATTAAGGCGGAACTTTCCGAACTCCTTGGCTGTGTATGATCCGCGATTTTTTATGGCTTTTTGCAACCCGACGTTTGCGATTCCGTAGAAACGAGTAGCAACAAATGTCGGAACTCCGTTCAACCCTTTCCGTACTCCAGGGCCTCAACCCAAGCGAGCTCTTCGCCTGCGGCCTGAACCCGGTTCGGCCATCGGGCATGACCTCAATGATCCTGCGGGTTTCCGCACAGGGGGGAATACGCTACATTAACACAACCTTCGCGACGTATCTCGGATTGACCGTCGAGGAACTGACTGGCCAGCCCGTAGAGGTCGCCAAACAACTTTGCAGCCCGCAAGTCGCCGAGTGCATGGACATGGAGACAGCGTCCATGGCTGCCAGCGGCCTAGTCACCGACACAACGGGCCGGGTCTTTGAGCCGCTCGTTTCGCTGGATGCCGGAGTTCTGGATGTCATCCTCACCGAAGTCACCCCTGGAGCAATCAGCCAGGATTCGTTCCAGTCCCTCACCGGCGTTGCCTTGGCCGAGATCGACGAAACCGAGCTCCGAACCCTCCGCCACCTAGAAGCAAGCGACGTATCGATCCTGGCGGTACGGATACATTCCCCCGACGCTCTCACCCGCAGTCAAACCCGCCACGACCTGCGCATTTTACTCGATGCCATCGAAGAGGAGACCGTTCATGCTGTCACCTCACTTGCGGGAACGGTGGCGGGCGCTGGCATCGGTTGCTTCCTCGGGATTTTCGGGGCACCGCAGCATTTCCAAGACCACGCGCTAAGGGCCGTGGTCGGGGCAACCGAACTGCGAAAGAAGCTTATCGGTATGGCCGCCTCCTTCGCCGAAGACGGAAAGTCATTTCCTAAACTCGGACTTGCGATTTGGACCGGCGAAGCCCTGGCTGGCGTCTTGGGAGGCCAGCGCCTGGGGGCCTATTCGGCCATTGGCACACCGGTTCAGGCAGCCCTCGAATTGTCCAATTTGGCCACCGAAGGCGAAATTTTGCTCGGTGACCCAACCCTAGCCGAACTCATCGCAAGTCCGCCGGAAGGATGGACTTTCCAATCCGTCCAGACGGAATCCGACCCCGACTTAACCTATTTTCAATGGTCCGGCTCCACGATCTTTCCACTACCCGATGAACTTTCCCGGCGGCGATGCGAAATGGTTCCTGCGGATTCACCGGACGGCCCGGCTCATTTTACCTTCGAGTATCTTTGGAATCTCCAGCCCGCCGGAGCAGAGGAACCTGCCCCAGTAGTTCGCCTATTGGATGGAGAGGCTGCCTCCGTCCTTCCCTTGCGGGAAGCATCCGGACGGGTTCAGGGCCATGCCTTGGGACGTTACAAGCTCCTCGAAGTCCTCGGTGCCGGCGGAATGGGCCAGGTCTGGCTCGCCAAAGACCGCTTCGGCCATCCCGTGGCCATCAAAGTGCTCAATGCACACGGCACCCCGGATTCCCAAGCTCTAAAACGATTCCGCCGTGAAGGTGAAGCCATGGCGAAACTGCGCCATCGCTCGATCTGCCGAATCTACGAAATGAATGAAGTGGACGGCATTTCGTTCATCGCCATGGAATATGTCAGCGGCATTTCCCTTTCGGGGCTGTTGTCCTCATTGCCAGAATCAACCGCGCAAAGACCTCGAACAAAAACCAGTGATTCGGAATTGACCGATCTCATCCGCTCGGCAAAGCGCAAGCAGCCCGCTCAAAAGGAGCAGGAGCAAACAGACGAATCCGTCCCGGCTCCCAGGGCCCGTTCCCAATCGCCGTTGCCCGTTGAACAAGCCCTGACGTTGTTTTTAAAAATCTGTGAAGCCGTGCAATTCGCACATGAACATGGCGTGCTTCACCGGGACTTAAAGCCCGCGAATATCCTCCTGCGTGAAGACGGCGAGCCGCTGGTCGCAGATTTCGGCCTGGCAAAGCTTGCTGACAGCGATGAAGAAGCGAGCCTTTCACTGACCGGAAACATCGTTGGGACCATTCAGAACATGGCACCCGAACAGGCCGATTCCAGCAAGCACGTGGACGAACGGGCCGACGTTTACAGTCTCGGAACCATTCTCTACCAGATGCTTACAGGGCGCCCCCATTTCATGCCCACAGGTAACATCGTCATTGATGGCCCAAAGCTTCAGGAACATCAGCCCGTTCGGCCACGAATCCACAATCCCGCCATTGATGCCGACATCGAAACCATTGTGCTCAAATGCCTGCGGCTCGATCCTCTGCGCCGTTACCGCAGTGTCCGTGCCCTGTGGGAGGACCTGGATCGCTACCGGCGTGGCGAACCCATTGACGCACGACCAGTCTCACCCGCAGAAATCATTTGGAAACAGGTTCTTCGCCACAAAACCGTTTCAGTCTTGAGCGCGGTCTTCCTGCTGGTTCTCGGCTTCGGAACCGTGGCTGCCTTCTGGCAAATTTCGGAACGCGCCACAATCGCCCAAGCCGCTGCGGCCGAAGCCGAGGTGCAACGCAAAGAAGCCGACGTCCAACGCCAGCTCGCGCTAGGCAGTCAAAAAGACGCCGAGGAAAAGCAGGCCCTCGCAGAACATAGGGAACGCGAAGCCAAAGAGTCTGCCCAGACAGCCCAAGCTCGGGAGAAAGAGGCACAGGAGGCCGTGGCGGCACTTCGCAATGCCGAAGCCGAGACGGAAAAAGAGTCCCAGCTTCGAATATCTGCCGACGAAGACGCCACGAAATCAAAGCAGCTTCGCTTGGTGGCAGAGAAACAGGCGAAGGAAGGATTCGCACCCGAACCGTTATTGACACTGCACGAGCAATACCTGCGAAAAGGCATCTCGATCGAAGAAAGCACCAAATATTATCGGAAGGAAGTCGAAAAGGCTCTGAACACCTTTTTAAGCGGACTGTCGGCGGTGACGAAGCCAGCGATAGTGACATACGGCCAAAAACCATTTCCTATTCCCGGGCGAATGAGTGCCCGAGGCGTCCCGCCGGCTACAGAAATGCGGGATACGTGGTCCTTTAGCGGGGTTTTGCCCTCCGACCTCGTTTCCAAACTCGGCCATATAGATCAGGTTCTCTCGCTCTACACCCTCTGTGACCCGGAACACGGTCTTCCCCTCCTGAGGTATTTCAAACTCTCGGTCTTCGACGTCGACGGAGCGATCTCGATCACCGAGAGCATGAGGCAGCGCGGCATGGAGCCGGAATTTCAAGTCACCCCCAAAACAACTGTTGATTACCTTCGATTTCAACTCGAAGCCTTGAATAAAAAAAAGGGCACCCTTGAATCGCAATTCCTTCAGATACGCGATCAGCTTCTTCGATCCGTCCAAATTCAGGCTTCTCTCCCGCTTCCTGCCACGACCTTTACACGATGCCTCTCCCGTCAACTTTCGCTTTCCGATATTTCCACTGCCGCAGGCCTCGGCAATTGGAATGCCGACGCCATCGTCAACCTCCATGGGAACAAATCCTACGATTTTGCTGATTCCGTAACGGCAACCGGGAAGGGCGTAGTCACCTTGGCCCCGCTTTTCGCTTGCTACCAGGGAAGTCAGAGTTTAGACATCAGTTATTCTTCCGTACCCGTGTTACAAACTCCTCTAAACACGGCTCCTCCCCGGAAGCTCATTGCACGTCATTCTGCCCTGCGCGCATTCGAACAGAAGAACGGGGTAGCCAACGGGTTCATCATGTTCGTCGATGAGTTAGACATCAGTTACTCACAGTTCACATCCTTCGAGCAAATTCTCGAAATTCGTTCCCTCCGCAAACTTTCGGCAGTCGGCATTCCGGCCAAAGACGCAAGAGTCCTGTTCTTGAGTAAACACGGCAATTCCAGTTTGGAGGAACTGGACATAGCAGAGGTTCCCATCTCCTCGTTCGCTGGAGTTTCCCAATTCCGGAACCTCCGCTCCCTGCGCTTCTCGCCAGAACTCCTGCAGGACAAGGCGTCGATTAACGAACTCCGAACGATGCAGCTCAAGATAATTTCAACGCCCTACGATCAACCTAATCAGAGCGCCACCTCGTTCTGGGAAAAGTGGGACCGCGGCGATAGCGCCCAATAACCTCCCCCCATCCTGCACCACCTGCCTCGCCAATGGGTGCGAAACTTTTTTCAAAAGAAAATGCCCCGCGATTGCAACCCTGAGCCCGGCAATCCGTAGAAATGTGTAGAGCCACTTCACACCATGACATTCCAAAAGCAAAACTATCCGCACAACACCCACCCAGTGCAAAGAATTCTAAAAATCATCAGCGCGGCCGTTCTGGCAACAGCCTGGACTGGTTGCGGTCCCAAACTCCCTCCCAAGGAAGACGTCAAAAACCGGTTAGCCCTTGCTTTACCTGCTCATCTCTCTGTCCAGAACATCGAGGTGGATGTCACGCCCATTGGCAGCGATGGAAATTATCTCTGCAAGTTCAGCCAGTCTGTCGCCCCCAAGGAGGACCTCTTCATCAAGGCCCCCTCAAAGCAATCCTTCGAAATTCAAGCCGAGCTAATCGACCGCACCGTCACCGGAGAAATCAGCGAAAGTGTCTCCGACGCCGCCTCGCAGGTCGTGATGAAATTTCCGGCTCAACACACCTTCCTCACCCTAAACGCAGAAAAGGGAAAGCCGATCGTTTTGCACGGAAGCATTACCGCCGGCCGCCGCGGCAAAGAATGGGAATGGGGTGCCCATCAGTTCGAACAAGCAGCGGTATTCGACGCCAAACCGAAAAGTGCCTTCCCTCCGAACTCGCTGGTGGAAGGGAGTTCTGAAGCGGCCGAGGCAGTCGAGGGCCTGCGAAAGAAAATCCAGGACATTGAAACCGCCGAGAAACGCATGATAGAACAGGAAGCCAGCGAACAGACAACCAGGGAACAAAAAGCCGCCGCCGATCTCGCCGCCAAAAAACAGCAACTTCTCGAACTGTTCAAACCCGGCAGCAAATTCAAAGGCAATGTGAAGTCGGAAAGATTTCCCGACCCGGTGGAACTCATCGTGGACGAAAGTAGCGACTCGGCTGGAAAGCCGCTCAAATTTCGGATCATCAACCCACAGGACAGGCAAATGTATCGGGATTTCGTGGGCGTTGTGGATGCAGATGGTTTGGTGGATTCCAAAATCGCCGTCGCCAAAGCCTCCGGCCAACGGCCTATCGGAAGCTTCAATGATCCTCGTGGCTTGTTCGGCCCAATCCGTACTCTTTACTCCTCCAACGACTCCACCTCGGTGCAATTTTACATTACCGACACCGGTCTCTGCGGGAAATTCAGCGGTTACGGCGGTCCAGTCATTGAACTCATCAAGCAGCCATGAGTCGATGGCATTTGCCTCACTTCACAATCTGATGAATGCAACTCCTCCACCCCTTCCCGTAACACCTCGGAAAAAGGATCCGCTGGCCGTCACGGCCTTCGTTTTCGGGATCATTGGTATTCCCATCGCGATGTTCTCTGGGATCCTTTGCCTGCTGGGCAGAAGCGGTGGATACGGAGGCCTTCTTCTCGTCGGCATCCTTCTGCTAGCCTTGGGAATCATTATCCACATTGTTATGACGGTTGTTTCCGTCATCACCGTGATTAAGCGGCGCAGTTTCCTAACGATTTCCGCGTGCGCCCTCAATATCGCCGTGATTCCCTCCGTCCTCCTCATCTTGATCCTAGCCCTTTCCTGAGGCATGAAAACAACCCCGAAGCACCTCTCCATCGAGACGAAGCTACTACGCCCGTCAAAGTTTGCGCCAACCCGGATCGGATGCTTCGGAAAGATCGCAATCCATTATCTCCTGACCGCTGTGGCCTTCGTCGTTTCCCACGCACAGATTCCCAGCAGTGCCTTGGAAGACTCACCGATTTCCGGCAACCTCAACCAAGCCGCAAAGATTGCCCTCCCGGATTCACCGAGCATTGGTACCAACAGCCAAAGCGTCAATTTCTCGCCGACGATCAACCCCGGCAACACCTCGCTTACCCCTCCGGCAGCACCTTCTGCTGGTCCTGCCGCCATTTCGGGCGCTGCCGCCGGAAGCTCGACCGAACAGGTTGTTGCCGACAAGACCAAAGACCTCGAATTCGACCCAGCCAATGAGACCCTCATCAACACCAAATCGGGTGCAATCTGGAACATTCGGGATAACTCGATCATCGATGCCCGCTACGATCGTTATCTCAATCAGGACGCTTTCGCGCAAAAAAAGCAGGAGGAATACCTCAAGAAACTCAATGAGATCCTCCAGATTCTTGTTCCCAAGAATCCTTATGGCACAGGGACCGTCTCCGGTCCCACCCGCGAGGATTACGCCAAGGCCTACGAGCTCTTGCGCGGTCTCTCGTCGGACTACGCAGACTATGATGGCGGAGTGGCCGCTACGCTGGCCAACCAGATCGATGCGCTCAATGCCGCAATGGTCGACCGGAAGCGCCTCTATGCCGAGGTCGACATGCTCGAGAAAGAGATTCAGCGTTTGAAGTGGAACATGGACGTCGCTGTAAAGCGCCGCCTTGACTCGATGAGCGAGCGTCGCGGAATAGATGCCGCACAAGAGAACGCGGGGAGAGCTGCTTACGCAATGCAGATCGGTTCAAATTACGCACGGGACATTGCCAAATGCCAGGCCCTTCAAGCAGCCAAAACCGCTCAGGCCGAGGCGAAGATGCTTCTCGCCAAGACCGAATTCCAAACGCTCCTGATACAGCATTTTGCCGCCCGGCGCTTTCAGCAGGTGCTCATTGGCGGGGCTTTCTATCGCACAGGGTTCAACGATGGTGAAATGGCGATCAAAGCGGACTCCAAGCTCACCCAAGTTTTCAGCGAAAAGCTCGGGATTCCCCTCACGGTAACAACCCTTGAGGCCGCGACCGTCGAAGCCATTGAGGAAGTCCGAAAAGGGCTCGGTGCCGCCACCAACATGCTCATTTCCAAGCGCACTAGTGGTGCCGAAAAACGCCTTATGGAAACCCTCATGGTCGGAGAAAACCTTCCGGAGATGCTCAGTTTTCCCATCGAACGGCGAAACGAGGTCCTTGCCTTCCGCCAATTGCGACGCGAGGCGGCCAAGGCCGTCGAGGTCAAGGATTTCACCAGGGCGGAAGAAAAGAACACCGAACTCGTCAAAATAGCCTCAGACTATGATCCAGCCCCGATCAAAGCGGCCATTGCCGCAGCCAGGTCCGAGAGCAATCTGCATCTGGCCAAGGGGCGCAATGCGGCCACCGCCGGCGACAAGGCGACCATGGAAAACGAAGTAAAGCTCGCCGCCACGATCTGGCCGCAAAATCCCGCCCTCGAATCCGGCGCATCAACGATGCTCAACCAGTTTGACCAACAGGGCAAGGCCATCAATGAACTGGATGCGCTACTGGAAAAGAACGATCTCCGCAGTATCGAAGCGAAACGGGAAGTTTTTGCCGCCGCCGTCGCTAACGATCCGGAGCGCCAGCAGCACTTGCGCGCCGCGATGGAACAGATCGTTGAAATCGAACGGGCGCTGGAACGCGCCCATGAATACGGGGAAAAGGAATCTCCTGCCCAAGCATGGCAGATTGTCGAACCAGTCTCCCGAAAATACCCCGCAGATTCCAAACTCACTCGCGCCATCTCGGGCTATTCCATGCGCGCTCCTGACTACGTAAAGAAAGTCATGGCGGCGAGGGAAGCCGAGGCCAAGGGTGTGACGGCGCAGGCTGTCGGCCTTTATCTGGCCGCCGCGCAGTTAAACCCCGCCTCCGAGGAGATTAGACAAAAGATTGTCACCTTGGCCGAAAACCAACTGGCGAACCTCGAAAACTGAACTATGGCTCGTAGAAGAAATTCCCGCCTCTCGATTGGATTGGTCATAGCTTCGGCATTGTTCCTGGTTGGGGTGGCATTGGCTCCGGCATTTCTTGACCGGAACCATGCAAAGCCGCGCCTTGATACCGAAGGCTACCTGGAAGACTCTACTTCCTTTTCCGGCAACCGCTACTTTATCCAGGGAAGCATTGCGGAACGGCTCGCCCGCACCAAAGCCGGGGCCGTTTATGCGGTCACGACGAAACAGGGCGCGCAGCTCTCCATTGTCATTCCTTCAGGCCTCACCCCCGGCTTCAACATCGAGAAGGGGCAGAACCTCGCATTCGATATCCGCGTCGCAGATGACGGCAGCATCATCACCACCGAAATCGCCAAACAATGAAGATCCTCATTTTTTTCGCTGCCACACTTGCACCGATGGGCCTCATCGCCCAGAATTCTCCGGTCAACAAACCGACCTTTCCGCTCTGGACTGCACCAATCCCCACAACCCAGGGTGCCTATGCGGTAAGTCTCAATTCCATCTGTTCGGTCGCACTCGAAAAATACGACCTCAAGTTTGAGGACAAGGTTTTCCCGATCACGGAGTGCTCAGTCGAAACGGTCGGGGGCAAGACAGCCCGATTTTACTTCGTTAATGAAGATAAGAAGCAGAAGAATGAGAAGGGGCCGATGGAGGAGGCCAAAGCTGCTTTTACACCCGTGATCTCCGATCTGGAAAAAGACGAAGATTCCGAGGAGAACCAGAAAAAGCTGCGGGTTGTGAAAATCTATCCCGAGTCCGCACTCACCGGCACTGTGGAGTATCGTCTTTCAAGCGCGAAGAAAGTAGCCGATCTCTACCAAAATCTGCGCGATGCGTGGGTCGCCTCCGCGCCATGAAAGGGATTGCGACCATACTTGTGATCGCAATCGGCACCTTGTGCGCTGATGAAGATACGGCTAAGTATTTCTGGGAACCCGAACTGTCAGGAGGACAGGCATTCATCGCCTATCCGAGATCGATCAAGAGCTATCGACTTGCAAAATATGACATCTATTTTGAAGGAGAACGCTACCCCGTTACCGAACTCAATTTGGAACTGACCCACGGCACCGTCAGCTTCCTTGCCATATCGGATTCCGAGGGAAAGCCGATCAAACCGACGCTCAAGGAAATGGCCGGCGGCAATTTCCAGGAGAAACGTCTTCCCGGCTCACTACCTCCCGAGGACATTAAGGTCCGGGGACGGGATGCGAACCGACGAGCCCGATTTCTCCTCGATTCTCCTTCCGCCGTTGTAAAGCTCCATGGAGACCTCGATTTAATCTTCCATATCGCTTTCCCGTGGTAAGAACAGTGCTCATCGGCATGCTTTGTGTCGTTTCCGCACGGGGTGCGAACGAGCAGCCAGATGCCTGCGAAGCGCTGAAGGCTTTTCAGGGTTACGTACGGTATGTTGACAACCGCATCGTCGCGCAAAGGTATCTTTCCCAGATCGAAAAGGCACTAAAGGTTTCGCCAATCAGCACCAGTGGCGAAAAGGGGAAACATGCTCCAGTTCTTACCTTCGTAGTCTTCTCCCGAACCCATTTTCAAACCGGCCATAAACCCTACCCCGAAACGCGTCAGAAAATTGATAAACTGGTCGCTTCTGCGGATTTCAAAGCCCGCCGATACCAACTCAATGATCTTCATCCTGACCAGGCCCGCCAGTCAATTTGGCAATTCAGCCGTGATGGCGTCAGCATGCGCGTCGTAGTCGTTCCCAACAATGCCATCACGGTCGCGTTCTTTTCCAGCGACGATTTCCGGTCTGGGCTCCATGCCGCCCGCCGGGCGCTCATTCCACCTCCGCAAGTGCGTTAATCGAGTTCTACGCGCCGAAGAGGATTTTACCGCAAAATGCGGAAGCATAAAGCTCCTGCTTCTACCGTGCGCATTGCAGCAATCAATTCTGACCCCAGTTTCCTCCCATTTCGGCACTATCCTTTACTTCTTATTCTTTACCGGCAAAGTCATACCATGACCTCCACCATCAGCTCCAAAGGGCAAATCACGGTTCCTATTCATGTACGTGAAGCCCTTGGCCTGGTGCCTGGAACGAAGCTCTCATTCGAACTCGGACCACAGGGTACCTTCGTGGCCCGCAAAGCTGGCGAGCAGAGTTTTTTCTCGAAGTTCCAGGGAATCGGAAAGGCCGCCAAAGTCCCTTGGCGTAACAGCCGCGAAGCCATGGACGCCTTGCGAGGCAAGGTGCCAAAAGGCGACATGGATTGATCAATGGCCATCGCGATTGATTCCAACATCCTGATTGATCTGATCGGGGAACAGACTGCTTTCACCGGGGGCTCCATTGAGGCTCTCGACACGGCACGCTTGAAAGGCGCACTGCTCGTTTGTCCGGTGGTACTCGCGGAAATCAGTGGATATTTTGCCAGGGCGGACGACCTCAGTGAATCTCTTCAGGACATGCAGATTTCGTTCTCCGATTTTACACCCGACGATGCGCACGAAGCTGGAGCCGCATTCGTTCGCTACCGGCGGAAAAGCAGTCAGTCGAAGGACAGGATGCTGGCCGATTTTCTGGTGGGAGCCCACGCCCTCAATCATGCCGATGCGCTACTGACAAGGGATCGCGGATACTACCGGACATTTTTCCCACGGTTGAAATTGATTTCCCCCGGCAAACTCTGATCGTTGCGGCCGCAGACGGCGCGCTCATCAGTTCGCGAGATTACGATTTGAAATCGCGTCGCTCGAAGGCCTGCCAGCCGATGAGGAAGAGGGTGGCGTTGATGGCCATCAGCCATGCGTAGTTTTCCACCATGGTTTCCCAGGGGATGCGGTAATCAAAGACATGGATCCAGACGGCCATTTTGTAGGTGAGGAACATTTCCTTGAGGCTGTCAAAGTAGGGGATGTTTTTCAGAATCGAGTCGGCAAAGAGCACGGAGAGCGTGATGACGGTGGCGGCAGAGGGTTTCATGTTGAAACAGGAGAGGCAGAAGGCCAGGGCCGAGATGGTGAGCAGGCTGAGCGAGAGTAGCGGAATGACCGCCAGGTAGCGCAGCAGGCCCGGCCAGAAATCGTGAAAGGCAAACACGCCTTCGAGCGGGGCGAAAACGAACAGGCCGCCGATGCCGCTGTTGATAAATCCCGCGAGCAGGGCCGTGACCATGACGAAGAGGGTGAGGACAAAGGTGTAGAAGGCAACGACGATGGCCTTGAGCAGCAGGATGCGGCCACGCGAAACCGGACGGCAAAGCATCATCCGCATGGAACCGTCTTCCACTTCCTTGCTCACCACATCCCCCGCCACAAGGGCGAGGAAGAGGGCCTCGAGCAGCAAGACCGTCCACATGACAATGAGAAACCCGAGCGTGAGGCCGGAGAGATAGACCGAGGCATCATAGCCGGCGTTCTCGATGACCCTGCGAACGGTGGCCTGCACTTTTTCGAGCCGCAGCAGGAAAAGCACCACGATCTCAAAGGTCAGAAAAGCCCCGAATCCAATGAAGGTCCGTTTGCGCGCGAAGAGCTTGCGCAACTCCCCGCCCAACTGATGCATAAACAGCCTCATGGAATAATGTGGCTCATGTAAAAATCCTCCAGCGTGGCCTTCACGACCTCCACTCCGCGCACGCGCACTCCGGCATGAACCAAGGCGGACACCACGTCGGCCATGTCCCCGCCCTCGCGCAGGCTCACCAGTTGATTCGCGCCGGAAACGGCCCCGGATTTTTCCAGCACGGGCGCCGCTTTCGACCAATCATCCAAATCAAGCCGCCAGTGCTTTTCTCCGCTTTTCCAGGAACCGCAAAAAATCATGCGGCCCTGATGCAGGATCGCGACGCGGTCGCAGAGCAGTTCGATTTCGGAAAGCAAATGCGAGGAAAGCATGACGGTGAGTCCTCGTTCGTCGCGCAGGTGACGGATCATTTCGCGCATCTCCTGAATGCCCTCGGGATCGAGACCCTCGGTCGGTTCATCGAGCAGCACGAATTCGGGATTCGGCAGCAGGGCCTGCGCGAGCGCGAGCCGCTGTCGCATGCCGTGACTGTAGGTGCGAACGGGATCGTGAATGCGTTTTTCCAGACGGACGAGTTTCACAATTTCCAGCAGCCGCTCGTCCGGTTCGATGCCGGAGAGGGAAACGAAGAACTGCAAGTTGTGCCAGCCGCTCATGTATTCGTAAAATGCCGGAGCCTCGAAGATGGCCCCGACCCGGCTGATGGCCCTGGCCCGCTCGCGCTGCACGGAATACCCGGCAATAAAGGCCTCGCCGGAGTCCGGATGCAGATGCCCCAGCATGAGACCGAAGGTCGTACTTTTGCCCGCCCCGTTGTGGCCGAGGAGGCCAAAGATTTCCCCGCGCCCAATTTCCAGGGAAAGCCCGCTCAAGGCCGGACGGCCGCGAAAAGACTTGGAGAGATTATCGAGCCGTACCACGGTTGATCCTGATGGTGTTTCTTGAGTTTGTGATGGCGTGACGGCGGAGAGCCGTTGCAGAACCTATCTCATAGTTTCCGGGAGGAGCAAGGGCGGGAAAGACCGGGAGGATAAAATTCCACTTCCGTCTTTCCTACGCCCCCAATCCGTCTTTATGTTCGCGCCCGAATGCCACCCACACTTTTTCAACGAAAGATGCTCTGGGCGGCCATCACCGCCCTATCGTTCGTGGCGATTGCGGCGATCGTTGTTCTGGTGGGCACGCTCTTTATCCAAGGCATCGGCTATTTGCGGCCCGTCCTGCTCCCGCTCGCCATCGCCGGCATTCTCGCCTACTTGCTTGAACCCGTCGTGCGCTGGTTGGAAGGCCGCTGGCTCTCCCGCACCATGGCCGTTGTGGTCGTTTTTCTCGCCATCACCGGGGTGAGTGCAGGCATCCTGCTCTGGGTCGTTCCGTCGGCCTGGCATCAGGGACAGGTTTTTGTGACCAACCTGCCGTCGTACTCGACCCGCGCGCAGAACCTGGTGACGCAAACCATCGAGAAAATTCAAAAAATCAGTGAAGCTCCCCTGCGGAAACAAGCCGAAGATCCGGCCGCCGTGGTTGATCCGGTCTCGGCCTATGCGGCGAAAATGGCCAACGACGGGGTCATTTGGCTCCAGGATAAGATCCCGACTATCGCCGCCTCGACCGGACGTTTTCTGCAACGCAGCGCGGGCAATTTTCTCGGGGCATTCGGCATCCTTCTCAGCCTGATCCTGGTGCCGCTCTTTCTGTTTTTCTTTCTGAAGGACAGCCGTTCGATCTCGGAAAACTGGAGCAACTACCTCCCGCTCCGCGCCTCGCCGTTAAAGAATGAAATCGTTTCACTGCTCAGTGAAATCAACAGCTACCTCATCAGTTTTTTTCGCGGCCAGTTGATTGTGAGCATGATTGACGGCGTGCTGATCGGCTTTTGTCTCATGGTGTTTATCCGGCTCGATTTTGCCCTGCTCATCGGCCTGATGGTTTGCGTACTGGGAATTATTCCCTACGCCGGCATGATGATCTGCTGGATTCCGGCCGTTCTCATCGCCACGGCCCAGTTCGGAGATTGGTGGCATCCGATGTGGGTCACGATCATCTTCCTCGCTTGCAACCAGCTGGAAGGCATCTTTCTCTCCCCGAAAATTGTCGGCGAATCCGTCGGGCTGCACCCCCTCACCGTCATTATTTCCGTGCTG
>Ga0209591_10004260_pt1 | contig 16282 bp, 11 predicted proteins | sample MAT01_FD_187207 | JGI IMG/M metagenome (GOLD analysis project Ga0209591, IMG submission 187207) | Freshwater microbial communities from Lake Fryxell liftoff mats and glacier meltwater in Antarctica - MAT-01 (SPAdes) (version 2) | ecosystem: Environmental > Aquatic > Freshwater > Ice > Liftoff... | reverse complement strand
GGGGCTAAGAGGGCGGTAATTGCCCCAATTCCTGCGGAGATGGCTGCTATGAAAATTAGCAAAAAGAGCCAAAATACATACAGGACTAATTTGGGCTTTTTTCGAGATTCGCGATCGACTGGTTTAACAAAGTTTCTTTTAAAGATTGACAAGTTTTTCATTGACTTGCTATTGATTATTAAAGTTTTTCAGCTTGGCAGTAAAACTTGGGCGGTGCTTCAGGAAAGTATTTGAACAAAGCCGGACACAGCCAGCCTTCGAGATTTTTTGCTTCCCACCGATACCAGTTACCGCCGTATTCTGCTTTAAACAACACCATTTCTGCTTGATATCCGGGAAATGGATTGGCTGAGAATAAAAGTCGGAAACAAGAGTCGGCATTGGGAATGTCTGCGACGAGCACTTCAATCATTTGGGGTACGCCCTGAACAAACGGTTCTCGGATAAGTCCGGCTTGCTCGTCGTCAAAAACCCAGGTGTACTGTTCGCGATAGGGGTAAATTACCATCATGGCATTTGACATGGTATTCTCCTATTTTAATTTCGTTTGTTTGGGCTGGGAAATGTGAGTCTTGATACCATTATATTCGGTGGCGCGGATGTTGTGTAAAATTCGATTTGACAACCCTGTTTTAATACCAATTTAAAAAACTTGCTACAACTCTTAATCTTATACCAATTATTAAAAGTCGCAGTTCCCCGCACTCCTCACGGCAATGCCGTCTCCCTACAGACGCTCGCGTGTAATTTATAGGTTCCGCCACTTTTCAGAATTCCTATTGGTTGCTCGATTTTATGTAAAGAATTGCTATTTTATAGATAATTAAATATGATTTATTGTAGTATTTTATGAGTAGAATATGCCGATCTTATAAATAACAATTATTAGGTTAGTAGTAAGGACTTTAGTCCTGATTTATTGTGGAAGAGGATTGAAGTTCTCACTACGAACCTGTGAATGTTTTTAGTTAGGTGTTAGATTTTGGTGTGGCAGAATCCGCTGAAATTTCTGTGAGTTCGACTAGCGCTTTAGCCAAATATTCATATTGCGGCAAAGTATTGTAAAACTGAGCGGAAATCCTCACCAATCGCTTGCTAGAATCCGGCCAAGGAATCACCGGAACTTCTATTTTAAAAATCTGCCACAGCGCCTCTTGCAAGGGGGGAATTCCTCCGGTTGCAACTGCATCAGATTTGTCATCTAGCAGTGGTACAACAGCCATAGAACCCACCATTTCATCGGGACAAGGCAGTGGCAAATCTAATTTATCTGCTAATATCTGTCTCCCAGCCAATGCTAAAGTATGATTTTTTGCCATCAATTCTGGCCAGCCACCGCTCAACAAAGAACCCATAAAATTAATAGCTACAGGTACGCACAAATAGGGACTCGGATCGACTGTTCCCATCCAGTCAAATTCTAATTGAAAGCGCGATTTATCAGCGCGCGGCGAGTTGGCACCGTGACTGATAGTAGTTGGGCGAATGCCGTCTTGTTTGTCGCGCCGCACGTACAAAAAGGCAGCACCTTTCGGCGCGCACAGCCATTTGTGGCAATTTCCTGTATAGTAAGCTGCGCCAATTTCCTCTAAATTCAGCGCTAGCATTCCGGGCGCGTGTGCTCCGTCTACCAATACATCCACGCCGCGGTTCGCTAACTCGCCGACTAACTGTTTGATGGGAAATATTAAGCCGGTTTGGCTGACAATGTGGTCTAGTAAGGCTAACTTTGTTTGCGGCGAAACGCACTTAATTATTGCTTCAATAATTTGTTCTGGCGACTCAATTGGAAATGGTACTTCTGCTACTATTATTTTAGCGCCTGTGCGCTCTGCTATAAAATCAAGGGTGTTGCGGCAGGCGTTGTATTCCTGATTTGTGGTTAGCAATTCGTCGCCCGGAGCAAAAAAGAGCGATCGCAAAACGGCATTGACTCCAGTGGTAGCATTCGGCACAAAGGCTAAATCTTGCTCATCCGCGCCGATAAATGCGGCCAACTGATTTCTGGCATGATCCAACAGTGGTTCAAATTCCCGCATTAAAAAGCGCAATGGTTCTCTTTCTAGTTGTTCTCGAAAACTGGTTTGTGCTTCCAGTACGGGAATCGGACAGGCTCCAAAAGAGCCGTGGTTGAGGAATGTTATTTCGCGATCGAGTAACCAATATTCGTTAATCATTAGTCATTAGTTATTAGTCATTGGTCATTGGTCATTAGTCCTGCCGTCATTAGTCCTGCCGTCAACGACCGGCTGGGCAAGCTGTCACAGGTCAACTGTCACAGGTCAACTATCACAGGTCAACTATTTTACCTTTTAATTGCTCAAACTCTTCTAATGTATTGCAATTCGATAACATTAGTGCTTCTCTTTCGCCTACGGGTATAGGGATTGCTTGGATTTGATTTAACCACGCTTGAAAGGAGCGTCCCCCTTGGTCAATAAAAATTTGCAAAGTGGGCAGAGATTGTTGGCGGTAGAAGCCGCACAATGGCTCCCAGCGCGAATTTTGATAGGGCACAACTGCTAAGGTAGATGGGGGAAAATCTGTTAGCTGACTCGCCCAATTCTGGATAATCTGGGCATCTAATAAGGGCAAATCGCAAGCTAAGAGTAAAATCCACTCGGCGGCAATTTCTGTTAATCCCTGAGTTAATGCGACTAAGGGCCCGGAGCCCGGATTGTACTCTAGCAGAAATTGGGATTGTTGGGTTAAGGTCGATCGATAGCGATCGGGCCAAGCAGTCAAAACATACACTTGTGGCGTTACAACTGCTGCAACCTCACACGCCCGCTGCAATAGGCTTTTACCCTCAATTTCCAGCAGAGCTTTATCTCTACCCATCCGCGAACTTTGACCGCCTGCGAGCACAATTACTGCAATTTTATGGTTAGTCATTGGTCATTAGTTAACGGTTAACGGTTAACGGTTAACGGTTAACGGTTAACGGTTAACGGTTAACTGTGATTAGCATTAAACCCGATCGATAATTTTCAATTCAAAGCACTAACTGCTTTGCTAACTTCCTCAAGTTTTTGCACGACTTGACCGCTGCTTAATAACGTTTCTGCTTCAATCAAACCAGAGTTCATATCCAAACAAACTCCGCTGCGCCACAGATAAAATCCACCGTTCCAGATAGCCGACTGCATCAATTCCGAAGGTTTTCCCAGCAAAACTTCCTGCATTTGTTTGAGCAACTCAGATGCTGATTCAAAGGCGGGATTTGTGCTGCTAAAACCGTAATCTCCGTGCGCTAAAAGCACTCGCTCGAACTCGGCACCCGGTTTAGCAATGCCGATAATCGCAGTTCGATCGCGCGGCAAGTCGCAACTTCCCTCCAATCCCTTGACTGTGGTATAATTTTTGACTCCCCGCAACTCAAAGGCTGTTTGAAACATACCTTCTGTCGGCGGGTGCACGTAGCCGGAGATGACGTTAACGTCGCCGCCGCAGGGACACCACATCAACTCCATTGTCGAAAAAGGTGGCCGTTTGCCGATTTCGCGGCGGTAGGGAACTAAACTCGCGGCTTGAGGGAAATGCTTGGGAAGGTAAACAAAACCTAAACCCGTATTGTCAAAAACTTGCTGGACTTTTTCTAAACTAAGTTTTCTCCAGTCAACTCCCAAACCGCGCCAAATTTCGATCAGGGGAATGCCTTCTTTGGTTGGCATGATATCCCCTCCGTGCATGACGGCTGGAACGCCAGAGGCGGCTAAAATTAGGGCTGTTAAAGGGCTAATTGGAGCGGTGCGCGATCGCCCGTCGTAGGCAACGCCAAACACTGCCACGCTAGATACGGAAAACCCTTTTTCTCGGTTTGGGGGGGCAAGCATTGGCCCCAATTCTTCATACGCATCCAGCATTCCGGCTAATTCTTCGCCGGTGGGCCGTTTGATGCGGTGGGAAATCATGAAAGCTCCGATTTGAGCCGGTGTTGCTTCTCCCAGCAGCATCATCCGCGTGGCTGCTGCTGCTTCGGAGCGAGTTAGGTTTTCTCCTGTGTGTACTCCGCTGCCAATTTTTCGCAGCAATTCTCTAAATGCGTCACTCATAATTCTTGAAGTTGGTAATTGGTAATGGGGAATTAGTCATTAGTCATTAGTCCTTAGTCATTAGTCATTGGTCATTGGTCATTGGTCATTGGTCATTAGTCATTAGTCATTAGTAACGCCCTCAAATCTCAAATCTAAAATCTCAATTATAAACAGGTATTAATTCCCGGATTTTTCTACCTTGATGACATCAAATGGTGGCACAAATTCGCGTACCAGATTCCAGAAATGGGCGATCGGCGGAATTTGCATTCGATCGTGAGTTGTCACCAACACGACTTCGCGAGTCCAAGTCGGATCGGCCGATTGTCCGTTAGCGAAGCCCGCCCCTACGGGGGCTGCGCCAACGAAGAGGATCGCCGAAACCTGGGAATTGGCGCTTTCTTGAGCGATCGCCCGAATTGCTAAAGTGCGATCGCCCCTAGCGTCCATCAAAGCTGAATGTGGCAGCAAAGCAATCAATTCTCCCTGGCGCACCACACCCCGAAAAGCATCGAGAGTGTTGAGTTCCAAAACAGCATGAAGTTTAGCACCGATGCGTCCGAATTGTTCTTGTACCATCCGCTGCATTCCGTACCCGTCCTTAAACACCACTTGCGGGTAACGAATCAATTCCGACCAAGGTACTCGATCGTACTGGGCGAGGGGATGAGCCGCTGCCATCAATACCTCGATCGGCTCATTGTAGAGCACCTCAACCAACATTTCCGGGGCTTGAGTAAAATAGCGGTTGTTCATCACCACCGCGATGTCCACCAAACCGTCTTTGAGAACTTTCAAAGCTCGATCGCTCCCCAGGGATGTCACCCGCAACTGCACGTTAGGATAGTCGTGGCAAAACCTTTGCAGCACAGGCGGCAAATAAGCAGCACAAACCGAGTGAATCGCAGCCACGCAAAGTTCCGGCTGTTTTCCCGCCAGCAAGTCTCCCAATTCTTCAGCAGCATTTCGCCAAGTCTGACAGATTTTGCGAGCGTGAGGTAACAGGAGTTCCCCTCCCACAGTCAGCTTAGCGTGGGCTGTGCGGTGAAACAGCGACAAACCCAGTTCCGCTTCAAGTCCCTGCACTTGACGGCTAATAGTCGATTGGGTAACGCCGCACTTCCGGGCTGCTTGCTGAAAGCTACCGGTTTCAGCAACTGAAAGAAATGCTTGAAGCTGCTCTAAGCGCATGGATGTTTAATTCGAGATGGTTTCAGAAATTTTACTCGGAGATCATCAGAGAGATTAACCGATTTAGTAGAAGAATTTAGTACACCTTGATACAGGTACAGATTAGTAGACGAGCAATTGCATAAATCTTTGATTAATACAGGAACCGCAGATGCAAAGCAGATGGACACAGATCAACGCAGATAATTTCAAGATAATTTGTGAATGAGTGCAAGAGGTCTAGTTTTGATTGTGGTGCCAGAGGCGCGGATGCTTGGCTCTACGAATTAACTTGCTGGGGCAGGATTTATTCAGCCCAATTAGATTTCGATTCTCTAATTATCCAATTTTTAATCCATTTATGAGTTGGCAAATTTATCAAGAAAACGATTTGATTAAGCTTGCTCGCTCGAAGTTTTTAAATTTGTAGCTCAACAGCTTTAATGAACTGCACAGTCAAAGTCGCTTCATTAATTGTGCTGACTAACTTGTTTTCTGGGAAGGTTAAAACTTAAAAAATAGCATTTTATTTTGTACATTTTTCACTATTATAGTACCTCGCTCTTCCTATTATTGTCAATAAATGTCCGAATATTGCCACCTGGTTGAAACCTCCGATGAACTTTCATCCCCTACCTAAAATCACTGTTATTTTCTGTTGGTTTTTGTATAAACTAGGAATTGGCGGGTGAGCAACACAAGTGCAAGTACGATCGATCGCACAGGAAATGGGAAATATTAAGATTATGTCATTTAACCACAATTTTATTCCCCAAGATGGATGTTGCCAGTGGCAACTTCAGTTAATGGGACTGCACGCGGTCAGCGATTTGTTAATTGCCTTGTCCTATTATTCAATTCCAGCGATGCTGATATACTACTTTGCCCGGAAGCAGCATGATGTGCCTTTGAGCAAAGGGTTTATCCTGTTGGGAGCGTGGTTTTTCTGCGGCGGGACAACTCACCTGATGCAAGTTTGGATGCTGGTGCATCCCAGCTACTTGCTCTCAAGTTCGATCGCCGCCGTTACCGCTATCATCTCTTTGTGGGCTGTAGCAGAACTGATGCCTTCGCTTTCTCAAGTGTTGGCTTTGACTTGGATAGCAAAATTAGCAGCAAATACAGCGCTGGGAAGTGCAAAGGCCGATCGACCGCAAGCCAACTCTGCCATTAAAAATCCCGCCGCCTCCCCCACAACCGAAATCCAGCAAATTAACCAGCAATTGCTCGCAGAAATAGCGCAGCGCCAGGGAGTCGAACAACTGCTGCTCGACGCTGTAGGCAAGCTGCAATCAAGCGAAGAACGTTTCCGCGCTTTTCAGGAATTATCCCTAGACGGATTTAACGTGTTTCGCAGCATTCGTGATGGCGACACAATTGTGGATTTTGAATGGGAATACGTCAATCCCGCAGCGGCAAAAATTCAGCAGAATACCCCTGAAGAATTAACCGGGAAGCGATTGCTGCAAGTGCTGCCTGGTCACAAAAATAGCAGTTTGTTCGACCGTTACGTGCAAGTTGTAGAAACAGGAAGTCCCCTCGACACCGAGATTTATTACAACAGCGAAGGCATTGTCGGTTGGTTTCGGATTATGACGGTTAAATTGGGGGACGGTATTGCTATTTCTTTTAGCGATATTACCGATCGCAAGCAAGTAGAAGCATCCCTGGGCGACGCGCTGCAAAAACTTACTTCTCATTTTGAAAATACGCCCCTAGCAGTGATTGAGTGGGATGAAAATTGTCGCATCAGCGGGTGGTCGCCGGCTGCTGAGAAGATTTTTGGGTGGAAGACGACAGAAGTTTTAGGCAAGCATTATAGCGAATGGAATTTTATTTTTGACGGCGATGTTGAAGATGTAGAATCGGCTATTTGTAGTTTAAAAAACCAACAAGCTCGGTGCAATGTTGTTCGCAATAGCAATTATAATAAATGCGGTTCGTTGGTGCATTGCGAGTGGTACAATTCGGCTTTTTATAGCGATTCGGGACAGTTGATATCGGTGCTGTCTCTGGTTTTGGACGTGACGGAACGCTTTAATTTTGTGGAAGTGCTGCGACAGTCTGAAGAGCGGTTTCGGATGGCGGCCCAAAGTGCTAGCGATTTGATTTACGAATGGGATATCGAGACTGGTATTGTGCTGTGGTTCGGTCAGGTAGATGAACATTTGGAGTACGAAAAAGGCAGATTTCCCAGGACGAGAGCAGCTTGGAACAGTATCTTGCATTCGGAAGACCGCGATCGAGTCCAGGCCGCGGTCGATCGCTATTTAAGCGCGTCAAACCGTTCTGCTACCCCATTTTTTCAGGAATACCGCGTGCAGTGCCAGGGAAGCCGCTTGCTCCACTGGATCGATCGGGGCAAAGCAGTGCTTGACAAACAAGGCAATCCCTGCAAATGGATCGGCGTGATTAGCGACATCAGCGATCGCAAACTAGCCGAAGAACAGCGGAATCTAGCCTTAGCGCGGGAACAAACCGCCCGCCGCGAAGCCGAAGCCAGCGAACATCTTTACCGCGTCCTCGCTGAAGCGATCCCGCAAATAGTTTGGACTGCTTTGCCCGACGGCTGGATTGACTACTACAACCAGCGCTGGTTTGAATATACCGGCTTGACACTAGAGGAAACTCAAGGCTGGGGGTGGCAGCCAATTTTGCATCCAGATGACCGGGAAAATTGCCTAGAACGCTGGAATTACTCGGTGCAGACGGGGGAGACTTACGAAGTGGAATACCGCTTTAAACGCGCATCTGACGGGGCTTACCGCTGGCATCTGGGTCGGGCAATGCCGGTGCGAGACGCTCTTGGGAAAATCGTCAAGTGGTTCGGCACTTGTACGGATATTGACGATCGCCAGCGATCGGCCCAAACAGCCGATTTCCGCGCCCGATCCTTAGCTTTACTGTCGTCGGCTTCCCTCGATTACCAGGAGGCGCTGCAAGGTTTGGCGGATTTAGCAGTGCCGGTGCTGGGGGATTGGTGCTGCGTGCATTTGGTCGAAGCTGACGGCTCGATCCACTTGCAAGCAGTTGCTCACTCAGATCAGAGCAAAGTCGATCTGCTGTGGCAAATCGACCAGCGCTTGCCCGTAGACCCCGATGGACGACACGGAGTAGCAAAGGTGCTGCGGACTGGGGAGTCGAAGCTCTACCCAGAAATACCGAATTGGGCGATCGAGGCCGTTGTACCAGACAGGGATCTGCTGGAAGTGCTGCGCTCCCAAGCCCCGCTATCAGCAATCTGCGTGCCACTGATCGCTCGCGGGCGGACGCTGGGAGCGATTTCGCTGCTGTGCGGAGAGTCCGGCCGCCGCTGCGGGCAGGGCGATTTGGTTTTGCTCTCGGATTTGGCGCGGGATGTGGCTGTGGCGATCGATAATGCGCTACTTTACCGGGAAGTGGCGGAAGCCAATCGGATTAAAGACGAGTTTTTGGCAACGCTTTCTCACGAGTTGCGCACGCCTCTAAACGCGGTGGTGGGCTGGGCCCAGATACTGCGCCAGCGCAAGTTGAGTGCCGAAAAAACGGCTGTGGCTTTGGAGACGATCGAGCGCAACGGGCGCTTGCAGACTCAGATGATTGAGGATTTGCTCGATGTGTCCCGGATTGTCAGCGGTAAAGTCTGTTTGAAGCTGTCCCCGGTGAATCTGGTGCCGATTGTAGAAACGGCAGTGAAGACGCTGAGTCCTGATGCTGAAGCTCGTGGAGTTGAATTGGTGAGTTTTTGCGGCGAAGGGGTGAGAATTTTGAGGGGCGATGCTACTCGTTTGCAGCAGGTGGTGTGGAATTTGCTCTCGAATGCGATTAAGTTTACGCCGCCGGGGGGGCGCGTGGAAATCAGGCTCTCGGAAGAGGGGGAACCGATGCAACCGGGTAACGCGCTGTTGTCTCCTCGCTCTCCGGTTCACTCTGTGGCGATCGCCATTAGCGATACGGGAATTGGCATCAGCAAGGAGTTTTTGCCGTTTGTGTTCGATCGCTTCCGCCAAGCTGACAGCACTTCTACACGCAATTACGGCGGGCTGGGACTGGGATTGGCGATCGTCCGCCATCTCGTGGAACTCCACGGCGGCACTGTCTGGGTCGAAAGTCCTGGCCCTGGACTCGGCTCGACTTTCGGGGTGCGATTGCCAATTGAGCAAAGGTAAATTTTATATAAACGAGGTAATTTTTATATAAACGTAGATCAGACGGCGGTTGAAACCGCGTCTACACATACAAAACCCGGATGGTGCGCGGGTTGAAGAGTGTCCGGTTGAAATTACGTTATTTTCTCTTAGTCCGCGGAGGCGGACATCGTTTGTGTAGGCGCGAATTCCATTCGCCGTCTTTTCTTAATTCTCCTGCTTAATTCTCTTGCCATTCTTGCAGGGCGATCGCAATTCCCTGATCAAGATCAGACGGCGGTTGAAACCGCGTCTACACATACAAAACCCGGATGGTGCGCGGGTTGAAGAGTGTCCGGTTGAAATTACGTTATTTTCTCTTAGTCCGCGGAGGCGGACATCGTTTGTGTAGGCGCGAATTCCATTCGCCGTCTTTTCTTAATTCTCCTGCCATTCTTGCATCGTTTGTGTAGGCGCGAATTCCATTCGCCGTCTTTTCTTAATTCTCCTGCTTAATTTTCTTGCCATTCTTGCAGGGCGATCGCAATTCCCTGTTTCAATCCCGGTTCGAGACTCTCTTGCTTAACTAAACCTGCTAATTTCTGCCTAACCTCACCAGTATCTAGCTGTTTGAGAGCTGATAAACTATGCAGCCTGACGCTGTTGTCTGCATCTGCCAACAGTTGAATTAGCACATCTAGCGCTCTCATATCTCCTAATTGCCCTAACGCTAAAGCCAAAGATTGTTTAATTTCCACGGACTCCACGGCGGGATGATTACTTTCAAGTAAATCGATCGCAATTTCAGCAGCTTTGACTTTTAATTCCGGCTTTTCTACTCGCCCTAAAACAGTGACAACCTCTTGACAAACAGCAGATTCAATGTTATATTTATGTAGATTTTCGTCAGTAGTTAACAATTGATTAGTATTTGTCAATTCGCCAAATTTTGCGTTAATAGCCGATCGCCCAATCAGCACTGTTTGCAAATATCCTAAAGTGGCTGGGGTTTCAATCCAGCCTAGGGCGCGCACAGTTTCGATTTGCAATTGCACCGGAGTTGTGGGCGATCGCAGCAATTCAAATAAAGCAGCCGCTGCTGCATCGGTTTTCAGTCGCCCGATCGCGATCGCAGCTTCCTGACAAACTTCTAAACGGATATCCCAAAGCAAAGGTTTGAGCAAATTAACTAAATCTAATTCTGCATCTAAATAAGCACGAACTCCCAGAGCTCGCACCGCTTCTTTTCTGACTGCTGTCGCTACATCTGTGAGCGCACCTACCAGTACCGGCGGGATACGGGAGTCATGAAAGCTGCTCAGAGCCTCGATTGCAGCCATCCGCACCGCAACTTGTGAGTCTCCGACTACGCTCAACAGCGGTGCAATAATTTCGGGGCGGCGAATTTGGGCGAGCGCTGCTGTGGCAAACTGTCGCGAGTCTTCTTGCTGTAAGAGAGTTGCTAGGGATTCTACGGCTGTCGGGCCGAAATTCGCGAGGGTTTCTGCCGCGATTTGACTCAATTCTTCGTCGGAATTTTCGATTAATTTTACTAAAGCTGCAATCACTTCCGGGCGATCGAACTTTCCGAGGATGCGGGCGGCAAACCACCGGGGCTCGGTGTCTGCGTCTTCGTCTTCGAGCACGGCGATTAAAGGTGCGATCGCGCCATTTCCCAGATTAGGCAATACTTTAGCAATTTCCCAGCGGTCTTGAAAATCCCCCAATTCTAAGGCTTGTATTGCTAAACTGACAGCTTGCTCTAAAATATGTTGTTCCGGCTGTTGGCTGCCCTTGGCTGTCACCTGTTGCAAGCATTCGACTAAAAGAGACCAGTTTTGGCGATCGGCAGCAGCTTGCGCTTGTTCTACAATATTAGACATGATTTTAGTTTTGCTTCTTTAAGGAGCGAGGTAGATGGCAGCTAGCTGAGAATGAAAAATACTTTTCAGCTATATTCTGCTAAAATTACCCATTTTTTGACATTTTTGTCAATCCATCATAACTGGCAAAATGGAAATAAAGCATTAATTTCATACAGTTAAGCAATCAAGCTATACTTTTCGTAATTAAAAGCGCTCAATATCCCCCAATTTAAATGACCACATGAAAAAAGCTCTGCTTTTAGTAAACCAGCACTCCCGAAAAGGGCAAAAGTTATTATCTCAAGCCACTATAAAATTACAATCACTAGGTTTTGAGTTAATTGTAGAATCTACCAACCACGCCGACGAACTTTCCGACACAATTCGGCGCTACAAAAATCAAGTCGAATTAGTCATAATCGGCGGTGGCGACGGCACACTAAACTGCGCCATAGAAGGTTTAATCGACACTAAATTGCCCTTGGGTATTTTGCCAATGGGAACCGCTAACGATTTAGCCCGCACTCTGAAAATTCCTACAGATTTATCCGCAGCTTGTCAAGTAATTGCCAGAGGTAAAGTTCGCCTCATAGACTTAGGTTGGGTAAACGGACAGCATTTTTTTAATGTGGCAAGTTTGGGATTGAGCGTGCAAATTACCCAACGGCTGACTAAAGATGTGAAGCAGCGCTGGGGAATTTTAGCTTATGCTTTTGCTGCTTTGCAGACAATTTTTAAATCGCGACCGTTTAGAGCAGAAATCAAGGTAAACAACCAATGTTTTAATGTAAAAACAATTCAAATTGCCATAGGCAACGGTCGCTACTACGGCGGCGGCATGACAGTTGCCGAAGATGCCACCATCGACGATAAACGACTAGATTTGTACAGTTTAGAAACACAACATTGGTGGGAAATCATTGCTTTGCTGCCAGCGATGAGACAAGGAAATCATAGCAGTTGGCCAAACGTTCGCGCCTTGCACGCTCAAGAATTTGAGATTAATACTAGCAAACGCCGTTCGATTAATACCGACGGTGAAATCACCACTCACACGCCTGCAAAATTCCGAGTAATTCCCCAAGCTTTAGCAGTTATAGCTCCTGTATAACTCACAACTAATATATCAGATAAGACGGCGGTTGAAACCGCTTCTACACAAACAAAGTCCGCCTCCGCGGACTAAAGAATATTAACTTGTTTAACTCGTTACCAGGCTGAAGCCTGGTAACGAGTTAAACCGCCCTTTCTTCAACCTGCGGAGGCAGGTTTTGTTTGTATAGACGCGGTTTCAACCGCCCGGTCTTCTTTCTTCAACCCCTCTGAGCTCGGGTTTTGTCTGTATAGACGCGGTTTCAACCGCCCGGTCTTCTAAAAACCAAAATACCGACAATCAATAATCGCCTCCAGCGCCGTATTCCCACGCTTCAACTAATCGGTGAAAATAATATTGCTGTTCCATACCTAATTTTTTCACCTGCGGTTCTACCGCTTTCCCCAAAGGCTGCAATCCCGTATAAATCCCTAGATTAACATAATGAACCATCCAGTCGAGTAAATTAGCTATTCCCACCTGCGGGATAATTTTCATAACTAATCCAGGATGGCTAATTGCTGTTTTAAACAAAGTTTTTGACAAAGCCGGAAACAGCACGATATCCTGAAGAAACGGCTTGAGCACTGGTTCTCCCAACTCTTCCATTACCTGAAATACAGTAGCCAAAAGTTGATTGATTTGATTGGGATCTATTTTTTGATTCATCGCAGCACTCATCGAACGCTGAAATAACCAGGTGACTGATAAATTGGGTTGATAAGGTTGCAAAAGTGCCAGGGAATTTTTGTCGAGACTTTCGCTTGTCAAAGCTTCGTCAATTCCGAAAGTCAATCGTTTGAGGTGGCGCACCATTGCCCCAAAACCACCGAAGCTGAGGGGCGATTGGCTACCACTGCTATCTCCAACTGGAAGTATCCGATTCCAAGGCGTTTTTAGAGGGCTTTGGCGGTAGCAGGGAAAGAATCCGTAGAGTGCTCTTTGGAATTTCAACTGTTCGAGTTCGACGTTTTGATATTCGGGTAGCAAGCGTAAATATTCTTCAAATAATGTTTCTAAACTGAATCTTTCTGTGTCAGCGTCTATGTAGGTAAATAGGTAAGTTGTGCGGCCATCTCGTGCGGGAAATGCTTCCCAAAAATATTGGCACTGATTTTGCATTGGGGTGAAGGATGCAAATATATCGCCGGTTTCGTTTTGGTCAAATCCTTGGGCGCAACTACCGACTACTAAACATACTGCGTCGGGTTTTTTGCCTTGTCTGGCTTGGCGGACAATCGGTGAAAAATGTCCCATTGCGTCTAAGAATAATCTGGTTTTAAATAAATTGTTGGCAGTTTGTGAATCGGTAGTCCCAGATTCTACGACGACTGCGTTTGGGTGAATTGTTGCTGTTTTAAATGGTGTATTTTCAAATAGCTTTCCCCCAGCTTCGAGGAATCGCTGTTTGAGGGTTTCGAGGAGGTAAACTGGATCGATTCCGATGTTGAGTACGTCGCGCACCCAGATGTCGGGGGTGTTGGTAAAGCTGATGCGGGCTGGGTTGTATTCGGTGGCTATTGCTTTGTCTATCTCAGCAGCCGTCAGCAAGTTTAGTTCGAGGAATGCGTCTAATTCTTTGCGAGAAATGTTCCATTCTTGTTCGCGCCCTCGCAGGATGCCGCGTTCGAGTAAGGCGACTCGCCAACCCCGCACGGCTAAGGCTGTTCCGATTAATATTCCGAGGGTTCCGCCGCCGATAACTATGTCGAAATCGAGGGTTTCGAGGGGTTGTTGGCTGTGGTTGACGGCTTGGGGTGCTGGTGCGGTGTTTTGTTTGAGGTTTTCCCAGAGTCGATCGACTTTTCGCAGGCCTCCAAGGGCATCTCCTGGCACTTGGGAGAGGATTTGTTCAGTGAGGGACATCGGATTTTAAGATTGAATAGCGGTTGATTTTCTATAATTTAACTTAGATCAACATTTCGGACAGTTTCAGGGCTGATGCGTATGGGGCGAGAAACCCGGTTTCTACGAGTTTTGGGCTTGGTAACGATAAATCTACGCAGCAACCGGGTTTCTGATCGGTAGGGTGCGTCAGCTAGGATGATTTTGGCGACAAACCAATAATCTCAGGCTGACGCACGCCCGGATTCAATGGTGCGTCAGCCTGAGACTTTCTGTGGTGATTGAAAATGTCAAACCTGACGCACCCTACCCTTCTTGCTTCGGTTCAATCAGCCGTGCTTAACTCTTCAACCCGCAGCCGATCGCACAAAATTCGTTCGCACACAATAGCACCAGTCTCAGCACACCTGCAAACTTCTAACTGAGCTTCTGGTAATGCTTCAAACAAAAAACGCTCCCCCGGAAATACCGTCCGCTCAAAATACCAATTAGGTATATTTGTGATCCGAGCAATTTGTACTTTGCTGGTATTATTCAGATACCAACACAAAATGCGCGTATCACGTTCGGAAATTACCTCATTTAGTGTCAAATTCATGTTTTTAAGTTGTTTGTGAAATTGTGCAATCCATCGACGACTGGTCTAAGCTTAATATAGCAGATCGCCAGTTTAAAGCAAATTTTTTCTACATTATTTTGGTTAATTAATAAATGCCCCAGAGGAAACATTGGTGCCTTCCGCGTATTCCCAAGAAGGTGCAAAAGCCGGCATTGATAAAGTGCAAGATTTCCATCCTCCCCGCACAGGTGCGCTCAACAATTGACAGTGACCCACTGAACCTCTTGCCTGTTGGTAGTGACCGCAAAAATTACACTTGGAAGCCGGATTGCAAACGCGATCGCTAATTACAAGGCTGGGCTTGTTTTGGGTTTGGTTGCGTTCTAGAATTAGAGAGTTCATTAAATTCCTTTTTAAATCTTCACTCTCAAGTATGACCCCTCGATCTCAGCCGGTGCGTCTATCTTAAGGCTTAGTTAGCCTGTTAAGTTTTGTTGAGGTATAAATATAAAACATATTATTTTTTACCGTATAAACTTAGGGATCAATTTAATTTGCTTCCTGTCGAATTGCCGGCCCCGGCTTTACCGCCGATCGCGCTTGCCTGGGGGTATACTTCCTCAGAGAGAGCTAATTATCCTCGCCTAACTTGCTGAACAAATCGGCTAAAATTGTATTGGAAAACAAAAAACCTTCTGGATCGCTCAACCGCAAATTTCCCGACAGTGGCAGTTTCGCGCGATCGCCCAAAGTTGCGATCGCCCGATCCGCTGCCACAATTTCCACCCATCCTTGCCGCCAGTACGGTTGCAAACAACGCCAAATTTGATCAACCGTTTGCTGAGTAAACTTTTCAGTCAGCGCCGACAGGCTAACTCCTTCTGCTAAACGCAAACCTAGCATCAGCGTTTCTAACAAAATGTCATTTTCTGAGACTTGAAAATTTTGCTCAATTTCTCGGTCAATATTATGCTGGGTTTCCCCCGCAATTTTCGGGGTAGCTGGAGAAGCGATCGCACAGATCGATCGCACCCACTGATAATATTCTTGAGTTTTGCGAGGTCTTGTCAACCTCCGCCCTTCCACGTAACTCGCCGCCCCCATTCCCAAACCGTAATAAGGGCGATTTTCCCAATAGACGCGGTTGTGGCGGCACTGATAACCGGGCTTAGCGTAATTAGAAATTTCGTAATGTTCGTAGCCAGCCCCAGTCAAAATTGAGCGCGCCAAACGGTACATTTCAGCAGCGGTTTCATCTGCTGGTAACGGCTGCGCGCCTGCTTCAAAGTAGCGCCCGAAAGCAGTTCCCTGTTCGACAATTAAGTCGTAACTCGACAGATGAGTCGGGCAAATTTCTACTGCCGATTTTAGGGAAGTTTCCCACTGTTCTAAAGTTTGGTGCGGCAATCCCGAAATTAGGTCTAAACTGAAATTGACAATCCCAGCCGATCGCACTATTTCTACTGCTTCAAAAATTTCTGCCACAGAGTGCGATCGCCCGCAAGCTTGTAGCAATTCATCCTGAAAAGCTTGCACTCCCAAACTAACTCGATTGACTCCCGCCGCTACATATCCCCGCAACTGTTCTAAAGTAAACGTTCCAGGGT
>Ga0209591_10004259_pt1 | contig 16284 bp, 10 predicted proteins | sample MAT01_FD_187207 | JGI IMG/M metagenome (GOLD analysis project Ga0209591, IMG submission 187207) | Freshwater microbial communities from Lake Fryxell liftoff mats and glacier meltwater in Antarctica - MAT-01 (SPAdes) (version 2) | ecosystem: Environmental > Aquatic > Freshwater > Ice > Liftoff... | reverse complement strand
ATCGCGACCACCACAAACCGATGCAGGGTCTTCAGTGGCCATGATTCCGGCCAGAATACCCAGAACCGCACGACATCTCACTCCGACAGGCTGCTAGAAGGTCAGGATCAGCGAAGTGAGGAAGCCCAGTGCCTGCTTGCCCGTCCCGCCTTCCCGTATGGCGTAATCCCAATTACTCGAGATCTCCGCGGTGATCTTGAGGTTGTCGGTTAGCCACTCGCCGCCCGTCAGGGCGACCCGGGTGCGCGGCAGTGTCCCCACGCGTGTTAACGCGCCGTTGACCGAGCGCTGCACGCCCGCCATGTCGCTGGTCCCGGAATACATCAACGCGACAAAGGTGCCCTGTTCGCCGATCTTTTCCAGCCATGGGTTCCAGTCAAACTGGTAGGCGATGGAAGCGGCCCACGCCGCCGGGTTGAGCCGCACGCGCCGCCCGGCATCATCCACCATCGTCGCGCTGCCACTTGCCCCGCTGAGTTCTCCGACCAAGGCGAAGGGCCCCGCCGAGAGCCGCATCGTCGCGGCTACGCCCGGAACCTGACCGATCTGCGGCAGGAACTGCCGATACTCCTCGCGCAGGAAGCGGCTGTCGAACAGCGAGCTGACATAGTCGAGCCGCACGTCGAAGCTCCAAGGGCAACTCCAACTGCCCTCTAACTGCTCGTAGTTGCTGCCGCACGTCCCGCGCGTCCGATAGCCGATGCTCGCATTCACGTTCTGCGACACGCTGCGGTTGGTGCCGAACTCGGCGCTGCTGTCGAACAGCGCCATCGAGCCGTAGATCGGCGGCAGCTCGGGTGGCGCCTGGGTGGCCGGCAGGCGGCCGGGGGCAGCCAAGGCGGCGTTGTAGCCGATCCGGCCGGCGAGAGATTGGATCAGCGGCGCGATCACCATCGGACGCGACGGCGGGATGACCACCGGCGGCGGCAGGGCCGCCAGCGCTGGGCTCGGGAACGCGAATTCGATCTCGATCAGCTCCTGCCGGCTCTCGAACGCATCGGTCGGCAGCGGGCCGGAGAGCGAGAGCGAGTCCAGCCGGGCAACGCCCGTCGAGGTGCCAAAACGCAGCACATCGCGCCCGGCCTTGAAGGCAAGCGGAAAGCGATCAAGGTCGCCGACCAGCACCACCGCGCGGTCGAGCGTGAGCCGGTCCAGCCCGGTCGCCTGCCCGTCCACGGTCTGGAACAGCGGTGAGAGGCCAGGATCGTAGGCGACCAGGAGATTGCCGCGCACCCAGGGGTTGACCCGCACGTCAAGGTCGAGCTCGGCCGTGCCCACGCCGATCCGGTCCCGCGCCGGCCCGCTGAAGTCGCGTCCGCGGAAGGAGGTGATCTCCACCGCGCCGCTCAGCGAGACGAACTCGTTGACGGCAGGGCCGAGACCGCGCAGCGCGCCGGCGATGATGCCGCGTGTCGCACCCTCCTGCGCCGCCTGATTTGTCTCGAGGTCCTGCACGCGCTCCTCGACGCTGCGAGGCCGAGTAGCGAGGGGCGGCGCAGGCAGCTCCTGCGGCGCGGCCGGCTCCGTCCTGGCAGTCTGTGGCGTGGCGGGCTGGCGCCGGCCGTTCGGGCGTGCGGCAAGCGCCGGCTCCAACGGGCCATTCCGCGCACGCTGGCCGCGCAGTTCCTGTTCGATCCGGTTCATGCGGTCCATCAGGGCGCGGTTCTGCGCCTGCGTCTCGACGAGCAGGCGGCGGAGTTCCGCCAGATCCTCATTACCCGCCGCGGCGGCTGGCGAAGCCAGAAGCAGCAGTGCGAGGGCGATGAAGGTGCAGCGGCACTGCTGGGGCGATGCGGCGCGCATCTACTGGCGGAAGGCTTCTGCGGGCTCGAGCCGCGCGGCACGGCGGGCGGGATAGAAGCCGGACAGGAGGCCGATCAGGCCACCGACGAAGGGCGCGAGCAACGGTGCCAGCGGATCGAGTACCGGTGTCCAGACCTGGTAGGCCGAAACGCCGACCACCACCAGCACGCCGACGCTCGCCCCAATGATGCCGCCCACGATACCCATGGCCGCACTTTCTAGCAGGAATTGCATCGCGATATGTACACGCCGCGCGCCGATGGCGCGGCGAAGCCCGATCTCCGGCGTCCGCTCGATGACTCCTACCAGGGTGGTGTTGGCGATGCCAAGTGCGCCCACGACAAGGGAGAGGCCGCCCAGCAGCAGGAACATCACGTCGAGATCGGTCTGCACCTCGTCGCGCACCCTGCGCGGCTCGCGCGGCACTTGCACGCGCAGCGCCTGCGGCTCATCGGGGCGCAGCGCGGCGCGCGCCTGCTCGGCGATCAGGTAGGCGGCGCCGATGCCGGTCTCCACCACCACCAGGCTCGGGCCCTCCAGGCGGAAGTGGCGCCGCGCGGTGCCTTCCGGGATGATGACGGCGCCGAGCAGCTCGGGTCGGCGCGCCACGTCGCGCAGCAGGCCGATCACGAGATACAGATGGTCGCCCACGAAGATCGCCGGCAGTCGCTCCAGGCCGGCAATCCCGAGGCGCAGCGCGGCATCCGGCCCGAGCACGGCCACCCTGTCCGCCCGGTCAGAATGGCCGGCGTCGGGCAGCCGCCCCGCCGCCAGTTCGGCGCGCACCGCGCGATACAGCCCAGGCGAAGCCGCGCGCACGGTCATCCGGAACGCGCTCTGGTTCGCCGGATCCTGAATAGGCGAGGAGCCGACCAGCGCGCCGCCGACCTCGACCTCGCTCAGCGTGCCGGCGGCGACGACCCCGTTGAGGCGCAGCAGGCGCTCCGCCGCATCCCAGGGCAGCGCGCGCGGGTCGATCATCCCACTGCTGCCGCCCGGGCGTGGGGAGACGAACAGCTCGGTCGCGGCGAGCTGGTCGAACTGGCTGATGATGCGGTTGCCAGCTGTTCTCGTCAGACCCATCGTCGCCACCAGGGCAGCCAGGCCGACGACGATCCCTACGATCGTCATTGCCAGCCGCCCGGGCCGGGCGAACATGCCCGCCATCACCTCGGCCAGCATGTCACGCAACGTGATCCCCGATCGCGCCACCACCGGCTTGCGCACGGAGATCTGCGGGCTCGTCAGCGGCCTGGGGCTTCGGCCGCGATGAGCATGGTGGGTCAGCCGCCCATCCTTCATCTGCACGCGTCTGCTCGCGCGGTTCGCCACGTGCTCGTCATGGGTGACAACGGCGAAGGTCAGGCCCTCATCGTTCAGCTGCTCGAACAGATCGAGGACGGAATCCGTGTTCTCCGAGTCAAGGTTGCCGGTCGGCTCATCGCACAGCAGCAGGCTCGGCTCGCCCATCAGCGCGCGGGCGATGGCCACGCGCTGCTTCTCGCCGCCCGAAAGCTTGAGGGGGAGGAAGTTCACCCGGTGGGAAAGCCCGACGCGCCGGAGAGCCTCCTGCGCCCGCTCGTGCCGGCCCCGCGACGAACCGCGGCGGTACACCTCCGCCAGCATCACATTCTCCAGCGCCGTCCGGTACGGCAGCAGGTGGAAGGACTGGAAGATGAAGCCGATGCGCTGGCTGCGCAGGCCGGCGCGCTGGTCCTCCGTGAGCGTCGCCGTGTCGATGCCGTCCAGGCGGAAGCTGCCGCTGCTCGGCCGGTCGAGGCAGCCGAGGATGTTCAGCAGTGTGGACTTGCCGGAGCCTGACGGGCCGGTGATCGCCAGCCATTCCCCGCGCTCCGCGACCAGGTCGATCTCCGTCAGCGCGTGTACCGCTGGGTCGGTGCCGAACACCTTGCAGACCTTGGTCAGTTCGAGGACCTTCAGCTGCCCGAAAGCCGGCTCGCCCAGCGTGACGACGGCCTCCTGGACAATCATTGCGGCGGTGACCTCTCCGCCAGCTTGTAGCCGACAACCACCATCTGACCCGGCTCCAGCGACGAAGACATCGGCGTGATCTCGACGAACCCGCCCGCCGCGAGGCCGGCAGTGACGGTAACATACTCAAAGGCGCCATCGCGCGCCACCTGCACGCGCGAGCTGCCGTCGGCCGCCAGCGAGACCGCCGTCACCGGCACCGCGAGCACCTCTCCGCGTGTCGATTCGACCGGGATGGTGAGCCGCACCGAAAGTCCCTCCAGCCGCGTTGGAGTCTCGTCCACGCGGACTTCCATGTAGAAGTGGAACCCGTCCACGCCGCGGGTGCCGGGCGCGGCATCGACCAATTCCACCACGCCGCCCGCCCGCACACCAAGTGCCCGCTCGTCGATCCGCACGCGCATGCCGCGGCGGATCAGAGGCGCCACGTCCAGCGGCAATTGGCTGTCGACGGCGAGCTGGTTGTCGGTAACCGAGAGAACCACCCCTGCAGCGGGGGCACCGACGGCGACGGGCACGTCCTCGACCCGCACCGGCAGCGTCGGGATGAACACGAGCTCGTCGGCCGGGAGCTGAGTGTCCATCCGCTGCCGCGCCTCGCCGAGCAGGACGCTCAGCCGCTCGGCGCGCTCGATCGCGAGGCTGGCGTCGAACTCGGCGAGCCGCGTCGCGTCGAGTGCGGCGCGCACGAGTCTGGCACCTTCCAGCCGTGCGGCACGCTGCGCGCTATCGGCCAGCCGCACGCGGTCTGTGGCCAGCCTCGCCTCCTGCGCGGCCAGGCGGATCGCCTGCTCGCCCTCCATCTTTGCCCGCTCCCGAGCGGCACGTGCCATCTCGACCTGCGCTTCGGCCTGCAGACGGGCGATCGGCGGCTGCCGCGGATCGAGGGCGATGGTCGCACGCTCGGCCATGCGGGTGCGCAGCTCCGCCTCGGCCGCCGCGATGGTAAGGTCCACCCGGGCGCGCTCGGCCTCGACGCGCAGCGTCCCGCCCGCGCGGCCGGCCTCGATAATCGAGGCCCGGTCGGGGGCGCGGCTCGCGCTCTCGAGCGAAGCCGCGCTCTGGAGCTGCTCGGCCGCGGCCCGCACGGCAGCCACCGCTTCCACGGCCGAAGCGGCCGCGGTGGTGGCGGCGAGGCGGGCGCGTTGCGCATCGGCGAGGTCGCGCTCCAACGTCGCCAGTGCGGCCCGCTGTTCGAGCGTAGCCGGGAAGGGATCGAACCCGCGCGCGCGATACAAGGCCTCGACGGCCGCAGCAGTCCGCGCATCGTAGCGGCCATCAACCTCGCCCGGCGCGAAGCCGAGCCGGGCCAGCGCCTCCTCGAGCTGCTGGACGTCGGGCCCGGCGACAGACGGGCCGAGGTCGCGGAAGCTCGGCAAGCGCCCGGCGAGGACCAGCACCGGCCGTCCCGAGGCGGAGAGCAGCACATCACCTTCGGAGATCGCGGCGTTGCGGAGAGGCAGGGTGGCGATACGGCCGGGATTCGGCTTCAGGTTGGAAGGCGGCAGCGAAACCGGGATCGGCCGGCCGAATCGCGCCGTGCCGCGCACCACCACATCGCTGCTGAGGGAACGCCGCTCGATCGGCACCAGGATTGGCGACGGAGTTGGCGCCGCGGTGCGCGCGGCTGCATCCGCCGGGCTTTCGATGCTGCGGCTAGCGACGAACGCACCCGCCGACGCTGAAGCGGCGATCCCGAGCAGCATGTAAAGCGCCTTGACCTGTCGGCTTGCCACGTCCCCTGAAGCCTCCGAACCGCCCCGACGCCGCGCCCCCTACTGGACCGGGCGGGTGAATAGTTCCAACTGAATACGCTCCTCGATGGGTTTGAGCACGTCCTCCTGAAGGCGGTAGGCCCGCGCGGCCACCGCCATCTCATACTCCTGAAGCTGGCGGAGCGCGCCCCGCTGCTCCGCGCTCATCTGGGTGTTCTGCAGGGTTCCACCGTTGGTCAGCGCGGCGAGGCGGGCACGAATGGCGGGCTCGATTTCGTCCGGGTGGTTGTAGTCGAAGCCGCCATCCTTCATTTGCCGGGCGAATTCACGCAGGGCGGCACGCATCCGTGGATCGTTGTTCACCGCAGCGTCAGCCGGATTGTAGTAGCTCGCGGTGAGCTGCTCGGGCCGGAACACCTGCGCGACGGCATCGCGCGTGCAGCCGCCAATGGCAGAGAAATTCTCCTGCTCCATCGCGATGGCGAAGGTGACGTTGGTACCGGCGCCCAGAAGCGCCCGGTTGTAGGCCACCTGGTCGGCGGCCGAGAGGCCGCGGAAGTAGGCCACGTTGCGCTCCCCCAGCCCGATACGGGCGGGGCTGTAGCCGGTGTTCAACTGCGGCGGCTGGCCGGTGTAGAGCGTCGAGATGCCGAAGCCGTGGCGTTGGATGAACTCTCGTTCGGTCATCCCCGGGATCTGCTTGTCGGCCGACATGCCGGCGCGCACCGTTGCCGGATCGGCGGCGACGTATTGGAAGCCCTCCTCCCGCATGCAGCGGGCGATCAGCGACTCCACCCGCTCGATCGCCTGGGTGAGGTGCCGCGGGGTCATCCCAAATTCCTCGGTCCCCTGCTCGCTCACGCCCTGCGCGACAGCTATGCCGGACGCAGCCATCGTCAGGATGATCGCGGCCCGAAGCGCCAACCTCATGATACCTACTCCTCGCCTGCCTCGCCCGCCGATCAGTCGGCGGTGTCGTCGATGCCGGCAACCTCGCCGGTTTCGACATCCACCAGCACATCAACCTCCTTGCCGTCGGCGGTCTGGATCTCGACGACCCAGAAGACGCGTCCGCGCTTCCGCTCCAGGTCCACCGCGGTGACTTGGCCCTGCATAACGGCCTCGGCCCGCGCGCGGGCCTGATCGCGCGTCACACGCAGCACCGGGCGGGTGTCTTGCGCTCCCGGCTGCGGCTGGGCCACGGTAGGCGTCGGGGTCACGCCACTCGCCACTGCGCCACAGAGGCCGACCACGAACGCTGTACGTCTCATCGCCCTGTCCTCCTTGCCGAACGAAGCCCGCCGTCCATCACTGTCGCACCGTGAATTCGGATTCCACGAAGGTGCGGTTGCCGTCCTGCGAGACGGTGCCGACGGCGAATTTGTATGTCCTGCCAGCCGTGAGGAACCCGTCCGGCACCGCCATGCTGGTCACCGCCGAGGGCAACTGCGCGCGCAATTCTGTGCCCGACCGCTCATGCTCCAGCACCACGATATAATGGATGATGTCCGGCACGCGCGTCCACTGAAGACGCACGCCGGTGGGCCTGACATCCCGCTGGTCGACTTCCGGGCTCACGATGCGCGCTGGCGCCGGCAGCTGGTGGCTCAGCCGTGCCTGGCTGTTGAGCGCGGCACCCGAGCCAGAGCGACCTTCCAACCGGTAGGTACCGGCGGGATAGGCCGCCAGCAGGCCGGTTCCGAGCACCGGCTCCGGCGTCTCCAGGATGAGATGGCGCACGCCCATCCTTCCCGGCGCGGTACGCAGCTCCAGCAGCCGGGTTCCGTCCGGCGCCATGACCGTCAGCTCGGACATGCCCTCGCTGGTGGCCGAGATCTCAATACGGATCTCGAGATCGTCATCGGTCGCATTGCGCTCGAGCATGATGCTGCCGCGCTCGAAGGCGTCGGCGGCAAAGCCGGCGGCGGGAGCCAGCGCGATGGCTGCCCCAAGAGCAACGCCACCCAGCAGGTGATCGGCGACACTCAGCATCCTACGCATCAGACTGTACTCCCCTGCGGTTCTGCCATGCCATCCAGCGATTCATCGCCCGCCGGCACACGCTGCGCTCCTCGGCCGACGCTCAGATACAGCGCCGGAAGGATAAAGAGGTTCAGGAGCGTGGAGGTCACCAGCCCGCCCAGGATCACCACCGCCATCGGGTACTCGATCTCGTGGCCCGGCAGGTTTCCCATAACGACCAGCGGAACGATCGCCAGGCCGGCAGTCGCAGCCGTCATCAAGATCGGCCGGAGCCGTTCGCTCGCGCCGCGCAGCACGAGTTCGGTGCCGAAGCTTTCGCCCTCGAACTGCTCAAGGTGCTGGAAGTGGTTGATCATCATGATGCCGTTGCGCGCGGCGATGCCGAGCACGGTGAGGAAGCCGACCAGTGAGCCGAGCGAGACCACTCCGCCCGCGGCATAGGCCGCGAGCACGCCGCCGACCAGGGCCGACGGCAGGGTGACGAAACTCAGGATCGCGAGGCGCCAGCTGCGGAAGCACGCCTGCAGCAACACCAGGATGCCCAGTAGCGCGAGGCCGGCCAGCAGCCGGAGCCGCGCCTGTGCCGCACGCAACTCGACCACCTCGCCCTGCATCACTGCCCGGAAGCCCAGTGGGAGCTCGAGGCCGGCCAGCCTCGCCTCGACGTCGGCCGCCACCTCCGCCAGTGGACGTCCGGCGAAGTTAGCGCGCACATCGATGCGGCGCGAACCGTTCTCGCGCTTGATCTCGTTGGGTGTCGGCAGCACGCGGATATCGGCCACGTCGCGCAGCCGCACTCGATCGCCGGTCGGCGTGTCGATCAGCAGGTTCTCATAGGCGGTGAGGCTGCGGCGCAGATGAGGCGGCGTCCAGACCTGCACGTCATATGTCCGGCCGTCGAGGAAGATATCGCCGACCTCGGTGCCCGCCATCAGGGTGGCGGAGGCGCGGCGCACATCGCCGGGCTTCAGGCCGTAGCGCTGCGCGCGTTCCAGATCGAGCGTGACCTGGATATGCGGTACCTCGACGACCAGTTCGCGCGACAGGTGCACGAGACCTGGCACGGTTCCAAGATTGTCGCGCAACTGGTCGGCAAGGCCGCGCAGCGTTGCGAGATCGTCGCCGAAGATGCGTACGACAATCGCCTCGCCGGCACCGGTCAGCACCTCACGGATGCGCTCCTTGAGATAGGTCTGGAGGTCGCGGTAAAGCCCGGGATATCCGTCAACCACCTCCTGCACGGCAGCGTAAGTCCGGTCATAATCGACGTCGCGACTGATGCTGATCCAGTTCTCGCCGAAGTTCACGCCGACAACCTCGTCGGCCAGGAACGCCTGGCCGATATGGGCGCCGAAGTTGCGTACGCCGGGGATCGCCCGCAACTCGCGGCTGGCCAGGGTGGTGATCCGCATCATCTCGGGATGCGAGGTGCTCGGGTCGGTGACCCAGTGCATGAGGAAGTCGCGCTCGCGGAAGTCGGGGAGTAGCGAGTGACCAAGCTGGGTCCAGGTGACGCCGCCGACCGCGGTGATCGCGGCGACCAGCGCATAGGCCGGCAAGGGCGAGCGGGTGACCGGCGCCAGCGCGCGGTTGTAGTGGCGCACCAGCCAGAGCAGCACCGGGCTTTCGCGCCCAGTCACCGAACGATCGTTCAGCAGGATGAGGCACAGCGCCGGCGTCACCGTGATGGCAACCGCGAGCGAGGCCGCGATGGCGAGCACGTAGGCACCGATCAGCGGCCGGAAGAAAGCCCCTGCGAGGCCTTCCATGAACATCACCGGCAGCACCGACAGGATGACGATCAGCGTGGCGTAGAAAATCGGTCCGCGCACCTCGAGCGAGGCGTCGAGGATGATCGCGGCCGTGGATCGGGCGCTGCCCTCCCGCCGCGCCAGGCGAAGGCGGCGCAGGATGTTCTCCACGTCCAGGATCGCATCATCCACCACGACCCCGAGCGCGATGACGAAACCGGCCAGCACCATGGTGTTTACCGAGGCGCCGAGTTCGGCCAGTACCAGGCCGGCTGCCAGCAGCGACAACGGGATGGCGATGATGCACACCACCGCGGTGCGCCATTCGTAGAGGAACAGCGCAATGACGGCGACCACCAGGACGCAGCCGAGCAGCAGGGAGAAGGACAGGTTCTGCAACGAATCCTCGACATAGGTGGCCGGGCGGAAGATCGTGGTGTCGATCTCGATGCCCGGCAGGCCCGCCCGCATCTCGGCCATCGCGGCCTCCACCCCGCGCGTCACGGAGAGCGTGTTGCCCCAGGGAAACTTCTCGACGATCAGCATCAGGCCGGGGCCGTCATTGATCACCGCGTCGCCGATCATCCCCTGCGGCGCATAGGTGAGGTTGGCGACTTCCCTGAGCCTCAGCGTCCGGCCGTCAACCGTGTTCAGCGGCGATTCGGCCAGCGTCTCGGGCGTCACCCCGCTGGGGATGAAGCGCATCATGTGACGGCGCCCGCCGCCCTCCACGAAGCCGCCGGTGCCGATATGCGCGCCTTCGGAATAGCGCAGCAGCCCGACATCGAGCGCGTCCGAAACCGCCTCCTGTACCTCATCCAGCGTCACATTGGCGGCGGCCAGGCGGTCCGGCTCGACCTCGACCTGGAGCATCTTCAGTTGCTCGCCCCAGATCGCCACGTTCGCCACGCCGGGAACACCGAGCAGCCTGGCGCGGATCGTCCAGTAGCTCACCATCGACAGGTCCATCAGCGAGTGCGTCGTCGAAGTGATGCCGACCTTCATGACCCGGCTGGTCGCCGAGAGCGGCGGCATGATGTAGGGCGGCGCCGCCCAGGTCGGCAGGCTCGGCGTCGCGGTGGCAACCCGCTCGGTCACCAGCTGACGCACTCGGAACTCGTTCACGCCGGGCTGGAAGATCAGCGTGATGGAGGATAGCTGCGGTACCGATTTGGAGCGCATGACCTGCACGCCGGGCACGCCGTTCAGGGCGTTCTCCAGCGGCACCGTCACCAGCGCTTCGACCTCGGCCGGCGAAAGGCCGAGACAGATGGTCTGGATCTCAACGCGCGGCGGCGCGAATTCCGGAAAGACGTCCACCGGCAGCGCCCGCACCCGCTGAATGCCGAACCAGACGAGTGCGAAGCCGGCCGCCACCAGCAGGAAGCGGAAACGTAGGCTCCACGTCACGATCGCGCGCATCATTGCTGCGTTTCCTGTGCCAAGTGCAGCCGCCGCCGCCGCAGGTCCGAGCTCGACCGCGGCACCGGCGCCAGCTTCATTGCCCGATGCCGAGCTCGGCGCCGTAAAGCTCCGGCACGCCGACGATCACGATGCGCGTTCCGGCGACCGGGCCGGCCGCGAGAACCGCGTCCTCGCCGCTGATGCGCGCGATCCGCACGGCGTGCCGCATGAACACGCGGTCCTGCGAGGTGGTATAGACCCAGGTTGCGCCCGCCTTGTCGTAGATGATGGCGGCATAGGGGACCACGATGGCTCCCTGCCCGCCGCTGGCGACCGCCGCTATACCAATGTCGAGGCGCTGCGCTGCGCGCTCGGTCAGGGTGATGCGCTTCACCGGCGAGCCTGAGACCACTTCGACAAGCGCCGGACGGTTCCGCGGGTCGGCCGCCTGCCCGGGCATGCCGGATCCGAACAGCCCGGCTGCCGCAACGCCGGCCGACAGCGCGATCATGTGACGATTCATCCGTGCGGTCCTCCTGAACATGCCGGCCGGCGTCATGCCGGTTCCGCCACCAATCCGAGTTCGTCGGCAGCGCTGCCCCGGCCGACCCGGAAGAACACCGCCGGTACGACGACCAGGGTAGCGACGAGCGAGGCGATGGCGCCGCCGACCAGCGCAATGGCCATCGGATTCAGGATTTCGAGGCCCGCGACATCGCCGGCCAACACGAAGGGAAGCGCAAAGGCGATGGTGATCATGTGCGTGCGCAGATTGGTGCCGAACTGATCGGACAGGCCTTCGCCGACCAGCGCATCGCCGAACGGCATTCCCTCCCGCTCGAGTTGCTGCAGATGCCGCACCTGCATGATGCTGCATCGCACGTACAGCAGCATTGCGGCGCCGGCCCCGAACAGTACGCCCAGGCTGAGCGCGCTCGCGCCGAGCAGCACCGGTAGCATCACCCCCAGCAGCACGACCGGGACCCCGAGCAGGGTGGCCAGCGTAAGCAGCCAGCCGCCCAGCGCCGCCTGCAGCAGCAGGAAGGCGAGGATGCCGGCGGCGATGAGGTAAGTGTCGATCGCGCGGAAGGCGGCGCGGCTTTCCAGGTGCTCGCCGAGGATCCGGGTGTGATACTCGAAGGGGAAGCTGACGCCGCTGAGTTGCGCGGCGACGTCACGTGCCACCGCCGCTATCGGACGGCCGTTCGCTTCCATCTGGACATCGAGGCGCCGGGAAGAGCCTTCGCGGCGGATGATGCCAGGCGAGACTGTGGTCCGCACGGCTGCGATCTCGCTCAGTCGCACCTGCCTGCCGCCGTCGGTGTCGAGCAGCAGGTCCCGGATCTCGTCCACGTTCTCGCGGATCCGCTGCGGCCCCCAGACGACCACGTCGAAAACCTTCTGATCCTCGAACAGCGCGCCGACCGTGATGCCGCTAACCAACGTGGAGACCGCCCGGCGCACCTCGCCGGGCTTCAGGCCGACCCGGGCGGCGCGCGGCAGATCGACCTCGATCTCGATCGTCGGGCTTTGCGTCACCTGCTCGACGCTTGGGTTGCGCACACCGGGCACGCTCGCGACCAAGCGCCGGATCTCCTCGGCCTTGGCCTGCAGCACCAGCAGGTCCTGGCCGTAGATCCGTACCGTCAGGGCCTCCTCCACTCCGGTCAGCGCCTCCCGCAGCTTCTGCGTCAGGTAGCTTTCCAGGCTGCCCGAGAAGCCGGGGTAGTTGCGCAGTACGCCGCGCAGCGCAGCCAGCGTCGCGGCGTAATCGGCGGCAGGGTCGATGCTGACCCACAGCTCCGCGGAATTCACATCCGACACGTCGCCGCAGTTGCAAAGCACGGCGCGGCCGATCTGTGTCGCCGTATTGCGCACGCCCGGCACGGCAAGCAGGTCGCGGGTGAGCCGCTGGGTCGCGTCGCGCATCGCGGGTAGCGACGTGCCGGGCGCACCCTCCCATTCGATCAGCAGGTCAGTTTCGCGAAAGGTCGGGAACAGGCTGCGATCCGTGCCGCTCCAACCGGCGGCCACCACCACCGCGCCGACCGTGGCGATCAGCGCCGCCGGCACGATGGACCGCCAGGCCGGCCCGGCGACGCGTCCGTTGAAGGCGGCGAGGCCATTGGTAATGCCGAGGCCGCGCGGCGGGGTGGCCAAGGAACCCACTGGCATGTTGCGCAGTAGCAGCATGGCGAGCGCCGGCGTCACCGTCAGCGCGACCAGCATGGAGGCCAGGATCGCGATGGCGTAGGAGGTCACGAGCGGGGCAAAGAAGGCGCGGCTCTGGCCGGCAAGGAACAGGGTCGGCGCCACCGCGGCGAAGGCGATCAGCGTCGCGAAGAGCATGGCGGAACGCGCGCGCATGGCGCCTTGCGCCAGTGTCGCCGCCAGTCCGGCGCGCTGGCCGCTTGCGCGTGCCGCGCGCAGCCGGCGGAACATCTCCTCACCGTCGAGGACGGCATCGTGCACGACGGCGGCGAGGGCCATCATCAGCCCGGCGATCAGCAGCATGTCGAAGCTGGCGCCGCGCAGATGCAGGACGGCGACGGCGGCCAACACGGACAGCGGGAGTGCCACGAGCCCGATCAGGGCGGTACGCCAGCTTGTCGCCAGCAGCACAAGGCAGAGCAACGCGGCACCCAGCCCGAGCATGCCGGCCCGTTCCAGATTATCGGTCGCGCGATCGATGTAGCTCGCCGGGCGGTAGATGTCGGTATCCACCCGAACGCCGGGCAGGCCGGGCCGCAGTTCCGCCAAGGCGCGCTCCACCGCGCGGGTCACCCGCTGCGTGTCGGCACCGGGGAATTTCTCGACCACCAGCAGCAGGCCTGAACCATCGCGGATCAGCGCATCACCGATCAGGGGCTGGTGCCCTTCCGTGACGCTGGCCACCGCGCCGAGCGGCAGCGTGCTTTCATGTATCGGGATCAGCGCGAAGCGGTCCGGCGAGTTGATCGGCGAGACATGGCGGATGTTGAGGCGCTGGTTAGGCGTGTCGATGAAGCCGCCGGTGCCGGGCGTGGAGGAGTTGAGGTAGGTGAGCGGCGAGGCGAACACCGCCTCGCCCGCGGTCTTGACGATCTGCTCCAGCGTCATCCCGCGCCTCGCGAGCTGTTCCGGATCGACCTCCACATGCACCTGGCGATCCCGCCGGCCCCAGATGGACACGTTCGCGACGCCGGGCACGCCCACCAGCCTCGGCACGATGGTCCAGCGCGCCTGCACACTCAACTCGATCAGCGACACGGTGTCGGAACTGAGCGCGATGTTGAGGATGCGACTGGTGGAGGAAACCGGCTGCAGCATCACTGGGGGAGCCGAGACCTGCGGCAGCGCATGGGTCTGGGTCAGTCTTTCCTGCACCATCTGCCGCGCCCGATAAAGGTCGGTCCCGGCCACGAAGTGCAGGCGGATGGAGGAAACGCCGGCGCCGGATTCGGACTCGATCCGCGCCAGAAAAGGCACGCCGTTGAGCAGGTCGGCCTCGAGCGGCACCGTCACCAGCGCCTCGACCTCACTGCTCGAAAGGCCAAGGGCCTCGGTCTTCACTTCGATCATCGGAGAGGAGAATTCGGGTACGACATCGACCGGCAGATCGCGCAACTGCCAGACGCCCAGCCCGATGACGAGCACTGTCAGCGCAGTAACGAGCGTCCGCATCCTGATGCTGAATAGAATGAAAGCTCGCATCGTCATCCTCCTGGCAAAGCTCTGGGAGCTTTGGGCCACTGGACACTCACATGCATAAAGCGCGCTACGAGAGGCGAAGGAGAAAGCACGGCTACGCGTGTTTGATGCACCGCGTCATCCATGTTGCGAGGCTACATATGGCGTTGAGCCGCAAACACGAGATAAGACCAACAAGCATCGCACAAAAACAGCCTGCGAAATCTGAAGCCATTCGGCGTTTGCTCTCGTGCCGCCGGACCTTGTCCTCAGTGGCCTGCCAGTCCTTCTGGCTCCGCTGCCATTGCTGCGAAATTCGCTGACATGACAATCACACAATACGGTACTTTATGGCGCGGTTTCGAAAGGGTCAATCATTTTCGTATGCCCACGAAACATCGCCTTGTGAATCCCGATTTCACTGATTTGTGATTAACGTCGTGTGCGAATTCATTGCCTGACGATAGTGTAGCGGATCAGTATCGGGCGGGCGGCGCACACCGCATCCAAACGGCGGCCACCGCGCTCTCAGACGAACCTGTCGATGTCCCATTCTGGCGTGACTTTAGCGCAGGAGAATGTACCATGACGGACACCCCGCAATTCCGCCGGCGGCATGCCGGACTGATCGCAGGCGCTGCAGCCACCGGCCTGCTGAGCGCACTCACCCACCCGGCGCGCGCCGTTGATGATCATCGCGACCTGATGACGTTCGACGCTCGGCGCTTCAGCCGGCCTCTGGCCGTAGACAACCCCTGGATGCCGCTGACCCCGGGGAAACAGCTCGTCTACGAGGGATCGGTCATCGAAGAAGGCCGGCGTATCCCCCATCGGCTCGTTTACACCGTCACCGACATGGTGAAGGAGATCAACGGCGTTCCGGTCGTCGTCATCCTGGACAAGGATCTATCGCGCGGCAGGCTCGAGGAGCTGGAACTGACCTTCTTCGCGCAGGACGATGACGGCAATGTCTGGCACCTCGGCCAGATCCGCGAGGCGTATGAGCCTGAGGACGGCACCTTCATCGGCATGCAGGCCTGGATGGTCGGCCACCTGGCAGGGGCGCATGCCGGCATCATGATGAAGGCCAATCCGGCTATTGGCGAACCCAGCTATTCCGAGGGCTACGCGCCGCCTCCGTTCAACTGGACCGATCGTGCGAGGGTCAAGTCGGTCACGGAGAGTACGCAGGTGCCGGCCGGCAACTTCTCCCCCGCCCTGCTGATCGAGGAGTTCGACCAGGATTACCCCAACGCAGTGCAACTGAAATACTACGGCCGCGGGGTCGGCACCGTCCGCGTCGGTTTCACTGGAAACGACCAGACGCAGGAGGAGGTCGAACTCGTGCGTATCGTCAATCTGAACGCTGAGGAGATGGCCACGGCACGCGCCGAAGTGGCCGCCCTTGAGGAGCGCGCCTACGTCTACGCGTCCACGCGCCCGGCCTATCGCCGGCCCTGACAGCGGTGACGCACGAGGGTGTCACGGTCGTCCCCGCTCTCAGCCAATGCGCCAGCCGTTGTACCGCACCCGGCTTTCTGGACACGGGGTGCACTATGCGGCGCGCCTGATGCATGTGTCGAGCCAGACGGCGCGTGCGTCGAGCGGGCTGAGGTAGCCGTTATTCTCGATCAGCCACTCGGCGTTGTAGCGGGCGGCGTCGGCGGCGAGGTGGCCGAACTGCTGGCGGGCGGCCATGCCCAGGGCCTGGGTGGCCTCGAAGCGGGTGCCGGACTTCGCCACCTGCCAGCCGAGCAGTTCGGCTTTCCAATGTTCGGCGACGGCGAACAGCCAGACCTTGCCGTCCTGGACGGTGGTGATCTGGGTGGCGTCGGTGGCCCACATGATGTTGGGCGCCTTTGTGATGATGTGGCGGTCGTGCGCTGTCTCGGTCCGCTGGCGGGTACGGTGGGGCGACAGCAGGGCGTGCTCGTGTATCAGGCGCAGGACGCGCTTGCGGGAGACGC
>Ga0209591_10004257_pt1 | contig 16285 bp, 14 predicted proteins | sample MAT01_FD_187207 | JGI IMG/M metagenome (GOLD analysis project Ga0209591, IMG submission 187207) | Freshwater microbial communities from Lake Fryxell liftoff mats and glacier meltwater in Antarctica - MAT-01 (SPAdes) (version 2) | ecosystem: Environmental > Aquatic > Freshwater > Ice > Liftoff... | reverse complement strand
TACTTTCCGCGGAGCTTCATAAATATTATTTGCCCTTCCAAGGTAGCAGCTATCATGGTAAGTTATCTTTTTGCCTTTAAAGCTACCACCTTCTTTCATGGTTATTTTTCCTTCATCAATCAGTTGCTGGATAAAAGTAGCATGATGTATCACCTCATAATTGCCACCTAGCTCAGGGTATTCATTCTTTAGGGTATTAAAACAGTGTGGGCAGGCGGTAACAATCTTTTTTATTCCGTAGCCATTCAAAACCTGGATATTCTGATAAGCCATCATCTGGAACATAAACTCATTACCTGCACGTCTGGCGGGGTCGCCTGTACAAGCTTCTTCTTTTCCTAAAATGGCATATTTGGTTCCCACTTTGTCTAATATTGTGGCAAAAGCTTTTGTGATTTTCTGAGCCCGCTGGTCATAGCTGCCTGCACACCCCACCCAAAATAAAATATCCGGACTTTCTCCATTTGCAGTCATTTCGGCCATTGTTGGTACATGCATATATTTCTATGTTTCAGTATGGCAAATGTAACTAAATGTTTGCTGTTTTTGTGTGCATGTTTTATGTTGGCTGTAAGATGTTAATTTTGCGTTTCAATGAAAATAGTAAAGGGGATAATACATAAAATTACAAATTGGGAAGCATGGCCGTTTGAAATAATTTATACACCCATGTCTTTTTTTTGGCTTTGGTACACCATTAAATCCAGAGCAGTTTGGTTTTTCACATCCAGTAATCCCAAACTAACTTTCGGTGGTATGGAAGGTGAACCAAAAAAGGAAATGTATGACCTTTTGCCGGAAGGCTTTTTCCCACCGACCTTTTATGTTTTACCTCACGAAGAGTTCAATGATATAAAACATAAACTTACACAGCATAAAATTAATTACCCACTGATCGTAAAGCCGGAAGTAGGCGGTCAGGGCATTCTACTGAGGATGATTGAAAACGAAGCCGATCTTAAAAAATACCATGACTTAATGCCCTGGGAATACATTGTGCAAAGCCTCGTGTATTACCCGATGGAAGTAAGTGTTTTCTACATCCGGCATCCAGAAGAAAAAACGGGAAAGGTTACTGGTTTTTTACATAAGGTTCCATTACAGGTCACAGGCGATGGAGTGCAAACACTGGAATCGTTGATTGGACAACATCCCAAAGGAGGTAAGCGGTTGGATGAATTGTACAATAAGCACAAGACAAGGTGGGGTGATGTATTACCATCAGGTGAGAAATACATGCTGAGTTATGCGGCTAACCATAACCGTGGGGCACAGTTTATTGATTTAAAAGATAAGATTGATCAACAACTGGTAGCGGTATTTGATGCAATTAGTTTGAAAATTGATGATTTCTTTTATGGCCGTTACGACATTATGTGTACCAGTGCCGAGGATTTAAAGGCAGGTAAGAATTTTACCATTTTGGAATACAATGGTTGCGGTGCAGAACCCAATCATTTCTACGATACCGGTTATACGCTGATGGGTGCCTATAAAGAAATATTAAAACATTGGAAGGCCCTGTACGAAATTAGCAGCTACAATAGGCAGTGTGGAGTGAAGCCCTGGACATTTACGAAAGGAACCCGATTTTTAAAATCTGCCAGGATGCATATAAGGGATATGAAAAGGGTGGACGCAGAAATGGGATAGCTTTAGAAAGGCTCTCCATGTGTTTGTTTGATGAGTAGATTTGTAATAACAGGCATCCGTTTCATTAAGCCTACGAATCGATTAGTAAGCGTGTCTTTTCCAAAAGTTTTCTGGATCATTCGGCCAATCGTTAGACGCTTTGAGAAAGCCTGTTTCCAGTTGGTTTCATAACGCTTCTCCATTGCTTCACGATCGATCTTGTTTTGCAGGAAGGCTTCAATTTCACTCCTTACAATTTTACTTCCACGAAGTGCCATGCTCATTCCGTTACCACATAATGGTGTTATCATTCCGGCAGCATCTCCCAATAACAATATATGATTTTCAACCTGAGTTTTTTTTGAAAAGGAAACCTGCGAAATGGTAACAGGAGCCGTGTACACCATCTGGCTGTTTTCAAAAATTTGCTTCAGGTATTGATTTTTATGCAACACATTCTTTTCCATTGCGGCAATGGAGTTTCCATTTGATTGCAGATTAGCAGCATTGGTAAGATAACAAAGGCAATATTTATCCGCTTCAATTTTAGAGATGCCACAATAGCCATTTTCAAAATTATGCAGCGCAATGGTATCTACAGGGAAGTTTGTTTTAATATGATATTTTACACCGATATAATTGTTTAGTTTATTGTTTTTAAAGGTAATGAAGTTGCGTTTGAGCTGAATATCAATATTGCTTCTTTTGCCATAACTGCCGCAACAAACCTTACATATAAATCTGCCTGCGGTAGTTTCCAATGTGAATGCATCCGCCTTAAAATGCACAGCATCTACCTTGCAATTATCATACAATGCGACACCATTTTTTATGGCAATATTTTTCAACTCGTTATCCAATAGGTAACGACTGATGCCAAATCCGCCGAGTGGTAAATCAGTTTGTAAAAGATTGCCATCTGGTGAACTTACCATCAGTTTTTTAATGATAGGCAAATTCATTTCATCTAATGGCAGACCAAGACTCTTTATAAAATCCCAGCTTTCCAAACTGATATATTCTCCGCATACTTTATGAAAAGGATATTGCTCTTTCTCGAATAGCGCAACGGAATGCCCGCTGGTTGATAGTTGTATAGCAAGTGACAGGCCAGCGAGACCGCCGCCAATAATGCATACATCCTGCTTTCGAAACTCACTCATCATTTAAAATATTTTACCCTGATATTAATAGATTGAAAAATTTGTTCTGGTCCAATCTTAATCTGCTGTATAAACAATTAAATGCCGGAATGCCCACTTCCAATGAATGGTGCAATTTGTAATACCAGCGGATTTTATCAAATGCTGCCACTCTTTCTTTTTAAATCCTCTTGCCACTGATAGCGGTGCATCATTTTTAACAAGATACGATTTTGAAAAAATACCGGTGATTAACTTAATAGAACTATAAGCCAGGTAATGTCTGTGTAAATCATTGATAAAAAATCCCTTTCTCGTATTCAATCGCATCCACTGCAACATCGTAACCAGCTCTGCATCTTCAAAATGGTGACAGAATAGCGAAGAAAAGATAATATCCGGTTTATCATCATTAAATTGAATCGCTTTGTAATCTGAAACAATCCAGTTGGCCTTTAGTGCAGGATATTGCTGTTGCGCAAATTCGATACAGGTTGCTTTTAAATCGATGCCGATGAAGCGAACTTGAATATTATTGCGGACACTCCATTCTTCAACAGCTTTTAAGTTATCGCCGCCACCACAGCCAATTTCACAAATTACGATGGGTTGGTCTGTACGGAATGTTTTTAATATTTTTTTGATACCGTTGATTGAAATCGTATGTCCACCCAGGTAAGTATTGATGGTATTCAGTTCCTGCAAATTTTGTTGAATGTCTGCAAACGGAATGTTCGTAGCATCCAGCAATTCAGTTTGGTATGATCGGGTATTTAAATTAATCATAGGATGCTATAAATGTTTCCATAGTAAGCCCCGGACCAAATGCAGCTCCAAAAATAATGGCCTCTTCTTCGGGTGGATTATTCTGTAGTTCCTGTAAAATTCTTTGTAAAACAAACAATACGGTTGGCGAACTCATGTTGCCATATGCCTTCAAAATATCATAGGAGTGCTGCAGGTGTGTCTGCGTTAAGCTGGTGCTGTTTTGAATGGCTTCCAATATTTTTTTACCACCAGGATGAATGCACCAGTTGGTAATTGCATCTTTTTCAATGCCTGCATTCTTTAATGCATTTTCTACCAGTGAATTAAAATCCTCCTTCACCAAATCCGGCACATAGCCCGAGAGTGTCATTAGAAATCCCATGGAAGAGAGTTTCCAACTCATATCCTTTTTACCTTTAAATTCAACTTCGGAATAAAAGTTTTTTAGAATCATCCCTCTGTTGATGGCTTCATTGTGTTGTACCAAAACCGCAGCGCATCCATCCGCAAAAAGCAGGGTAGAAGTGATATTGTCTATTGAACTTTCTTTTTGAAAATGCAGCGTACATAGTTCTGTGCATACAACTACCACATTTGCGTGCTCGTTATTCTTACAAATTTCATCTGCAATTTTTAACGCATGGATGGCAGCGTAGCATCCCATAAAATTTACTGAGGTTCTGAAAATATTTCGCTGCAAATCCATCGCTTCCATAATCTCAAGATCCAGGCCTGGAGCACTCATGCCGGTGCAGCTTACCGTTATCAGATGCGTAATATCAGCAGTTTCAATTTTTCCGCTGATGCAATCATTGATGGTACTTACCGAAAGCATGGCCGCATTATCTGCATAACATTGCATGCGTTTTTCAAGATTGGGGAATGGTTCCAGGTCATTTGTCTTTTCATAAAATTGCCGGTACTTTGCTTTTGCACTATAATCGGGAATAACCGAATACCGGGTGTCGATTCCACTTTGCCGGTAAAGGAATCTCATTTTGCGACTGTCAATTTCATTATCGCAATAGATAATATCAGCAAAAGAACAGATTTCGTTTTGTGCATGTTTGTAAGGAGGAACGCCGGTTGCTATCGAAACTATTTTACTCAACTTTTTTCAATTAAAAATAATACAATAAATGCTGCATTGGTGCAAATGGAGGCCAATAGATTCATCCGCATGGTGTAAACAAAATTTGCGTTGCTATTGTTTTGAACTACTTTTTTAAACCACCACAGAAAATATACGAGAACAGGTGTGAAAAAGATCTGAATGATCAGAAAACTATTTATTTGTAAGGTAGATATCAAATGATAAGCAAGTGCCGAAACGGACAAAAAATAAACAATGGCCGTAAAAATAAAAGTGCCTTTATAACCCAATAACATGCTCAGCGTAGTTACTCCATCAGCTTTATCCTGCTGGTGCTGATAAATTTGCGTCAGGGGATAAAAACCTCCAATCAATAAAGCTGCAGCAATGATCCCTGCCACCGGAACCTGTAGTATTTTATCTATACTACTACCATGCATGACTAAAAAAAAAGTGACGGCTCCCTGAAAAATCATTACTGTTAGATACCCGATAACAGGATGCTTTTTTAACCGAATCCCTCTGTAGCTGTAAGCTCTTGAGGCAAGGATGTAGCAGATGATTCCCAATGCAAACCATTTACTAACGAGATAACTTAATACAATGCCGGCAACATCCATGACTATGCTCACATAGAATAGTTGCCTGGTTGGCTCCATGGGATTTTTTATACCACCGATGCTCTCCGTATCTCTATCCATATAACTGTTGTAACCGTTGCTGGCAGGATATACAAGCAGGTGTAAAATGATAAAAATTAAAATAGCATCTGTTGTTTGTATATCTGGAGTTTGACTCAATGCAAACCAATACACAGGCATTAAGAAAAATGAAAAGTGAAAACGAAGCAACTGTAAGGTAGATCGAAGCAACATGAATTAATTAATTGAGTGATTTGTTTGGTAATATACAATAGTTATGTAATCAGAAAGTCAGCCGCTTGTTTTTCAACTTCACTTTAATTTAAAAAAGCAATGAACGATGCGCCTTTTCAAAGGCATTGATAAAGAGAAAACATTCCGATATTCGATGGCCTGCTAAAAGCGTTCCGTTTTTCCTAAATGGCAAATAAGTATAAAGGATATCTTTGCCCGGTGAAAAAAATCATCAATATCTTTTTTTGGGGCTTGCTCATTAGTTTTCTTGGCTCGTTGCCCATGGGAACCTTGAATATTGCAGCCATGCAAATTGGTATACAGGAAAGTATTATGAATGCCATCTGGTTTTCATTGGGGTCTTTATTGGTAGAGATGGTGTATGTTCGGATTTCATTGATTGGTATTGATTGGGTTCGCAAGCAACACAAGCTCATGAAGGCAATGGAATGGATTACATTGGTGATCATTCTTGCGCTCGCAGCCGGTAGTTTTATTGCGGCGGCTAATGACGGCGGAGGAGCAAAGAATGTACTTTTGAATAATAATATGCACCGGCTTTTGCTGGGGATGTTTATGTGCGCCATCAATCCGGTACAAATTCCATTTTGGTTTGGCTGGAGCACCGTATTATTTACCAAAAAAATATTGGAACCTAAAAAAACACATTACAACACTTATATTGTTGGGATTGGTTTTGGCACCTTAATAGGCAATTGTGTTTTTATATTTGGAGGCAAATGGATGGTGCAGCGAATCGCTAACAGCCAGCAGTACCTGAACTGGATTATTGGCGGCATCTTTACCATCACCGCACTGATACAATTGATAAAGATTTTGATGAAAAAAGATGCCATTACAAAATTTGCTGAGAAAAAGGAAGAGGGCATTCATTAGTCTTTTTCTGGTCATACAAGTTCTTCCGTCCATTTATCCCGGTCATCCGGACTAAACTTCCAGGGCGCAAAATTGTTTTCTATATTGCTAAACATTCCATTCCATTCCTGCGGAGCATTGCTGTCTTCCATGATCAATGAACGACGCAACTCATAAATAATTTCCAATGGATTGATGCTAACAGGGCAGGCTTCCACACAGGCATTACAAGTGGTGCAGGCTCTCAGTTCTTCAACGGTTATATAGTCATTGAGCAAAGTTTTGCCGTCATCTTTAAAGTCTCCATTGATGTTAATATTTTTCCCAACTTCCTGCAGGCGGTCTCGGGTATCCATCATTATTTTACGTGGACTTAGTAGCTTACCTGTTTGATTTGCAGGGCATGCAGCACTGCATCTGCCACATTCTGTGCAACTGTAGGCATCTAGTAGATTCTTCCAGTTTAAGTCAAAAATATCTTTAGCGCCAAACCCGATAGCTATCGGGTTAATGGAGGCAGATTCGCCGGATGGAGCCAGTTCCGGTTGCATCATATATTTTACTTCGTTCTGTACAGTTTGCATATTGTCCATTTTACCAATGGGTTCCAGCCTTGTATAATAGGCATTTGGAAAAGCAAGCATAATATGAAGATGTTTGCTGTAAGGCAGATAATTGAGAAATGCCAGGATACCAATGATATGAATCCACCAGCAGCTTCTTTCAATTGCAATCAATGTAGACCCTGATAAGCCCTTGAATATGGGGGCCAGCATACCCGAAAAAATAAAGTCACCGGTATTATGATAATGCTCGCTGCCTTGTAGTTGCAGCGCCCGGTCAGATGCATTCATAGTAAGAAACAAACTCATCAAAATGATCTCCGCAAACAGAATGTAATTGGCATCACTTCTGGGCCATCCATTCAGGTCTTTGCTGATAAAACGCTTTAGTTTAAGTATATTTCTGCGACATAAAAAAACAACGCAAACTACGATTACACCTACTGCTAATACTTCAAAAAAGTTAATCAGGAAACTATAGACAGCTCCAATAAAAGGTAGAAAAAGGCGATGTGTGCCAAGGATGCCATCCAAAACTATCTCCAGCACTTCCAGATTGATGATGATGAAGCCGGCATAAATGATAAAGTGTAAAACTGCTACCAGTTTATTTTTAAACATTTTCTTTTGTCCCAATGCAAGTAATAAAAGATTCCGCCAACGCTGTGGAGGGTTGTCTGTTAAATCTTCTCCCTTACCCAAAAAAATATTGCGGCGAATCTGTAGCATATTTTTTGTAAAAAGCCAGGTAGCAAAACCTGCAAATGCGAGAAAAATAATTTGCGGTATAAGTTGCATAAAAAAGAATTGAAGGTGCTAAGGTAATTATCAAAGATCAATTCCACGAATTATGTATAATGATTGATTTATGGATTAAATTCGTGGCATTACTTAAACAAGCTTGATATGTCAACAAAAAATTATATTTTATCAAAAGAAGTAGCAGACAAGAAATTACGCAGGATGGCCTTGCAGGTAGCAGAGCAAAATTATAATGAGCCACAATTGATTTTAATAGGTATCAAGGAAAACGGTTTAGTGATAGCGCATAAAATAAGCAGCTATCTAAAAGAAATTTACAACGGAGAGTTAATAGTGATCGAACTGGCTATCAATAAACGTAAGCCAGCCGATGTGATTCTTTTTCCGGTAGTTGACTACAACGGCAAAGCGATTATCCTGATTGATGATGTAGCCAATAGCGGCAGTACCATGTTGTACGCTTTGAAACCTTTGCTGGAGAGCTATCCCAAAAAAATCCAAACGCTTGCATTGGTACAAAGAACCCATAAATCATATCCCATTGATGTAGATTATGTGGGACTTTCGATTTCTACCAATCTGGATGAACATATCAATGTAGAGGTAGACGGCGAAGAAGTTGGCGGAGCCTGGATTGAATAGAAAATGTAATTAAAACCTTGACCTCAGCAATGAGGTTATTTATTTATATATTCTTGGGGATAATAAATTTCAAAACTTTTACCCTTAAAAATTGCTGTTAGTTTTTTGCAACAGAAATGATTTTTTTATTTTAAAAATGAAAAGCATTCACTCTAAATTTTCCTTTTGAAAATTCAAGGCTTGGAGTGGGGAATTTAAAAGCACTCAATGCGAAAAAAAGTAATTTTACGCCCTTTTTATTTGTCTTTATTTTCGTGAAATCTATATCGGGTGCCAGATACCATTGCCGGTATCGTCTAACATCGCTGCGGTCGAACGAAGTATTATTATTTTGATTTGTGCCAACATTTGCTCTTGCTCCAAACATGCCATCTGCACCATATCCCACAGCCACCGCTAACCATGGGGGTAAATTCGATGTTGGAAAAAAAGACTTCAGGTTGGCGCTCGCCCAATAAGTTTGCGCATTGTAATCTTTTATAAAGCGCTCGGCTAATGTTTTGCCAAATATTTCATTTGCCCGTTTGTTAAGTTCAGCATCACCGTAACTATTTTTATGGAAAGAAAATTTAAGTTTTATCCGCTGGTCATCCCATGCAAGTTCCTGCGAAATAAGGGTGGCACTGCCTAATATATTGGCACTAAAATCGCCCCAGCTCCAGCCCCATTCTCTACTAAAGCCATCCAGTATTTCTATCACTGTTTGGTATGCGGCGCCACTCAAACCACCAATCCAGATTCTTTTTTTTCGATCAATACCCGTCCACCGCCAAAGTTCCATACTGGTGCGGCTTTCTATGTAGGCACCATACATGTGACCTACTTTATCAATCTGAAGCCATTCAGAATTGTCATTGAAAAAGCGAAAGCTACCCCTTGGATAATCTGCATACCACGCAGCATTGAGGTAGACTAATATTGCCGAATACCCTACCACATTGGAGATAGTTGCCAACTTCACCCTTGATTTTACCCGTTTTTGGTTAATTGAATCGCTAACCCCGCCCAATAAACGATTAGCCCTTCTGTCCCGGTAGTTGCTCATCAGGTTTATACTTCCATTTTTTAGGGGTGGGCTTTCTAACGCCGGGCTTAGTGCCAATATAAGGTTGGAATTTTGCTTTATGGTGGAAACCGAATCCTGTGCTATTAATTGAAACGAAAAAATGATCAGCAGGCCAATGCCCAGGAATGATTTAGAGGTGCAAGATCCGATCGTTACAGGGTGTGATGCCATTCGACAGCTATGAGATGAAGCGGATTTATGTTCAAATATTTGGCTCATAAAAAAACAAATTTACTGTTATATGCTTTATTATAAACGAAACAATTATTTTTGAGGATGTAAACAAAAATTATATGGATCAAAACATTCAACAAAAAATAGACAACTGGCTTTCCGGTAATTATGAGCAATCTGTAAAGGATGCGATCATTCAGTTACAAAAAGATAATCCGGATGAATTGGCCGATGCATTTTATAAAAATCTGGAATTTGGAACCGGTGGCCTGAGAGGGATAATGGGTATTGGAACCAATCGTATCAATAAATACACCATTGGTATGGCAACACAGGGCTACGCCAATTATCTAAAAAAATGTTTTGGGGAAGATGTGAAGGTTGCGATAGCACACGATTGCCGCAACAACAGTCGTTTTTTTGCTGAAACCACCGCCAATGTTTTTGCTGCCAATGGAATAAAAGTATTCTTATTTGAAGCGCTGCGTCCCACACCTGAATTGAGTTTTGCTATTAGGAATTTGAAATGCCAGGGCGGTGTTGTATGCACAGCCTCACATAACCCAAAGGAATACAACGGATATAAAGCTTATTGGGATGATGGCGCACAAATGGTATCGCCGCATGATGAAAACGTAATCATTGAAGTGGAAAAAATTGCTTCGGTAGATGATGTAAAATGGACTGGTGGGGAGGCTAATATCACTATCATAGGAAAGGATATGGATGAGACCTATCTCAATATGGCAGCGGGTTTAAGCGTTTGGCCGGAAGTATGTAAAGCCCAACACGACCTTAAGATTGTGTTTACGCCGATACATGGTACCGGAATCACTTTGGTGCCACAGATATTAGCAAAATTTGGGTTTGATAATGTTCATATTGTGGAGGAACAAAGTGTTCCGGATGGCAATTTCCCGACAGTGGTTTATCCAAATCCAGAGGAAAAAGAAGCAATGAGTATTGGACTGAAAATGGCCAAGGAACTGGATGCAGATATTTTGTTGGGTACCGATCCTGATGCGGATCGTGTAGCCATTGGGGTTAAAAATAATGATGGAGAATGGGTTTTGATGAATGGTAACCAAACTGCTGTACTGGCCTTTAATTATATGATTGAGGCAAGAAAAACCAAAGGTATTTCTCAGCCAAACGATATGGTAGTTAAAACAATTGTAACGACTGAAATGATTGATACCATTGCAAAAGCAAATGAAATCAACTGCTACAATGTTTTAACGGGCTTTAAATGGATAGCCGCATTGATCAAAGAAAAAGAAGGTAAAGAAAAATACATTATTGGCGGAGAAGAGAGTTTTGGCTTGATGGTTGGAGACGAAGTACGGGATAAAGATGCCATCAGTGCGGTTGCCTTATTGTGCGAAATGGCTGCGTATGAAAAGAACAAAGGGAGAAGTTTATATGCAAAAATGGTTGACCTGTATGTGCAATATGGCATGTATAAAGAAGACCTGATCAGCATTACTAAAAAGGGTATGAATGGAGCTACAGAGATTGCCCGGATGATGCAGGATTATCGTGATAATCCACCCACAATAATTGATGGCGTAGCGGTTGCAGAATTGTTAGATTATGAGCTTCAGTTGGGTAAAAATTTGCAAACTGGTGAAAGCTGGACAATCAATTTGCCAAAAAGCAATGTGTTGCAGTTTGCATTAAGTGATGGCACAAAAATATCAGCAAGGCCAAGTGGTACTGAACCCAAAATCAAATTTTATTTCAGTGTAAACACGCCGCTTACAAGTCCAGAAGGATTTGCGGCAGCAGAGAAAACCTGCAGGGAAAAAATTGAAAGGATTGTGAGTGATATGAAATTGAAATAAAAATAAAAATGGAATTAAAAAATGTCAGGGTATTTCTCCTGACATTTTTCACCTTCCAGCATAACCGCTGTTGCGGAATATCCAATCTTCGTGCAATATGAAATATTTACTACTACTAACGCTAATTATCTCCTGTTTCTTCGTAAAGGCGCAGCCAGCAAATTCCGATGTGTTGCATCGGAAAGTAATTTCTCTCCGGCGGTTCATGGAGCAAAATCATTACCAGCCACTTGTATGGAATGATACAAATTCTATACGGCTATACAATAGATGGATGCAGTTACTGGACGATGATAAACTCCTTTTTACACAGCGTGAACTAGATCAGTTGAGCCTTTATAGTAAAAGATTAGATGATGAGTTGCTTGGCAGTGAATGGAACTTTTATGATAAGAGTATCCGCTTGTATAAAGCTGCTTTAACAAGAGCCGATAGCCTGATAAATACAATTCTTACGAAACCCATCGATTTTTCAAAAGTTGACGATATAAAGTGGCCGCTCATTTCTTCTGCTAACGGAAACAATCAACAATATCAAAATTGGCAGCAATATTTAAAATGGCAAGTAATCCGATCAATTACAAATGAACGGATGGATAGTGCACACGCTAATACAAAATCACCCGTATTGCCTGCTAACTTTAATTTACTTGAATTAAAAGCAAGGAGTGAAGTAAAGAAGCGGGAACTGGCATGGGTACAAAATAAACTATTGGAACTATCTCAGGATTACAAGGAGTTGGAGAACGATTACCTTTCTGCAATTACCTGGTGTTACGATCCGCATTCTGATTACATGAGCGCTGATACGAAATCTATTTTTGATACGGAGATGAGTGGACTGGAATATTCTGCAGGGTTTGAAGTGGACGAAAATGACAAAGGGGAATGGACAATCAGTTACCTGGTGCCGGGCGGCGCAGCCTGGAGAAATGGCGAATTGCACAAGGGCGATATTATTTTGAAAATTAAATCCGGAGACAAGCCTGAATTGGTTTTATCTGAAACTAATCCTGAAAGGTTAAGCGGTATATTGGAAAGTAGCAGCAACGAAAAAATAATAATAACGGTAAGAACGCTCGCCGGCATTCAAAAGGCTGTACAGTTGGAAAAAGAAAAAATAACCGATGAAGAAGGCATTGTTAAAAGCTATGTTTTGAATGGATCTAAAAGGATAGGGTACATTACTTTGCCTGGATTTTATGTGAAGGAAGGGGAAGAGTCTGAAGCAAACGGTTGTTCGAATGATTTGGCAAAGGAAGTAGTAAAATTAAAAAAAGATTCAATTGCCGGATTAATATTGGATCTCCGTTACAATGGTGGCGGCTCATTGGGCGAAGCGCTGGAGCTTGCAGGGATTTTTATCAATGAAGGTTCACTTGCTTCTACAAAGGATAAAACAGGTAAGGTTCATTTCTTGCGGGATCGTAACCGGGGTACAATTTATGATGGCCCATTGCTGGTGATGGTTAACACGATGAGTGCTTCTGCTTCGGAGTTGGTTTCGGCCGTTTTACAGGATTATCACCGGGCTTTGATTGTTGGCAGTACTACCTATGGCAAAGGTTCCTCCCAAATTATTTTGCCGCTTGATACTACAGGTAATTTTTCAAAAACAACAAAATATGATAGTTATGTTAAAGTTACCGAAGGGAAATTTTATCGCATTGATGGCTCTACTACACAATGGAAAGGTGTAATACCTGATATCGAATTACCTGATATTTATTCAATTGACCGGTTCAGGGAAAAGGGAACAATCTCTTCATTGCTGCCGGATAATTCAAAACCTGCAATTTACAATGCATTACCAGCTATAAATTTTGATGAACTAAAATTGAAAAGCAAAGCAAGGGTAAAAACCGATACCACATTTTCTGCAATTTCAAAATTTACCGAATGGTCCCGTGGGCGGTTCGATGTTAGAAGTATCCCCCTGCAATGGAATGCATATGCTGCGTATTATGAAAATGTTACCAGTATGTTTAAGACGATTGATGCTGATAGTATTGCAATTACGGCATTCAGCGCAACCAATAATAGCATGGATAAAGAACGGGAGCTACTCAATACAGACCAAAGTAAATCCGTAAACGGAATAAAAATTAAACAAATATTAAATGATGCCTATATTGCTGAATGTTATAAAATAATGCAGGATTGGCTGAAGTGAAAATTACGGATGCTGATCAATTTACCCTTTTATAAATCCTAAAAAAATGAAATTATGAAACAACTTTTCCTTTCAATCTGCCTTGTGTTTTTTCTCTTTTTTCTTTCCGGAAAATCCATTGCGCAGGATTTTGAAAATCCTGGTACCTACATCAGTTTTATCAGTAAACAACATCAAACCATTGCCAAAAGATTTCTGGCATACAACAGTGCTTCATCACACGGTAAAAAAGCTAAAAAAGTGGAAGGTCTTAAATCCAAACTCTTGGATGAAATACAGGAAAGCCGGATGAATATCAGTGGTATGCCATCTTTTAAAAAAGATAAATCGCTTCGGGATTCTGCTGTAAGTTTTATGAAACTTTACTATAATGCGCTCAACGAAGATTACAGCAAAATTGTAAACATGGAAGAAATTTCTGAACAGTCTTACGACTTAATGGAAGCTTATATGCTGGCAAAGGAAATGGTTGATAAGAAGATGGATGATGCCAGTGCTGCCCTTGATGCTGTAACCAAACAATTTGCTGCAGCATATAATGTTACACTCGTTGATGGCCATGATGACATTGATGACATGATAAAGCAGGTTGGCGAAACATACGATTACTACAATCCTATATACCTGATCTTTTTTAAAAGTTACAAACAGGAGTCGTACCTGATAGATGCAGTTGAAAAAAAGAATATCAATGCCATGGAGCAAAATAGAAATACCTTAATACAATATTCTCAGGCCGGCCTGGAAAAATTGGCAAAAATTGCTGCATTTAAAGGCGATCATTCAATTGTTACAAACTGCAAAAGGTTACTTGAATTTTATGTAAAAGAAGCAACGGAGAAAATGCCTGCTATTACAGAATACCTGATGAAACAGGAGGCTTTTGGGAAAATGCAGAAAGAGTTTGAAAAAAAGTCGGAGCCAGGCAAGGATGAAGTGAGTGCTTACAACAATGCGGTAAAGGAAGTAAACAATGGCGTTAAAACATTTAATAACAATAGCAAAGCGTTATTTGAAACAAGGGGGCAGTTAATTGATAACTGGAACAGTAGGGTAGATGAATTTTTTGACAATCATATGCCCACTTATAATTAAGCTGCCTTTGCAGATCTTGAAAAATACCCGGTTAATGGATCTTAATTTCCTTAATATTTTAATTCAATAAGTGCAATGCTTAATTTCGCCCAACGAATACATCAAACAATTATTGATAAGGAAGTTAACGTTTTGATTAAAACTACATGAGAAAATACGAAGACACATACCGCCACAAAGGACTACGGAAAAAATTAATGGATATCTTACGTGACAAAGGCATTACTGATGAAGCAGTACTTACTGCGATGAATAATATTCCCCGTCACTTTTTTCTGGACAGTGCTTTTGATGAAATTGCTTATGAAGACAGGGCTTTCCCCATCAGCGAAGGACAAACGATTTCACAACCTTATACGGTAGCCTATCAAACTCAATTGTTGCAGATAAAGCCTTACGATAAAGTTTTGGAAATTGGAACCGGAAGTATATACCAGGCAACAGTACTGGCAGAGATGGGCGTAAAAGTATTTACAATTGAGCGGCAAAAAGTACTGTTTGAAAAAACCAAACAATACATTTTTAAAAGCAAATACCCCAACCTGAAATTTTTTTTTGGCGATGGGTATGAGGGCCTTCCAACATTTGCACCTTTTGATAAAGTAATCATTACTGCAGCAGCTCCGTTTATTCCACCCAGGTTAATTGAACAGTTAAAGTCTGGTGGTAAAATGATTATACCAGTTGATGAAGGAGATGTTCAACGCATGTTGCGGGTTACCAAAAAACCAGATGGCTCTATTTCCGAAGAAGCATTTGAATATTTTTCTTTTGTGCCAATGCTGACTGGAAAGAATGGTTGATGTTTGGTGTTTGGTGGTTGCTCTTTACTTAACTTGAAATATATAAACCTTTTGCAGATTTAATGCCTTATTATGAAACTGTTTTCTAAGCTCACATTTATTTGTAATATAAGTTTCATTTTATTTATTATACTGAGGTATGTGGATATAAATAATAAAAAAGTAAAGGTGGATGATAATATATCCCCCTTGCCATTTATTACAGGGTCGTTGGTAGTCTTGGGGCAACTGGCAATTTTTATCAACATCATTTTTTGTTTGGTAGCACTGATTTTGATGCGCTCGAAAAAGTTGAAACAAATTCCTCAATGGCTTGTTATCGGTAACTTCCTTATGCTACTACTTCAATTCTATTATTTTTTTATTTATTGACGATAGATGATACAAACAATTTTAAAAAATAAAGCCACTAAATTATTTATCATATTAGGTGGCTTTTTTATTGCCAACGCATTAATCGCCGAGATCATTGGTGTGAAGATTTTTTCGCTGGAAAAAACAATTGGCATGGAGCCATTATCCATCCATCTTTTCGGGAATGATCTGTCGCTGAATCTTACTGCCGGTGTACTATTGTGGCCGGTTGTTTTTATAATGACCGATATTATCAATGAGTATTATGGACAGCGGGGCGTAAGGTTCTTATCTTATTTAACAGCGGGGTTAATCGTTTTTGCTTTTTTAATTTTTTACGGAGCCATGTCACTTACTCCGGCAGATTTTTTTATCACCAGTAAAACAGGTTCTGGCATTCCCGATATGGAGAAAGCTTACCGT
>Ga0209591_10004256_pt1 | contig 16288 bp, 17 predicted proteins | sample MAT01_FD_187207 | JGI IMG/M metagenome (GOLD analysis project Ga0209591, IMG submission 187207) | Freshwater microbial communities from Lake Fryxell liftoff mats and glacier meltwater in Antarctica - MAT-01 (SPAdes) (version 2) | ecosystem: Environmental > Aquatic > Freshwater > Ice > Liftoff... | reverse complement strand
CCTCGCGGACACCACCGGCGATGGAGTGGCTGATTCCGCGAAGACCTTTTATCAGGACCTCAGCATCAATACCGCCCTCGGGATTTGTGTCCTCGGCAATCAGGTCATCGTCTCGGCGGCGCCTTACATTTTTGTCCTGACCGACACCGATGGCGATGACGTGGCCGACCGCCGCGAACTGCTCTTCAGTACCAACCCCAGTTCCGCCGATCATGATCACGCCGCGCACGCCTTCGTCTTCGGACCCGACGGCAAGTTATACTTTAACTTTGGCAACGCGGGTGGCTTTCTCCGGCGTCCGCCTGCCGACCTCAAGACCCTGCCGTTGCACGGAAAGATTGATCCCGCCTCATTGGCTCGCGGGGAATTCGTCAAAGACATCTTCGGGATCGAAGTCACCGACAAAGGCCGGCCGTATCGCCAGGGAATGGCCTTCCGCTGTAATCCAGACGGAACCGAAGTTGAAGTTCTGGGCCACAACTTCCGGAACAACTACGAAGTCGCCGTCGATTCGTTTGGAACAGTCTGGCAACCCGACAATGACGACGACGGCAACCAAGGCGTGCGCGTCAATTACGTGATGGAGGGCGGCAATTTTGGATACACCGACGAACTCACGGGCGCGGGTTGGGGACAGAAACGCACCAATTGGGAAGACGAAATCCCCCGACGCCACTGGCATCTGAACGACCCGGGAGTCGTGCCCAATCTACTGCTGACGGGCGCCGGTTCGCCGACCGGAATGGCCATTTATGAGGGCCGCTTGCTGCCCGCCGTATTTCAGGGACAAATGCTGCACTGCGATGCCGGTCCGCGGGTAGTGCGGGCCTATCCGGTCACACCCAGCGGCGCCGGTTATACCGCGACGATGACAAATCTGCTGACCAGTAAGGATGATTGGTTTCGGCCGAGCGACGTCGCGGTTGGACCCGATGGTTCAGTCTTCGTCGCCGACTGGAATGACGCTGGGGTCGGCGGTCACTACATGGCCGACCAAAAACTCGAAACCATGACCGGTCGCATTTACCGCGTGGCCCCTCCGGGACATCCGCTTTCCGTTCCGGCGATTGATCTCACGACCCCGCGAGGCGCGGTGGCCGCGTTGAGTTCCCCCAACAGTGCCACTCGGTATCTCGCCTGGAAGAAACTGGAACCGGCGGTCGGCCAGGATTCAGCCGTCGAGTTGGAATTGCAGAAGGTCTGGAAGGCGCCGGATTCGCGGCAACGGGCGCGCGTCTTGCCGCTCTTGGCCCGCGTTCCCAAAGCCGGAGCCGAGTACTTGGCGGCCGGTCTGAAGGATCCTGACCCGAATATCCGGATCGCCGCCCTGCGGACGGCCCGAGAGCGCGACCAGGACGGAGCCGCCCTGGCCAAAGCCCTCATCCAGGACACTAACCCGGCGGTGCGCCGAGAAGCGGCCCTAGCTCTGCGACGGAGCGCTTCGCCCGAGGCCCCGGTACTCTGGGCGACCTTGGCGCGGCAACATGACGGTCAGGATCGTTGGTATCTCGAAGCCCTCGGAATCGGGGCGGATCAGCAGTGGGATGCCTTTCTGGGCGCTTGGCTCAAGCTCGCGGGGGACCAATGGAATACCCCGGCGGGTCGCGACATTATCTGGCGATCCCGGGCCAAGGCGACGCCCGACCTCTTGGTCAAACTGATTAGCGACACGTCCATTTCCGAAAAAGAACGGCAGCGCTATCTGCGCGCCTTCGATTTTCTCAAGGGCGCCGAAAAAGATGCAGCCCTGCTCCAGTTGCTCACAACCTCGGCCAAGTAAAGAGTTCCCCCGTAGCAGACGACGTCAGGAGATAGAGCCTCGTCACCTCGGCTGCTACCCGTAGCAGACGACGTCAAGAGTCTCAACTCCGAGGTCACACCCGGCCCCGATGAGCGCGCTTGCCTCCTGAGCGAATCCGCTTACCGATGGGGCGTCCGCACGCCTCCATCCCTCATGAATCCTTCCACCGAACCCCGTCCAAACCGATCCATGCGCCTTTGGCCGGCTCTGGTCCTGGGGGTGATTGCCCTGGGCGTCATCCTCTTCGCCCGAATGCAGACCGATTGGCCCTTTCAACGGCGCAACCTGACCACGCTGGCGACCCTTATTCTGACCTTCCTGGGTCTGGTCATTTGGTGGCTGTTGGGTTCCCGAGTGCCGTGGAAGACTCGCCTGCTCGGCTTGGCCCTGCTCGGAATCGCCGGGCTGGGTTGGAAATCGGCCTTTCGCTTGAAGGGCGTCACGGGTGATTTTGTGCCGATCATTGAAGCCCGTTGGAAGACGGCTCCGGCCCCTTCGATTAGGCCCGCGACAACTCCATCCGCTGGCCAATCCAAGTCAACTGACACCGTCGATTTCGCTCAGTTCCTCGGTCCGACTCGGGATGGAATTCTTCGCGGACCGGTTCTCGCCACCGATTGGTCGACGAACTCACCGCGATTGCTGTGGCGTCTGCCCGTGGGGGGTGGCTGGTCCGGCTTTGCCCTGGTTGGCGAGCGGGCCCTTACCCAGGAACAACACGGACCGGAGGAATGGATCACGGCCTATGACCTGGCCACCGGCGGCCGGCTCTGGGCGCACACCAACCAGGCCCGCTACGACACCACGATCGCCGGCGAAGGACCGCGGGGAACTCCCACTGTCGTTTCCAATCGAGTTTACACCCTGGGCGCGACCGGGATTCTCGATTGTCTCGAGCTCGCCACCGGAAAACTCTTCTGGTCCCGTTCGCTCACTGCGGATGCCCGCTGTTCCCTGCCGGAATGGGGTTACTCCGGTTCTCCCTGGGTCGACGGCCAAAAGGTCGTGGTGCAGGCCGGCGGCAACGACGGTCAATCACTGCTCGCCTACCGGTGCGCTGACGGAGAGCCGCTGTGGTCCGGGGGGAGTGCCGGGGTCAACTACGCCTCACCGTTTCTCGTCACCTTGGCCGGCCGCTCACAGTTCCTGATTTTCGGCCGGCGAGCCTTCACCGCCCATGATCCCACCACGGGAGCCGTTCTATGGGAGCATCCGTTTGGCGTCGGCCTGCCGCTCGTCGCGAATCCCATTCTCGTCTCTTCCAATCGAGTCCTGATCACCGCCGGGTACAATGTCGGGGCCGAGTTACTCGAAATCTCCGAGGGCACCAACGCCCCAGTCAGTCTCTGGAAATCGAAACGTCTCAAGGCGAAGTTCTCCAATCCGGTGCGCCAAGAAGGGTTCGTTTACGGATTGGATGACGGCATGCTGGCCTGCCTCGACCTACAGGACGGTTCGCAGCGCTGGAAGGAAGGACGCTACGGACACGGTCAAGGTTTGTGGGTAGGCAATCTATATTTGCTGATGAGTGAACCGGGCGAACTGGTGTTGTTACGTCCGACACCCGACGGCCCACACGAGCTCGCGCGACTACCGGTGTTTGATTCCAAAACGTGGAATCCGATCGCCCTACGCGGCGATCGGCTCCTCGTGCGGAATGACCGCGAGGCCGCCTGTTGGCAGCTTCCACTCGCGCAAAATTAGAAACGTCGCTACGCAGAGGGTTTGCCTCGGAACGACAGCAGGGTAACTATGGGGCACATGTTTCTTACCGGCCTGGGCACCGCTGTGCCTGCCCAACGCTACTTACAAACCGAAGGCTGGGAGTCGGTCCGTACCACTCTCGCCTTCCGCCAGTTGCAACCTCGCTCTCAAGCTATCCTCCGGAAAGTCTTACTCGGAATGAACGGGGTGGAAGCCCGCCACCTGGCGCTGGATTCCTTGGCCGAAGCGTATGAGCCGACCCCGGATATCCTGCACGCGCGCTTCGCTCGGCACGCCCCCGATCTCGCGAGCGCGGCCGCTCGGGCCGCCCTGGCCGACGCTCGGGTCGACCCCGCGGCGATCGACGCAGTCATCGTCACCACCTGCACGGGTTACCTCTGTCCGGGACTGACGAGTCACCTCGCCGAACGCTTGGGACTACGCCGGGATCTGCACGCCCTCGACCTGGTTGGCCTGGGTTGCGGCGCCGCCTTACCGGCGTTGCACACGGCCGAAACCTTCCTGCGCGCCGACCGCGCCCAACAGGTCCTGGTCGTTTCCGCCGAGGTCTGCAGTGCCGCGTTCTTCCTGGATGATGATCCCGGGGTTTTGATCAGCGCGTGTTTGTTCGGCGATGGAGCGGCCGCCGCGGTCGTGTCCCGAACTCCCGCGTCCCATACTCGCCCCCTTCGCTGGCACGCCTTCAACACCCGGTTGGATCCCACCGACCGGGAACTGCTCCGCTTCGAGACGCGGGGTGGTATGTTGCGCAACGTTCTGACCCTGAAGGTACCCGCGATCGCCGCCCGCCATGCCGGCGAAATCTTCGATGAACTGCTGACCCGAGAAAAACTCACCAAAGCCGATATTCTGCAGTGGATCCTGCACTCCGGAGGTCGGGACGTCCTGGTGGCGCTGCAGCGGCGTCTGGGACTCACCGAACATGACCTTCGCCACAGTGCCGGGGTGCTCCGCGAACATGGAAATCTGAGCAGTCCTTCAGTCCTCTTCGCTCTGGCGGCGGCCCGTGCCGAGCCAACCCCACCCGGTTGGTGGTGGCTGTCTTCCTTTGGGGCCGGCTTTACCTGCCACGGTGCCCTGGTGGAAGCGGGTTGAGGAATCCGCTGTGACTCATTGTTCAGATAGTTGAGAATTAACCCTATGCGTCGCGTGGTTCAGCCAGAATTGCTCGACACACTGCCCCCGGAATCACCCGAAGCCCGGCAGTCGCGCCTCGATCTGCGAAGGGTCAATCGGCTCATGGGTCATCCCGGTCGACTCATCCGCGGGATCCTCCCCCTGCTGCCCACCGCGCCCCAGCGTCCCTGGCGCATCCTCGAACTAGGCGCGGGCGATGCCGTTCTGAGCGGTCAAATCTGGAATCGGCTGCCCGTTCCTCCGGTCGGAAGCCAACTCGTCCTGCTCGATCAAGCCGCGATCGGAGAACCGGGAGCCCTCAACCAACTGGAGGCGCGTGGTTGGAAAATCGAGCTGGTAAAATCCGATGCCTTCGCCTGGTTGGAAGACGCTGGCGAAACCCCGTTCGACGTCACCTATTCCAATCTTTTCATCCACCACTTCGACAGCGGCGCGCTGGCGGAATTGCTCCGCCTACTCGCGGCCCAGACGCGGGCGTTCATCACCCTGGAGCCCCGCCGTGGTTGGAGCGCTCAACTGGGAGTCCGCGGATTAAGATGGCTCGGCCATCATGCGGTCACCCTGTACGACGCCCGCTGTAGCGTCTTAGCCGGATTCCAGGGAAAGGAACTGTCCCGGGCCTGGCCCTCCCCGGACTGGTCGTTAAGCGAAGGTCGAGCCGGCCTCTTCAGCCATCGGTTTATTGCCCGACGGCGGCCCGCGTCATGAAACCCGCCGAACCCATCACGATCCTCGGTGGTGGTTTGTCCGGACTGACCCTCGGCCTGCTGCTCCGCGAACAGGGAATACCGGTGAGCGTCATCGAGGCGGGCCAGTATCCCCGACACCGCGTCTGCGGGGAATTCCTCAGCGGTCACGGCCAAGCGGTGCTGAGCCAATTGGGACTGCTTCCGGCCTGTTTTGCGGCCGGTGCCCGGATGGCCCAAACCGCCCGCTTTGCTAGCGACACCCGCAGCTCTCCGGTTCGCCCCCTACCCCGCCCCGCCCTTTGCCTTTCCCGTCACACGCTTGATTCACTCCTGGCCACTGAGTTGATCCGGCGCGGAGGAGAAGTCCGGACCGGAGAACGTGGGGATATCGCCGCGGACCATCCCGGCTGGGTCCAGGCCACGGGACGTCGACCCAGCGCTCAGGTCGGTGGTTGGCGCTGGTTTGGGGTCAAGGCCCATGCCGACAACGTCACCCTGAGCGCCGATCTGGAACTTCACGTTTCCGCCAACGCGTATGTGGGCCTGTGCCGTTTAGCGCAGCACCGAGTGAACGTTTGTGGATTGTTTCGACGCCCGGTTCGCGGCCGGGAGACGGCGACATCCGACCGCCAGCCCTTGGACTGGTTACGCGGCCGACCAGGTTCGCCTCGATTCGAACGTCTAGCCCAGGCCCACTTCGTGCCTGAATCCCTCTGTACGGTAGCCGGGCTGGATTTGCGTCCGCGCCGGGCCACGGGTCAGGTTCGCTTCGCCCTCGGCGATGCGCTGAGTATGATTCCGCCCTTCACCGGAAATGGGATGTCGCTGGCCTTGGAAACCGCGCACTGGGCCGCCGCGCCCCTGGCCGCTTATGCGCGCGGAGCCAGTGGTTGGGACGAAGCTCGAGCCGCTTATGGAAGGCACTTCGACCAACACTGTCAGCAACGACTCCGCTGGGCAGGGTGGTTGCAACGCCTGTTGTTTATGCCCTTGGCACCGTCTCTCTTGCTCGGACTATCGCGGAACAACTTCGCCTGGCGCCGACTCTTCGATCTGACTCGCAGCGGGTAACGCCCCTGAATCGGAACGTAGCGGTCAGGACGCGAACGATTCAATTGAAGACCGGACGAGTCATCCTAAAACACGGAGTTGAACCACCGAGACACCGGGGCACAGAGAGGGAAAGACCAGGTGAAGGGACCCAAGTTTGATTCTCCGAAGGCGTCATCCGGTGAGTAAGTCTTTTTTTGGGGGGCCTGCTCGTTCGTAGTTCGTCGGCAGCCTGTGTCTCTGCGCCTCGGTGGTGAGTTTCAACTGCGGTTTGCCGGATCATTTCACGCGGAGGTTTGGAGGCGCGGAGACACGGCAACCTCAGGCGAAAACGGGGGGGACGATCCGCCCTTGGCGAACGCACGCTGTACGTTTTCCAAATCGCGTTCTTTCGCGCCGGCTCCAACAGGCCTTTATCGCCGGCCCGTGTAGTCCGGCTGCCGATACTTCGTTTCCGCTAGTTCTTCGGCCCGACGAATCAATTCGAGGTCCGGAAAGAGGGGCTGCCACTCGACAGCGCCACGCGTTTGCCGAAGCGCCGATTCCCAATCCTCTCGGCAGAGCTCCGTCCGAGGCGGTTGAACACTCCCTTGAATCAGCAACCCCAGCCGGTTGCGCCGTTGCGCTGCTCCGGCAATTTTCCGTCCGTTACACAGAAGATCGTGACGTTCCGCGCCGATGAAGCATTGACCCGGACCCGTCGGATCGCAGCCGGGAGCCAATTCCGTGGGAATTCCGCAGACAGCGAAGGCGGCTTGCAGCCACTCATGCAATTGCCGGTAACTTTCCTCGGCGCGAACACCGTAGCGAGCGTGGCTGGGGGGAATGACCACGCTATAGGTCCAATCCCGTTCATGGGGGACCAGGCCGCCCCCCGTGGGACGGCGGATCAACGGGCGCAAGGGCGTCAGGGCCGTGATCTCGGCGAGCCGTTGAAAATAGCCAAAGGTTACCGCTGGCTCGATCCATCTGTAGGTCCGTAACACCGGCGCGCCGAGCCGGGCCGCGTGTTCCAACAAAGCCTCATCCCAAGCCATATTGAGCGCCGATTCCCCCACACCCGAAGAAAGATGAAGCCACAGTTCCTGCACGAGCGGATCATTGCGCGTCCCGGACGCACGACAAGGCTTTGCCGGGGCGTTTTGGGAGAACCATTCACCTTCACCCAGTCCGCGCCGCTTTCTCCGTAAATCATTTCCGGTGTCGGATTTCATCGTTCAGCGGGGATGACTAAGTTATCCGTGATGAACGAAGCTTCGGATCAAGAACTCGTCCAAGCGTATGCTCAGCGAAGCGACCAAGCGGCCTTCGCTCGCCACGTCGAACGTCATATGCCGCTCGTGTACTCCACCGCCCGTCGTCGATTGGGAGGCGCCGAGTGCGTCGAGGACGTCGTGCAACAGGTGTTCACGCTGCTCGCCAAGAAATCCTCCACCCTCACGGGCCGCATCATCCTGGCCGGATGGTTGTACCGGACGACTTCCCACCTGGCTGCCCGAACCCAGCGCAGCGAAGAGCGGAGATGGGTTCGCGAGCAAACGGCGGTCACGCACATGGACAATCCTGACCCTCCCTCATTCGAAAATTCCTGGCGCGAGATCGCTCCCGAGCTCGATCAGGCCATGGAGGCTCTCGGTGAATTGGACCGCGACGCGTTGGTTCTTCGCTACTTTCAGAACAAAAGCCTGCGCGATGTCGGCCGCGCCTTGGGCACCACCGAAGACGCCGCGCAGAAGCGACTCGCCCGCGCCCTCGAGAAGCTGCGCCAGATTCTCGATCGTCGCGGTCATTCCGTATCCGGCACGACCCTTGCGTCCGCAATTCTTCAGTGCGCGATCGAGCCAGTCCCTGCGGCCTTGGCCCAAACCATTTCCGCGGCCGCGCTGAGCAGCACAGCCTTGGCCGTTTCAACCACAACTACAAATGCACTCATTATGAAGTCATCATTTCTGAAGCCCTTATTGATTGGGGTTACCACCGCTTCCGCGGTGATTGGACTGGTCGTTCAGCGCCAGCAAGTCCACTCCGCCCGAGCGGAAAATTCCGCGCTCCACGCGCGTCTCGCCGAGTCCGAATCGTCAAGAGCCGAACCCAAAAACGTCGTGGCACAAGTCGTTCCCCAGCTCACTCGCGACGAACAAGCCGAGCTCTTGCGCTTACGCGGCGAAGTGTCGCGCTTGCGAAAAGAGGTGGCCCAACTGGCGAAGGCCTCCGGAGAGATTCATGCCCAAGACTCAGGTGAAATTCCCGACCCTGCGAGACAGGACGAGATCGCTGTCCAAAAAGCCGCTCGCATCAATGAATTAAAGCACGTCGGGCTGGGTATCCGAGTTCTGACCACCGAGATTCAGGTAAATCCTGCTCTCAAAGCCAAGCTGACCAACCTCAACGAAACGTTGCCGCAATAGTTAGTTTCCAGCGGGATCCTACCGCCCGAGATGCTGACAAATGTGGAAATCCTGGTTCCCGATGTTGAATGGATGATGGCGTTAGAACAGTATCCTAAGGCGGTGATGGCCCGCAGTAAGGAATCGTATCCCAATCCGGACGGGAGTTATGTTCGGGTGTATTGTTTGGGCGACGGATCGGTGCAATCAATCCGACACGGGTCTGGGGACGAGTCTTATGGGTGGGAACAAATCAATGACGGCTCACGACCCGATTGGTTGGTCCTTGATACTGCCGGAAGAGCACGCACCCCCGCGAGCGGCAAACCAACCTTCCAGATGGATCCGGAGTTAGCCCGACGTTACGGCCTCATCCCGCGCCAGTGAGTTGATAGGGTTCTGGGACGGCTGAACCACCAAAATCCGGACGTGAATCGAAGGGAGCCCACCGCGGTGCGACGCCGAGAGCGGCCAGGACGTCCGGAGTGGTCGGTCCTGGTGGCGGTTTGTGGAAGTGGTCTGGGAGATCCCGGACTCGAGTACGCCGCGGCCGCGTAAGCGGTGAAGCGCTTTGCCGCCGTCGTGGAAGGCGACCGCGAGCAGTCCCACTGGGTCGCCCGGTTGCGGGCCAAGTTATCGCGAGTTTCAGGGCGGTCCCATTGCTGCCACTTTGAATTGAACACATCGTTCGCCGCCGGGGTGCCGATCTTCAATTCTAGGGTGGAGTTGTTTACGCAATTCAGTCCGGCCCATCTGATTTCCCGATCGGCTCCGAGGCGGCAGTCAAACGTACCGGAAAGTGTGATGGCGGAATCACAAAGGCTGATTGAGAAACTGATTTTGGCCGCCATGCCTCGGGGCAAGTTTATGAAGCTGGCGGATGTCGCCATGTCCCTGAAGCCGAGCTTGGGAGAAGTTTCGGCAGAGGAGATCGCCCCCATCGTTCGGAGCATAGCCCGAGAGGGTGGGCTGCAGCAGGGTAAACCAGATCTCCGGGGCAACTCAGAGTACTTGCTTCCCACGCTTTCGTAACTGCGACCGACCGCGTACCCTCTCAGCCGTTGAAGCAAAGGGTTGTCAGTGTGCTGTCGTTGATTCTGGCAATGGGGGCCTTGTTCACCCTCTTGCTGATACCCGACGGGTTGAATCCACCGCAGCGGGGTTTGTTCTTGGCCTTTCTTTTTGGAGCCTACCTGGGTGTGGCGGAGGTGGTCTCCCGCTATGGAGATGAGCCCGTGTTTGCGATCTTGACACAATATGGGGCTCTTTATTGGTTCAGGAACGGCATGCTTGGCGTTTGGGCGTTCCTGGTCGTTTGGAGATTTCCCGAGAAATTCAGTATCGGATTTAATCCCAGGTCCTCCGCATTCCTGACGGCAGTTCTCGCTGGATTTGGCGGCGCCGCCGTCATGCGCGCCCGATTCGTTCCGCTCAAGGACTCCAATGGGAAGAGCAAACGATCGGACCCGACATGGTGCTGCGCACGCTGCTTGGAGTGGTCGACCTTCAGATTGATCGCGAGCGTGCAGAGCAACGGTAGGTGCTTCTTCTGAAGAATTTTGGTACGGTCTCGTCGATTTTCCGCGGTTTCGGAAGTGATTTCCGCCAGACGGCTGACGACTTCCTTGGGGAGACGGCAGGGACAGACCCCGAACTCTCAGTCAGCCCGCATCAACGCCAGACACAAATTGCGTTTCGGTTGGTTGTTCATCAAAGCCGCCCTTTTCCTGGTCGCTATTTGAGCCAGACCACTTTGATTTCCTTCTCCAACGCCTTGAACTCCGGGTCGCCGGTGACGAGTTCGGCTTTTTTTCCCTTCGTCAGCGCGGCGGCGAAGGCGCCGGCCAGGCTGATTTTGAAACGGGCCTTGAAATCGGCGGCGTTGTCGGCCAGCGGGCGCGTGACCGGGTGGAATTCCAACGGGAGACTTTTCAGCACGTCGGCCGCTTGTTCCCAGGCTTCCACGCCGTCCTTCTTCAACACCATATACTTCACCTCGGCGTAATTCACCTCGGTCATGTGCAGCGGCCGGTCGGCACTGGCGGCCTTGTGCAGCAACTTCCAGACGGGAACGGCGGCATCCTCGCCGCGAAAGAAGGCCAGCAGCGCGTAGGCATCCAGGACGGCGGTGGCCATTTATCGCTCCTCGAGTTCCCGCTCCTCGCGCTTGTGCTCGGCCCATTCTTGAGGGAACGGCTGGCCACTTGCCTTGCGTTTCAACATGCCAAAGCCCCGTTCAATGGCCCAGCGGGTAACCGGTTTCAGCAGGATGCCTTCGGGGGTGGCCTCCACGACGGCTTTGGTGCCGTCTTCGATTTGATATTGTCGCCGCAGCCAGGCGGGGATGACGACTTGGCCTTTGGTGGTGAACCAGACGGAATCGGATTTGGAAGCAGTGCTCACGGGGTCAATTCTGAAAGAAATACTATAATCCGTCCAGGAATAGGATTTCCTACTTATAAAATTTACTCCTTCTCGATTCTCCAGCGAAGCCGAATTACAAATTTCCGCTATGGTGTGGATCAAGAAGTAGTAGGCGCGGAGCGGGGTAACCAGGTGCCTTTAACCAGGTACCAGACCCTCTAACATGTATCTCGAATTGCTCACGCTCGACCGGTCCAAAAATGTACTCCCGGTTCACCACCCAGGAAACGCAGTGGAACCGATTGTGAGCACTTCCCGGCTGACCCTTGTTTCGACCTTGGCGCATGCCCCTACTTCAACCTACCACATCCCCTCCCCGCTATCGCCACATTGAACCAGTCAGGACTTCCACTCGTCGGGAAACTTCTTACCGTGAGAGGGTCTAGAGGGTCTAGCACCTAGGCATCACTCACCCGTGCGCGATTTCATCTCCATCGCAGTTCCAAAGAAGGCCGCAGATTCAGTGTCCAAGTGGCGACGGCGCTACTACGTTTTGTCACCGCACGGCAATCCGACACTGAAGACGCAGTTGCCGGCAGATTACTCGACATGGGTGCTCACCAAGGGCGGGTGCTCTTGCGAGTTGTGCGTTAGCATCGGCACAGTTCCCCGTAAGGCTTCGGCCACACTTGATGTGATGTTGCGTGATGATGCGAGTGAGATTCTTCAGGAGATTTTGGCCGGACTTGACCCCGTTTTTGTTTACGTTCGCTAACCTCGAAGCGGAATAGGTTAGGCGAGCTAGGGTGGGAATGAGCGGGGGAACCAGGTGTCAGACCAAGTGCGTTTGCGGGGATAGGGGACCGGGGTACTTCGGTAGAAACCGACGCAACACGTCCTCGACGCTGAGTCCGAACTCGGGTGCCCCGTACCGGGGCGCCGGCCTTAGCGGCGGCGCTGGAGATTGAGCAGTCCGAGCGGACTACGGATTTCGCCCAAGCGTTCCTGCCGCACGTGCAGATAGCGAGCGGTCGTGGCCAGGAGGGTCCTGGCCCAGCAGCCCACCATAAAAGGCGCGCCGGGCATTGATGGCGATATTGACCGAGGAAGCCGAGAGCTTGCGCTCGGTAATGAGGTGGAGTATCCACGAGCGGATGTCCGGCTGTCCGAGCTGATCGGGAAAATGCCCATGAAACTGCGCCAAATCGGCCACATAAATCGTGTCGTCTTGCACGGTCCGTGCGGCTTTCTGCTGCAGGATCAGATGCTCGATGAACCGCTGACGCAGGGGCGAGATCGGCCGCGGGCGGGACTGAGTGGGATTGGAGGAACCGGTGGATGAGGTATCAATCATAGGCCCGGAGTTTCAGCTCCAGACCACCCCTCTCCTCGATCCCCGCGTAGCGGCTTCGTTCAACACCAAGCCGTTGGAGCGAACACCGGCTCGATTCGAGGCTGGCCTCCACTTAATTACGAAGGCAGGTTCGGAGTCGATCCGCGGCCTCGCCGCTCTCGCTCAACTGGTCCGTTAGGCCCTTTCTCGCATTTCTTGTGAATCAAACCCGAATCACCAGCTATGAATGGCATAGCTTCATTTCCGCGAAGCTCAAAAGCAAATTCCTGCCAATCCCCCTTCTATGATCCCTGTAGGCCTGCTCATCGGTGTCGGCATCGCCGCGCTGCTCACGCTCCTCCTCGGAGTTTACACCATCGGACCGACGCAACGGGGGGTTTTGACCACCTTTCGGCGGGCGCAGCGCATCGGCGGTATGACGGCGGACGATCCGGTCCTGGGTGCGCTCCTCAAAGAGGAGGAGAAGCCCCGGTATTCGTTTCCGAACATCCGTGTGACCGGTCCGGGCGGGCCTTATTTCAAGTATCCCTGGCAGAAACTCTACAAGGTCGACATGACGATCCAGACCACCGACATCACCTGGGATCCCGAGGTGAAACAGACCTACATCGAGGCGGTCACGAAGGACAACCTGACCGTTGCGATCAACGGCCAGATCCGCTGGAAACCCTGCGAGCGCAATCTCTACTCCTACCTTTTCGCCGTCGCTCACCCGGAGATTCACGTCATCGGCTATTTCATTTCCGTGCTCCGCGACCGCATCGCGACTTTCCAGGGCGATCTGGCGGAGGGGGCGGTCGAGGGAGTTTCGATCAACGACCTGCGCAAGAACCTCTCCAGCATCAACCGCTACATGGAAGAGACCTGCCGGAAGACGACCGCGCGGTATGGAGTAGAATTGGATGCCGCGTTGATTACCACGATTGACCCACCGGCGGATGTCGATGAGGCCCTGGCCTCGATCAACACCACGCAGAACCAGGTGGCGGCCTCGATCAGCCAGTCGAAGGCCGATGCCGACCAGAAGCTGAAAATGGCCGAACAAGCGGTGCAGATCGCCCAGAATCGGGCGGCGGCAGAGGCCGGTCCGTTAATCGAGCTGGGACGGACACTGGCCCTGATGCATGCCGAGGGTGGCAAACCTGCGCTCGACGCGTACCTCCGGAACGCCAGCCTTCCCCTGCGGGAAAGGGCCGCTCAGACAATCGTCAACCTTTGACCCGAATCTCCATGCAATTTCTCGCCGCTATCGCCATCGGATTTGTGCTTACCTTCGTTCTCACGCTGATTATTCTTTTTTTCGGACGCGTGTTTCAACTCTGGCGGGTCCTGCCGGAACGTCGGGTGTTGGTCTACACGCTGTTCGGCAAGGTGCTGGGCAAAGTCACGGAACCGGGGCTGTTCTTTCCCCTCGGCCACTTTGGGCTCAAGGCATTGCTCCTGCCCTTCTTCGGCAAGGCCTATGAGGTGCAGAATCACATCTTTCAGTCCTATCTGCGCAACCAGTTGGTCAATTCCGAGGAAGGTGCTCCCATGGGCGTTGGTATCTGGTTCGAGGGTTTCGTCAACGACCCGGAGGCTTTCCTCTTTCAGAACTCCGATCCCTTGGGTTCGCTCAAGGCCAATGTATCCACCGCGGTCGTCAAACAGCTGTCCAATCTCAAGCTCGATGTCCTACTCGAAAATCGCGATGCTTTGTCCAAGAAGGTGCGCGAGGAGGTTTCGCCGACCTCCGCCAAGTGGGGGTTTACCATGGGCTCGACCTACATTCGCAAGGTGGCCTTTCGGGACCATGGGATGATTGCCGAAATCCAGCGCAAGGTGGTCAACCGGCTGCGCCAGGTCACCGCCGCGATGAAGCAGGCGGGTGATAACGAAGTCGCCCTGATCCACTCCTCGGCCGACATGCGCGCGGCGCAGCGGCTGGGAGAAGCCCAGGCGGTGCGACCGATGGTTATTGGCAAAGCGCTCGGCGAAATCCGCCGCAACCCCGAGGTGGCAGGGGCGCTGTTCTCCTTGCTGGAGGTTCAAGCGACACTGAAGAGCCCGGGCAAGATCACCGTCACGCCGAACCCCGGTGGTCAGTTTTTATTGACCATCTGAAGGTGCCGACCCCGCTGACTTGGGTCAGACCGATGGAATGTGCTTGGACGTCTCTTAGGGACCAGCGAATGGACGCGAGTGAACGCGGCGTGGAGCTGCAGCCTTGGGACAGAAAAACCCGTGCGGAAAAGATTTTCGTTTCAAATAGAGAGCAAAAGGATCGCACCTAAACTAGTGAGAGTTTGGCGCGCAACCGGGCAAAAAAACGCGACTTCTCGCAGTCAGCTTCTAGGGGGCGGCAAAGCGCTTCACCGCGTGCACGGCCGCGACGTGCTGGAGTCCAGGGATCCCCGGACCATTTCCATCAGCCGGCGCCGGCCGTACCAAACCACGACTAACAGGGTCCCGTCGCGCCCCCCATCGCCATGGGTCTCCAGCTTTGCCTTCCAAGGACGCCCCAACTGCTCCACCGCCGCCACCAGCACCGACACCCCAGCGACTTGAGTTACCTCCTGAAATCGGGCATGCGTCATCCACGGACGAAGGGCATACCCGGAGCCCCGAAGAATCAGTTTCACTGCGTTTCCCGGGTGGTGAACCGGGAGAAGATCTTCGGACCTGAGGCGATTAACGCTGGTAGAAGGTCCGTGGGGGAAGTCTGTCCCCGCCGAACTCCGTGCCGGGCTGGCCGTGACTTCCCGCTGGCCGGTAAGATTGCGGACCGGCTAAATCGCCCCCATGTCGTCACTCACGTCCACCCGCGTTCATTGAGGCCGATGGCTTCTGGCCTTCGTCGGGTTCCTGGTCGCCACCGCAGACGGGCCTGCATACTCGGCGGTCGGGCCCGGGGAAGTGCGGCTCTGGGAGGCTGCCACCGGTCGCGAAGTGGCTCGGAGCGCCCTTCAGCCAACCTTCTTCATTCGGGTTCGATCCAGAGCTGGCGCTTTCCCACGACAGCCAATGGCTGGCTTTGCGCGGCCCGAGCAATGCCGTCGAACTGCGATCTTTGCCCGTCTTGACCATGGCCGCCCGCCTTCCCGGCGACCGGCCGGTCTTTGCCCCCGACGACCGGTGGCTGGTGACGCGGGGAACAAACCAGTTGCTGAAGTTCAGTATTCCGGAAGGCCGGCTGCTGAGCACCTTCGACTCGGCTGAGGCGATGGTCGGTACGCCAGCCGTTTCGCCGGATGGTCGGCAACTGGCGGCCATGGCGGCGTCAGGCCAGGTATTGGTTTGGCAAACCTCCGAGTCTGCGCCCGCGTTGCGCCTCGGGTCGTCCAGCAATCACTGGGAAGGGCTGTTCTTCATGCCGGGAGGCAGGGAGCTTGTGGCCTTGCACACCAGGGAGGGGATGCTGGAGTGGTTCGTTACGAACACCGGCGAGTCCACACGCCGGATGGCGACCGGCGAGGGCGATGTGACCGCCGTCGCGCTGTCGCCCGATGGGGCTTATGTGCTCATCGGCGAAACGGCCGCCCGGCTCCGCCTGGTCGAGCTGGCGACCGGACACGTGGAACTGCTGGAGGGCGACACGGGTTCGGTCCTGTCGGTCGCCTGGTCGCCGGATGGCCAGACGCTCGCGGCGGGCACTTTTGAGGGCTTCGTCAAACTGTGGAACACCCGGATGGATAACGACGATTAAAAATACCCACTGACGACAATTGGAATTCCCCAGCCGACGGCTTGGGACCTGAGTGCGTCCTGCGTAGCCGGACGGCGGGCGTGTGCCCACCGGACC
>Ga0209591_10004254_pt1 | contig 16301 bp, 14 predicted proteins | sample MAT01_FD_187207 | JGI IMG/M metagenome (GOLD analysis project Ga0209591, IMG submission 187207) | Freshwater microbial communities from Lake Fryxell liftoff mats and glacier meltwater in Antarctica - MAT-01 (SPAdes) (version 2) | ecosystem: Environmental > Aquatic > Freshwater > Ice > Liftoff... | reverse complement strand
CAAACAACCACTGCGTGAATCCGCAAAACATGTCTGCAATTTTCAGTATTGTGTTATGTTAAAGTTAATTACTTTATAACTCTGAAACTAATTTAAACTTATAAAACGAAAAAAATAATCGGAATACTGATAGCTGTTATCTCGTTACAGAATATCGCTTTCAGCCAGTCTAAGGACTTACAAAATTCAAAACTTGAGGCACAGATTATCGCTTCGGAAAAAGCCGGCTGGGCTTCATGGAAAAACAGAGACATTTATAAATGAAGAACAAAGTTTTAAGAAAGACAATATTTTATAAAAATGTGCTTTGTCGCAATTGGGAGAAATAACTTTTACAACCAAAATATTCAGTACTTTTGTAAATGGATTTATGGCTTATATCAATGGTTATTTTAATGTTAAGTTAAAAAGAAAATCCCTGAGTATTAAAAGAAATTAGAAAACACAGATTAACTATGTTCAAAGACAGAAAATTAATAATTGCCACAAAACACGAAAAAGAAAAAGTGATTGCACCGCTTATAGAAAAAGCATTGGGTGTTTCCTGCCTGATAAATAAAAACTTTGATACAGATATTTTAGGCACTTTTACCGGTGAGATTGAACGAAAACTTGACCCCATTGCAACTGCAAGACAAAAATGTTTAATGGCAATGGAATTAACCAATTGCGATTTAGGAATTGCAAGTGAGGGTTCATTTGGACCACATCCGTCTATGTTTTTTGCAAGTGCAGATGATGAGTTTTTAATTTTTATTGACAAGCAGAATAGTATAGAAATTACAGCAAGAGAATTAAGTATAGCAACAAACTTCAACGGCAAAGAGATCAATTCTGAAAAAGAACTTTTGGACTTTGCTGATTCCATAAACTTTCCTTCTCACGGACTTATCCTTCGCAAAGCGAAAGATGACAATAATGACATTATTAAAGGCATTACAGATATAAAAAAATTAAAAGAAACATTCAGAAAACTGTTTGATAAGTTTAAGTCTGTTTATGCAGAAACGGATATGAGGGCGATGCATAACCCTATGCGGATGAAAGTAATTAAATCTGTAACAAAAAAATTAATAGAAAAAATAAATTCTGTATGTCCTAAATGTAATAAACCGGGTTTTGGAATTACAGAAGCAAAAAAAGGATTAGAATGCAGCTTATGCGGTTCTCCTACCAATTCAACATTAAGCTACATATACGTTTGCCGGCATTGTCAATATTCAAAAGAAGAGATGTATCCAAATAAAAAGACTACAGAAGATCCGACTTTTTGTGATTATTGTAATCCATAAAACTTTTTAAAATGCTTCTTAATAATTTTAAACTTTATTAAAAACATTATGACAATACAAATTTTAAAATCAAAAATACACAGAGCAAAAGTTACAGAAGCAAACTTAGATTACACAGGAAGCATTACTGTTGACGAAGATTTGATGAATGCAGCCAATTTAATTGAAAATGAACAAGTGCATGTATTCAATTATTCCAATGGCGAACGTATAATTACTTATATAATAAAAGGAGAAAGAGGTTCGGGTATTATTTGCTTAAACGGTCCATCTGCCTTAAAATTTAAAGTTAATGACAATATTATTATAGTTTCTTATTGCGATATGGAATTTGAAAAAGCAAAATTATTTATTCCAACTATAATTTTCCCTGAGACAGCAACTAATAAAATCAAATTATAATAATGCTGAAAAATATGAAAGCATTCTTTTTATTTTAGTTGGTTGAATAGCGATATTAATTTCAATTTATTTTCTTGTTAAAATAAGGCAACCTTATTTAAATGGTGTTTCGTATGCATTGATTACAGTTGCTGTAATTCAGATGACAGTAGGTTTTTCTGTATATATCAGAAGTCCAAAGGATATAATAAGAGTAAACGAAATATTAAAAACCGATAAATTAAAAATCAGCACAGAAGAAATACCAAGAATGAAAACTGTAATGAGCAACTTTATCATATATCGATAGATGGAAATTGTTCTAATTCTTATTGGAGTTATTCTTTTTTTTTATTTTCAACCAATGACTGTATTGAGAGGTTTAGGATTTGGTCTTTTCATTCAATCTTCTTTAATGTTGTTGTTAGACTATTTTGCAGAAAGCAGGGGAAAAATTTATTTTGACTTTTTACAGACTTTAAAATGATTCAAGACAGGTAAAGGAATGACGGACAGGAAAAGAACAAATGCATTTCAGCGTTTACTCCATAGACAAATAGAAAAATAATTAATACAACAATGAATGTAAACAAGCTGACAAAAATTTAATTCGAAAAAAACGAAGTTTATATAAATGATGAGTTATTTAAAATCAACAAAGAAAATTGATTGAAAAAAGCACAGCACACAATACTGCATTAGTGTAATGTCGGGATTTAAACCAACTTGGAGATTTTATTCCCAGCTGAGTCCCCGCAGCAAAAATTCTTCGTTTCTTTAAATTTAAATATAATGTCTTCGGGAAAGGCAAATCAGTTCATTTAAAATAAATAAAAGATGCTTCAAGAGAATTACATAATATTAACCGGGGCAATGGGTGCAGGTAAATCAACTGTATTAAATAAGTTAAAAGAATTAAATTTTAACTGTGTTGATGAGCCGGCAAGACAAATATTAGAAGAACAAAGACTAATAAACGGAGCAGGTGTGCCGGAAGTTGATCCGGAATTATTTGCAGAGTTAATGTTGTCAAGAACTGTTTTCCAGTATAAATTATATAAGGGAAAATCCGACATAGTATTCTTTGACAGAGGAATGCCGGACTTTATCGGTTATGCTGATTTATTAAGTGTAGATAAAGAAGTATTCGGTAATGCATCAAAGGTATTCAGATTTAACAAAAATGTTTTTATGTTTAACGGCCGGGAAGAAATTTATACAACTGATGAAGAGCGTAAAATGAATTTTAATCAGGCAGATAAATTCGGCAAATATGTAAGAAACATTTATGAAGATTATGATTATATTATTCATGATGTGCCGTTTGCCGATATTGATACACGTATAAAATTTATTTTAAATAAAATTAAAAACGAAAATATGTTTTGATAAAATGATTTATAAATATATATTTCCGGGAATGGACACAAAAAATCAAAACAGTTTATTAAATCATACAACATATCAAGCAATAGCGTTGCAATAAACAAAAAAGGGATTTTGCATTTAAGCAAAATCCCTTTTTAAATAATACGTTACTTTTAAAAAATTACTTTATTAAAAGCATTTTTTTTACGTTTGTAAAATCATTTGTTGAAATTCTATAATAATAAATTCCGCTTGCAAAGTTTGTTGCATCGAAATTTACTTCATAGCTTCCGGGCTGCATCGAACTGTTAACCAGTTCACTTACCTGTTTACCAAGTGAATTGTAAACTACTATTTTTACATTACCATTCTTTACGATATCAAATTTAATATTTGTAGTAGGATTGAACGGGTTCGGATAATTCTGATACAATGAATAGCTCGATGGAAGCACTGAACTTAACTGATTAATTCCTACAGTAGTCGTCCATCTTGCAGTTTCAATAATAACATTTGAAATGTTAATTGTCACAACAGAGTCAAGCCCTGTGCTGTCTGAGCTTGTATATGAATTTGCTCCTGCACCTGTCCATCCTCTGAAATAATAATTTGTTCCGCCATTATTTACAATTCTTGAATTCACACCAAAAGTTGCAGCTGTACCCGAATCATAAAATACATTTCCGCCGAATGAAGTGCCCTGTGAAGAAACTAAATTTAATTTATACTGAATCTTATAGAAAGCTGTAATATCAAGATTAGAATTTAAAACAACATTTTGTGTGGTATCACCACCATTAGACCAGTTTTTAAACACATACTGAGATTGTCCGAATACTCTCGGACTTACTGCCTGAATGGTCAGTGAAGTTCCGTTTGTAAAATATAATTCCTGTGCAGAATTATAAGTAATACCGTTAACTTTAATTTCACAAATTCCCGGTCTGTTGGTTGCAATTTTTAAAGAAGAAGTATTAACCAATACGTTCACTGTTCTTCTGTGTGCAGGTGTTCCGTTTGGACCGCGTGCAATAATTTTCAAAGTATATCTTCCCGGTGTTACTGATCCGACTGCATCAACTTTTATATTCACAGAATCCGGAAACGAAGTAATAGAATCTTTTCCTACAAATGAAAGATTCAAAGATCCTGAAGCGGGAAGTGTATCCATTGAAATAGTAAACTTAACTTTTCCACTGTAAGCTTTTACACTCGGCACAGAAGTTCGTAAAGTTACACTTGAGCCACTGTTTACATTTACACTTGAGCTGCTTGTTTTCATTGCATAATCAGGATAATATGCAACAAAATTTGCAAAATTCCCTGCTCTGAAATCTGTCCATGCGACAACTGATGTTATCGAGTTCGATGCAACAGAACTATAATCTCCCAGATATGCTGGTGTTCCGCCGCCGCCGCATGTTGTACAGTTAATTTTAAATTTTTTATTTGAAATCTGACTGTTAGGTAAGAATGTAATTCCGTCATTTGAATTAGTTGCATAAATTAAACAACTGTCGCTTGTCGGACAATCTCTTGTATCCATCCATTGTATATATAATTTCCCGTTCTCTTTATCACACCAGGTAGATGGAAACCATTGATGATTTGCAGTTGAATTAGCATCATCATTAACTCTTACTTCACTTGACCATGATGCTCCCTGATTGGTAGAATATCTGCAGAATATATCAGGTTTGTTTCCATCTCCGCCCGGATTATTTGATGCATACACAAGATAAAGTCTTCCTCTGTTCGGACCGTAACTATTATCAGCTGTGATAAAAGGATAAGGTCTTGTTCTCATATTTTCTACAGAATTTCTTCCGCCAACGCTAGTACCTACATAATTTGCATAAGAAACCTGTGACATTAAATCAAAAGTTGCTCCGCCGTTTGTGGACCTGGAGAAAGTCCAGGTTGGTGTAAACGAACTTCCTACTGTTGTTACTACATATACACATCCACCTGAAACATTTCCATTGGTATTTGCACCTACACATACCATCATTCCCGGTAATTGATTATTAGAAAAAAATGTATTCTGAAATGATAAACCATTGTTGGTACTTCTCACAAAATTTCCCGGAGTCATTACACCGTAAATATAGTTGGCAAATGGTCCGCCTGTCTGATCAGCTGCAATCCAGTTTTTATCATTTCCGATATTTGCAAATGCTACATTATTCCATGAAAGACCGTTATTTGAAGTTCGGGCAGCGATAGTTCCTAAAATTGAAGAGCCATACATATTATCAAAGAAAGCATTTCCCAGACTGTCATAAGCCAGTACCGGATCTCCTCTCATTGATTGTCCCCATGACGGCTGAACAGCAAGTGACCAGTCAATTCCATTATTTGTATAATAACAGTTTGCACCACTTGTTGTATTCCATGCAGCCATTGACTGCAGAGGATTTCGAGGATTCATAATACTGTGAACTTCAGCAAAAGCAGCACCGATATCAAAGTTGTCATAACCGGAATTATCAGTAATAACCTGTGGTGCTTTTGGCTGAACTGTACTGAGATAATCGAGATATTGCTGCGGAACCTGATCTAAATTCGGATTATCAGGTTGTGAATAAATATTATTTATATTAATTGCTAATATGCATAAAGCAATAGCAAAGGAGAAGAAGATCTTCTTCATGATTTACCCTTTCTTTTTTTATATTTCTTGAAATTTTATTGTTACAAGTTAATTAAATTTAATTTATCTAACAATTTAATATTTTTAAAAACCCGGTTGCTTTCATTTGGATTCAAATTAATAAAAAAGAGATTCTGCAAAAGCAAAATCTCTTTTAATAAGCATATTTAAGTAAAAACTTTATTTGATTAACAGCATTTTCCTCACTTCTTCAAACTCTCCGCTTTTGATTTTAAAATAATAAACCCCGCTTGAAAGATTTGAACCATTAAACGAAACTATATAACTTCCTGCTTTTCTGAATTCATTTACTAAAGTCACAACTTCCATTCCGAGAACATTATAAACTTTTATATCTACAAAATTATCAGAAGGAATATCAAACCTTATTGATGTGCTTGGATTAAACGGATTCGGATAATTATTGTATAAGTTAAATTCTTTTGGAATGTCATTCGTAAGAATTAAATTATCCGGTCCTTCTGCTTCCCAGCATGCATTTGCAAATCCTGCCACTAATCCTCTCTCGGATTTCAATGACCTGTATCCGCGATTATCCTTCGCCAGTATTTTATATGAATAAGTAGTTTTATTTGTATAACAATTGTAAGTGGCACCCGGACTTGGATCATATAGAGTAGTTGAATAATCAATGTATTCAGTTACAGTGGAGGCAACAGAATTAAGAAAACTATATTCCGGAACTGCCCCGCAGTCTGTAGAGCTTCCTCTGTATATCTCATAAACCGATGCAATTCCTTAAGTACTCGGAGAGGCATCATAAAAATCCGGTTCGATATTTCCGTCCCATGTTATCTTTGGATTAAATGGATTTCCGTTACCGCTTGTATAATTCTTTGTCACAGATATATTTTTTGGTTTGGACGGGGGAAGGTCTGTTATTGCCGTTGCATCATCGAAATAAACTTTCACTGTAATTGCTCCTGTAGCTGAATCTTGACTTTGCAAAGCAATCGTCAATCCTGAATTTGTAGAAGGATTCTGACATGAATTCGTAGCAGGATTGCTGTATGGGCTGAAGATTTCGTCGTAATTTATGTTATAAGAATCAAGCCCATCTCCATGAAAATCTCCTGTAATAAAATAATCTGAAGTGTCTGATGAACACGGATCGTCTGTGATTAATTGACCAGACCAATTCGGGTATGCTCTTAAATATAATTTATTAAATTCACTTACCCCATTTACTCTATCTCCATTTGTTACCTTCTGAATGCCAAATGTTCCTAAAAATGGATCTGTAACTCTTCGGTCTAAAGCCCAGTCAAATTTTCCTTCTGCATTCATTAAGTCAAATGGAAAATAAACATTTCCATATCCTGGGTCATATCCATTAATATTATTAGAACAATTAGTTGCAGATTCATGAAAAATAAAAAATCCCTTGCCTGTACCACAATAAGGATCTTGTTGATATTTATTTGTTTGCCAGCAAGTGTTACTTCCTCTCGAAACACCATCATATTTTGAAACTTTTTGATTATTACTTAACCAAAAATATTCAACAGGATTTGTATTGGGAATTTTTATTTGAAGAACATCACCGGTAGAAATGTAATCACCCAATGTATAACTTGATAACACATTATTTTCATCTACAAAAGTAGCAGTGTCCCAGTTTAAAGCTGAACCACATCTTTCCATTGGAATCATGCAATATGTTGACTGTCCATGGCCAGCAGTTTCTAATCCCATGCTTACATGACCATAATTACGTCCAGGATGATTAAAATATTGAATGAAATGGACAAACTCGTGTTCAATAACTAACTGTGTTCGTGTAGTATTAAATAAACTCCCGATTCCCCAAGCACCTTTATTAAAAGCTTTACCTTGCAAAGTTGTGTATACCCCTGGTTCAGTACTTCCTCCAACTCCAGGATCACCATAAAACCAACTATAATTATTTCCAGGAACATATCTGTAATGGTAAATTACAAAATCAACTACATCATCTGATCCATAAGAACCATTCGAGTTATTCCAATTATCGTATCTTGAAAAATTAACACCTTGTGAATCTGCTTTCTGCAATGCTATTAAATTGAGTGCTCCATGACGTGTATTATTGTTATCATAATATGTTGAAGGATTTGGAAGAAGAACTTTTACTTCATCTCCAATAAAGTCGAAATCACCCATAGACATTTCACAAAAAAAATCGGAGTATGTATATTCACCATACCTGCTCATAAAGGAAATTGAAGATGAATGCTCCGATGTATCTATCATTCTTCCGTCTGTTTGATAAGGGTTAATAGGTTTAGAGGGTTGTAGGGGATTACCACTTGGAATTGGCCAAATATTAGTAGATGTTCCTGTAGTAGCATCATCAGGGAATGTTATATAAATAATTAATACTCGGAAGAATTTCCCTGTTTCGGGAGTATGAACAGGAATTGACCCGGAAACTACTATATCACTATCACCACATACAAAATCATCTGTAAACTGCGAATAAACATTTGATATAAATATGAAAAATATAGAAATTGCAACAAGATATGAAAATATTTTTTTTGTTTGGTTTTTCATTTTTAATCTCCTCGAAAATTTTTAATTTTAATTAAATAATAGAGGGGAGCAGACATTTACAAATTAATTTGTAAATATTTGAATTTTAACCGCGCAAGGTAAGTTCAGAAGTCTCGCCCCTCTGTTTTAAATTTGTTTAAGTTCTATAACTATTACTAATTACTTCCATGGTGGACTCATTACAAATGCCTCCTATTTAATTAAAATAAATTTTCTAATTATTTGTACATCTGATGAACTTAATGAATAAAGATAAATTCCTGATGATAAATTTGATGCGTTATAATTAATTTTATAGCTTCCTGCGTTTTTAAATTCATTTAAAATAATATCTACACTTCTACCGAGTATGTCAAAAATTTCAATTTTATATTTTCCGTTTTTAATTAAATCAAAACCAATTTGCGTTGTTGAATTAAATGGATTCGGATAATTCTGAAACAATTGATATTTTTCAGGAATACCTTCAACATTTTCTACTGTGTGCGTTAGTTGTGAATACTTAACAAGTACTATATCATCTCCTCCCGTCATTGCTGAGTTTGTTATTCCGGAAGTGTATATGTTTCCAAGTGAATCTGTAATTATACATATACCTGTAGAATTAGAAAACAAAGTTGGGTAATATACTTTGTGCCATTGTAATTGACCAAGAGTATTATATTTGATTATTAGTATTCTATCAAAAACAAAATTTGAATCACCTTTACCAACAATATAAATGTTATTATTCTTATCAATTGACATTTTTGCGGGTTCATCGTTGCTATATGGAACCAAGTTAAATTTCCTGATCCACAAAGAATCGCCTGTTGTATTATCATATTTAATTAAAGAAATTTCTGCTCTTTGGTAGATTTGATTTCTACTTCTTACTAATATTAGATTATTTCCGGTTGTGTCGGTTTTCAGATCATATAAATATTCTGTAAAATTATCAGAGTTATTATTAAAAATATTAATCCAATTTTTCACCCCATATTCTGATATTTTAGATGTAACAATATTGTATTGTGTTGGTAATCCTGCATCTTCAAGTCCTGAAACTACAAGATTTTTTTGTGCGTCAAAAACCATCAGTTGAGCACCGTCAGAATTTAGTGTTTCACAATAAAATGTATCAATTGAATTACCCAAAGTGTCATATTTTAAAATTGCAATATTACTATTTGAGTATCCTGCTATATATATATAATTTGTATCGATTAAAATGTTACCCACTGTAAATCCATTAAATTTTTTTGACCATTTTAAATTTCCATTTCTATCAAACTTTATTGTTCCATTATCAATATTACCAAATCGATATAACAATCCTGTCACATAAATATTATTATTTCGATCTATAACCATATCTTTTGCATCATCAGAATTATCATTCATACCGTCAAATGTTCTCGACCAGAGTGTGTCTCCATTAGAATTATATTTGATAAGTAAAAAATCTCCATAATTTAAACTCGCTCTCCCAAGTATATAGATAAATCCTTCGTAGTCAAACAGAATTTTAGAAGATTTGTTGGAATTTGAATTTATTCCTCTCCAGGTCCTGCTCCAAATAAGATTTCCCGTACTATTATATTTTAATAATAAAACATCTGAATTGCTTGTGCTGTATTCTACATAACCACATAAATAAATATTACCGAATCCGTCTGTTTTCATATCAGTCACATAATCATTATAATTTCCCGGACTGTTATATCTCTGCACCCACTCTGTCTGCGGCTGTGAGAATGCGAAATCAATCACAATAAAATAAATTGCAATGATAAATACTGTTTTTAATTTTTTCATAATTATATTTTGGGGTTTGAACTTTTGTAAATGAAGGATAATATTGCATTGGGGTAGGATATCCTTTAATAGCTTTACTTTGTTTATGGAAATTTACAGTTACTCATTTTAAATATCAAATTAAATTTTTTTAAGTATTAATTCGAAGTTGTTGTACTTTTCTTCCTTCCGACTGCAACCTTTTCAGATTTAATAAGTCATAAGCTATAAACGAGGATATTAATTTGACAAATTTTTTAATAATAACAGTAACATTTGTAATAATATTTATAATGGCTTTAAAAAAACAACACGATAATTAAATAAAAAATAATAACTAAATCCGCAAAAGCGGGAAGGAGAAATCTAAAATGGGAAATATCGAAGCCTTAATTCCAATATTTGGAATCATATTTACATTCGGAATACCGGGAATAATTATTTTCTGGTGGATATATACAAAGCATCGTGAAAAAATGCGACTTATCGAGCAGGGTCTGTCGCCTGAAGAAGTAAAAGCTTATTTTGCTGATACAAACACAAAACCAAAAAACCCATATTCATCTCTGAAGTGGGGAATACTTTTAACTTTTTTAGGAATCGGCATATTTCTTGCGAATTTATTCGAAGGAATGTATGACTTGGATGAAGGTGTAACGATGGGAATAGTGGTTTTGTCAGCAGGAATCGGATTTTTGGTTTATTACGCAATTGTGAGTTCGAAAATAAAAAATCAAACTCCTGATACACCAAGAGTTCCTTAAACATTTTTAATTAAATATTAAATATTTACAATGATGAAAGCAAAAATTTTAATAATAATTACCGGAATATTTTTTTTAAGTATAAGTATAAGCAGCTGCGGATTTCTTTCAAAAAAATATACAAAGACAGAGAAATCAGAAATCAGCATTAGCACTGTCAGTAAAAAGAAAATCTCTCTGGATAATACTAACGGAGAAATTAAAATCCTAAAAAGTACAGATGTAAATAAACTTGTAATAATAGCACACAAAGAAATAAAAGTTAAGAAGAAAAATTTAGAAACACCGTTTGATGAAATTATAATTGATATTGACACAAACAGTGATGTAATCAGTGTAACTTCAAAAATTAAGGATAAAGGTGAAGTTCAGTTTTTCCATTTTGGAAAAGAAACAAGAATTGATTATGATATTTATGTTCCGGAGAATATTGAAATCGAAATTGTGAATGTAAACGGCAACATAGATTCAAAAACAATTACTAATGATTTAAGAATAGAGCTTACAAACGGTGATGTCGATCTGGAAAGATACACAGGCAAACTTAACTGTGAAATTACAAACGGTGCTTTTAACGGAAGGATTGATTCTACAAACGGAATAAATATAGAGGTTATAAACGGAAGTGTAGAATTAAATCTGAATAATTTTATTAATGCTAATGTAACTGCTGAAACTATGAACGGTAAAATCAGTGAAGAGAATTTACAGTTCCGTGATTTAAAAAAGGGAAAAAAATCTCTGAGCGGCAAATTAGGCAATACAGATAATAAGGTAGACATTCATATTGAAACAACTAACGGAAAAATAAAACTTTTCGGCAATAGCGAAATTTAAATTTCAGTTTTGCTTTTGTAAATGATTTTTTACAACTTAACAGAATCACTTTAAACTTTAAATTAAAAATGCCGGAATCTTATTCTGAAATAATACAAAGATTGAAATCAGGAGATTCATCAGCTTTTAAAATCATAGCTGATGAATTGAAGGACAAGGCATTTGCACTTACTGTGAAAATTCTTAATAACAAAGAGGAAGCAGAAGATTCGTTGCAGGAATCATTTATGAAACTTTACAGAGCTGTCATTGATAATAAATTCGAGGGAAGGTCAAAGCTCACAACTTATTTTTACAGCATTGTTTATAATACAGCTTTGGATAATTATAAAAAACTGAAGTCAAAAAGATTCAGTATAGTTTCTATAGATGTAGATGATTCTAACTTTGAAGAAGGTGATGATCTTATGAAAAAATATTATGAAACTGAAATCGATAAAAATATATATGAGGAAAGACATGAAATGAGTACAGAAAAAATATTGAAAGAAAATGAAATTGAAAATATTATTAAAAATTATATAGACAATATTCCCGAGCAATATTCACTGATACTTACAATGTTTTATATAAACGATCTTTCACATGAAGAAATCACGGGAATACTGAAACTTCCCATCGGAACAGTTAAAAACCGGCTCTTCAGGGCTAAAGCAAAACTTAAAGAAATAATTTTAAAAAAATATTCAGAAGAAGAAATATTACAATACGTATGAAAAAATTTAATTTTAATATTAATAATTTTTATAGTATCTTTAATCAAATGCCTGAGCAAAGTAAAAATATAAATTTAGATTCATTCATTGATGAAAAGTTCAGAAAGACTTTGTCTGCTGATACTTCAGATGAATTTACAACCGAACTTTTAAAAAGAGTCGAGCTTCAGAAAGTTTTTGCAAAAGAAGATGTGAAGACAGATAAAATCATGAAATATTTAATCGGAATTGTTGTAGCTTTTATGACTCTAACTACACTTTTTTTTGGAATGGTACTTAAAACAGGCAGCAAAGGAAATGAAGTAAGTTATCTGAGCAGTGCAATTGAAAAGTTCTCGGATTTTATAGAAGAAGTAAGTGTAATTACTATGCAAAACCTTGGTTTTGCAGTGAATATTAAAACAGGAATAATTCTTCTGCTGGTAATTGGCTGTATAATTTTATTTTCCATTGCCGAAAGAAATCTTTCAAAAAAAATGGTAAAGGTGAAACATCATATTTAAAATTACTTAGATTAATCCAATTTCTAAATTTCATACTGCCTCTCAGGAAAATATATATTTTTGAATTCCGGTTTTATTATTTGTTCCTTTCTATCACAGAAAAATCTTAACCACTAATTACACAAATTAACACGAATTTTTTTAAAAATTAATTTATTGAATAAAGAGCTTAGAATTTTAAATCAGTATTTTTATTGGAAATTTATTATAGAAATTGAAAGCTTCTTTAAAATCTGTTAATCAGAGTTAAAAACTTTATAGTTAAATAATTTTCAGAATAGTTGTGAATATTAATTCAGAATCATTAAAATATTTAAAACTTATACAAGAATTCGATTTTGAAAATTAGTGTAATTAGTGGTCAAGCTTTTAATATATTTTAGAATGTCTTTCCTAATCTTAAATTCTTTGTCTAAATTTCAAATTGAATTTTAAATTATAACTAAAAAATTCATATTGCATAAAATTAATTCCAATCACATTTGCAAAAATTCACATTATTTATAATTTTTACAACCACCCTGTTATCAATCTCAATTAATTCTTATTCTCAAAATGAGTATTCATATGAAAATGTTGAGAAAATATCCGACTCGCTTTATACAAACAGAAAATTTGACCAGCTCATAAAATTCAGTAATAAAGCAATTGATTTGAAAATTGATACTTATCAGCTCAGATACAGATTAGCAATGACTTACTTTGAAAAGAAAAATTATTTAAGTGCAGTTACAAATTTCGAAAAGGCAAATGATCTCGGATATGAAACTCAGAAAATGCTTGAAAATTTGTATTACTCCTATTTTTATACTGACAGATTTGAAGAAGCCAATTATACATACAGTAAACTTTCAGTCAGCAGAATGGAAAGAATTCGTCCATTGAATAATCCTTTTATAAATACTTTAAATATTGAATCCGGCAGTAGTTTCAGTAATGACGAGACAAAAAATTCAAATTCTGCTGATCCTGTAACAGGTGAATTTTATAGTGAGCAAACCTTCGACAAAAACTCATTTCTTTTTAATACAGGATTAAGTCAGCTTCCTTTTGAGAGATTCAGCATCTATTATAATTACACTTATCTGAATCAGAAAAAAGAAAATGTAATAAGTTATAGTAATGAAATTGTTTCAAATAATTATTCTCAGATTCAAAGTCAGTTTTATAACAGGTTTGATATTTATGCAGGAAACGGATTTGTAGTCAGTCCGGCAGGGCGTTTTATTGGTGTTAAAGAAAACACATACACTGCAAATTTTGACAGCTCTGCTTCTTTAAAAAATTATTTTTCCGTTTCAGACAAAGAAAATATATCTGATAATTTTATTATTTCTGCTATGGTTTCAAAATTTGTTTCTCTTTTTAAATTACGCATCAATGGCAGTTTTTCTTTTTTGAATGAAAAGCATCAGTCACAAATTGGATTCTCCGGAACTTATTTTCCTTTTGGAAATAAAAAATTTTACTCAGAAAGCGATGTGACTCTGCATAATCAAAACAGTATTTCAAATCTGGTTTTTACACAGCTCTTTGGCGGAATGATTGCAAAGAATTTTTATTTTGAGGCTTATGCAACTTTCGGCAAAGTAAATAATTTTAATGGGCAAAATGGTTACATTGTCTTTAATAATTCTGATGTGACTACACTTAAATTTGGTGCTGATCTGAAATATATAATTTCAAATAATTTTAATGCTTATCTGATTTATCTGAATCAGCAACGTGAAAGAAATTACAATGTTTATGAAATATCAAATAATTCAATACCTGTTCAAACACAGATTTTAAATTATCAGAAAAATACTATCCTCGCAGGATTAAAATTTATTTTTTAACAAATAAATTTCAAACTTTCAATTACAATTATTACCGATGTCAGACCGGAAGAACGAAAGGTAGAAAATTCCGGCCTGTACCGATAATCGTTCACAATAAAAAATTTTCCGAATAAATTAATTATCTTCAAAAGTATTTCTTGATCTTTCAGCTGATTCGAATCTGTCAAGATAACTTACTCTTTTATTGGATTGGTTTTCAGAGACCTTGCCTTCGTTATCAGATACATTTAATTCACGAAAAACTTTATTAATTTTTTTATTCACGTTCTCAATTCTTTTTACTTTTACGCTTAGAGTTTTTAATGTCATTTTCATTGCCTCTATTTCGAGATCTGTTTTCATTTTATTTTAGTTAAAGTTTGAAAATTGTTTTGTTTAAAATTTTACTCCGGCATTGAATTCAAATTGTGTGTTTCTGAATGAAAAGCTGTTTTTATTGTATGCATCTATTATATCCGGGTTAAATCTTATTTCAAATATTACCGGAACGTTTTTTATTAAGCTGTATAACTCTATTCCAAGTCCGAGTTTTACACCGAATGCAACTGTCTCCAGACTGTCAAAAATGGTATTACCTGATGCAGTTAAAAGACTGTCGTAACTTGTAGAAGAACTTTGTGAATGCCCTAGATAAACTCCTAAAGTCGGTGTCAGTGAAAAATACGGACTGGCACTTTTTCCTCTTACAAGAAATTTACCATTAACAGAAATGTCCAGATAATTGAGACTGACATCAGCAGTTGTAGTATTTATCACATTTCCAGATTTATTTGTTTCTTCAATATCATACTTAAATCCTTTCTGATTAAATCCTGTCTCTGCTGAAAGTGATAAGTATTTATTGTTGTAAAAATCATACGAAGCAAATATGTCAAATCCCAGTTTGCTGTTATGATTTGCATAAATTATACCATCGGTGATAATATTGGATGTATTCACACCACCTTTAATCCCGATTTTTTGTTTCTGTGAAAATGCATTTCCTGAAACAAGTACAAGTAAAGCTAAAACGATTACTACGATTGAAGCAGTTTGTTTTGTTGTTTTCATTTGTTGTTGTTGTTTAATTTATGAATATGTTTCTTTGTTTAAATCCGGTGGCTTTTTTGAAAATTTTTCTAAAACATTATTATTGTCCAAATTAATTTTACATTTTGTTTAATGTTTAAGATTTATAAATTGATCATGGGGTTAGAAAAATTCTTTGAGTTATTATCGTTCGGTGGCCAACACAAACACAATAATTTAATAGCAATTTTTTCTAATCCCTTTTTTTGTGGGTTCTCTAATCTTTTTCAATTACCTCCCTTACGTAATTAATTTAAAAATATTTTTTAGAATGAAAATATATCTCTTATTAACTTCCGGACAAAGTTATAACTATTATACAAAATTAGCAAATGGTAAAATTTCCGATTTGTGAAAAGTTGTGAGGAGGTCGCAAAGCATTGTCTGTACAGGGTTAACAGAGGATGCAAAATAAAAAACCCGAAAATTACTTTTTCCGGCTTTGCATTTAAAAATAAATATTGAAAAATTTCAAATTTTTGTTATTTCAGCAACAGCATTTTTTTTGTGTCAGCTAAGTTTTCATTAACTGTTAATCTATAAAAA
>Ga0209591_10004252_pt1 | contig 16302 bp, 11 predicted proteins | sample MAT01_FD_187207 | JGI IMG/M metagenome (GOLD analysis project Ga0209591, IMG submission 187207) | Freshwater microbial communities from Lake Fryxell liftoff mats and glacier meltwater in Antarctica - MAT-01 (SPAdes) (version 2) | ecosystem: Environmental > Aquatic > Freshwater > Ice > Liftoff... | reverse complement strand
AATCGCCATTTGGGACGACGCTGGTTTCGATGCCAAAACGCGCCAGATAAGTCTGACAGAATTGGCGTGTCCGGCGATAACAATCACTCGTCATGACGATATGTGCGCCCGTCGGCAGCACTGCCAATAATAAAGATGTGACCGCGTTCATGCCCGATGCGTAAAGCACCGCGTCTTCGCCGCCATCTAAAGCCGCCAGTTTGCGCTCCACTGCCGTAATTGTCGGATTGCCATAGCGCCCATATTCTTCGCGCTCGTCACCATCGCCCCATGTTTTGCGCTCCATGAAGTCGATGAGTTCCTGCGTGCTGGAAAAAGTATAAGTCGCCGTCTGGACAATCGGCGTATTGAGGGAATGATGCGCCTTGTTACGGCGGACACCATCATGCACAGCGCGGGTGCTGTCGCCCCGACGAGTCGGTTTTAATTCGGAGAAATCTTCTAACTTTTGCTGCAGATTGCGGAAAACGACCATCACGTCTGCTCCTTTATGGAAAACGAAAACCCGGGCTCCGTCTATCCAGAACTCCGGGTGATGGTCGCTTGTTTTAACGAACAAAAAGGCTTCGGCGAAGTCTCTTGGGTTCGTAACCTGATTTAGATGACATCAGGTGGACGCTCTCATCTGTCAGAGAAAAATTTCTCTGCCGGAAGTGGCACCTTCCCGACATCTAACATTCGGGGGTTGCCGCGGTTTCAAAGGGCCGATCCCTCCACCGCTCTCGATAAGATTTATTTGTATTGTTAAGGATGACGAAACCGCCATCGCTAGAAAATATATCACAAGATTCAAAGTCGTGCAAGCAATTTTGGATTAAAATATGCTAAAGTGCATGAACACGCATAATCAGCATATACTATAAGAGTCGTAACGTAAGGTGGAGGTTCGCTGGTTTGGATTTCAACATTAACATTATGATTATGAGTGGTGTCGAGGATGGCACACTGCTCGACTACAAGACGACGCGCGGAGACGGTGAGACGACCATCGACAAATGGACATTGAGCATTGGTCGGCGCGACGAAAATGACCTCTGCTTACGAAACGATACTTATGTCTCACGCCAACATGCTAACCTGCATTGGAAGAACGAGGCTTGGTGGCTGGAAGACTGCGAAAGTACTAACGGCACATTTATGTCCAATCCCGATAATTTTTTTGAAGATACGCCCGTCAAAGGTATTATCCCGATCAGCGAAGGACAGTTGTTCCGCGTCGGGCGTACTTGGCTGCGTATTCAACTTGTCGAGTAAATTATGCCCACGATTGCACTAAAAGACATTCTCATTAACGCCCGTCAAGAAGCCTATCGAATGCGGCATTTTTATTTGGGCGCGGAACACCTCTTTATCGCCATGTTGGATATTAAAGGCAGTATTGCCGGAAGTATCCTCCAAGAACAGGGACTTAAGCCCGAATATGTGATTGATGCCATCCGTCGCAAAGTGGGCAAAGGCAGTAAAAACCGCTTGTGGGCGGGTATTCCTAATACCCCCCGCGCCGAAGTTTTACTCGGTATTGCCAACGATCTCGCCCTCGAAAACGGGCGCGAAGAAATCAACGAGCGCGACCTGCTCATTGCACTGCTGGAAGAAGAGGACAGCATTCCGATCCGCGTGTTGAAAGCCCTCAGCTTGCCCGATATGCAAATACTCGCGGAAATCGCCCGCACTTATACGCTCAACCGCGACTCACAGCGGCCTTATGTCAAAGTCGATTTCGGGCCAGAATTTGAACGCGCCGAAACACTAAGCAAAGATCATCTTTTTATTTTGCGCCGGATGTTTTACGGTTACGCGCAAATCCGTGTTGAGCGCCAATTAACGGGCGGTTATACCAAAGCGACACTGCTGGCTGTCACGCCTATCGACGGCGACAATCGGCCTCATGCTACGGTTGTCGTCAAAATTGACGATCACGATACCATTTTGGATGAAGCACAGCGCTACGAATCCTACGTCAAAGGACTGTTGCCTGCCTTAACTGCACGGTTAGAAGATAAACCCGTCGCGCCGGAAACCTCAGATATGGCAGCAATAAAATACACCTTAGTCTCCGGCTATGACCAGATCCCGCACGATTTACGCGCCATTGTGAAAGAGTGGGACGCTCAAAAACTCGGTCAGTGGATTAAAAATGAGCTTTATCCCGCTTTCGGGCGCATTTGGTGGCAGCAGAATCGCCCATTTCGTTTTCAAGTCTGGCGTGAGTATGACTGGCTTTTGCCGCCCGTCCTCACTTTAGAATATACCAAAGATAAAGCGCTACCGAATAATGGGCATGTCTTAAAGTTTCCCGTCAAACGAGCGCGGTTGCACGAACTCGAATATGGCGACATGGTATCTGTCGAAAATTTCACGGTGCAGCGGGTTTATCCTGAGCGCAGCGCGATTCAACTTGCCATCAGTCAAGGCACCGAGTCTATCGCAGCTTATAAAATTGAAGTGCGCGGCGTTGACCTGAGTAAAGATACCTTCTATCGAGGTGAAGTGGTCGATAGCATCGTGGGACGTGTTTATAAGACCCGCAATGAGCAGCTTATTCATGCGATGCGGGCTTTGAGTCCTGATTTTGATACTGCCGGGGAAAAAATTGCCAGCGGCAATGATCTGATCGAAAAACTACCGAATCCCATTATCGCCTATGAGGAAATGCTTGACCGTTATGTGAATGGCTCTCTCAGCACCATTCATGGCGATCTTCATCTCGGCAATATCATGATTGGCCCGAATAACAGCGCCTTCTTAATCGATTTCGCCCATACGCGGGATGGTCATACCGCTTTTGATTGGGCAACGCTCGAAGTCAGCCTGCTAAGTGAAGTCGTCATGCCAGCCGCTGGCGAGAGTTGGGATGATGCTCGCACCGTCCTGCGCTATCTTATTCCGTTTAATGGCAAACAACCGCTGCCAAATACCCACCCCAAAATTGCGACAGCCCTAGAAACTATTCAATATGTGCGTGATATTGCACAAGAGTGTTTGGCATCGCACGAGAGTTGGGCGGAATACTTCACAGCACTGGCGCTTTGCAGCTTACGTGCGCTGACGTGGGGAACCATGCCCATCGCCAGCCGCCGTCTGATGTTTTATGTCGCGGCGCTTTCGATGCACGAACTCCGTACACGCTTCCGGCCTACATCCGAAACCGATACCCCCTCTCCCGAAGAAACCGACATTACCGGACGTTCTACCCTGCTCTAAGAAACAAATGGGACGAGATTTTAGTATCCCGTCCCATTTAAAGTTTCAAAAAGGCTCAAACAGCCTTAATCGCCTAATACGAAGACTGCTGTTGTCCGCGCTGGCACGGTAAAAGTGCCGGTCTCAGGATCGAAAACTGCGTCCTGCACAATCGGATCATGTGAATTGACCTGCACTGGGTGGAGTTCCAAGCCCATACCCATCAAATCCGCCTGTGTAAAAGTGATTTCATCCGGCGAAGCATTGAATAAGGAAACTACGAGCGCATAATTCGGGTCAACATTCTGAGTATCGGTCAGGCGCATCACGATCAAACCGGACAGTTGATCGAGTCCTGTATTTTGGAACGACAACATCTCTTGAACCTGATCAGCTGTCTGCAAGCGGAACAACGGCGAACTGCGGCGGATTTGCAGGAATTCCAAGAAGTTCTGCCGCGCATTTTCGATGTCTTCCGGCGTAACTTGGCGGTTTTCATCCGCTAGCAGCGGGATCATCTCTTCCCAACGATCTCCATTATCTCCTTGCGACGGCAGCCCTACGCCCCAATTGTTGGTCTGATAGGTAAAGTCGAGCCGATTAAACCAATCGCCGGAGTTATAACTGTTGCGATCAAGTGATTTTGAACGCAGTAAGTCATCACCCGCTTGGATAAAAGGTACGCCTTGAGAAAGCAGGACAATGCTCTGTCCGACATTATCCATCCGCACCATTTCGGCAACAGAGACATCTAATCCCTTATATTGAATAATGTCCCAGATTGTCTCGTTATCATGTTTAGAGATATAGACGATATTTTCCTGCGGGTCGAGCGTATAACCGACAGGCGACCCGTTATACAGCAAATCTGCACCTGTCAACATTGTGCCATCGGCGCTCTCAAAAGTGTAACCGCTTAGATTACCTGCCATGCCGACGCGGATTTGATCGGCAAACAGCAGCATCCGCGCCAACTGTTCTTCTTCTGTACCCGGAGTCGCGCCATTCGGATTAAAGTACAAGTCGGTGATAAAACCTTGTTCCATCCGTCCGCCGAAGGGGCTGCCGCCGCGCACGGCATCACGCAGACGATCATTAAACACACCAATGCCTGAGCCGCCAATATTGCCCTGTGTGGCATTGATGCCCCGTGCGTTATCTTGGACTTCGCCGAAATTCCAGCCTTCGCCGTAAAGATAGATGGCCTGCCCATCAACGCCGTCTTCTTCCAGCGTCAAATTGTCCAGCGCTTCACGCACACGCAGCATGTTCCGCAGCATGTGGTGTCCCATCAAGTCAAAGCGGAAAGAATCCACCTTGTAGGCTGTCGCCCATGTCACTACCGAATCGACCATGAGGCGTTCCATCATGTTATGCTCGGTAGCGGTGTTGGAGCAGCATGTACTGTTAGTAATCGCGCCTGTGGTTGCATCACGGCGATGATAGTAGCCGGGAACAATCCGATCCAAGACCGATTTCGCGCCCTGTCCGGCAGAATTGGTATGGTTATAAACGACATCCATCACAACACGCAGCCCATTTTGGTTAAGCGACTCGACCATCTGACGGAATTCTAAGATACGCTGTCCGCCGTCGGGATTGATCGCGTAGCTGCCTTCTGGCGCTGTATAGTGATAGGGATCGTAGCCCCAGTTAAAGCCATCCAGATCACGCAGCGGGTTAATCAGCGCCTGCTGTTCTTCAGAATCCGACGGGAAAGCCGCCAATTCGTTGACATCTGGCTCACGGCGGCGCGGCGCATTTTCGTTAATCGTGGCGATGTCGAAAGCAGGCAGCACATGAAGATGCGTCAGCCCTGCATCTGCCAATGAACGCAAATGAGTCATACCATTGGAATCGTTTACCGTAAACGCCATATATGTCCCGCGATAGTCTTCCGGTACAGTCATATCGAAAATGCTAAAATCGCGGATATGCAGTTCGTAGATGACAATATCTTCGGGAGCAGCCAGTTCCGGCTTTTGCAGCGTATCCCATCCGTCGGGGATAAATAACGGATCATTGAGGTCAACGATTTGGCTGCGCGTACTGTTGGTCGAAAGGCTGAACGAATACGGGTCGCTTACAAGATTCTGTTCGACCAGCCCCGTACTCGGCACGTAAACTTCCACCTCATAGACATAAAATTTATACACCCAATCCGCCTCACCAGTGATGCTCCATGCTCCGCTGGAGTCATCAAGCGTCATCGGGAAAGTGGTGCTTTCCGTATTGAAGTCGCCGTCATCAAACAGATGGAGCGTAACATTCCGCGCCGTCGGGGCCCATACAGTCAGTGTCGGGATGCTTTCTGCCCAAGTGATTCCAAGATCGCCGCTGTAGGTATAAAGGTCATCCAGAACGCCCGCGATTTGGATCGAAGCCGCATCATAGATGACATCCTCAGCATCGCTGGCAGAAATGGCAATTTGTCCGCGCAAAATTTCCGGCACAAGTGCTAAATCCGCTTCATCAATCGTAACCGCAGTGAAACCCGTTAAATGCGGGAATTTTTCAAGGACAGCATCGCTTAGGCCATCAGGATTCACCGTTAATTGGAGTGCCTCGCCGCCTTCGATTGATTCCAAACCAAGCCGAATCGCGCCATCAGGGTCATAATGCAATCGGTAAATCCCATCTTCCGGCGCGTCAATGTTCCACGCAATCGTAGCTTCCGTCACCCAATGCGCCGAAACCAACGCTAAATTCCCACGCGGGACAACAGGTGCGCCCTCCCCGTCCACACTAATTGTCATCGCGCCCGACTCCGAATCCCAGATAAAGTAAACAGCAGTGTTGTCTTCGGATACGACAAAGGGAATATCCGCACCGCCAGGTGCGCCATCCATCCCATAATTCACATCCCATGTTTCGTTCACGGCAACTTTGGCTTCATAACTCCCCGCTGGAATGGCTTCCGTCACATAGGCATAAATGCCATCACCATCCGGGTCTTGCAGCCATGAGCGCAAACAAGCTGGATCCCAATCACCCGCTTCGCCGCCTGTCGAACAGCCGATTTCACTCTGATAGTTGCCGGGTACGTTGGCGATAATCGAATTTATACTCTCTGTTACCCAGCCTGTTTTCACATCGAAGATGAATTGGACGGTTGTATCTTCCGCCAGCGCCAGCGGGATATCTGCTCCTCCCGGCGCAGCGTTCGCGCCAAAGTTTACATCCCACGTACCGTTGAGCGCGGCTTTATATTCATAATCGCCCGCCGGAAGATCAAAACTCCCGCGCCATAAATCCTCTTCCACATCGTAGGTCAAAAATGTGGATTCACATTCTGGTTGCCAATCGCCCGGACATCCCAAAAGGCTTTGAACTGTTCCCGCGATTGTGACCGATTCAGGATTTTCTAGTCCCGTTTCAGGCAACACTGCGACTGGCGCGGCTGCTGTCCCCGCGCTTTCCGGCATTCCGCCCACGCCAATCGTCATCACTGCGGAAACAGAATCCCACACGAAATTGACGACTGTACCGTCTTCATCCAACGTAAACGGAATATCCGCACCGCCGGGTGCGCCATCCATCCCATAATTTACATCCCATGTTTCGTTTACGGCGACCTTCGCTTCATAGCTTCCTGCTGGAATAGCGTCCGTCGTGAAAATATAAACGCCATCGCCATCTGGGTCTTGCAGCCATGAGCGCAAACACGCCGGGTCCCAATCGTCTGATTCGCCGCCTGTCGAACAGCCGATTTCGCTCTGATAGCTGCCGGGTACGTTGGCAATAATTGAATTTATATTGTCCGTCACCCAACCCGTTTTATTGTCAAAGATAAATTGCACAATCGTATCTTCCGCCAGCGCCAGCGGGATATCCGCTCCCCCCGCGGCGGCATTCAAGCCATAGCTGACATCCCATGCACCGTTGATTGCCGCCTTATATTCGTAATCGCCAGCGGGAAGATCAAAACTCCCACGCCACAAATCCTCTTCGGCATCGTAGGTCAAAAATGTGGATTCACATTCTGGTTGCCAATCGCCCGGACAGCCTAAAACACTCTGAACCGTCCCCGCGATGGTGACGGATTCAGGATTTTCCCCTCCTTGAGCAAAAGCAATGGAGACAAAAAGAAATATCACTAAAAAGATACTGTATCGTTTAACCTGCCTCATAAACTTCATCATTTTCCTCATCTCAAAACACTTTTGGCAATAAAAAGCGGATAACGAGACATCTGTTATCCGCCTGTAATTATAGCGTTAGGTTTAGATTTGGCTATTACGCCAAGCCTAACAAACCTAAAGCCGATTGATAACGTTTTCACCAAATTCAGTTGTGCTGGTATAGCTCCCCCCACGCGGCGCAATATCCGCCGTCCGAGCGCCTTCGGCTAAGGTTTCATCAACGGCTTTTTCCAGTGCAGCGGCTTCTGCTTCCAACCCTAAGCTGTAGCGCAGCAGCATGGCAGCGCTCAAAATCATTCCAATAGGATTGGCCTTGCCCTGCCCGGCAATATCGGGCGCGGAACCATGCACCGGCTCATAGAGACCAAATTTCTCCGCGCCAATTGAAGCTGAGGGCAGCATCCCCAAAGAGCCAGCCAGCACCGACGCTTCATCGCTCAGAATATCACCAAACATATTGCTGGCGACAATCACATCAAAGCTGGCAGGACGGGTCAGCAAGTGCATCGCGCACGAATCGACCAGCACATGATCGAGTTCGACATCAGCATAATCCTCATGTAGTTTAGTGACCGTCCTCCGCCACAACCGCATCGACGCAAGCACATTGGCTTTATCGACTGAGGTCAATTTGTTGCGTCTGCCCTGCGCGGCACGGAAGGCTACATCCGCCACGCGCTGCACTTCCGGCACGGTATAAAGTTCGGTGTCATACGCGCTGTCACCATCACCTTGTTCTTGCTGCGGGCCAAAATAAATGCCGCCCGTGAGCTCGCGCACGAACAACATATCGACATTTTCCAGCAGATCAGGGCGCAGCGGCGTATGTTGCGCCAGCGCGGGATAAGCCTTTACTGGACGCAAATTGGCGAACAAGCCAAAATGCTGGCGGATTTTAAGTAAGCCTTGTTCGGGACGGACGGGTGCAGTGGGGTCTGACCATTTTGGCCCGCCAACGGCTGCCAACAGCACCGCATCGGCTTGTTCACACACACGAATCGTCTCATCCGGCAGCGGATTCCCAGTTTGGTCGATGGCGATGCCGCCAATAAGCGCTTCGTTAAATGAAAATTCATGCCCAAACTTAGACGCGACCTTTTGCAGCGCGTTGATTGCGACTTCTAATACTTCCGGGCCGATTCCATCACCGGGTAAAGTTGCTATGGTTGCTTTCATGTGTTTCCTCCGAAACGAAAAACGAGCCGGACAATCCGGCTCATACCGCTCTAAAGTCGATCAAGTTCCGCGACAGTGCGCTCATTCTGTAAATTACCCGTGTTAAGCGTCCCGGCGGGTTCAAACAAAATCAGTTCTACTTCTTCTTCTGCGACGGGCAAATGCTCCACACCGTGCGGCACGATGATGAATTCGCCTTCATCAATGGTGACATCACGATCACGGAATTTCATCAGCAGACGACCTTTGATGACGAGAAACATCTCATCTTCCTCTTCGTGATGATGCCACATAAATTCACCCTTGAGTTTTGCCAGCTTAACATGAAAATTATTGACTTCACCAACGATTTTTGGACTCCAATGTTCACTAAATTGAGTGAATTTCTCCGCGATATTTACCTTATCCATCTAAATGCTCCTTTTCTGTACGCTGATGCTCGGCTTCGTCGGTCTCATACGCTAGAGTCAGCCCGTATTCAATACTATCGACCAGTGCTAACCAACTCGCTTGAATAATGTTCGTTCCCGCGCCCACCGTACTCCAACGACGGCTGCCATTTTGCGTATCAATCAGCACACGCGTCATTGCAGCCGTGCCATTCACTCCGTCCAAAATACGCACTTTGTAATCGGCAAGCTGAAAATCGGCAAGCTGCGGATATTTGGGGACAAGCGCCTTCCGCAAAGCTAGATCGAGCGCATTGACCGGGCCATTCCCTTCAGCGGCGGTGTGCATAATGTCGCCATCGACTTCAATTTTGACCATCGCCTCAGAAAGCGACCCGCGATCCCGCCGTTCCTCAACCAGCACCGTAAAATCAATCAAGGTGAAAATCGGCTGATAATCCGGTTGGGCGCGGTGCAAACGAATCCCTACCGACGCTTCCGCCCCTTCAAACACGAAGCCAGCATTTTCCAATTCTTTAATTTCCTGCAAAACCTTTAGCGCGGCAGCTTTAGAAATATCGAGGCCAAATTCTTCCGCCTTGCTTAAAAGATTGCCCTGACCAGAAAGGTCAGAAACGAGGATTCGCATTTCGTTGCCGATCAAAGCCGGATTGATATGCTGATAGCTATCGACATTGCGACGAATCGCCGCGACGTGGATGCCGCCTTTATGGGCGAAGGCGCTTTTGCCGACATACGCCAGATGATCGTCCGGTGCAAGGTTGGCGATTTCGGCAACTGTCCAAGAAAGTCTCGTTAAATGGGCTAATCCGCCTTCCGGCAAACAGCGATAGCCCATCTTCAGTTCGAGGTCAGGAATGATGCTGCATAAATTGGCATTGCCGCAGCGTTCCCCATACCCATTGACCGTCCCTTGCACTTGCACCGCTCCGGCTTGTACCGCCGCTAACGTATTGGCAACCGCCAGTTCACCGTCATTATGGGTATGGATTCCGAGCGCCAAATTGGGGAACGCCTCACGCACAGTATTCACCAAACGCGCCACTTCCCAAGGGAGCGAACCGCCGTTGGTATCGCAGAGGACGACACAATCCGCCCCGGCATCCGCCGCCGCTTTGATCGTATCCAGCGCGTATTCAAAATCGAGCTTCGCGCCGTCGAAGCAGTGTTCCGCGTCGTAAATCACTTCTTTGCCGAGGCTTTTCAGATAGCGCACACTTTCCCGAATCATGCGGATATTTTCTTCTGGCGTGGTTTGCAGGACTTCCGTAACATGCAACATTGAGGTCTTGCCGACGACAGTGACAACGGGCGTTTGTGCCTCGACCAGCGCCATAATATTCGGATCGGTTGCGGGGTCGGCCTCTTTACGGCAGGTTGAGCCAAACGCGGCGATTCGCGCATGTTTGAGCGTCAATGTTTTTACCGCGTCGAAATAAGCCGCATCCTTCGGATTCGAGCCAGGCCAACCGCCTTCGATATAGGCCACGCCGAGATCATCCAGCAGTTGGGTGATTTTCAATTTATCCGCTACAGAGAGCGATATATTTTCGCGCTGGGTGCCATCGCGGAGCGTCGTGTCATAGATTGCAATCTGCATAGAGCGATTAGCCTTTAGCAATTAGCTGTTAGCGAAAAGATTCAACGCAAAGGCGCAAGGAACGCACCGATTCGCAAAGAAATTAACCTAGAATTCTTGTCGCGCTTGGTGTCTTGGCAGTTCAAATGTGTTTCATGCAGTCGTCATGACTCGTGCGGGATGCGCCGCTTCATAGTCCACTGTATCCGCATCTAAGCTGATTAAAAAGCCGAGTTGATCGACCCCATTGAGCAGGCAGTATTTACTAAAGCCATCAATCGGAAATTCGACATTACGCCCATCCGGCAGCGTGATCGATTGGCTGGCGAGATCAACCGTGATTTGTGTCGTCGGGTCTTCTTCAGCCAAGCTAATTAACTGCTGATGGGTTTCTTCATCCACCACAATCGGCAGCAGGCCATTTTTGAGCGCGTTGTTATTGAAAATATCGGCAAAGTAGGTGCTGATAACGGCTTGAAAACCTGCTCCGAGTAATGCCCAAGGCGCATGTTCACGCGAACTGCCACAGCCAAAATTGTGTCCGCCAATCAGCACCGCCGCGCCTTTATGCTCCGGCTTATTCAGCGGAAATTCCGGCTTGGGCGATCCATCCGCGTTATAGCGCCAATCGGAGAAGCAGGCTTCGCCCAAGCCGTTTTTATCCGTCACTTTAAGGTAACGCGCCGGAATGATCTGATCGGTATCAATATCATTGTTGGGCAGCGCAACCATCCGTCCAGAAAAAGGTTGTAGGGGTTCCATTACGTTGCGGCCTCCAATGCTTGACTTTCAGCGTACATTTCACGCGGGTCGGTAATCACGCCGTTAACGGCTGTTGCGACTGCTGTAAGTGGACTGGCAAGGAAGGTACGTCCGCCTTTACCTTGCCGTCCTTCAAAGTTGCGGTTGCTAGTGCTGACGGCATATTCGCCCGGTTGCAGTTGATCGCCATTCATCGCAATGCACATCGAGCAGCCTGCCTCGCGCCATTCTGCGCCTGCCGCTTTGAAGATTTCGTGCAGCCCTTCGCGCTCGGCCTGCGCTTTCACTTTCTGCGAACCCGGCACGACCATCATACGCACACTATCGGCAACTTTGCGCCCTTCGATCATCTTGGCAGCTTCGCGCAAATCGCTAATGCGCGAATTGGTGCAGCTCCCGACAAAGACGACATTCACAGCCTTACCGAGCAAACTCTGCCCCGGTTGCAAATCCATATACCGCAGTGCTTTATCCAGCGCGACTTTTTGGCTCACATCGCCCATCTTATCGGGATCAGGAACACGATCAATGATCTTCATACCCATACCGGGATTCGTGCCGTAGGTAATCATCGGGGTGAGGTCATCTGCCTCAAGGACGATGGTTTCATCAAACGTCGCGCCTTCATCACTAGGCAAAGTACGCCATTTTGCGACTGCCGCATCCCAATCCGCGCCTTGCGGAGCATATTTACGTCCAGCAATATAATCAAAGGTGGTGTCATCCGGCGCAACCATACCCGCCCGTGCGCCGCCTTCGATGGACATATTGCAAATCGTCATGCGGCCTTCCATGCTCAAGGCACGAATCGCCTCGCCCATATACTCCAGCACGTAACCCGTGCCGCCGCCCACGCCGATTTTGGCGATAATGGCGAGGATGATGTCCTTCGCGGTCACACCGCTCGAAAGCCGCCCATCCACGCGGATAGCCATCGTTTTGGGTTGGCTTTGCAGCAGCGTTTGCGTCGCCAGCACATGCCCGACTTCGCTCGTGCCAATGCCGAAAGCTAATGCGCCGAATGCGCCGTGTGTGCTGGTGTGGCTGTCGCCGCAGACGATGGTCATACCCGGCTGGGTTAAGCCTTGTTCGGGGCCAATCACATGGACGATTCCCTGATTTTCTGTGCCGAGCGCATACAACGGAATGCCAAATTCAGCACAATTCCGCGTGAGAAAATCAAGCTGGAATGCCGCTTGCGAATCGGTAACAGGGATGATTCCGTCGAGACCGCGTGGGGTCGTAGGCGTGCTGTGATCCATCGTCGCTAAGGTTTTATCTGGACGGCGGACTTTTAAACCGCGTTCACGCAGCACCGTAAAGGCTTGTGGTGATGTGACCTCATGGACAAGGTGCAGATCAATATAGAGTACGGCGGGAGTTTCTGCCGTCTGTGGTTTTACCAGATGGCTTTCCCAAACTTTCTCGAACAATGTTTTAGGGGTGTGATTACTCATCAATCGTTTCCAGACTTAACATAGATTGGACAAATTTCAATGTAAAGACGCTCAAATTACAGACCTAGATTCAAGAGAGCAAGTTGAATGAGTTGAACCGCCAAGAACACCAAGAGTTTTAATTTACTGTGATCTTTGTGTCCTTTGTGGTTAATCTTTTTCTGTTTTCTTTCTCAAATTCACGGATAGGCGCAAAGATGTTTTCCTGATTTTTGTTTAAGTTGCTTTACGTTCTACGCGGCTTTGCGGCTAAATCACTTTGCTTCCGATTTCATGTTGACCGTCGCCGCTTCGCCTTCAGCCTGAACGCCATCTAATCCGAGCAGCGCCAACATGCGATTCACCGCTGCCAGATAAGCCTTCACGCTGGCAACGACAATATCACTATCCGCGCCGTAACCGCCGAAGGAGCGCCCCGTTTCGGGATGCTGGATTCGCACAGTCACTTCGCCAAGCGCATCAATACCTTCCGTGACACTATGGACGGCATATTCAACCAGCACGTTAGGCGCATTAGTAATGGCATCAATCGCCTTATAAGACGCATCCACTGGCCCCGTCCCGACTGCGGCATGAATAAACGCCTCGCCGCTGCCTGCCCGGTGCATTTTGACAGTCGCCGTCGGCATTCCCATCGTGCCACATGTGACCTGAATATCATCCATGCTAAAAATTTCTTCCGGCTTGTTGAATTCATCCGCCATAAGCGCTTCAAGATCAGCATCTGTCACATTTTTCTTGGCATCGGCCAATTCTTTAAAACGGGCAAAAAGCTGATTCAGCGCGTCGCCTTCGACGTTATAGCCGAGTTCCGAAAGGCGCACTTTGAGCGCATGACGACCACTGTGCTTACCTAATACCAGCTTACTCTGCGACAGTCCGACAGTCTCCGGGGTCATAATCTCAAACGTGCTGGCATGTTTGAGCATCCCATCCTGATGAATACCTGCTTCATGAGCAAAGGCATTCGCGCCGACGATGGCCTTGTTCGCCTGCACATACATGCCTGTATAGTTGCTCACCATGCGGCTAGTCTTGACGATTTCCCGCGAATTGATGTTGGTATTCAGTCCATAAAACTGCGGACGCGTATGCAGCGCCATAACGACTTCTTCCAAACTGGTGTTTCCGGCACGTTCACCAATGCCGTTAATCGTGACTTCGACCTGTCGTGCGCCGCCGAGGACACCTGCCAGCGTGTTCGCCGTCGCCAAGCCAAGATCATTATGGCAGTGAACCGACCAAATCACGCCGCTGCCCGGCCCCGCGCCGGGTGTTTCCGCGATTAAGTTGGCAATCCTTTCGCGCCATTCTTCCGGCGTAACATAACCTACAGTGTCGGGGATATTGAGCGTTGTCGCACCGCACTGCACCGCTACCGCGCAGACTTCCACCAAAAACGCCGGATCGCTGCGTCCGGCATCCATCGGGCTAAACTCCACATCGTCGCACAGGCTTTTCGCCAAGGTGACGGCTTTACGGATGATTTCGATTGCTTCAGCACGAGTTGTCTTGGTAATGTAATTGAGATGATAGTCGGATGTGCCGAGGAAGGTATGGATGCGCGGTTTGGCAGCGTCTTTCACGCCTTCCCAGCAGACGAGGATGTCTTTCTCAACCGCACGCGACAAACCGCAGATTACGGGGCCATCGGGCGTACCAACTTCGCGGGATATGCGCTGCACAGCGGCGAGATCATCAGGTGATGCCGCCGGGAAACCCGCCTCGATAATATCCACACCCAACATGGAAAGCTGACGGGCGATTTCCAGCTTTTCCGCGCTGGAAAGAGTCGCGCCGGGGCTTTGTTCGCCATCGCGCAGGGTCGTATCGAAAATCAGGACGGTATTTTCGTCGTAGGTACGTACTTTATCAGTCATAGGAGGTGATCCTTTTTAGCTTGTGATTAATCAGGCGAAAAGTTTGAAGGTCACTAAGGCCATCTTCAGCCATAGAACCACCCCCTTCCCTACGCCTACCCCAGCGTCATCCATACCCGTTTGCTCCTGTATGATGTGGTCATGAGCGTTCATGCCCCTACACCAACGATAAAATCATCCATTCGATGTCGAAGTACTGTCCATCCCATTTAATGTAGCGCGGGTCGATGCTGTAAGACACAAATCCCAAGCTGGCATAAAGCGTCCGCGCCCGATCATTCCCCACCGTCACCGCCAAAATTACATCTTCCACGCCCGGACGCGACTTGCCATGACTAATCGCAGCGTTCATCAGCGCCCGCCCCGTGCCTTTGCTTCGCGCTTCCGGCAGCACATACATTGAGGTAATAATCGCCCGATGGCTGACTTTTTTCCGAACATGACGCTGAAAAGCCACAATGCCCATCAGTTCATCGTCGATAAAAGCGCCGAATGTTGCGCTTTCCGGCAGACCATTTTTGAGATTTTCGGCAATACGCTTCATAGGCGTATTCAACTCTTCCTCATCAGACGAACCAAATGCTTCAGGATGATCTTTTAAGGCACGCAGTCGCAGTCGTTGATAATCCCCTGCATCGCCTTCATTTAGCACACGGACATTCATCCCTAGCACTACTCCTGCTTGACCTTTTTGGCATGGAGGAACGGCATCATATCGCGCAAATCCGTCCCGACTTTTTCCAGCAGCAGATCATGTTCCTGCTGACGGCGCGGCTTGAAGTTCGGGCGACCATTTTTATTTTCAGCAATCCATTCCTTAGCAAAGGTGCCGTCTTGGATGCGGTGGAGAACGCCATCCATCTCTTCTTTAACCAAGTTTTCAAAGCTGTCACCAACGGTGTAGCCGCCATATTCGGCTGTATCGCTCACGCTGTACCACATATAGCTGAGGCCGCCTTGATAAAGCAGATCGACGATCAGCTTGAGTTCGTGCATACATTCAAAATAAGCGATTTCCGGCTGATAGCCCGCCTTCACCAGCGTTTCAAAGCTGGCACGGATGAGGGCAGTTACACCGCCGCACAAGACAACCTGTTCGCCAAAGAGATCGGTTTCGGTTTCTTCCTTGAAGGTCGTTTCGATCACACCAGCGCGGGTGCAGCCAATCGCCCGTGCATACGCTAACCCAAGTGCGTGGGCGTTCCCTGTTGCATCCTGCGCCACCGCCAGCAAACCGGGAACGCCTGCGCCTTCCTTAAACACTTCGCGCACACGATGCCCCGGCGCTTTCGGCGCGACCATCGTCACGTCTACACTCGCAGGCGGCTTAATCTGCCCAAAATGAATATTGAAGCCGTGCGCGAACATCAACATCGAACCCGGTTTCAGATTGGGGCCAACATGCTGATCGTAAATCTCGGCTTGTGTGGTGTCCGGTGTCAGGATCATAACGACATCGGCGGCTTTGGTCGCATCCGCGACGGAAAGCACCTGCAACCCATCGGCTTCCGCTTTGGATTTGCTCTTGCTGCCTTCATGCAAACCAATCACGACATTGATGCCGCTTTCTTTGGCGTTGAGCGCATGGGCGTGTCCCTGGCTGCCATAGCCGATGACGGCAATCGTCTTGCCATTCAATAGCGATAGGTCAGCATCTTGATCGTAGAATAACTTAGCCATGAAAGACTTATCCTCTTGGTTATAGCTTTTAGC